>Ga0228536_1000361_pt1 | contig 94739 bp, 93 predicted proteins | sample SJ1Smetagenome_FD_168611 | JGI IMG/M metagenome (GOLD analysis project Ga0228536, IMG submission 168611) | Enriched culture of PCE-dechlorinating microbial communities from Ithaca, New York, USA - SJ1.S | ecosystem: Engineered > Modeled > Simulated communities (microbial... > Unclassified...
ATTACAGAATGAATATTTGGGAAAATTTAAAAGACGAAAAATGCCGATATAAAGTTCAGATTATCGAACCGGAAAAGATAAAAGGAAATAACGGCATAGGTACAGGCTTCGGTCCCGGACCCGGGGGCTTTTGAATTATCCTGCGAGAAACGGACGTTCACAACGGAACCATTTATTCGGCTTTCATTTCACCGGCGGGCGTAGCCGCAGCGCCGCAAAAACGCAGACAAAAAGCAGCGCGGCGGAAATACCGAAAGGCATCAGATACGTTCCCGTGGCATCATAGAAAAATCCGGCCATAACAGGACTTACCGCGCCAGCGAGCGTCACCACTGGTATTGTCCAGCCGGAAATCCGAGGATAATGCGTACGGCCAAAATAGGCGCCGATCATGTTCGGTAAAAGCACAATAATCCCCCCGAAGCCGATACCGGTCAAGATGGAATAAAGATAAACAAATACGATTCCCCGAGCATTCATCAGTGAAAGCACACCGAGGCACATGCACGCAAAGAAAATAGCCACCAGGTAACGCCCCTCAAATCTCATTCCCAAAATGCCGCAGACAATCCTGCCGATAATACTCACCCCGAGCATCAGCCCCAGAGCGGAAGCGGCGGTTATCGGTGAATAATTCAAATCCTGAAGGTAGGCCACCTGATGCGTTGTGAGCAGCATCAACACAAAAAGAATCACGGAAAACAAAACAATCAGCATCCACAAAGCCGGCGCGCGCAGGGCTTCCCCCAACGTCCAGTCCACCGGCGTCGAATAAACCTGTTTCGTCGACAAAAAAGTAAGCCTGTCCAGCCAGATGTTTTCCGCGGACCCATCCGGAATCTGTCCCAGTTCTTCCGGCGTGTTTCTGATGAACGCACCGGCCAGAATGACCGCCAAAAGCACGTGCACGAAGGCAAGAAGAATCCAACTTACGCGCCAGCCGACACAGGAAATGAGCCAGCCGATAAGCGGGGGAAAAACAAATCCGGCGATGCCGCCGGAAGTAAAAAGCAGTCCCATGGCAAATGAACGCCGGCGGACAAACCAGTTATTAATAATGGTGGTGAGAGGCAAGTATTCGGCAAAAGCAATACCCAAGCCGCCCATGAAACCGAAAAAAAGGTAAACATGCCACAGTTCGTCCACCCGGGACATGCCCAAAAGACCCAGTGCCGCGAAAATATTGCAGAAGATAATATTTTTACGCGCGCCGAATCTGGCGATGGTGAAACCCGCGAGCGGGCTCAGTATGCCTCCGATAACAACAAAAAGAGTATAGGGGCCGGAAAGAGACGAGCGACTCCAGCCGAAAGTCTCGCTCATTGAAGGCAGAAAAACGCCATAGGCGTATGTTACGCTGCCGCAGATGCCGCCGTAGGCAAGCATCACGCCAACAAGAGTCAGCCAGCCGTGGAATTTATCATGTTGTTGTCCGGATGCAAATGCTCTCAATTCTGAATCACGCCTGTTCTCTTTTATATCGACCACAGTGTCAGTCCGGTTTCTTTATCCGGGCAACGGTTAAATGCCGGGCCGTCAAAGACCTCCAGAATAAACTCGCACGCGAACACGATGGTTCCTTCCGCAAGATGTCCGCCATAGGATTTTCCTGACTCATCGGCCAGCGTTATATGCGCGTGGACGAACGGTTTACCGTCTTTCAGAGATATGTTCCCGGCTAATTTGACTATCTCCAGGGCCTGGTCGAACACAAGAAACCGGTATTCGCGCGTTTCCTGATTGTAGAAACCGATGCGCGCTTTCTGCACCGCGCCTATCGCTTCGATTCGTCCGAGCACAACGCCGTGGCTGACGGCTACCTTGGTCAGCTCTTCCAGAAGGTCGCCGTTATAACTGAGCTTTCCCATTATAACTTCTCTGGGGGTTACCAACTTAAATTCCGTCATTTTACTCCCGCCTTTTTTGTCGCATCATCCTAATATGAAAAGAGCACGGTGTCAATTCCATGTGTGGCAAGTTGATGTAAACATCCCTTGCCCGCAACATTTTCACATTTAATACTTCATCCCGCCGTACTTTAGTGATAGAATACCCTCCAACAACAAGAAAGCATTTAAAAATGACATATTATATCCTCATTGGCTTCTGTCTCGTTATCCTCTTTGCTTATTTTTTCGACATCACATCCAAGCACACAAAGATTCCCAGCGCATTGATACTTATCCTCATCGGAATGGCGCTTAATTACGTTGCCGGATATTTTGAGCTGCACATTCCATATATGGACAGAATACTTCCCGTCATGGGAACGCTCGGCCTGATACTGATTGTGCTGGAAGCCAGTCTGGATTTGACGCTCAGCAGGGAAAAACGCTTGATTATCATGGGCGCTTCATCTTCGGCGGTTTTGCTTTTCCTGGTTTTTGTGGGCTTGTTGGCCTTTGTCGCCGTCTCTTGTTTCGATTACGATATAAAAACATGCATTATAAATATCATTCCCATCGCCGTCATCAGCAGCGCGATTGCCATTCCTTCCGCGATGGGATTATCCCGAACCGACCGCGAATTCGTCACTTACGAAAGCTCGCTTTCGGACATACTCGGTATTCTGGCCTTTAATTTTATTTTATTATTCAACGGCTCCTTGGCTGCGGGGATATTCAGTTTTTTTGCCGAACTCATACTTACGCTGCTTGCTTCAATCATATTCAGCGCCTTTCTGGCCTATATGCTGCACAAAATAAACCATCACGTAAAATACGTCATCATCATGACCGCCATCGTTCTGGTTTACGCTTTGGCCAACCTCATACATTTGCCTTCGCTGTTTGTCGTCCTGATTTTCGGCCTGGTCATGAACAACAACCTGCTTTTCAAAAATAAATTCTCGGAAAAAATAATCTGTTTTGAGGAATTTAATGAAGATTTGAATTCCTTCAAAAACATTACCGCGGAACTGAACTTTATCGTCCGCTCCTTTTTCTTTCTCCTCTTCGGCTTCTTCACCAGTTTTTACGACCTGATAAGCTTAAGCAACCTGAAATTTGCCGTCGGCATCTGCGCGATAATTTTCCTTCTGCGCGCTCTGTATTTTAAAACCGTGCTGCGCCTGCCGCTGAACCCCCTTTTCTACTTCGCGCCGCGCGGATTAATCACCATTTTACTGTTTTTGAGCATTCCCGCCGGATTACTTTTGCCGTTTATGAACGTGGGAATCGTAACACAGGTAATTTTCATAACCATTCTGATGATGACCTTCGGCAGCATAATCTTCAAAAAAGTTGATGAATTGGTGACGCCCCTATCAAAAAAAGAAAAAGGACCTTGCCGGGACAAAAATATGTCCAAAGATAAAATTGGTACCGTTTAATTTACCAGCGTGCTTACAATTTGCCCCCGGGCAAGACATCCTCTTGACAAAGTGTGACTTACGCTTATACCTTATTAGAAAATTACTTACATAAAAGGTGAAACTATGCCGTTTATCAGACCGGAAATCATCAGGCCCCCCAGCGAACACGCCAGTTATTATCTTCCCCTGACGTCGGGGTGTTCAAATAATTCGTGCACCTTTTGCGCGTTTTCTCTGACAAATCTCGGACTCCGCGACCTGGAGGATGTAAAGAGGGAAATCGATGCCATGTCTCTATATGTCAACACAGGCGCGTGGGTGCCCGGACAGCCCGAAATTGTGTACGCGATTCTGCAGGAGTGGGACGGCAGAAAAGTTTTCCTTCAGGACGGCGACGCCCTGATTTATCCCTACCCCAAACTGCGGGAAGCTTTGTGGTACCTTAATCAAAAATTTCCGCGTATCCAGCGCATCTCCAGCTATGCCACACCCCAGGATATTCTCCGGCGCTCGGTCGAAGAATTAAAAGCGCTCAAAGAGCAAAAAATGGGAATCCTTTATGTGGGCGTGGAAAGCGGTGATGACGAAACGCTCAAAATAATTCGGAAAAACGCCACTCACGACCAGATGGTGGAAGCCGCAAAAAAAGTAAAGGAATCCGGCATTCTGCTTTCCGTAACGGTTATCCTGGGGCTGGGCGGAACCCGTCGCAGCAAAGAGCACGTTGCGGAAACGGCAAAAATTTTAACGGAAATGGACCCGGACTACGCGGGAGCTCTGACATTAACATTAATCCCCGGGACGGAACTTTATAATGAATGGAAGAAAGGCGAGTTTGAACTGATTACACCGTTCGAATCTCTGCAAGAGCTGAAAGGAATTGTCGAAAATACAACTTTCACCAACTGTTTTTTCAGCTCCATGCACGCGTCAAATTATTACGCGATTCGCGGCACGATGCCCAAAGACAAAGAAAAGGTGCTGAACCAGTTAAACGCCATATTGTCACACAAAGATCCCCGCCTGCTCCGGCCGGAGTTTATGCGAGGGTTGTAAACAACAGAAGCGGCTCCCTTTCGTTCTCTTCCATCATGGAAGGCACCGGAACAAATAACGGCCGTACGAAAGCTTTTCCTTTTGCTTGCAAAATTCCTTTAAATACATAAAAATACATCAACAAAAAAATGAACGCGTTTAGGGCTTTGATTCATGTTGCTTTTTTCACAAGACAAGAAGGAGTTTTATCATGAACGATGAAATTGATGATGAAATCTTAGAAGCCGAGCTGGGAGACGATGCCCTGGAAAAGAAAATGAAAAAGGTAGAAAGCGAAGCCGCACGAATATTAAAACAATCCTCGGAATTACTGAAGGCGCTCACCAGAGACTCTTCACAACAGGAGGAAACAAATCAGGTTGAAACAAAGCAAGAAGAAAGCAAAGCGACAGCCGCAGGAGAAAGCATAAAATCATCGTAGAGGAAATAACCGTGGTAAGTGGAAATTCGCAGGATAATTAAAACAGACAAAGCCACCGGCAACTTTGGAGAATGTCTCGGAGGATAATCATGTCGAAATATTACACCCCGGGTCGGACAAAAAATCTTTATGACCCGAAAGCTCAGAAACCTTTTCGCCTGAGCAGATCGAAGCTGGATTTGTTCATTAACTGCCCGCGCTGTTTTTATCTGGACAGAAGGCTCGGCATCGCGCAACCTCCGGGTTATCCTTTCACGCTGAATGCCGCTGTAGACATCCTTTTAAAAAAGGAATTCGATATCTACCGGGCCAAAAGCCAAACACATCCGCTGATGAAGGAGCATGGAATTGAGGCGATTCCTCTGGCGCACGCCAAAATCGACGAATGGCGCGACTCCATGCGTAATGGCATCACCTGGCAAGTGCCCGACACCAATGTTATCATCACCGGCGGCGTTGATGATGTCTGGGTCAACCCGGCCGGTGAATACATAATTGTGGATTATAAAGCCACTTCCAAAACCGAAGAGGTGAACCTGGATGCCGAATGGCAAATCGGCTATAAACGCCAGATGGAAATTTATCAATGGCTTTTTCGTCAAAACGGCTTTGCCGTGTCTCCCATAGGCTATTTTGTTTACTGCAACGCCGACGCAAGCAGGATGTTGTTCGGTGGCCGGTTGGAGTTTGATATTAAAATAATTCCCTATAGGGGCGATGATTCCTGGGTGTACAAAACTGTAAACGACGCTATTGGTTGCCTCAACACCGATATTGTGCCGGAGTCGGGCGATGATTGCGATTATTGCAAATACACAAACGCCATCCGACCATTTGTGAAATAAAAAGATATTTAGGTTTTTATGAAAACAGCCAAACGCAACATCATATTGACAGCAATCACGGTGATTATAGTATGCGCCACTTATTTCCTGCTGCGTCTCTGGGATGATACCGCGGTGCGGAATGATTTAATCGATTACGTCAACAACAAAATCCTGAGAGCCCATCAGCTGGAGCGCCAGGCAATGGATTATTACAACAGTCTTACCGGCGGGAATTACATCGACGATGAAACGCTCTTCAATAAATTAAAGGCTGACATCATCCCCGTCTATAAAAGTTTTATCGATGAACTGGAGAGTATTAAACCGAAAACAAAAAAAGTGGAAAATATTAACCGGCTTTATATCGAAGCCGCAAGCGCGCAATACGACGCCTTTGTGGCGATGCGCGATGCCCTGAAAAAGAAGGACGGCGAAGGTCTGAAAGCGGCAAAAAACAAATTTGTCGAAAACCGCCTGCTTTTCGACAAAATGAGAACAAAACTGGCGAAGCTGGCCAAAAAAGAAAACGTGCGGATTAAAAAAGCAGAGACAAAGAACTGAGTTTTATGTTCCTTCAATAATCAATCATCCGACGCAGCACTAACCGCCATGGGAAACACCATCTACAAAGGCATATTAACCGCAGAGGGTGGAAAAACTTGCCTTCTGGGGGAAAGCGGCGAAAGATTTCTGGAAAACGAAAAAATCTGGAACGGATACCTGAAGCATTTCCACGGCTTCAAAGTCTGCGCGCGCAAACTTGCCCAGCGTGACTATGAAACAGGAAAAGAAATCATTATCATGTGGCCGGATACGCCCGCAGCGGAAGAACCATTTGTCGAGCTTTACTGTAATGAACGCCTGGCTAAATACCCGACATCGTTTCTGGGGCATTTGGCGATAAATGTCAGCGGCGAAATATTTAATTTCTCGCACCTTCTAATCGAAAACGAAATCATGAAACATGAGGAATATTTTTTCCGTCCCGCCCTGGGTGAATTCGCCCCGCATCCCGTTTTCGGAAGATACAACGTTGGCGACCCCCAAAAACCCTACTACGACAAATTCGGCAGGATCTTCATGCGGACAATTCACGTTTTGAAAATAATCGGTCTGAACACCGAAACGCTCTCGCAAATTTTCTGCGATCAGCTGGAAAAAATAAAAAGCACGCCGCCCGATCCGAAAGCGCCGGAAAAATACGCGGACTTTAACGTTATCACCAACAGCTGCGCCACAATAATCAGAAACGGATTGAAAAAATACGGTTTGAAAAAAATTAAAGGGGGTTTTCCGCGAGATCTCTTCGTGAATGTTTCCTATTATTTTTTTTGCGTATCAAGCAACCCGAAGATAAAAGCAACACGTCGCGTTTTAAAACAACTTAAAGTTGACGAAGCGGCTCCAAGTGTTATGCCGCCGCTGATAAATCCCGTGAATTGCTGGAAATACAAGCGTTTGAAAGATTTTTAAAGACGGACAGACCATAAAAATTAATCTTACCGCTAAAATATTTTTTATCATCCGCACAGCGATTCCGCACACAATCAACATGATTCAGGCACGACAACAAACATTGATTTGCTTCGCCGCGTTCTTGATTTTTTTTTCGTCGCGAGAAAAAAATTCATATTCTGCTTGAATTTTATAAAATATTTTTGTTATACTGCAAACGGATGTTGAAGCGACAACTCGGAAAAAATAATTTCGCCCCAAAAATCAGGAACGAAAAGTAAGCATCGTTCTGCTGGGCGGGAAGGCAGAAACAGGATGGATAATATCCGGCATAACCTCCCCGTACTGCTGCTCCACAACACGAACCCTGCATGGGCACCGGAGGAAATTTTAGAAAACGAAGAAGATGCCGCGACACTGAGCAATGCTCTCTGTGAGTTAGGTCATCCTGTTGAAGTTGTAACAGTGGAAAACGCTCGCCTTGCTGAACGTCTGAGCACTTATAATCCCCAAGAGCATATTGTTTTCAACTGGTGCGAGGAAATTCCCGGTATTCCGCACAGTGAGCCGGAAGTCGCGGCGGTGATGGAGAGAATGGGATTTGTCTTCACCGGCTCATCATATGATGTGCTTGCCTTATCCTACGACAAACCTCAAATCAAACGTCTCCTTGATGAAGCGAACATTCCCACACCGCCATGGGATGTTTTTCATACTCCTGATACCACAGGATGGAATATTTTCCCCTCCATAGTCAAAGCCGCTCACGAACATTGCAGTATCGGCATTTCTTCCGAATCCATCGTTACCTCTCCCGCGGAGCTGGAAAACCGTGTGGCCTTCATTCTGGAAGAGCACAATCAGCCAGCTCTGGTTGAGGAATTCATCGACGGAAGGGAATTTCTCAACGCGGTTTGGGGCAACGGAAAAATTTCCATGCTCCCCGCGATAGAAATGGATTACAGCGGTCTCACTAATATCCGCGATCGTCTCTTTACCTACGAGGCAAAGTACGTCTCCGGTTCCCCTCTCTATGAAAGTATCGATATGGTTGTGCCGGCGGAGCTGGAACCTAATGCGCTGGCACGGCTGGAGCAGATTGTTCTGGCCACTTATCGCGCCACCGGTTGCAGAGACTACGGGCGCATCGACGTTCGTTACCTCAACGACGTCTTTTATGTCATCGACGTTAATCCCAACCCGGACATCAATCCCATGACTTCAATGACCCATGCCGCGGCGAAAGCCGGTTATTCCTACGGACAAATGGGCAGCCGCATCGTCAATCTGGCCGCCGCGCGACACCCGCTTTTCGGAAAAGAAAACACGCCCGCTTCTGCCCCGTAATCAGTAACACCGTCACGAAACAATCAACGTCATCATAACTTTTCAGGGAATCTTCAACTTTGTTGCTGTTATAAGAAAATATTCAAACATTCCTGCGCGGCATCCACGTTCAAGCGGAAACTTGGATAACGAGGGAACCACAAGATCACAGGCAACGAGTTCGACTTTTTCTTCCCTGAGCGCATTCTTCGGAATATAAATCGCTGAAGGAAGTGTCCCGCCAATATCAAAGGCGGTCAATTTCCGCAGCTGTCCCGTTCGGTCGCGAAAAAACACGGCCACCATTGCCGCGGGAGACGATTTATTGCTTTCAAAAACAAATCCCAAATTTTCTATGCAAATTCTTTCCGCTTCTTTTGTGACGCGGACACGGGAAGTATCGAAATAAAACCGCGCTCCGCGGTTATTGTATTTAAGTTTGGAAGGAATCTTCGCCTGATAATGGATTTCTCCGGCGGGGTCTATCCAGCGGTTCACGCCGGAACCGGCAATCCAGCTGCCGGTTACGGAAAACTTTGGGTAGAAAGTGTAAGGGAACATGTAGGGACTGCGGTTAAATTTGTTCACCGCCCCCTCGATGTAAGAACCGCCAAAGCGACCCGTGAAAAGCAAAAAATCGTACTCATCCCCGAATTTTATTTCATTTAAGCGCGGCATCATCCTTACCTTGCCCAAGGTCTCTTCACCGTACCAGAATCCGCCTCCCCCGTGCATTCCGGCGTCGATGCCGCTTCCGCACGTCGCTTCGTCTACATCGGGAGAAAAGAAAGAAGCGTGCGAACCGTTGGCCACGTAGATTACGGGATGCGAGGTAGGAATGCCGTCCGGCGCGTGTTTTCTCACATTCGCCCACGGCTCGGCCGTTCCTTTGAAATGTTTGGCAAAGGCCGCACACAGCGGCTCAAGCCCGTCTTTACCCGGAATCAGAACAACAGAAATGTTTTCGGATTCTCCTTCATGGTAGTTGCCCGCATTCCATAACCAGCTTTTGCCCTGAAGATCCGTTTTTAAAATGGACAGATGATTGACATAATAAGGCATCCAATACTGAAGGACGAGAGCATCCCTGCGTTCAACACCTTCCCAAACCAATCTGGTTCTGACGACTCGTCCATAGATGGCATTGGGGTAACGGTTAATGATTTCACGCCACGGGTGAGCGATACTTGCAAATGGCTGAGGAAGATCGATGAAGTAGTCATCCTTGCGGCCGTTAAACTCCTTCCGATTTTCATATATCGGCAATTTCGCCTGCTGCTGGTCATTCCAAAGATCGCATTTAATCATTGCCTGTTCCTTGCCGCCCCCCTCCGGCGGCCCGGAGAGAACAGCGGCAACGTTTTTGGGGGGCAAATCAAAAAATACAACACGCGTTTTTGAATTGGTGACAATATCCGTTTTCAATAAAGGAGCGTATTTATCCAGAAGCGTCTGCGCCGTAAGGCCGCCGGTGTCAAATCCACTGAGTGCCGCATCGTTGACAAAATCTGTGTCCAGAAGAAAATAGGTGTCCGCTTCGTCGACAAGGACGGCCTCGCCGCGGTCGTCTTTTTTCAAAAGCAGCAGAGACACTTCGACAAAACTCGGTCCGGAAAATTCATAAGGAAGAGGACCGATGCGGATATTTTCTTTGCCGCCCGCAGACAGAAATCCCAAAGAAGAATGAAAGAGAAAGTCCGCGAAGGGTTCATGAAAATCCAACGCGATATCATAATCGCCTTCGGCGGCAATCCTGGCTTGCAGCACCAGAAAAACTCGTCCATTGTTATCAAACTCCCAGTTGCAGCCTTCAATGACGCTTTGCTGCGTGCGGTGGACGATTTTGGCCGCTTCCACATCCTTGATATCGCGGCTCCTCTTGCAAATACGTTCTTTTGCGTCCGTTATCAACGCGGGACGGATTACCGAACAACTCATTAAGCTGAAACAAAGCACACCAAGCAAAAAAATTTGATTCAGGCGGCGGGCGGCGGCCATGTTTATTCTCTCCCCTCCTTCTTTCTCCGCAGCGGCAGCGATTGAAGGAAAGAGATGAATTCGGGTGTATCCAGCGCTTCAGCAATGGCCTCAGTGGCCAAATCCGCGGGCAGCATCATCGCCTGCGCTTCCGCAAAAATATTCTGACTATTTTTCACGTCTCCCTGAACAAGAATCCACTGACCCAAAACGCCGTAGGGTTCCGAACAGGCCAGCGCCGGATATTTTCCCCAACCGCCGGTGAGTTTGAATTTGTGCCATTGAATTTCCCGCCCTTCGCTCATCTGCCCCACAAATCCGGAGTAGGCATACTGCGCGCCGCCGATTATCTTTGAACCATCAGCGGACAGGAAGGTGAAATGCCCTCTCTCAATCCGGACTCGTTCTATATCCGAACCGAAGCGTTTCAAAAACGCTTTTCTGATATCGTCAGCCGCAGAACCATTTATCGCCGCTTTGGCGAATATTCCCCGCTTATCCAGCATATTCACGCGCGAAGAAACGGACAACCACTCCCCCTCCCATTCGGCCGTGGCTGATGCTTCGATACGGCCGCCGCTTTGCGTGGCCGCAACGTCCGGTGGCGGCAACGGCACCGCCACCGCAAGAATACTGAAAGTGAGGACAACCAGAACAACGCGCATCCGGGCCTTTCTCCTTCTCGGGGAATCTGTAGCGTGCCTCTGAGTATAGAAAGTTCAGCCCTCCCCGTCAATTAAATATACGCTGAATCAACGCGATAAAACAGAAATTTTCCTTATTATAATATTTATTGCTGTTTAAGCAAACATGTAATATCTTTAAAACAATAAACAGAAGGAAGGAATAATTGATGAAAAAAACATTTCTAATAACGGGCGTCATTTTCCTGACGGGACTGGTTATCGGCGCTTACACGACGGTTACGGCGGCGGATCCGGGATTGGTCCAAATCCTCACCAATAAGCTCGGCGTAACGGAAAAACAGGCCACAGGAGGAGCAGGTTGCATCTTCAACACCGCCCAGCAGAAAATGAGCAAAAACGATTTCACCAGTCTGGCCAAGGCCGTCCCCGGTATCGACAGCATGATGGCCGCCGCCCCCAAAAAGGAAGAGAAAAAAGGAGCGCTAAGAAGCGCCGCATCTTTACTCGGAAAAGGCAACTCGTCATTATCCATAGCAGCGTCTCTGGCCGAAAGCTTTTCCCAACTGGGCATGAGATCGGGAATGGTCAACGCCTTCATTCCCATCATTCTGGACTATGTCCAAGAAAAGGGAGGAGAAGCGGTGATGAACGCACTGCAGGCTGCTTTGAAATAATTCCGGACATAGAATTAAAAATCCGGCCTGCCGATAAATATCTCGCCCTTTCAAGACAGAGATTCTTCCAGTTCCGAAATCAGTTGCTTGAGCTCTTCGCGCTTCAGTTCCAGGGAAACCTTGCCGCCGCCGGGATGCGCGAAGGTCAGCCTCGCTCCACCCGGTGTCTTTTCCGCCTGCCATTTTGTTCCCGCGGGAAACCTGACCCGCGCGGAAAGCCAATCATCGGCATTGAATTCCGCAATCTGAATCAAAACGCCGAAAGCATGACTCGGATGGATAAAGACTTCCTTCCAGATGCCTTCCGGATATTCATTGTAACCAAAAAAGGGAATACCATGAGCTTCGAGATAGTCCATGGTTTTGCGGATATCCGGCGTCTGAAGAGTGATATGATGAACTCCCGCTTCCCTGGATTCCAGAAAGCCGTCCAGAAAGCTGCCTTTGCCCGTAGGCGAAATAATTTCCAGACGGGATAAATCACCCAAGGAAAATATTTGCCAAAAATACTTGGTGACCGAATCCGTTGCGCTGGTCCCCGCAATGCCCCCCAGAATATCGCGATAAAAACGTTCGGCTTTTTTCTGGTCTTTCACCGCAATAGATACATGGTCGATGCGCGCAATCATCTTTTCTTCTCCTTTCCTGCTTCGTCGGAAAAACGTAAAATCAAGGTCAAACCTTTATCTTGACTCATCTTATATCACACTCTATACCGGAATGCATGGAGACGTTTCTTTCCATTATCGTCGGTATCGTATTGGCCGCGGCCTGCGGTTTTCGTGTTTTTGTTCCACTTCTGATTCTCAACCTCGCGGCGCTTTCCGGCCATTTTGTCCTTCCGGAAGGTTTTTCCTGGCTCGGCAGCACTTATGCGACTTTAGCCTTTACCATCGCCACGCTTCTGGAAATAACCGGGTATTACATTTCCTGGATTGATAATGTTCTGGATACCATTGCCGCTCCCGCGGCAGTTATCGCGGGAACGATAACCACAGCGGCGTTTGCAACGAATTTACCACCATTTTTAAAATGGACCGCGGCGCTGATTGCTGGCGGCGGCACGGCCGGCCTGATTCAGGCATCGACTGTGACGTTGCGCGCAAAAACATCCCTTGCCACCGGCGGAGGCGGCAATCCTCTCTTTTCCACGTTCGAGCTGGGCGTCTCCGTCTTCATCGCGTTGCTGGCCATTTTCATCCCGGTTCTGTGCCTTGTACTTATCGCTTTGTTTTTCCTTTGGGTCTTGCGGAAAGCAGGCGGGCTATTGTCTGGAAGGTTTAAAAACAAGCAAAACAATTAATTATTCCGGCAAATAAAATATTCCGGCTACAAACCGACCGCGAACACGAGCAGGGCAAAAGCCCCGATGAAATATACGATGGTGTGAATTTCCCGCGCTTTGCCGAGAACAAGTTTGATAACCATATGCACCAAAAAGCCCCAGATAACGCCCTGCGTGATGCTAAAAGTCAGAGGAATGAGCACAAAAACCAAAATAGTGTGCACACCAATACTGTGGCGAAAAGAACCCCGAGAAAAAACATACCGGCATTTTGCAGAATGGCAGGATTGACCACGATGATGTGGGCCATGGTCAGAAAAATGGTGATTCCGGCCGGAATTTCCGTCTTAACATTTGTCCCGTTTTGCTTAAGGTTAAATGTTTTGTCGAGAAGACTTTTCATCAATCACGCTTCACAAAAAAGGTGTTTCCGCGCGGAACAAACACGCAGGATTTATTATAATAACACGACAATATCCAATGTCATTTGCACTTTAACCTCACGGGGGCAACCTCTTTAAAGGCTCAATCTTTTATTGACAGGCGGCAGAACCTGTCTTAGACTCAATCACTCAAAAAACGCTTCCCTTCTCGAAAAACAGAGACCATTATGAACAGTCCATGCGGTGAAATCAAAGGAGTAGAATACCGTGAAGAATTTGTAGCCGTTGACAAGTCGGTGCGGCTCAAAGTCATGGCCTTTAGGCAGTCCGCGGCGCAAGACAAGTCCCCTGTCCTTTTTGTCGCCGGATGGATTTCTTCCTTCTCCGGTTGGGTGCCGTTCATCAGGGCCTTGGCCGGTGAGCGCGATGTTTATTACTTGGAAACAAGGGAGAAGGAATCCGCGATAATTGAAAACGAGAATCTCCTGGAAGATGACGACTTTAGCATTTATCAAAACGCGGAGGACATCATCAAAGTCGCCGAGCACTTCGGCTTGAACTGCCCGCAAACAATTGCCTGCGGAAGCTCACTGGGCGCGACATCGCTCCTGGAGGCGATGAAAAAAGGAAGACTCAATGTCGGCAGCGCTTTTTTGGTGGGGCCAAACAGCGAATTTGCCGCGCCGCGCCCTCTTTGGTGGATTTTATCCTTGCCTGTCTGTTTTTACAGACCTTTCACCTATTTCCTGAAATGGTATCTGCGGCATTTCCGCGTGGACGCCGAAAAAGAGCCCGAACAAATGGAGCGTTACAAAAAGATGCTGAAAACGGTTAATCCCTCGCGGCTGAAACATTCCGCGCGTTCGGTTATTCTGGGGAAATATCAGGTATGGGAAAGCATCGAAACGATACGCGTTCCCGTCGCCGTTGCCTACGCTCTTTCCGACAAGCTGCACGATCTGAATAATCTTCTGTTGATTGCCAAACGGCTACCCTGCTCCAAATTAAACGAGTGTCCGTCAAATTTCTATATGCACTCAGAACACCTGCTTGCCGATATCAACGCCCTTGAACAGGATATCCGCACAACCACAAAAAATAAACACGATAGGGAAAATCACAAAATAACAACATGACGACTTCATTCGACGCACAAACGCTGAAAGAAGTAGCGCGGCTGTGGCAGGTGCGCCTGAAGAAATTGCGCCACGATATTCCCGTGCAGGGAAGCCCGGAACGCTCCGTCTTCCGCGTTGTTTTGGAAGATGAAATCGGCAGATATTTTTTACTGGAACAAATTCCTGCAAATTCTCTTGAACGGAAAAAAGCTATTGCCGCGGCACTTGATATTTTATCCCGAAATAATCTCTCCCGTATTCAGCCATACATGGCGAATAAACAAGGCGAATTTATTATCAACCACCAAAATGATTTTTGGCAGATCGCTCCTTTCGCGGAAGGCATCGCGCTTAATCGAGAAACCTATATCTACGAACAATGGCGCGGCAAGGCGCTGGCCAATTTTCTCGTCGAACTGCAAGGCAAAGCGAAAAATCTGCTTGCGGCCAAAGCGGATGATGTTTTTTCGCTGAAACATTATATCTACAAATTAATCCGTGAAATTAATCTCTACAACAAGAATATCAGCGCCGAAATCAACAGTGTTGCCGATTTTCTGGAAAAAGATTTTATGCGCGCTTATGAAAAACTTCCCGTTGCCTTTTGCCACGGCGATTATCATCCGCTGAACGTCATCTGGTCCGATGAGGACATCAAACGCGTCATTGACTGGGAATTTTCCGGTTACAAAAGCGAACTCTATGACGCGGCTCTTTTAATCGGATGTGTCGGCGTGGAAGACCCGCGAAGTCTCACGGCAGACCTGGTTGTAAGCTTCATTGCCGAAATGAAAAAATCCGGGATTATCTCCAAAGAAAGCTGGAAATATCTGACGGAATTTATCATCGCGCTGCGTTTCGCGTGGCTGGTCGAATGGCTGCGCCGCAACGATACGGAAATGATATCGCTGGAGATGGATTACCTGCGCCTGCTCATTGACAACAAAACCGCTCTGGAAAAATCGTGGCCGTAAAGCACGGTTTTTTTCCGCGCGCCCGTTCGCGCAATACAAATCTCCGTCAATTATTGAAAAATCAACTTTCCCGTAAAGTCGCACCATGTCATGCGGAGGCCTCACGCTCCTTTTCCAGAATATATTTCAGCGCTATTTTCAGCGATGCCTCCACCGCCGCGGGTTCAATGTGTTCAACTGTGTCATCGAGCGTATGATACACCATTTTATCCCGAATTAACGCTGTCGGCATGCCGATCAGTGTTGTGGCCTGAACACCGACGCGGGCGAATTCCGCCGCGTCGGTTCCCCCGCCGCCGGGCGTTATTGCAAAAAGCCTCGTCGTATAGCCCAGACCGGCGGCAATTTCCCTGCACTGAGCCGCCATTTTTTTGGAAAGACGGATCGTGCTGTTTATGTCCGTCGTCAGAAACTGCAGTTCCGTAAGATTGTAAATACTGTCGATGTTGAAATTGAAGGAGGCCGGCGTCAGCAACTCTTTCTTGTGCCGCCGGGCGAAGGCGCGCGCACCGCGCAGCCCCGCTTCCTCCGCGTCCGTGCTGAGAATTATAAGTCTTGTGTGCCGCAGAAAGTCGGCGTTGGCCTGACGAGCTTTTTGGAAAAGCTGCACCAGCTTTATAATCATCGCGGTGGCAATCATGTTGTCTCCCGCCCCTGGCGTCGCCTCATCGGACATAAAAAAATACATCGGCGCGACGAAAACAAGGCTTATCAAAACACCATATTGAAAGAAAATGCCAAACGCCGGAACACTATCCAGCGCAAAGCGGTAATAAACCCATATCCAGGCGAAAACGGGCGCGGCCAACACCGCCAGCATGGCCGGAATTATCCGCAAAGCGTAGAGTTTCTGAAACCGTTTGAGAAATCGGAATTCATGGGCGCTGTCATGGTGGCCGCTGAGGAGTATCTGCTGCTTTGCTTGTTCCGCCGGCTCAATCGTGCCGAAAACATTATAACCTTTCATTCTTTTGCAGAAAGGTTCGAAAATCTGCCAGTAAAAAAATATCTGGCCGACAACCGCCAGAGTAACCAAAAGAAAGCCCACAGCGGAAAGAAGCAGATAGTCAAAATAAAGCAAAAAAACGGACAGAGTGTAAACAACGGCTGCCGTCTTGAGGAGCGCGCGGAAAGCTTCCGGCCTTACATCAAATTCCTCGATTTCCACGCGGTCGCAATGTTTCTTCAGTTCATCCCTGATAAGCAGCGCTGCTTTTTTGCAGGCGGGCGAACCGGTCAGGCGCGCTCCGCATTCGTCGACAATCCGCCGCGTAAAAGCAATCGTTTCACGAACATCAATGGACGTAATTTCCATTTTGAACATCAAACACCTCCTTTGCCTCCGGGCGAAAAAAATAAACCGCACAAAAGACGGCATCTCTTAAACGATGATTTATACCGACTTATTATTCAACATTTTTTTACACAAAGTTTAACCCCGGTTTTTCACTTCTCATGCCTCAACAAACATAATTATTCAAACCATAATCCAATCCTTGCAATAATCAATAATTTAAAGTAATTAATACCAAAAGGCAGAAAATATGCCGCAGAATGAAACACCGTCCCGCTATGAAATCAACCAAAAGGTCCGGATGATTTTCACCCGCCATGACGCTGATTTATCTAAAATCGACTATTCCTTTATGGGCGCAACCGTTTACCTTTCCGGAGAACTGGCCCAGCCGGACAGAGATTATTCCCACAAAGAAATTGAGAACATCGTCAAAGAAATTTCCGCTATCCCCCAAGTGCGCGATATTCAATTCGACCTCAGCAACTGGATGGTGCTTTCCGCCGAAGACTCCTGGCAGATAAGCCAAACAAGAAAATCCGCCGTCACTTCTGCCGCTCAGCAGGGTGCGCTGGCGGATTCCACCATTGTTATCGACAAGTCGGAAAGTCTGACGGATGTCCTTGATGATCTCGAACTTAATTTAAACAAAGAAAACAAAGGGGAAACAAACCAAAACTAAAAGATATCCTCCCGGCTTATTTCCCCGGCTAAGTCCGCCTGTGCTTTTCCCTTTCTTTTCTTTGTACCACGAAACGAGCCCTATTTCATTCTTTCCAAACCAAAGATTACCGCATTGTCATTGTCGGGGCACTGCAGTTCTTTCTTGTCGTTAATCCAGTCGTCATCGGGCGTCTGACGGCAATAAGCCGTCAAATAGGGCAAAAGCGCAGGCAACGCGTAAAGGCACAAACCTTTTATATTGCCCTGTTCAATCATCAGGCCGTCTTTGATAAAAAAATAATCGCCCGGCTTACAGCCCGCCGCGCAAAAACCTTTGACCGATTTAACGGTACATTTGATATCAAACATGGCGACCTCCTTTGTGTTTTTTTACCACGGATCAACATAAGAGTGTCCGCCTTCATCCGCCTGTCGCACGGATGCGGAGTTTAACCCGCGGATAATCCATTTGCGTGTATCAGCCGGATCAATCACGGCGTCGATTTCCAGATGTTGAGCCATATTGACGGCTTTGCCCATCTCATAAAGCTGGGCAACGAGTTTTTCATAAAGCGCTTCGCGTTCGGCCGGATCTTTTACCGCTTCCAGCTCTTTTCTGAAACCCGCTTTGACTGCCCCTTCCAGTCCCATGCCGCCGAATTCACCGGAGGGCCAGGAAGCGATAAAGAACGAATCATGGAAACCGCCTCTGGCCATCGCCATCGCGCCCAGGCCGTAACCGCGGCGCAGGACAATTGTAAAATAAGGCACGGTCAAATGAGAACCAATGACAAACATGCGGCACACATGACGAACCTGCGCACGCTTTTCTATTTCCGGTCCCACCATAAAACCGGGCGTATCGCACAGGGAAATAATTGGAATCTTATGCGCCTGACAAATCTGCATCAGCCGCGCCGCTTTGTCCGCACCTTCCGCCTCGATGGCACCGGCCATGTGCATACAGTTGTTGGCGATAACTCCCAAAGGCCTGCCTTCAATTCTGATAAAACCCGTGACCATGCATTGGCCAAATTTGGGACGCAACTCGAGAAAGGAGTCGGTGTCGGCCAGCGCCTTAATAACGACGCGTACATCGTAAGCACGCCGTCTGCTTTCCGGGATTAATTTACGCAGGCGCAGCTGATCACCAGCCTCCCATTTGGGAATATCCCCCTGAAAATAAGAAAGGTATTTTTTTGTAACGGCGATCATTTCCACATCGTCGGCCACCTCGATATCCACGACGCCGTTTTGCGTCTGCACATCCATGGGACCTATTTCTTCCGGCTTGAACACGCCCAGTCCCCCGCCTTCGATCATCACCGGACCGCCCATGCCGATATTGGAATTTTTCGCGGCGATAATAACATCGCAGCAGCCTAAAAGTGCGGCATTGCCCGCAAAGCACATACCCGACACAACACCCACTACCGGCACCTTACCACTGAGACCGCCAAACAAACTGAATGTCTTCAAATCCAGACCGGCCACCGAGATACCTGCGGCATCGACATCGCCAGGACGACCGCCGCCGCCTTCCGCAAGCAAGACCAATGGAATGCGCTGCTCATGCGCCAGGACAAGCATGCGGTCCTTTTTTTTATGATTGAAAAAACCCTGCGTGCCGGCCAGAACGCTGTAGTCATAAGCCAGAACCATGCAACGTGATTTCGTGGAGGAAAACAAGTTCCCGTTTATTGTGCCGATACCCGCAATCAAACCGTCACCGGGGGTTTTGCTGATTAAATCATCCAATGAACGGCGGCCGCGCTGCGCCGCAACGGTCAGCGCTCCGTATTCGCTAAAACTGCCCGCGTCAAAAAGGTCTTCCACATTGGCGCGCGCCGTGCGCTGGTTTTTCTGCGCTCTTTTGGCCACAACATCAGGGCGATTTTTATCCAGGCCATATGAATATCTTTTGATTACTTCCGCCAAATCCGCGCGTAAAATTTCCTTTCCGGCCTCCTTTTCAGCCAGCGTGTTATTTTTTTCTTTTTCCTTTATTTTCATTTATCATTCACTCCATATATTTTTTTAGGAAACCATTTCCCGGATAATTTCCTTAATCGGTTTGATATCTTTTATCAAGGCGCTTACCTGCCCTCCGCCAAAAGCGGCGCGTTCATAATTGCCGGTTTTATCCGGATTAATCTCCAGTTCATCAGCAATATTTTTTACTGCCGGATCGGACATCTTTTGTTTAATCCAGGGCGTGACAATAATTCTCTGCGCCACCCTCATATTAAGAGCGGGAATTAAATCAGTGCCGCCGTCGCCGCATTCGACAATTGTTTTTTTCCACTGTTCTGATGCGGGGCTTTCTGCGGAGGCCAAAAATCTTGTGCCCACCTGCACTCCCTGCGCGCCCAATGCCAGCGCCGCTCTATAGCCGCGGGAATCCGCAATCCCCCCGGCGGCGACAATGGGAACTTTAACATTGTCAGCCACCAGCGGCACCAGTACCATTGTGGAAGACTCTGGGTTACGAGAACGGAGGCCACCTGCTTCGGAGCCGACAACAACCAAAGCATCTGCGCCGGCCTTTACCGCCGCTAACGCGTGTGGCAGAGCCAAAACCACATGAATTCCCTTCATCCCCAGACCGTGAATTACCGGATACACCTCTTTGGGAGAACCTACTGATGTGGTAACCGTGCTGACGCCCGCTTCGGCCAATACTTTAAGAATTTCCGCATTATTCGGATTAATCAACATGATATTGGCGCCAAATGGCTTATCAGTGAGCGCTCTTATCTCATCGACAAGTTTTTTTACCTCGTCCAGATTATTTATAAAACCAAGCGCCAGCATTCCGTAAGCGCCCGCCTCCGACACAGAGGCAATCATTTTGGGACTATTGAACATACCGATTGGCCCCTGAATGATTGGGTAACGACAACCTAGCATTTTGAGTAATTCTGACATAAAAACCTCCTTAGTTCCCGCATACGATAAATTTATATACTATTAAACCATATAATGCGGTGACGCAAATTTTTTTATTAATAAAAATCCCGCAAGTGACAATTCAAAATTTGTAATTTTGCTTTTTTATGATAAATTACCCGGCGAGTAAACAAAGGGCGAAAAATGGATTTAAAAATCAAAGACAAAATTGCCGTGATCACGGGCGGAGGAAACGGTATCGGCCGGGCAATTTCCTTATGTCTGGCCGCCGAGGGGGCAAAAGTTGTCGTCGCCGATTTGAATAAAGATGATGCTGCGCAAGTTATCCGGGAAATCAAAAAAACGGGCGGCAGCGGTATGGCCATTGGGTTTAACGCGATAAATTCCGATGATGTAGGCGCGATGGTGCAGCGCTCGCTGGAAACCTACGGTACAATTGATATTCTCGTAAATAATGTCGGCGGCGGTTTCGGCACCGGCTATGTTACCGAAATACTTATCGATAATTGGGACAAAACCATCGATATAAATCTCAAAAGCGCTTTCTTGTGCTGCCGCGCCGCCGCGCAGGTAATGACTAAAAGCAAAAAAGGGCGCATAATCAACATATCCTCCGTTTCCGGTAAAACCGGGGAAGCGCTTATTGGCGCGTACTGCGCGGCCAAATTCGGCGTAATCGGTCTAACTCAGGTTTTAGCCCGGGAACTGGCACGTTTCGACATCACGGTAAACGCCGTTTGCCCCGGTTACGTTTTTACGCCGGGCTGGGAGAAACTGGCGCAAATGCTCAAAGAATCTTACGCGCCCTTTGCCGACAAAAGCCTGGAGGAAATTTTTGAAACAAGGGTAAAATCCGCCACGCCGCTGAAGCGCCCGCAAACTCCCGAAGAAATTGCCTATCTTGTCGCTTACCTGGCCTCGGAACAAGCAAAAAGCATCACCGGTCAGGCAATCAGCATCGATGGCGGGGCTTTTATGGGATAAGAAAGTTAACTGTTTATATGTTCAGGAGGGATGTTTATGGAATTATCGGACGTCATTGCCGTTCGCCGGAGTATCCGCAAATTCAGGCCAGGAAAAATTTCCACAGAAACAGTAAAGCAACTGATCGATGCGGCGCGTCTTGCGCCTTCGGGCTCGAATCTGCAGCCCGCACGTTTTATTGTGGCGCAATCGCAGGAAGCGAAAGAAACCTTGGCCAAATGCACTCCTTATAAATTTATTGTCCGGGCCGCGGTCATTTTTGTCTGCTGCGCGGATTTGACCACAATCACGACGAGAGAAAAGCAGGTCAACGAACTGCGGAAAGAAGGCGTTTTCGATGGCGTGGAAATGGACATGAACGACCCTACCGCCAGTGCCGTTCCCGTGATGGATACGAACATGACTAAGGCTTACCTTTCCATGAGCACGGCGATTGCCATCGAACACATCGTCCTCAAAGCGGTTGATTTGGGTTTAGGCAGCTGCTGGATCGGCAGATTCGACCGCGACAAAGTAAAAGAGCACCTCGCGCTGGATGACACCATCTATCCGGTAATACTTCTGCCGGTAGGGTATCCCGATCAGTCACCCAAGGCCAGGCCTCGTTTCGCTCTGGAAAAATATATTCTGAAAACGATTTAATTTTTTTATGATAATTTGTCTGCGGTAAAAATATTTCCCTAATTATAGAAACCGCAGCAGACTATCATATCGCCCGCCTTCTTGAAATAAGTTGTCTTTGGTTCTTCTTTCTGGGTTACCGGATTCAAAAATGTGTATTTCACCCATCCTTCGCCTTTTGCTTTAGCCTTGTTGACTATCGTTCTTCTGAAAAACTTACCCTGACTGTCCGGTTCTTTAAGCATATTTTTCCCGATTTCTTCGGGTTTCTTAGGATGAGCTATCACCGTCCCGTTCAAATCGTAGGCAAACACATAAAGTGAATCTTTTACAAACTGTCCGTCCGGCTTATTGAACTCCGCCAGCGCTTTTCCCTTACCGTTCTTCTCTAAAAACGCCACGGCTTTTTTTACCAGTAGTTTAGCCTGAGCCCTTTCGCCTCCTTTAACCTTGGTAGTATCTTTTTCACAAGCCTGCCCAAAAATCACCGCCAAAAACACGGCTAATAAGACAATCAACATCCTTCTTCTGGCTTTCATCATCCCCTCCTGAAAAAAATTAATTTTGTGTCGTTAAAATATCCCCTGTTTTTCGAAAACGATGGTGAATACTAACAGAAAAACAACTTTTTTCAAGCAACAAAATGCGGCAGAAAACCGATTTTTTAAAGTCATTTGTCAACCCTCGACGGCAGAAATTTGCGGCGGATTAAAAATCAAGTCTTTTCCCTTAACGTTTTTTCGGCAAATAAAAACAGCCTTTTCATGGATTAATTTCTTGATAAGAATGGGGAAACGAAAATATTTATTTTTAATTTTTATTTATTGTGGTACAAAAGTTTAATTTTATTTTCACAGCATAAGGAGTTTAACAGATGAAAGATGTAGTTATTGTTTCCACATGTCGCACGGCCGTAGGGACTTTCGGCGGAAGTCTGAGAGATCTGAACGCAGCAACGCTGGGAAGCATAGTAATGAGAGAGGCGGTAAAACGAGCAGGTATCGACGCTTCTTTGATTGACGATGTGCGTTTCGGTTGCTGTATAGAGCCGGCGGACACGCTTAATGTCACCCGTGTAGCCCAGCTTCTGGCCGGTATTCCCGAAAGTATTACCGCTGTTACAATCAATCGCGTTTGTATCTCCGGCATGGAGGCCGTAATTTCGGGTATGGCCATGATTCAGGCCGGCATGGCCGATGTCATTCTTGCCGGCGGTATGGAGCATATGTCGGGTGTAGCTTATGCCGTACCGGGAGCCCGCTGGGGCTACCGCCTGCAGGACCAGGTTCTCGTGGATGTTTTAATCCGTGCCCTGCACTGCGGGTCGCACATTATACCCGGACCGGAAAAGGGGCCGCTCAAAGAAGGAGCGCTTATAGATATGTATCGGGGCAAGCCTTACATAATGGGACTAACGGCGGAGTTTGTCGCAGAACTTCTCAATATCAGCCGTGAAGAGATGGATGAAGTGGCGCTGCGCAGCCATAACAACGCGGAGCGCGCCACGTTGGAAGGAGATTTTAAAGATGAAATCGTGCCGGTGGAAATACCGCAAAAAAAAGGGAAACCACCCGTAATTTTTGACAAGGATGAACATTTCCGTCCTCAACTGACCATGGATGATTTGAAAAAATTGCCGCCCGCTTTCGTGCCGAAAATCGGCAAAGTGACCGCCGGTAACGCCTCCGGTATTAACGACGGCGCCAGCGCGATGGTCATCATGTCGGCGGAAAAAGCCAAGGAGCTTGGCGTTAAACCGCTGGCGCGGATTACCGCCGTGGGCCGCGGCGCCTGCCATCCTTCCGTAATGGGTCTTAGCCCCGTGCCGGCGGTGCGCGACCTTTTGAACAAATCGGGCTTGAAAATAAACGATTTCGAACAAATCGAGGTCAACGAAGCGTTCGCGGCGCAATACATGGGCTGCGAAAAAGAGCTGAAACTCAACCGCGAGATAACCAACATAAACGGTTCCGGTATCGGCCTCGGCCACCCTGTCGGCTCCACCGGCTGTCGGATCATGGTCACGCTGATTAATTCCATGCGCAAACGCGGCAAGACACTCGGCATGGCCACGCTTTGCGGCGGCGGCGGCGTTTCCATGGCTTGCGTTATCGAAACAATTTAAAACACGATTGAACAAAAACAAAAAAACCGGAGAAAAATTTTCTCCGGTTTTTTCTTGAAAAGCAAAGGCGCGGGTAATCATCCGCCGCCGCTGGCGCGAATGAACTGCGCAATGGATTTGTGGTATAAAACATCACCCACACGTTCCAAATCGCTATGATGCCCCCCGCTGATCGTCACCATCTTTTTGGCAACATTCAGTTGGGAATAAATTTTCTGCCCCATCACCCAGGGAACAACTTCGTCTTTGTCTCCATGTATAATCAAAACCGGGCAAAAAATATCCGGAAGTTTTTTCATGTTGTCGATGACATCTCCGACCAACAAGGAAATCGGACCATAGCCGTGCGCTCTTAAAATTTCCTGCCCGCTGGTCAGAGGCGTAACAAGAATGACGCCGGCGAATTTATTGTTTCTGGCCAGTTCCAGAGCCACCACCGAACCGATGGAACGGCCGCAGAGGAAAATCTCATCTCTTGCGTATCCCAGTTCTTCCATGGCGTACTTAATCGCCGCCCGTCCATCGAGATAAATTCCCTTTTCTGACGGTTTGCCCGTGCTCTTACCGTAGCCGCGGTAGCCGACACCCAGAACACTGATATCCGTTTTGGAGAGATTTATCAGCTCCGGCAATCGTTCATAAATATTTCCCGCGTTTCCGTGAAAATAAATGATAATACCGGGGGATGAACGACGGGGAATAAAAAAACATTGCAGACGTATATCATCGGCAGTGCGTATGTAAACTTCGTGCACACCCGCGGGAAGAATTTCCGGCACATTCGTCGCGGTTTCCGCGGGAGCGAATGCCAGCCGATTTACAATTGCCTCACAACCGCAACCGTTCAAGAAAACAAGCGAAACAAAAATCAAATATTTTATTTTCATGGCAGATTTTTTGTAAAATCTTTTATTCCCCGCGCCATCAGGGAATAGTGATTGAAAAATTATCACTTTCCTTCATTATCTCATCATATTCTTCAACAACAATGCCCTGGCGCACCATAATCCGATAGATTCTTTCGGCCTGTCTTGTCACGTATCTTGATGAACCGTCCGTCCGGTAACGCCTTGGATTGGGCAGAATCACGGCCAGCATCGCCGCCTGACGCGGACTCAATCCGGAAGCGCTTACACCAAAATGATGCCGCGCCGCCATTTCGATGCCGAATATTCCGTCTCCCCATTCGGCCACATTCAGATAAAGTTCGAGAATTCTTTTCTTGCTCAAGTGTTTTTCCAGCCGCCAGGTGAGAATGGCTTCCTTGATTTTTCTTACCGGGTTTTTCTTCGGCGTGAGAAACAAATTCTTTGCCAGCTGCTGGGAAATTGTGCTGCCGCCGACCCTTACTTTATTTTGTTTGATATTTTTCTCCAGCGCATATTGCATCGCCTCGAAATCGAAGCCTTCATGCGTCCAGAACTTGTGGTCTTCCGCAATAATCACCGCCTTGAGCGCATAAGGAGATACCTGAGAAAGCGGAACCCAAATTTTCCTTATTTTTTTCTTCACCCCCTGCTGCCGCCAGGTCATTTCTCTGTATTCCATAAAAGCCGTTTTCGCGGGGTTGTGCTTTTTAAAATATTTCATGTCGGGATAAAAAAAGTAACGTCCTATATCAACGGCAAAAAAACCCGCTGCCAAAATCAGCATTACTGATGCCATCTTGCCCCAACGCTTTATATCGTATTTTCTGTTCATTTTTCTCCGGCAGCAAATAAAATTTTCGTGTCGTTTCCTATACTTTTTTAGTCCAGTTTGCAAAATATATTTGACAGATAAATCCGTTTCTAGTAAAAGTTGCGCATCTAAAATCACAGACGCGGTGCCGGCAATCAGCTCCCCTGGATTTCCACCGCACGTTACCCTAATGCATTTCAGCACTTACGAAACACGGGAGCGGATAAAAATCTGCGCGCGAGTCAAAAAAAGCCGGGAAAAGCGTGCCGGAAAATTTTAATGAGCCGTTTGAAGTTCATCGTGTTCTCACTATTTGTGCTTCTGGGCGCGGGTCAGGCAACCGCAGCACAGCAATACACGGTAAAAACCGGTGACTGCCTGCAAAGCATAGCCCGCCGTCACAATGTCAGCACAAATGAAATCATCAAGGCGAATAACCTTAGTAAAACCGTTATTCGCCCGAAACAGGTTTTAATCATCCCTGAAAAAAGCACGGCACGTTCAGAAGATTCAGCCGCCGCTTCCGTCGTCCATTACACGGTCAAAAAAGGAGACACTCTTTCCGTAATCGCGCAAAAAGCAGGGGTTCCGGTGCAACAGTTAATCACGCTCAACAGCATCAACCCGCACAAAATACGTATCGGTCAAAAAATCATCATCCCGCAATCTGATAATCTCACGCCATCCGACGCCGGCGAAAAAGAGATGGAAAAAGATGAATACATCAGCCCGCAAACTTTGGAAACGGAGAAACCTTCCGACGAAAGGCATCTGCTGGTAAAAACGGCCCTCGGTTTTCTCGGCGTTCCGTACAAATGGGGCGGATCCACGGTAAAGGGCATCGACTGCTCCGCCTTTGTTCGCGAAATTTATTCTCTCTTCGGCGTTGATTTGCCGCGCAGTGCGCACGCTCAGTCCGGCGCCGGTACAAGCATCAACCGTGATGAACTGCTGGAGGGTGATTTGGTTTTTTTTCATACGCGCCGCCCCTTAGGCCATGTGGGCATTTATATCGGCAACAACCAGTTTGTTCACGCCTCTTACAGAAGCAAAACTATCCGCATCGACAGCCTGGATACTCCCTACTTTCAAAAAAGATTTCAGCGCGCCGTACGCGTAAAAGAACTGGATAACGGCGATATCTGATAGCGCCGTCCGCGCGCAGAAAAAAATGCGGATTAAGCCTTTTTGTTCGCCCTGACCACTTTTTGCCAGTTGATAATCCATCCTGTTTATTATATGAATTTAAAAAGGATCAGTTAATGGGAAAAAACTTAGTCGAAAAAATTCTTGAGCGCCATTTGCTTTCCGGAAAGCTTACGCCCGGAGAGGAAATCGGCATTCGTATCGACCAGACGCTCACGCAGGACGCCACGGGCACCATGGCTTATCTTCAATTCGAAGCCATGAACATACCCAAAGTTAAAACCGAATTGTCGGTGAGCTACATCGACCACAACACCATTCAGATTGGTTTTGAAAACGCGGATGACCATCGCTATCTGCAGACGGTGGCGCAAAAATACGGCATCGTTCTTTCGCGCGCGGGAAACGGAATTTGTCATCAGGTGCATCTGGAAAGATTCGGCAAGCCGGGCAAAACGCTCATCGGCTCGGACAGCCACACGCCGACCGGCGGAGCGCTGGGCATGTTCGCCATCGGCGCGGGCGGCCTGGATGTCGCGCTGGCCATGGCCGGAAAGCCGTTTTATCTTACCTGCCCGAAAGTGGTTAAAATCAATCTAAGCGGCAGACTACGGCCGTGGATTTCCGCCAAAGACGTCATTCTCAAAGTTTTGGAAATCTTCACCACGAAAGGAAACGTGGGAACTGTTTTCGAATACGGCGGTGATGGACTGAAGACGCTGAGCGTGCCGGAACGCGCCACTATCGCCAATATGGGCGCGGAATGCGGCGTGACGACTTCCGTTTTTCCCAGCGACGGGGAGACGTTGAAATTTCTGACATCGCAAAAAAGGAAAAAAGATTTTGTGCAATTGGAAGCGGACAAAGACGCGGCCTACACAAAAGTAGTCGATATCGATTTGTCCAGAATCGTGCCGCTGGCGGCAAAACCGCACAGCCCGGACAATATCGCCACCGTCAAAAGCATGAAAAAACTGCCGGTAAACCAGGTATGCCTGGGAAGCTGCACCAATTCTTCATATAAAGACCTCGTTACCGCGGCCAAAATTCTCCGGGGAAAAGTCGCTCATCCGGATGTCAGCTTTATTCTGGCGTCGGGCTCCAGACAGGTTTTGGAAAATCTCGCCAGACAAGGTTACCTTGCCGATCTCATTGCCTCTGGGGCGCGGCTGATGGAAAACGCCTGCGGCTTTTGCATCGGTAACAGTCAAAGTCCGCCTTCGGGCGCTGTTTCGCTGCGCACGTCAAACAGAAATTTTTTGGGACGTTCCGGAACGATGGACGCGGATGTCTATCTGGTAAGCCCAGAAACGGCTGCCGCCGCCTTGCTGACAGGAAAATTTATCGACCCGCGCGAATTAAAGATGCCTTATCCCAGGGTGAAAATGCCCCGGACATTTCACCTCGATGATTCCCTCTTTGAATGGCCGAGGAAAAACACGAAATCCGTCAAAATTTACCGCGGCCCCAACATCGGTGCGCCGCCGATAAATTCGCCGCTTCCGGATAATATCGAGGCGCAGGTGACGATTAAGCTGGGCGACAAAATAACCACCGACCACATAATTCCCGCCGGCGCGCGGATGAAATACCGTTCCAACATTCCCAAATACGCGGAATTCGTTTTCGAAAACGTCGATGCCACATTTGCCGCGCGCGCTCTACGGATTAAAGAAACCGGCAAGCACAATATAATCGTGGCCGGTTTTTCTTACGGGCAGGGCTCCTCACGCGAGCATGCCGCCATCTGCCCGATGTACCTGGGCGTGCGCACGGTCATTGCCAAATCGTTCGAAAGAATCCACGCCGCCAATCTGATAAACTTTGGAATTCTGCCGCTGACTTTCCGCGATGAAAATGACTACGAGAGAATCGACCAGCAAGACCAGCTTGTCATTGCCAATGTCCGCCGTATTATCGGCGCGGGCGGCGATCTGACCGTGCAAAACAAAACCAAAGGCGCATCTTTTCACGCCTGCTGCAATTTATCCGCCAGGCAGAGGAAAATACTTCTGGCCGGCGGCGTGCTGAATCTTCGCGGTACTGATTTATAAAACATTTGACGATACCGGAGCTGCTTTTTTATGACCAAAAAGATCAAGATGAAAAACACCCTCGTTGAACTCGACGGGGACGAAATGACCCGTGTCATGTGGAAAATGGTTAAGGAGAAACTTCTTTTCCCGTATCTGGACATGAATATCGATTATTACGACCTGCACATAAAACATCGCGATGAGACAGGCGACCAGGTAACCGTCGACGCGGCGCGCGCCATTCAGAAATACGGCGTGGGCGTCAAGTGCGCCACGATTACGCCCAACGAAGACCGCGTGAAGGAATACAGCTTAAAAAAAGCGTGGAAAAGCCCCAACGGCACGATTCGCGCCATGCTTGACGGGACCGTTTTCCGAAAACCCATCCTGGTGGCCAACATCAAGCCCGCCGTTGCCTCCTGGAAAAAACCGATAACCATCGGACGTCACGCCTACGGGGATGTGTACAATAATTTCGAAATGAAGATTCCCGAAGCGGGAAAGCTGGAAATCGTCTTTACACCGCAAAGCGGCGGCGCCTCACGAAACGTTTCCGTTTTTGACTTTCCTTCAAAAGGTATTATTCAGATTAATCACAATCTGGAGCAATCCATTTTGAGCTTCGCGCGCGCCTGTTTCACCTACGCGCTGGGCGAAAAAATCGATGTCTGGTTTTCCACCAAAGACACCATTTCCAAAATTTACGACGCCGGTTTCCGGGAGATATTCGAAAAAGAATTTGAAAAAAACTGGAAGGATAAATTCAAAAAAGCGGGCATTGAATACTTCTTTACCCTGATTGACGATGCCGTGGCGCGCATCATGAAAAGCGAAGGCGGCATGCTCTGGGCGCTCAAAAATTATGATGGTGACGTGCTGTCGGATATGGTCGCTTCCGCGTGCGGTTCACTGGCCATGATGACTTCCGTATTGGTTTCGCCCAACGGCTGGTATGAATATGAAGCGGCGCACGGCACAGTGCAGAAGCACTACTACAAACACTTAAAAGGTGAAGAGACATCCAGCAATTCCATGGCGCTCATTTTCGCCTGGAGTGGCGGCCTGCGCAAGCGCGGCGAGCTCGACGGGACACCGGAAGTGATTGGCTTCGCCGACAAGCTGGAGGAAGCGGCCATCGCCACCGTGGAGGGCGGCACGATGACCGGCGATTTGCTGGCGCTGGCCGAAAAGAAAGCTTCCAACAAAAAAGTAAACACGCAGGGTTTCATCGACGCCATTGCCGAAAACCTGCGCAAAAAACTCCATGGTTAGAAGCGCTCAAAATTCCAGGCCCAACCTACTCGATTTTACGCTGGAGGAAATGGAACAGTTCATTTCCGGCCTGGGTAAGGAAAAATTCCGCGCGCGGCAAATCATGAAGTGGCTGTATCAGAAGGACATCTCTTCTTTTGCGGAAATGACTTCTCTTTCCCGCGATTTCCGCGACAGCCTTTCCCGTATATCGCGCATTTACCGCCCCGAAATCGTAAAAATCCAGACGTCCCGGGACGGCACAAAAAAGGCTCTTCTACGTCTGGAAGACGGCTGCTTCATCGAAAGCGTTCTGATTCCCGGAAAAAATCACTGGACAATCTGCGTATCCACGCAGGCAGGCTGCGCCATGGGCTGCAAATTCTGTCTTACCGCGCGCCAGGGATGGAAAAGAAATTTAAATCCTTCCGAAATAGCGGGCCAGCTTATCGCCTTACGGCAGGGAACACCGGAAGGGGCCCTGGTTAAAAACATCGTGATGATGGGCATGGGCGAGCCGCTGGCCAATTACGAAAACACGCTCAAGGCGATAAAAATTCTTACCAGTGATTTCGGCGCGGCCTTTTCCAACAGGAAAGTCACCGTCTCCACCTGCGGGCTGGCGCCGGAAATCATCCAGCTGGGGAAAGACGTCTGCATCAACCTGGCCATATCGCTGAACGCTGCGGATGACGCCACCAGAAACAAGTTCATGCCGATAAATAAAAAATATCCGCTGTCCGCGCTGCTGGCCGCCTGCCGGAAATATCCCATGCCCGGCAGAAGACTGCTCACCTTTGAATATATACTGATTGACGGCGTTAACTCCTCTGAGCAGGACGCGGAGAAGCTTGCCGCCCTGTTGAAAAATCAACGCTGTAAAATAAATCTGATTGCCTTCAACGAATTCCCCGGCTCCGGATTAAAAGCGCCCGCCGAGCAGGACGTGCAGGCCTTTCAGCAAATACTCATAAAAAGACATTTCACGACGATACTCCGCGCCAGCCGCGGAGCGGATATCTGCGCCGCCTGCGGCCAGCTCAGCGGCGCGCAGACAATTCACTAGCAAAAATGACCACTTTGATTTAAACTGTTCCCATACAACGATAAGGAGAAAACTATGGCTTCAAGAATATCGGACTGGCTGGCTTTGAAATTAGGCATCGTCGGTTTTCTCGCCGGCGGTTTAATCGGTTTTTTGTACCGCCCTTCGGCGCTGATTATCGGTCAGTTGCCTTTCAGCACCGTAATAACCAGAGGAGCGAACCTTAAAGGTGTGGAACAAATGCTGATTCCCATGGCGCAAACATCATTTAACAATATGATGGTGGCGGCGGTCATCGGCGCGGCTATTGGAATTGTCATCGGTTTGTTATTTTCGCGAAAATAGAATCAACGACAATCTTTCATCCTTTCCGCTTTTTCGCGGGAAAGGACTCTTTCTTTTTCGGATAGGCGGGAGGATTGCGCTTTTTCTCCCGCAACAAACGGGATATATCTTTCTGCCTTCGCGTTATTTTCTGGCCGGCCATATATTATCTCCCGTTAAATTTTTTCTTCCGCCAGGGGGAAAACAAACGCGCGCAAGCCGGCGCCCGGATGTTCGGCTTTCACTTTTCGCATCAATTCCACAAGCGGCTTGATTTCTTCATCCGGCACAGCCATCCAAATTGTCTTGTTTTTGCCGGGCGAGTAATGCGTTCCCAGCTTTGGTTCGCTTTCCTCCCCTTCGCCCGTCACATCATTCATTTTCGTATAAGCCTTGTAACCGGCGTTTTTTAAAGTATTGGTTATGCGCTCATCAAAATATGCGGCGTAAATGACAAAAATCATTTTCATGGCGTGCCCTCCTTGAGCCGTGTCAAATTATTTTTCCGCCACTCTGCGGACAAAACATTCATGGCGCGATGACGCCCATCGCTCTCTGCAGTCTGGCATAATTTATGTTATAGTCTCCCAACGCATTGGCATATTGCGATTTCGCCCTGGTCAGCAAAGTCTGGGCGTCAAGCACTTCCGTCGATGTGGCCACTCTTTCCTTATAACGCTCTTCGGCAATGCGGAAATTTTCCTCGGCCTGCTCAATAACTTTTTCGGAGACCAGAATCTGGCTTTCCGCCTCCTGCAGCAGCAGGTAAGCGTTTTTTATTTCCAGTGTTATCTGTTCGTTGATTTCCTTCACCATTTCCAGCGCCTGGTTTTCACGGGCGCGACTGGCATCGACGCGAAACTTCGTCCTGCCCCATTCCCAAAAATTCCAGTTGGCGACCGCCATCACATACCAGCTTTCCGCGTCCTGATAACGGCTGCCGGAAACGGAAGCATCGTCGCCGAATTTCGCATAATTTCCCACCAGGCTTAGAGAGGGGAAAAACTCACTCTGCGCCACGCGCACCGCCTTCGACGCCTGCTCGGCCCTGAGCTTTGACACGATCAGCTCGGGTCTGCTCTCCCGGGCGATATTTAAACATTCCTCCAGAGATTGCTTCAGCGGCTTGTATTCCAGGATGTCCACAACCTCCACCGGTTCAAATATTCTGCGTTTCAGCAGCGTGTTAAAGCGCGCCTTGGCCAAGGCAACGGCGTTCTGCGCTTTAATCAAGGCCTGTCTGCCGTTGGCCAGCTCCACTTCAGCATATAACAAATCGTTTTTCGCGATGAAACCGACCTTATAATAATTCTGCGCGACGTCGCGATGCGCTTCCAGCATTTTCACCGACTGGGCCGCCGCCTCCAGAAGTCTCTGCGCGCGCAGGATATCAAAATAAGCCACTTTAACTTCCTGAATCACATCCTGATACATAGCTGTTTCCTCGGCATAGGCAACACCCTCACCGATTTTACTGGCCAGATAGCTGGCCAGAATGCCGCCGCCGGCAAAAATCGGCTGCCGGGCTTCGATTATCCAGTTGTAGTTGTCCTTCGTTCCCATCACCCAATCTCCCGCCGGAAGGGGGGGAATGCCCGGAGACCGGAAATAAGGCTCCTCGTTCAACCTCCGGTAGGCATAAGAAGTGCTGAACGTGGGCAAAAAACCGGTAAAGGCTTCCCTCTTCTGAGCTACGGCGCCTTTTGTTCCTTCCCTGGCGATATTAAGCGTCCAGCTGTTTTTAAGCGCGATATCGACGCTCTCCTCCAGCGTCAGAGCGCCTTGAGACAAAACAATCCGCGGGAAAAACACGAAAATCAGAATCGCAAAAAAGATGCTGTACTTTTTCCTATCGCTCATACTTTTTCCACCTCTTTTAAAAACATCTCCCTGAAACTTTTTTGCAAAAAAATATTTTTTTGCCGCCGCCGGCAAAATTGCAACTTTTAATTAATTATCAGAAAAATTTAATACTAATCAACCGTTTACGTCTTTTTAATTGCCTTGACATCTAAAAGCTATTTTCGTAAAGTAGTGGCGAAATAGTAACATGGTTTTTATAAAAAAACCAGAAAACCGTTAACAGTTTAAAGAGGCTCTCCATGAAAAAAATAGTTTTTGCTTCCTGTTTCTTTCTTCTTGCCGGAGTGTTTTCGGCCATGGCGGCGGAAACAAAAAATATCGGCTTTATCAAAAACACATCCGGTCAGGTTTTAATCGGCAGAGCACAGGAGATGATTCCGGCCAAAGTCAACGATAAGCTGTTTCCCAATGACAATCTCATCACCGGCGAGAACGGATCGGTGGGTGTCATTCTTCAGGACAACAGCGTTTTATCCCTCGGGCCGAAATCAAAAGTCAATTTCAGCAATTTTGTTTTCAATCCGGTTGAAGAAAAATCATCTTTCGTGGCCAAAATAAGAAAAGGCACGGTTGTTTATCTGACCGGATTAATCGCGAAGCTTAATCCCCAAGCGGTGCGCTTTGAAACACCGACGGCGGTTTGCGGCGTGCGTGGCACGCACTTCGCCATAAAAGTGGACGCGCCGAAGGAAGATTAAAAGACAATCTTCAGCTGAAGCAAGACACAAAAAGAGGGGAAAGACGATGAACGGTTACGCCACACGCTTAAAATTCATAAGTAAAACGGCTGTCGTTTTATTTGCCGCCCTGATGATGACATCCTGCGCAACCACAACGCAAGTGGTGCTTCTGCCCGACAAGGAGGACAAAGTAAGCGTGCTGGAAGTCACCGATACCGAAGGAAAAAAAACCCAAAGACTCGATCAAGCATGGCAGTCGGTAAAAACATCGCCGCTTACCGGCGCGCTGGGCGCGCCGAAAGTTATGGATGAAAAAGAAGTCAGGGCAATGTTTCAGCACGCCCTGGCGGCCCAACCTCCGCAACCGGCTGTTTATATTCTAATTTTCGGCAGCGGCCGCACCAGTCCCACCGAAGATTCGCTGAAACTGATTCCAGGGATTCTGGAAGCGATTAAAACCCGTAATTCAAAAAATATTCTTGTTGTCGGTCACACGGACACCATCGGACCGGCTTGGTATAACCTCAATCTTTCACTGAAACGCGCCAAAAATGTAGCCGATATATTAATAGAAAAGGGAGTGCCCAGCGAGAATATCGAAATAACGTCTTACGGTAAGGAATATCCGCTGGTAAAGAGGCCGGACGGCGTGGCTGAGCCCAAAAACCGTCGGGTGGAAATAACCGTCCGCTAAACCATTCTTCAGATTAAATTTATATTTTTATTGCCTTTATATGGTTCTGGCCAATATTTTCCTTCGGGAAAAACCGATGCCGTGCAAATATCATAACGTTTTCATCTTTATCTTAATACACGGAGTGTGAATATGAAACAAAACTACGTTTTAGCTCTGGACCAGGGTACCACCAGTTCACGGGCCATTCTTTACGATTACGAAGGCCAGGTAGTAAAAATCGCGCAGAAGGAATTCACCCAATTTTATCCGCAGGCCGGGTGGGTGGAACACGACCCCATGGAAATATGGGGTTCGCAAAGCGGCGTGGCCAGCGAACTTCTCGCGACCACCGGAATCTCCGCCGAGGAAATAGCCGCCATCGGCATCACCAACCAGCGCGAGACAGCTATCGTCTGGGAAAAGAAAACAGGGAAACCTATTTACAACGCCATCGTCTGGCAGTGCCGGCGCACCTCGGGCATCTGCGATGAACTTAAAGCCAGAGGGATGGAAGCCATGATCCGGGAAAAAACCGGATTGGTCATCGACGCGTATTTTTCCGGAACCAAGGTAAAATGGATACTGGACAACGTCGAAGGCGCCAGAGAAAAAGCGGAAAAAGGAGAGCTGCTTTTCGGCAATGTCGATACCTGGCTCATCTGGAATCTGACCAAAGGCAAAGTGCACGTGACGGATTACAGCAACGCCTCGCGCACCATGCTTTTCAACATCAAAGACCTGAAATGGGATGAAGAAATTCTCAAAGAACTGGACATACCCGCTTCCATGCTGCCCGCGGTAAAGCCATCCAGCTTCGTTTATGGCATGACGGACGCGAAAATTCTGGGCGGGGCAATTCCCATCGCCGGAGACGCAGGAGACCAGCAGGCCGCCCTTTTCGGCCAGGCGTGTTACGCCCCCGGAATGGTGAAAAACACCTACGGCACGGGGTGCTTCATGCTTATGCTTACGGGAGAGCGGCTGGTGCATTCGGCAAACGGCCTTCTCACCACCATCGCCTGGGGAGTGAACAACAAAGTGGAATACGCCCTTGAGGGAAGCATTTTCATCGCCGGCGCGGCGGTGCAGTGGCTGCGCGACAGCATGAAACTGATTTTCGATTCCAAGGACAGCGAATACTTCGCTACGCAGGTCGAAGATTCTCTGGGCGTCTATGTTGTCCCCGCTTTTGTGGGACTAGGCGCTCCTTACTGGGACATGTACGCCCGCGGCGCGATTATGGGGCTGACCAGAGGCGCGACCAGAAATCACATCATCCGCGCCACGCTGGAATCCATCGCTTACCAGACCAGAGACATCCTGGAAATCATGCGCGCCGATTCCGGCATAGAACTAAAAGAACTGCGCGTGGACGGGGGAGCCTCCGCCAACGATTTTCTCATGCAGTTTCAGTCAGATATTCTGGGCGCGCCGGTGGAAAGACCGGAAATCATCGAGACAACTGCCCTGGGCGCCGCCTATCTGGCGGGACTGGCCGTAGGCTTCTGGAAAGACCAGTCCATGGTCGCTGAGCGTTGCAAGATAAACCGGAAATTCCAGCCAGGCATGAGCAAAGAAAAAAGAGAAAAACTGTATAAAGGATGGAAAAAAGCGGTGCAGCGCGCGATGCTCTGGGAGAAAGATGAATCATGATTAAAACGGACGTAATCATTATCGGCGGCGGCGCCACCGGCTGCGGCATCGCCCGCGACCTGGCGTTGCGCGGTATTCCGCACTGCCTGATTGAAAAAGGTGATTTTGCCGCGGGCGCCACCGGCGCCTGTCACGGCCTTTTGCACAGCGGCGGCCGCTATGTCGTCTCCGACCCGCAGGCCGCCAAAGAATGTTACGAAGAAAACATCATTTTAAGAAACATCGGCGAAAAATGTGTCGAGCAGACGGGTGGGCTTTTTGTGCGCCTGCCTGGAGATTCCAAGCTCTACCGCGACCGTTTTCTTAAAAGTTGTGAAAAACTCGGCATACCGACGGAGATAATTTCTTCCACCAAAGCGCTGGAACTTGTTCCCAACCTCAACCCGGAAATCGAAGAAGCGGTAAAAGTGCCCGACTGCTCCATCGATCCTTTCCGTCTGTGCATGCTCAACATCGTCTCCTCGCAGAAAAGAAACGGCATAATCTTCATTCGTCACAAAGTGACCGAAATCATCAAAGAGCACGGCCGCTGCGTCGGCGTAAAAGCCGCCGATCAGGTATCCGGAGAGCGGCGGGAAATCCGCGGCAACATTATCATCAACGCGACGGGCGCCTGGTCGCATATGGTGGCGCAATTAGCCGGCAACGAAGTGCCGCTCACCCTTTCCAAGGGAAGCCTGGTCATCACCAACCACCGCCTGACCAACATGGTTCTCAACAGAATGCGTCCCTCGGCCGATGGCGATATTATCGTGCCCAACGAAGCCGTCTGCCTGGCCGGAACGACATCGCTGGCGGTGGAAGACCCGGATAAAATCCGCATTGAATCCCATGAAGTGGACACCATTATCAGCGAAGCGGGAAAAATGGTTCCGCATTTCAACGATACGCGCGTCATCCGCGCCTTTTCCGGCGTCCGTCCCCTGCTCAAATCGGCAAAAGCGGACAGCCGGGAAATCACGCGCGGCTTTCAGATTATCAATCACGGCGACGGCATGTACAGCATCGTGGGAGGGAAACTCACCACTTTCCGCCTGATGGCGGAAAAAATGGTCGATACCGTGATGGACCATTTCCATCTCAAAAAAACATGTGAAACGGCGGCGATACCCCTGGAAGGTCAGGAAGAGCTCAGCGGCTATCCCCTGGCCAAAAGACTATCGAACATGAAAAACATCGTCTGCGAATGCGAGCTCGTTTCGCGCGCCGAGGTGGAAAGAATCATCAAACAAACGGGCACCTGTTACGTGGGGGACATCTCGCACCGGACACGCCTGGGCATGGGCCCCTGCCAGGGCGGTTTTTGCACTTTCCGGGCGCTGGGCATCATGCACGAAAAAAATCTTCTCTCGCCGGAGCAATCCATGTACGCTCTGCGCGATTTTCTGCAACGGCGTTTTCGCGGCATCAGATACTGCCTCTGGGGCGACCAGCTGCGGGAAGAACAACTGGTGGAATACATCTACCTGGGCATCCTGGCCATGGAGAGGAAACAGTGAGCGTAACTCAGCATGACGTAATCATCATCGGCGCGGGGGTGGCGGGACTGACGGCAGGCGCCGTGCTTGCCGAGAAAGGCTGCAATGTCGCGCTGGTCGCCAAGGGGGAGCCAACCGCGTGTCTTTCCACCGGCTGTATCGACATCTGCTCGCTCGACCATGAGCCGCTGCACGGCATCGGCCATCTGCCCGAAGAACATCCCTACCATCTTGTCGCCCGCGCCGTAATCCGGGAAGCGGTGGACAGGTTCGGAAAAATCACCGACGAGATGGGGCTTCCCTACGTGGGTTCACTGGAGACAAACCGCCGTATCCTTGCCGCGCTGGGCACATTCAAAAACACCTGCCTCGTGCCGTCCACCATGGCCGCCGCGCCGCAGGATGAAAAAGACGACTTACACATCATCACTTTTTCCGGCCTGAAGGATTTTTATCCCAGCTACATCATCGCGCGGCGGGGAAACGCTTCTTTCTCCACCTACGAAGCGGGCGCCGACACGACCATGGGACTGGCGGCGAATTTCGAACGCCACGATTTTCTGGAAAAATTCATCCTGTGGCTGGAAAAAATAAAAATTCCCGAAAACAAAATAGCCTTCCCTGCCGTGCTGGGGCTGGAATCGGCGGCCAGGATTGCCCAAAAAATAGAAAGCAGCGTGGGGAAAAAGATTTTCGAAATTCCCACTATTCCGCCCTCCATGCCCGGCCGCAGACTCTTCAACGTCCTCAAGGATTATTTCCGTAAAAAAGGCGGCGTCATATACTGGAGCTGGCCGGTAAGCGGCGTGGAGAAAGCGAAAAACATCGTCGAGGCGGTGATTACCCCCTCCGATGGCCGCCCCCAAAGCCTCAACGCGAAAGCCTTCATCCTCGCCTCCGGTTCGTTTGTCGGCGGCGGCCTGCACGCCCGGAGGGATACCATCGTCGAAAATATTTTTAATCTTCCCGTTTTCGTGCCCGGGAAGAGAGATGACTGGTTTGACAGCGATTACTTTGCGTTGAATCACGGCATCGGCAAAGCGGGAATAATCGCCGATTCCTCTTTCCGCCCGAAAGAAGCGCCGTGGGAAAACGTTTTTGTCTGCGGCGGAATCCTGGCGCACACGGAAGTTCTGAAAAACGGCTGCGGGCACGGCCTGGCGCTGGCCACGGGGCACGCGGCGGCGGCCTCCTGCCTGGAGTATATAAAATGAAGTACGAACACTGCATACGCTGCACGATTTGCGTGGAAAACTGCCCTGTCTTCCGGGTCAATCCCGATTTCCCCGGTCCCAAGCAGGCGGGGCCGGACGCGCAGCGTTTCCGGATGGAAAGAGAAAAATCCGTGGACAAGTGGGTGCTTCTGTGTAGCCAGTGCAAGCGCTGCAACATGGCCTGCCCCTGCGGCGTGGAGCCGGCGGAAATCATCCTGCGGGCGCAGCAGAAATACGGCCTGCAGCATCCGCGCACACTGGCCCATCTGCTTTTTGCCAATAATTATTATCTGAGCGCATTAGGTTCTCTTACCGCGCCCGTGGCCAACAAAATCGCCGCCATGAAAATCGGCAAAAAAATATTTCACGCCATGGGCATTGCCACCTACATTCCTTTTCCCAAATTCAGTTTCAAAACGATGAGAGGCAAAAATAAAAGGAAAGCCAAAGCGGCAAAAAGAGTGGCGCTTTTTTACGGCTGTTTCATCAATTTCTACCGTCCGGACATCGGCAGAAAAATAATCCGCCTGCTGGAATCGTTTAATGTGGATGTCGTCCTGCCGCCGCAGTGGTGCTGCGGGCTGCCCGCGCTGGGCAACGGCAATCTGACCATAGCGCGCTACTTCGCGCAGAAAAACGCCGCGTCGCTGTCCAATTATATCGACGCGGGTTATGAAATTATTTACACCTGTACTTCCTGCGGCTTGTGTCTGCTGCACGACTATCCCGGCATACTGGAAATGCCGCAGGGAAAGAAAATCGCCGAAAATACCCGCGACCTGCATGAATACATTATCGGGCTTATCGACGACGGATACATCGAGCCGCAATTCGGCGAGGTAAAACGCAAAATCGCCTATCACATTCCCTGCCATCTGCGCGCGCTGGGCATCGGCTATCCGGCGGCAAAAATCATGAAAATGATTCCCGGACTGGAATGTGAAATATTCGACGACACCTGCTGCGGTCTCAACGGCAGCTACGGCTTCAAAAAGACCAACGAAGCCACGGCGGTGCAACTGGGCAACCGCGCTGTTTCACTCATCAAAAAAACCAAAGCCGAAAACATTATGGCGGACTGCGGCTCCTGCCGCATGCAGTTGGGCGGATTATCCGGCATGGAAGCGCTGGATCCCGCCGAAGTCATCTGCGAGTCGCTGGGCATCACCGGCGAAAAATAGCCGCGGGCGGCAAATTATCCCAAATCCTTCTTCATCCGGTCGAATTCTTCCTTGGTAATCTCGCCTTTGGCGTATCTTTTTTTCAGAATATCCAGCGGCGTTTCCCGCGCCTCGGAAACGGAATTTTTACTTTTCAAAGCCTGCACAATGAAATAAACCGCCACAACTAAAACAATCAAAAATATTACCCACATAAAGGCGCCTCCGTAACAAAATCCGTAATTCATCATCTGACCTGGTTCCCATCCCCGCCCCGGTCCCGGCCCCGGACCGAAAGGCCCACAGGCCGCGGCCAAAAGCGGCAACAATAAAAATGAAACAATTACAAATACTTTCCTCATCATGTGTGACTCCTTTCGGAAATTTTATTTAATAAGGCAATGGATATCAGGTTTGTCAATACCCGCGGGGACGACACGCGGCAAGAAAATCAAAACTTTCCTGCGCCGTCTCCTGTTGACTTCATCTTTCGTATCGCATAAACAATCCCCAAAGAGGAGGGACCTATGACATTTGCGGAAACTATTCCCATCGACACAAAAGGCTTCAGCGACATCATCGACATTACGCCGCGCGTGCTTTCTTATGTAAAGCAGGCGGGCATCGCCAACGGCCTTATCACTCTTTTCTGCCCCGGCTCCACGGGAGCGCTCACCACCATTGAATACGAACCGGGCGTCCTGCGGGATTTGCGGGAAGCGCTGGAAAAAATCGCCCCGTCGGATGTTTCCTATCACCACGACGCGAGATGGGGAGACGGAAACGGCTTTTCCCATGTCCGCGCCGCTTTAATGAAACCTTCGCTTTCGATTCCGGTCATCGAAGGAAGGCCGACTTTGGGCACATGGCAGCAGATTGTCTTCATTGATTTTGACAACCGCGCCAGAAAACGCAATATCGTCGTGCAGATCATCGGGGAGTAAAAAGCGTTCTTTCTTCTCCATATTAAATAGAACCGTCACTATTTTTGCCGTTGAGTGTTATTTCTGCCTGATTGTATTCACTTTTTTCCGATTAAACAAAATGCCAAGAATAAAGATTCGACCCCAATTCTTTTCCTGTAATTCTTGCTATCGTTTTCATAGGATTGTTTGCAATTAGTTGAACCATATAGTAAATATTACCAGAAAACCAGATTAAGGAGGGAAAAGTCATGGGAGAGTATAGTAAATATATAGCCCCTGAACGCAGGGCAGTTCCTACTCCGTACAGCATTGTTGATGAAAACGGCAAGGCTGTGTTTGGCACCTTCGACAAAGAGTTTAAATCGATGGACTTCCTAAAGATTAAGAGGCCGACAAGCGCGCCTCAGTTCATGAACCGTCTCAAGCTAACACTGTGGCAGGCCACCGAGGTTAACCTCAGGGATGGGCTACTGCTTGCGGTTGTCTGCGATATGGGTATTTTCGGAAAGACGATGAATGTCTTTTATGACAAGCGCGCAAAGAAGGTTTACACATGGGATACGAATCTCAAAAGCAAAGACACAAAGATTGCGCCGACACTCTTAAATGGAGATGTTTCCGAAGGCGAGACACCGGTAAGCCATGTCAAATATGTTAACTCACTCGACAAGAACAAGCTGTATCTTAGCGGATTTCATAAAGGCAAATGTTTTATTGACAGCAAGGAATACAGCGAAAAACCGACAATCGAATACGATTTCGAACTGACACGCGTTTCAAAGCCGTGCTGTGTTTCCATTCCGTTCCCGGGCAGCCCGATTAACAACAGGCCGCTTTACAGCCAGAAGGACCTTTACAGCGTATCCGGCAAGCTTGTATTCAACGGAGAGGAGTTCAAGGTTGACGAGAATGCCGGCGCGATTATGGATGACCACAGAGGTTATTATCCGAGAAAGGCCCACTACGACTGGGTATCCACAATGGGCAAACTGAACATCGACGGTAAAATGAAGTGGTTCGGTTTCAACCTGACGCGCAACCAGTCCATCGATCAGGAGAAGTATAACGAGAATATCATCTGGTTTGAAAACGAGACGAGCCTTCTCCCTCCGGTAACGTTTACACGGAATCCGGAAACGAAGGATTATCTTGCGAGCCGCGGCAAGTGCGAATGGATTGTCAAGGATGAGCATGACATGGTAAACCTGAAGTTCAAAGTCTATAACCTCAATGCCATGCTGATGCACGCGGTTGTTGTGAACATCGACTATTACATCACCTTCGGCGAACTCGAAGGTTATCTGAGAGACGAGGACGGCAAGAAGTACATTCTGGACGGACTAACCGGCATTGGCGAAGACAAGACGCTTCTTCTGTAATTTGCATGAACTGTTTCTTCCGTTACTATTTTTATTTAATAGTTAAGGTTTGACCATATCGCTCTCTACTCCGAAAAAGTCTTGACTTTTTCGTAGTTCATGGTAAAAAAGTCGCCATGAACAGATATCTTGAAAAGTACATACAGGCCGATTTAAAGAAAAAAATAGTTTTGCTCACCGGGCCGCGGCAGGCAGGCAAGACAACACTGGCAAAAATGCTTTCGGAATCATTTGATTATTTCAATTACGACAACGCCGAGCACCGGTTGGAGCTTTTGGGAAAGTCATGGGATCGCGCTAAACCCCTTGTTATATTCGATGAACTTCACAAAATGAAAAACTGGAAATCCTGGCTTAAAGGCATTTACGATACTGAAAAAATACCACCATCCATTATTGTTACCGGCAGTGCCAAGCTTGATGCCTATAAAAAAGTAGGCGATTCTCTTGCCGGAAGATTTTTTGAGTTCCGGCTTCACCCGCTTGATCTGAAAGAAATTAAAACCATTTTAGGTTCGCGAGATCTCGATGAAAAACTTAACCGGCTTTTGCAGCTTGGCGGTTTTCCGGAACCATATCTTGAGGGCAACACGACTTACTATAATCGCTGGAAAAAGAGTCACCTGGATATTATATTAAAAGAAGACATGGTTGATTTGGAAAATCTGCGGCAAATTACCTCCATAGAAACCCTAATCCAGCTTTTAAAGAAAAAAGTTGGAACACCAATATCCTATAAATCTTTAGCCGAGGATCTTCAGTGTTCGGACAAAACCGTAAAGCGTTGGCTGGCTGTGCTGGAAACACTATATATAGTTTTCAAAGTTTCACCGTTTCACAAAAACATATCCCGCTCTCTTTTGAAAGCGCCTAAATATTATTTTTATGACACGGGTCAGGTGCCCGAAGACCCAGGAATGAAGCTGGAAAACCTTGTCGCCTGTTCCTTGCTTAAAGAAATGCATTTTCGAGAAGATTGCCTTGGTGAAAAATGGAATCTTTATTATTTGAAAAACAAAGATGGGCGCGAAATTGACTTTTTCATTACCAGGAAGGATAAACCCGTTTGCATGATTGAAGCAAAATGGAGTGATTCTGCAAAAAGTGCTAATTTTTCTTTTTTTGAAAAATACATAAAGGGCATAAAAAAAATCCAGATTGTCAAAGAACTACAGCGCGAAAAAACCTATCCGGACGGCGCGGAAATACGCGCGGCGAGCCAGTGGCTCTCTGAAATGCCCCTCGGGTAAAGCGGCACCCTGAAGACGGGCGCAGAAAAATATCACAATAGCAATACCTGTCATTTTGACCGTAGGGAGAAATCTTTCTGGATAATATCAATATTTCTCTCCAGCACAGATGGACTATAGGCTGCACCCGAAATAACACACAAGATTTACGTCAATCCTTCTTAAACAACGACTCCAGTTTGTCCTTGATATTAGAGCCAGCGGCGCCGGAAGACTTCCCTGATTCTTTGAAACGGAAAAAATCGCAGAAATTCGACCGGGCTTTATCCAGCACGCGCTCCGCTTGTGTTTCGCGGCAGTCGTTATACGCGCCCGCCTCATAAAACGAGCAGTTCAGACAACAATGCAGATCCGACTTGCAGAAAGGGCACTGCGCCTGCCTGCCAACAAAAAAATCATCCGCGATTTCCTTTTGGCATTTGTGGCAGATTTTCATGAAACGAAGATATAAAGGATGAAAGGCAAAAGCCCTTATGAGATTTTGAAGCAAAAAATGCAACCGATTTAACATCGTCAAGCGAGGTCCATTTGGTCACATGTAATACCAGTTGTTCGAGGCGCACCAGATGCTTTAAATCCCATCATTGCTTACTAACACCTGATCGATGCCAAACCGGATTTTGTCAATATCGGCGCTTTAAATCCCATCATTGTTTACTAACACTTCCGTGGAGCTGGCGATTTATTATCTCTACAAACTTTAAATCCCATCATTGTTTACTAACACGGCTGCATCCTTCTGGTATTTGTCTTGATCCGTGTTCTTTAAATCCCATCATTGTTTACTAACACCCGGAAGCGGGACAACGTGCAAAGCAGCGAAGGAATCTTTAAATCCCATCATTGTTTACTAACACACATCGCGAGGTCGCCAACTGATGGCGCAACGGCAACTTTAAATCCCATCATTGTTTACTAACACGAAGATTACCAAAGCACAAAGAAAGCTCCTGACTGAACTTTAAATCCCATCATTGTTTACTAACACGCTATAGGCATGGGCAACGCTGTTTTATTTATTCAACTTTAAATCCCATCATTGTTTACTAACACTAGCTGTTCAATTCCAGCCGCCCCAAGGTTGAGCATCTTTAAATCCCATCATTGTTTACTAACACTTAGCGCAAGCGCGTGTCTGCGCCATACTGCGCAACCTTTAAATCCCATCATTGTTTACTAACACGCGTAGGCGATGGGATATTTATTGCTAGCAACAGACTTTAAATCCCATCATTGTTTACTAACACCCGCTGCATTGATTTTGTTATAATATTTATAAGCGGCTTTAAATCCCATCATTGTTTACTAACACATTTCAGCCGCCCTCGCACGAAATGCACTTCGGCTTCTTTAAATCCCATCATTGTTTACTAACACCTTCGGTGCGCCTTCTCCACCCACGCGCCAATCTCGCTTTAAATCCCATCATTGTTTACTAACACGATACCCGGTTGCAAACTGGACAATGGCAGTAACACTTTAAATCCCATCATTGTTTACTAACACGCTCCATCGTTAAGTGTTACCCAACCTAAGATAAGTCTTTAAATCCCATCATTGTTTACTAACACCTTCATTTACGTTTTGATAACAATTCGCTGCAGCGTCTTTAAATCCCATCATTGTTTACTAACACCATTTGTGTAATCGTTTTCTCCGTCCTCTTGAATATCTTTAAATCCCATCATTGTTTACTAACACTAAAAGTCTTGATGTCGCCATGTATCGAAACTCCCTTTAAATCCCATCATTGTTTACTAACACCTCCTTCGCTTCCATCTTGTATAGCAATTCCGATTTCTTTAAATCCCATCATTGTTTACTAACACACTTCGTAGTTTTTTGCGCTGTCAACTTTCCATCTGCTTTAAATCCCATCATTGTTTACTAACACAAGGGTGTCGCGCTTCCCCACGTCGCACCCACAGTACTTTAAATCCCATCATTGTTTACTAACACTTTTTTTAGTGATGTAGGTTATTGCGCCAGTTTCATCTTTAAATCCCATCATTGTTTACTAACACTCTCTTGCATCGGGGTGTACTCGCCCTTGCCGATCTCTTTAAATCCCATCATTGTTTACTAACACGACAGCAAGGCACTGGAAAAAAGCGGCCTGGAAGACCTTTAAATCCCATCATTGTTTACTAACACTGCGAAGGAACTTGTGACGGGGGCGCTTGATGAATTCTTTAAATCCCATCATTGTTTACTAACACGTGGATTGAGAATAATCTTGATATAGATGATAATACTTTAAATCCCATCATTGTTTACTAACACCGCATCCAGCGCGGCTTTAAGCGCCGTCATTGTCAACTTTAAATCCCATCATTGTTTACTAACACTAGGTTTGGCACGAGATTCGAGATGAAACTCCCTCCTTTAAATCCCATCATTGTTTACTAACACGGGAGCAAGCAAAATGAAAATACATTTAATTAAAGACTTTAAATCCCATCATTGTTTACTAACACTTCAATTCTCATATTTAAATGCCCTTTCCAACAGATCTTTAAATCCCATCATTGTTTACTAACACTGCGAACAGCGCAGGGTGTGATGTTTGGGTAAAACACTTTAAATCCCATCATTGTTTACTAACACGGGGAAACGATCATGTTGGCGTGGATATTTTATATTCCTTTAAATCCCATCATTGTTTACTAACACTTTCCGGTGGGAATGGGATAACGCCCAAAAGTATATCCTTTAAATCCCATCATTGTTTACTAACACGCGCGTTTGCGGAAGATGAAGGCGGCGTAATCTACTTTAAATCCCATCATTGTTTACTAACACCGCTCTTGAAAGTTTTGGAAGCGTTGCAGTTTGCCGCTTTAAATCCCATCATTGTTTACTAACACAAATGGCGGAAGTTTATCTCACCATTGAGCCGGCGCCTTTAAATCCCATCATTGTTTACTAACACGCGCGGGCGCGGATTACATCGATATCGACAGCGCTTCTTTAAATCCCATCATTGTTTACTAACACCAGGCCGATGCCTGATTTATCCGCCACGCCTTCAACTTTAAATCCCATCATTGTTTACTAACACTCGATGCCGCAGACCTCGTACGTGACCGGATCCGCCGCTTTAAATCCCATCATTGTTTACTAACACCCATGTCAAATGTAATTTGTAGTCCAACATTGTGCACTTTAAATCCCATCATTGTTTACTAACACATTGAGACAGGCCAGAATTGACGAGGCGATTGTTACTTTAAATCCCATCATTGTTTACTAACACCCTGTGCTACGCCGTTTTTAAGAATTTTTATATCGGCTTTAAATCCCATCATTGTTTACTAACACGCGTGGGCACGTTTTCTTCTGCCTATCATCCGGGCGACTTTAAATCCCATCATTGTTTACTAACACCTTGCGGTCGCGCTTACGGCCGCGAGGGCATTTTTACTTTAAATCCCATCATTGTTTACTAACACCGACGCCCGCGCCAGCGCCGCGCACGCGCGGCGACCCTTTAAATCCCATCATTGTTTACTAACACTCTCATCGCCGTAAATCAGGAACTGCCCGGAAATCTCTTTAAATCCCATCATTGTTTACTAACACCTGGACATATCGCGCGATGGAGGATAAGGCCGCCGCTTTAAATCCCATCATTGTTTACTAACACCCAAAAGAAACACATCAACAAGATATGATCCGAAAAACTTTAAATCCCATCATTGTTTACTAACACCGTCTTTATCGGCCAGATAAAAACCGCCGCCATCAACTTTAAATCCCATCATTGTTTACTAACACCCATTAATTTTAAAATAACAAAATATACAAAATCCAATAATTGCCTCTTCTTCTTTCTCTTAATTTATGCAATATTTTCTCGATGCATCAATAATGCATCGCTTTATAATGATTACTAAATAATCACCTCCGTCGGGTCCAATTGGATACCAATGCACTCTCTTTCCACGTTTTTCTTGTTATCGATTCGAAAAAACACTACATAATCAGATTCTTCGTTGATGATATTTTTTGCCTCTTTTTGCAACGCCATAAGCTTGGCTGCGGATAGCTCACCTTCAAAAACGGACTTCTGTGTATGGTGCAAGTACTGCCGCATCTTTTTCATTATCTGCGCCAGCCGTCTTTGGCCTGCCGGTTCCATCGTCGATATGTCATAAACCGCAATCACATACATGCATCACCACCAGATTCTAAAGCTCTGATACTTGCCCTCACCTAGGATATGCTTGACCAGTTTGTAAAGTTCAAGCCGCATGATTCTCCGGTAACTGACCTGTTGCTTGAGCTGCTTGTGCATGATCGACGTGTTCAGCTTTTCATCAATCGCCTTGACGACGATCTTGCACCCTTCTTCCATCAGGTAGGCGTAATTGACATCCTTGTCGAAATGCTTCTTTTGCAGCTCGTTATTATTGAGCAGCGCAAAGATAACGCGGTCGCCGTAAATAGGCTTGAATATCTCGGCGATGTCCAGCGAAAGGGAAAACCGCCGATACCCCGGCTCGTGCAGATAGCTGATGGTGGGATTGAGTTGCGTCTTGTAAATTTCGCGCAGCACTTCCGTGTAGATCATGCTGTTGACGAAGGAAATCAGCGCATTCATCATATTGTCCGGTGGATTCTTCACGCGCTTCTCAAATTCGATCTCCTGATTGATGATTTTAGGAAAGGCCGCGTAATAGGTCTCCTTGATGTTGCCCTCCAGTCCCATAACTTGCGCAATGGTCGATTGCTTGTCGATGTCCGCAAAATAGGTTTCGACCTTTTCCAGTTCTTCCGACGTCTTTTCTTTGTACCGTTTCAGATTCTGAATGGTTCCGTAAGCCGCGCCTTTGATGAATTCCTTTGCCAGCTCCAGACGCTCCGGTTTCTTCAGGTACGAGGCAACTTGTTTAACGATCACATCGCCGGAATTGAGAAATTCGCGTGGATAAAACGTGCCGGTGTAGTAACCATAGTAATTGAAGAAATGCACCATCACATTGCTTTGCGCAAAGAAGTTCAGCATTTTGGTGTTCAAATCTACCTCGCCGAAAAGATACAGCGCGTCAATGTCATTTACCGGGATGGGCACATGCCGATCCTGCCCGTCTTCCGTATAATCGAACATCACGGAATTGTCTTTGCGGCTGACCCGCCCGGATTTGAAAATGTAATAATCTCGCATAGCCTTCACACATAACAAAGTTCATAGTAACTGCACGATTTGCAGATTTTTGCCTTGATGATCTGCGGCGGCAGTTCCTGTTCGTTGATTTTGACAATATCGTCCAGCATCCGCTCAAGCTGCGCTTCGTCTTCAGCTGTGAGCTCGACCGTTTGCGTCCGCCGGATCAGCGGATAATCGATCTTCCCGGTGACATGAAGCCCCAGCTTCTTGAAATGATAAATGTAAAATTTAAGCTGCCAGAAATGCGCCTCTTCCATTTTTTTCGATTTCTTCACCTCATGAATGACGCCGTGATTCTTGTCGAAGAAATCGATCTTGATACCGTCGAACACAAGCTCTTTATTCTTTCGCTCATAACTGTGCTCATGCACCAGCGCCCCGATTTCCACCGCTTCCGATGTATGCTCCATATTGATATTGTGCGAAAACAACCACAATTTCCGGCGACAGATCAGATAGTAGTTGACCTGCGTGCCGGTGATAGTGGGACGTTCAAAAACATCTTTTATCGAAGTCATAATATTCTTCTAAATCAATTGTTTTTCCTGTGAATCCTATTTCATCATCATATTCGTAACCTGCGTTAAGACAGGCCACGTTGTATTTCATGCTTAAAATCTTATACGGGGAACCATTTATACCAAGATATTTTGCATATCCCGCATTAAGACAATATAGCGGTATCGGCACTTTATACTTGTTTATTTCCGACAGTAATGTCCAACGCTTAATTTTCCTTTCATCTTTCGAAAGTTTAACAAAGCATTCCCTGTTTTCCAGTATGTCAACAAACGGCCGTATTTCATCAAGATAACGCTCAGGTACGAGGTCAATGGTGGCAACTTCTCGGAACTTTCTTTCTTTGAGTTCCGTAAGATTGGCGCCACCTGCGGTGGATAGAAATAAATTCGTAATTTGGTTCCATTGTGACAAATAATTAGTGCCGTATAAATTCTCAGGATTGTATAAATTTGCGACAATATTCCTTTTCTCCGGTGATAGTAAATAGTCTTGCTTATCAAGAACAGCTTCAATCATCTGAACGGATCTTTCTCTTAGTAAAGGATCATATATTCTATTGTTCGACTTTGGATCAACCATGCCAGCAATTATAATATTATGGGGTCCGTTATAATCAATTATTGCATGACGCCATATTCTTCCCATCCGTTGGATAAGAGAATCGGCCGTTGATGTTTCCGTAAAGAGATATTCGAAATCTATATCAAGAGATGCTTCGACGAGTTGTGTCGTTACCCAAATGCACCCGGCATCCGATAGGTATTGATGCGATAAAGGATCTTGCCTACAAGCCTCTTTGATCTGTTTCTCTCTGCGTTGACGTGTTTGCCAGAGCAGTCTGCTGTGAAGCAAATTCAGCGCATCATTGTTATTATTAGCATCGGTAAGACAGCGTTCTATGGCTGAATATACCTTTTGTGCCATACCTACCGTGTTGCAAATAACCAACACTTTCTTTCTTTCCTGATATCGACAAACAATTTCATCTACGAGATCAAGGATGCTTGATTGATGTCTAACGCTGACACGGTGTCTTTTGACGGGATCGATTGTTTCTGGATGATTTTGTTCAACCGTCACACCGATATTCTCGAGTTCTTTTGTTGCAATGTATGGCAAGGTCGCGGTGATAACCAGGTAGCGCGCACCCAAGTTCATGGTTTCTCTCATCTGTGAAATGATCGGCACGATCTGCATTGGCGAAAAGCCCTGTATTTCGTCGATTATTACGTCGGAATAGGCCATTGTTGCATATATCTTTTCATACCCCGGAGCATGAAAAGCAGCGACAAATAATTGGTCTGCTGTGCACACAGTTACCGGTTTGGAAAGAACTTTTGTTTGTTCGTATTCATGAACAAGATATTTATTGTCTGATTGCTCTTTATTATCTTCTTTATTGTCATCAAGTAGCACTGAAAATGCTGTTGAATGAAGCAGCCCAACTTTACCTTTTCCATAAATGCCTTCCAATGTAGTAAACATGGCATTAACAGAGGCTCGATTAGGGAGAATGTAAAATTTTTTCCGTTTTGCCCACAAAACTGACAAGCCTGTTTTTCCCAAACCGGTATCAGCAACAACACAAAGACTATTTTCTTTACTGGAAAACGTTGTCTGGAAGGGGCGAAGAGCGTCTGATTTAATATGCTTCTGCAAAAGAGATTTACGATTGCTGATTAACGGTAATTCTTCGGCTTCAAGCCCCCCGGATGCCGCATGATCCAACCGAATCAGCAAACCGGTCAAGAGTATCATTTTCTTCTTCAATTCATTATCGCTCTTTATTTTTATATTTAAGCGGGCGATTGAATTGAGATATTGTGCAACCAGCTGACGAAAATCGCTTTTATCTAAACAGTAAAATTCCGACATTTCTTCTTGAAATTTTATTATTTCTTCAGCGTATCTAGAATTACTGCCATATAGTTCAATGTCTGATATTACTTCAAGTTGCCTTGCGTGATGGTGCATAATAGCATGGGCAACGACAGCGCGATCTTCCCAAGTCAAGCACGAATTACTTATCTCACGCAGATAGTATAGAGGAGAAAGGAGGTGATGATAAAATATTTCATCACTTTGTTTGTGATTATCCAATTTTGCGGCAAAACGAAGATTGGCCTTCCCTCGGTCATGGTTTCTAATCGCAGACTTCAGAAGATCATCAATTTCATTCAGCAGCGGAACCGTTGCACGGTCTTTCATGAGGACATAATTATTAAGCAACATTTCCGAATGACTAAATATTGAAACTTCTGCACCATCGGCGTCTTTCGATTTTGCAGGCCAATCATCTGCCGGACAAGTTAAGTCAACCACGAAAACACCATTAATTGATCTTTAGAGTTCAGAGCATGGCATATGGATTCGTCATCCGACATAGATAGTTGCGTACAAGGCATGTAAAAGAAACGTCCATATGTTGCTTTATACCTACCAGCATCAATATCTTCTTTCACAGTATCAATCGCCATGCGAAATACCACTTGATTTTCATTTTGACTCCTAAATGGCGCATACGCCATCTCATCCCGATCAATCATATTCGTTTTCTTATCTTGAATATCGAATGCTTCGGCGGATGATATAGCCCTAATGGTCTCACATTCAGCAGTTACAACAATATCTTCGGATCGACCAAACCGCTGTATTACGTTTACGTTTTGCATTATTTCTTCTTCATATTGGCTGGAAATATATAAGTTATGCGTTACGTCGACGAGTTCCTCCATAGGTAAAACATTCAAAGTGCCACCAGTTTTTGTGGTGATAGTGTGCCGTACAATGTGTTTCATCTTTGCCTTACTGCACCCGGTGATTCCAATTTTTGCTGTCTTCGGATTGATTGATAAGTAACCCGTAATATGCCGAAGCAAACCATAGATAGTTGATGGCGGCGCAAGCGGATAAGAGACCATAACCGCACCCGTCTCAGGTATCCGGAAAAAGGCAGACTGTTGATATAACTTAAGTCTGAGCATTGATCGCCCCCTTGTTAATTTTGTAATAATCATCGATCATTTTATATACATCATCGATAATGCTGATGGGAGCATCAGATGTTATTACCTTGTTTTTCTCAGATTCCTTTTGCCCAGTGTATTTTTTAAGCATTTCTTTGTTTATGCCTTCAATATGACCGTTTCCATCAATTACAACGATCTTTTCAATAACATTGTGCAGAAGGACAGTGGGCAGTTCTATGCTCCAGGCAATGAAATCGGGATGAAGGACCTCTGTTCGGGCTTCAGTTGTTCTTCTTACCGTTGTAATTGCTTCAACAAGCTTCTTAACGCGGCGCGCTTTTTCTTCTTTTTTCAAAGAGATATTGACAATAAATCTTGATGATTCTTTCTTTATATCAATCTTCTCTACTATATCAGCCAGATGGCTTACATTCTCAATGATATCATTAAAGTCGAGGTATTCCTTAATAACCTTATCGTAAAGCCATCTAACTTTTTCAGGGTTTGTAGCACTATCTGTTAGGGAATACTCAATGGTGTCCTTTTTTACCTTACCCGCGCTGTATTTTAAGCTGGCTTTGCAAGCACCTTCCTTTTTGTCCCATTTCAATGCGGTCAGATATTTGCATACCCAATCAATGATGTCTTTATATTCGCTTTGTATAACACCAATTTCAAATAAATCTTTTTCTCCTTTATCCGTAACATTCTCGGTTTCTGCATTGCTGCCCGTAAGCAAATCGCCTTGTTGTAATTTCCAAGCCAAAGCAGCTTTTATGTCCTCTGTTTTAGTCTTATCTTGTAATAATTTTTTATAAGCGTCGCCTACTGTCAGCATTAATTTCAATCCCTTATCACCATCGTTCTTTTCAACTGAAATGGATGAAAAAATATCTTGGATTGATAATACGAATTCCTCACTCTCCATACTAACCGTTTTGTCTTCATCCTTTTCCATTTTCCCTTTGACTACTTCAAATATTTTACCGAATAATGACGATATATCAGTCAAATCGATATCCTCCGGATCAATATCTTTAACGGATACTTTGCTGGGAATAATTATTGTTTGCTCCCCAACGGCGTCTAAATCAATGACACCGCTAACTTTATAAATCCCGTAAAAAACATCGCGGTTCAGTATGCTTGTTTTGGCGTCAGGATTGTTACTGCATTTTACCAGACCCATATTGGTAATCATTTCTGTGTCACCCTTGCATACGCCCAACGCAATACCTGGCGTCGGTGCAAAACTGCGTAAGCGCGAGTATGGAAATGGCTTGGGCACCATCGTACCGGAAAAATCAAACTCTTCACTATCAATAATTGTAGAAACTTTCTGTTGCACGCCACCGACATTGGAGACTTCCGCGGCGTGCCACTCATCATTATTCTGCATTTTGAGGCAATCATAGATTGCTCTCTTGTACATTTTATCAGACCAAAATGGTTTAATGCCCCATGCCGTTGACATTTTTTTCATAGGCGCTGTATTTCCAAAACCTTCATTTCTTGTAACTACACCCGTTTTAATCAATGCCGTATATGTCAATATTTTTCTCATTGTTCATTCTCCTTTTTTATTTACGATCATTTTTGTGATTTTCCGGACATCAATCCCAAAGCAATTGCCCCGGCTGCTTCTCTTGAGGTAACCTGTTTTGAAGCAAGTGCTTTTGATATTTCCGTTGGTATAGGCTTGGGACTCGTATAGATGGACATTTGAATCAAAACCTCTATCAATCTTTCCATGCTGTCGTTCCCAGCATCACGCAGATTGATTGCCATTGAAATTAATTTGTTCATGGCAGTTTTACTGCCGAACCCTTTCATGCCGCCAATTTTTGTTCGTAGTTCGCTACCATATTCGCGAAAACAAGAAAGATCTTTTACATTGTCCATTTGATCCCCTCCTTTTTGTCTATTTCTTTGTCTAATACTCAAATCTTGGAGCAAAGCGGCGGCATCAGCTTGTCTGTCGCCAGCATATAAATCCTTTGCATCCTGAATAAAACCGATATAATTTTTATTGTCGCCAAATTGTTTTATTCGGCCAAGTAGAATAACATCCGCTATGTCAAAGAAGTCTGTGCCTTCGATAAGTGCTTCTGCCGTATCCTTAAATAGGCTGATCGCTGGTGGACTTGATGATTTATTGGCACTGTAACCAACGAAATCGAGCTTTTCCAATTCTTGAAATGTTCTTTTTTCGTTGATTAAGAAATCAATCTTTTCCGAAGAAAATCTAAACATGCTTGCGGCCGGTTTTGTTGAACTAAGAGACATAGAAATTATTAAACGGTCTTTGTTCCTTTCAGCTTCAGCTTGTGTTTCAATTGCAAAACGTCTTACAGCAGCAGAGAAAAAACTCCTTCTTTTTTCCGTTCCTTGCTTATCCAAGAAGCCGTCTTTTAGGGCACTGTAATCACGAACCATTGACATAAGATTCGGTGAGTGAACAAACCAGAAATTACCATCAGCTTGTAAAGTGGCGTAGGAAGCGAATAAATTAATAGCGGAGCAGTTCGGGCATATAAAATGATTTGGTGTATTTTCTCGCTTATTCCATTTAAACCAAGAAAAATTTATTGCACTTGGCGCAAATAGAAAGTTCTCTCTTGATAGTGGCGTGTCTGTTGGGCTGTCGCAAAAGAGACATTCAGCTTTGCCATTCGACAACTCTGGTTTAAATCTTCTAATATATGCTTGATAAGCTTTGATTGGTTCCTTTCGTTTTTTTGTATTTATTATACTCGGATTGATAGTGTTTAGATGTGAAGCATTGAAAATGTTTAGTGCGGTATATCCGTATGCTTTGTTTGTATGGTTTTTTTCTAAGTGAAAGTAATTACAAAGGTCATCAGCAAATTCAGTAAAAATATCTTCCAGTTCAATCTGGTCTTTTGCTGCAATTGAACGTAATGCGGTGTCCGTTACAATTTTTTTGAAATCAGCGAATTGAATTATTGGCTCTGGCTTCTTTTTTTTACCTTTATCTTTTTGGCTCTTGTCGGGCATTTTCGTTTTTACATTGAGTTTGCCTTTTGAGAAAATAGCATCACCTTTTGCAACAAAACCATACAAGTACCCTAATTGACCAATTACCGGCATCATTTCTCTTGGGAATGTTATGGTGTTGTCACATATCGTAAAGTTCAATCTATCCTCCAGGTCAAAGTCCTTCACAATATTTACCAAACCTAAAAGACCAGCGTCGTATTGAAAATTACCCGTTATAGAAAATTCAACATTGTCTCTATTCATCCCACAACCTCCCAGCGGCCGCCGTTGGCTTGGCCGATACGCTTGAATTTATCTGTCATGTAGTTCTCTTCACGGTTTCTTTTTTTGCGTTTCGGGCAAGCACGCCTTGACCAGCTTGTCAAAGTCGGATTCAAAGTGTTTATCCTGATCGATTCGGAAACCTTCATATTCTTTTTCCGCAAGCGCTGCTGCGACTTCATGCGATACCTTACCCGCATTATGCAGGATTTCCTGCTCGTTGAATTTAAGAAAGGCGTCCAGTTTGGCGCGCCAATCGCGCATGTACATTGGTCTTCTTCTGCTTGCCTGAAGCTCTGCATAGTCGATATACATGGTGACTATCCGGTTTAGTTGTAACAGCTCGTCTTTTTGCAGATAGTTCTTGGCAATTTTAATATCCGCCGGCAATATTTTACCGCGGGGCGCTTTTCGCCATGTCGTCAATCCCATATTCGGTTTATTTTTATCCACCCGCGTGGCTATGATCTCAGCAGCGGTTTGTCCGGTAATCGCAAAATGAAGTTTGTTTTGTACTGTGGCAAAAAACTTTTCCGCTTCCGCAGTTTGCGGTGAATAATCGATTGCGGTTGTATAGATGTCCGTTATTTTTTGATACGCCAGACGTTCGCTTGCCCGAATCTCACGAATTTCTTCAAGAAGGTCGTCAAAATAACGGGTCTCAAACCGGGTGCCATACTTAAAGCGCCAGCTGTCTATCGCAAAGCCTTTCAGAATGTAATTTTTAAGCTTATCGGTAGCCCAGATTCGGAATTGGGTGCCGCGAATAGAGTTGACTCTGTAGCCAACGGCAATAATAGCCTCAAGACTGTAATGTTTTGTTTTGTAACTCTTGCCGTCTACGGCAGTTATCGAGTATTCCTCGGTAACTGCTTTGACGTCCAATTCGTTCTCTTTAAAAATATTTTTTAAATGCAGGGATATGTTGTCAACACTACAGTCAAAAAGTTCCGCCATTAGACGCTGTGTAAGCCATACATTCTCATTTTCAAAGCGAACTTCAATGCGCGCTTTGCCGTCGTCGGTTTCGTATATGGTTATTTGATTGCTTGCCGTCTCTTTTTTCTTCATTAAAGAACCTCCAGCATGCCAAACCCCTGGCTTCGCTTTGCGCCGATTCCTGCATCGTAGATCAGTTGCAGTATATTGGCCGGGGCTTTGATTTTGACAGCGCCTGTTGTGGCCTCGATCAGTTCCTTTTTGCTGTCTTGTGATGCGTCTTTGTTCCTATAGTGATTCATGCGTACTGTGCTGGAACGTATCCATTCCGCAGAAAAATCGTTCCGTTTCAGTTCGGGTACGCCTTCCAGCAATACTTTGCACATGGATTTGACGGAATGGTAAAGCCTGTCTTCAAATTCTGGTTTGTCAGCAGTGATATAGCCCCGCGATTTGCCAGACGCGTCGGTATCCCGCACAAGAAGGGGTGAGCAGGTTTTAAAGACGGATTCACTTAATTGAAAGTTTTTTTGTTGCTCCAGGTTGAAGCGGCCCACTTTTGCTTTAAGTCCGGGGAAAAGCGGATAATCTTTCTTTAATTGAACCAGCCCGTTATAAACGTAAATCAGAAAGACAGGATCACTTGCCGAAAAAAACAGGTTCAGTTTCGGTTCTGTAAGGCTCAGACGGCCTTTTTCGCTCTGTTCGTCATCGGTTTTAAAATGAACCGAAAATGTAAACGGCTTTATCTTTCTGGCTTCTTTGACGTAATACTTCTCATAGATTTCCGTACCGATTTGGCCTGGATTAATCGCCTCTTTTATCAAAGAAAGAATATTTCGGCGATAATCGGTGGGAATGACTAATTTACTGCCACTGAGTTCTATTTCAACAGAAAATCTCATAAACATTCTCCTATAATTATTAAATTATAAGACTATTATAAGCTAAAGCGCAGTTCCGTCTAAATTATTTTAAAAATATCGAAACCCTAGTAATTTCATTTGTTTATTGGTCTTGAGTAATCTTTAACGTTAGCTTGCCGATAATTCAACTATGCAAAGACAGGCGTACACGGCATTAATCGGCGTCGGTGATCGAGTTATTATTTTACCATTTCCAGTTGAGACTTTCTATATTTGGAGCTTCTAATTACGGTAAAAGATTATACCCGCCGATTATTATAGTGTCAACCCCGTTAGAGATTAATTTAAATCTCTAACGGGGCAGGCCCTGAGATTGCCGAGGCGGCTTGCGCCGTCTCGCAACGACTGCGTCGGATTGCTTCACACCGCTGACGCATGGTTCGCAATGACACAGAATGCCTGCGCTGCGGTTGCCTGCCGGGCTAGGCTGTCGGACTTCGTTCCATTTAACGTCACCGATGGTGGTGCGTCTTACAATTCAACTTGTTTGATATATTCCGTAAACAAAGTTATTTTTTTACTATCGGACGGCTGAAATAAAAACGGCTCTACGTCTTTAGCCAGTTCTTTTAATTTCAAGCTCTTACTGTAACTGATTAATTTATTTTTAAGCTGTTTTTTATCCGCTATGCCAAGCTTTTGCTCGAGGTAATCGTAATTCGGCTTTGTCTTTTTTAAAAGAAATATAACATCGTAAAAATCCCTGCCTTTCGCCCGCTTGCGGCCTAACAACGCGTAAATCTTCTGCGCAAGCAGAATATCGGGCGGCGTGACGGAAATCTGCGTAAAAATATCAAACTTGTTGATAAATATTTTATCCGGCTGATAGACGTAATGATGCGGTTCCGTATCAAGCTGTATAAGAATTTTTTCCTGCTTTAAATCTGATACGGAGCTGTCATAAAGCACTTGCGGCAGCTTTATATAACAGCGAAAAGCTCTTTTTAATACATTGCGGATTTCCACGTCATAGCCTTCGAGTTTAAGCCCTTTTTGAATTTCTCCGGTTAGCTGTATAAAGTCTTTTTCAGTCAGCTTAAAATTATCAAAGTCGAGGTCTTCGGAAAAACGCGTATTATCATGAACAATACGCAACGCGGTGCCGCCGAGAAAGGATAGTTTTGCGGCTATCTTACTGTTGAAAATAATCTCCAACATTTTATATTGCAGATATTCCCGCAAGATGTTTCTTTTAAACTGGCGCAGTTGCGGCGGATAGTATTGTTCTATTTGGGATAAGCTAATCATAATTTATATGTTTCAGGAATTTGTTGAATCGTTTTTCCATGCGCTTATTGCCCATGGCCTTGAGGTAATCTTGGAGTTTCTTTCTATCCACTTGCGCTAAAAATTCTGTTTTGTTAAAGCGCAGGCCGGCAAAATCGTCTTCCGTCTGAATGTTTGTATTTAAATAAAAATAATCCAAAACCGCCTTTTCCATTTCCGCGATTTTTATGCTGTAGTTTTTATAATTTTCTAATCTATAGCCGAACATCAATGCAGGCTTGACACGCCGGTAAATAAATTCTCCATGCTTTGTCTGGAAACGGTTTGTTTTGCGGGAAGAAACGGAAGTTATTCCGTAAACCGCCTCCGGTATCAGGCTGTAATGGGAAAGAGCCATCTCCAGCGAAATGTAAGAAGGCGCGTAAAGTTTGTTTGCTATCAAAAAGAGGCTTGCTTCGTTTAAATCAATATCGGTGAAGATATAATAACCCTTGCGCAGCATTTTTATATAACCCTTGCTTTGCCATTCGTTAAGGCGCCGCAGGTCAAAACGATTTTCTATCTTGCGGATATCCCGCAAATTAAAAACGACAAAATCCTTTAGCTTTTGCTTGAAAGATAAAAAGTTCATTTTATTTCCGTATTATGTGAATAATAACATAATTGGTAATCATATTGACACATAATCAATAAATATCAAGCTTTATTTTCTGCCGTTCTTATCGCAAAAAGTAATCGTTTATCGAGATAATCTCTTTCAGATTAATCGCAATTTATCCCAACATGTTTTCATCCGCAAAGCTAAAATAGCTGCCGTCGCCGATGATGATGTGATCGAGCATGCGGATGCCTAAGAGTTTTGCGGCGGCAGCAAGCTCGCCGGTTATTTTTTTGTCTTCCGCGCTGGGCGCGATGTTGGCGCTGGGGTGATTGTGTACGCAGATAATCGCGGCGGCGAATTTTTGTAATGCTCCATGAATTATTTCACGCACAATCGGCGCGGCCTGATTGACTGTGCCATAAGCGGCATCGGCAATATCGATTATTTTATTGTTGCTGTTGAGATAGACAACTTTGAAAACCTCGGTTTTTAAATCGCGCATTTGCGGCATGATAATATCGACAACTTCTTTTGCTGTGGCAATTTTTTGTTTTGAGGGAAGAACTTCGTCTTCGCGGAAGCGTCTGCCGATTTCCAGCGCGGCTTTAATCTGCGCGATTTTGGCCGGGCCTAAGCCTTTGAATTCTTCCCACTCCTGCGCATCAGTATGACTCATGTTGCGAAACGTACCGAATTTAGCCAACATTTTTCTGGCTAAATCAATGGCGCTCACTCCCTTGACACCGGTGCGTAAAAGTATTGCCAGAAGCTCGGAATTGCTCAACGCTCCCGCGCCTTTTTTAAGCAATTTTTCTCTGGGGCGGTCGTCTTGAGGCCATGAGCGAATACCAGTTGATTTAGTTTTTTTAATCGCCATTTTTTATATCCTGGATTCCCCCGTCACCCGGCATCCGCCGGGCAAAGAGCCGGGGAATGACAGTGTGATCTGGATTCCCATCGGAGTAAAAGCTGGCGCATGTCGTTCTGCAATTCATTAATTCTGTTTTGCTGGGTTTTCAGGCGCTTTTCATTGATGGTAAAACCATCAACCAAATGCCTGCGTAAAACATTTGTTGCCCAGATGCGGAACTGGGTGCCGCGGATTGAATTTACTCGATAGCCAACGGAAATGATGGCATCTAAATTGTAAAAAGATACAGGTTTATCTGAATTAGCAATGTGCATTTTTTGCACATTGCTTTTTTTATTCAACTCATTGGACTTAAAGATATTATTCAAATGCTTCGTTATAACGCTTCTTTCTGTATCAAACAATTCGGCCATCTGCTTTTGCGTCAGCCAGACAGTATCCTGTTCCAAACGCACTTCCAGCTTGTTTTTGTACAAGATGATTTGCCCTTTAGTATTTTCTGCTGTTTTTTGACTCTTCATTTTAATATCGATTTTTAATTATTATTTTAACTGTTTCCAGTAATGATTTTAAATATTTGGAGCTTTTAATTACGAGAAAAAATTATACCCCCCGGTTTTTTATGTGTCAACCTTAATAAGACTTAAGGCAAAGCATTTACGCTTTCTGCTTTTCGAGTATTTCTTTCCTTATGTTCTGAAAAAGTTCGATAGTTTCCTGAACTTTTTTGTTGCCCTGAGCGACGGCTTTTTTAAGCCATTTTGCCGCTTCGGTATAATTTTTTAGGGCAATGCTTTATCAATACTTGCTTCGACGCCTTTTCCGAAAACATATATAGAACCCAGTTGTATTTTGGCATTAACATTTCCCTGCTCGGCGGCTTTTGTTAACCATTTTATTGCTTCCTCATAATTCTTTTCTATATGGTTGCCGCGCATATACATAGAACCAAGCAGAAACTGCGCGCGGGCATCTCCATCTAAGGCTGATTTTTTAGCTCTAAAATATTCTATACTGATTACAGAAGCCATCCCGACACCTCTTTTAATCAGGACGATTGATGTTTGCGGCTTTCTTTATTTGACTTGACATTAATCTTTTCCGGCTGATAATTCAAGAATACGGCGACAAACGCGTGTCGCATTTTTTGCGGCTCTTTCTTTTATATTAACTGCTCGATATTACTGAAATATTGGAGGCAAAAGCCATGCCCCGCGAGAAAAAGGCACATTCAAAGCTCATCCGTGTAGCGCAGATTCTCAGATTTTTTATGGTAAAAGAAAAAATATTAAGCAGTTGGCTGGCCAAAGAATTCCGCACCACGCCGCGGACAATCCAGCGCGATCTGGCGCTTTTGAAAGAAGCCGGTTTCCCCCTTCATGAAATCCAAAAAGGCGTTTACCGGCTAAGCAAAGACCTGATAAAAAATCTGGAGGTTTTCGACGATACCGAGCTGGCCCTGATGGTGGCGCTGAAAAATATTGTCAGTCAGCTGGGAACTCCTTTTCAAAAAGCGGCAAACACCGTGCTGGACAGGATTTACGAATGCGTCACTTCCCTGCCGGTTTTTGTCAAGATTGACGAAGCTATTCCGCTGGACACTTCTTTTTTCAACAGAATGGTAAAGGCAATAAGGGAAAAGAAGCAGGTCCGTTTCCATTATTCCGGCCTCAAATCATCGCATCCCGTGGAACTGGAGCCGTACCGCGTAGTTTATTTTGAAGGTTTCTGGTATCTGATCGGGAATGAACCTTCCACCGGCATTCTCAAGCGTTATGCATTAGACAAGATAAAGGACTTCCGATTGTCAAATTCCTGTTTCAAATCTGTTCCGCGCGATCTGGATGACACTCTGCAAAAAAGCGCCAATATCTGGTTTGCCGAAAAAGCAAACATTAAAATAACCGTCCTGATTAACGCCGAGGTCAGCCATTATTTCAAGCGCAGGAAAATGTATCCCTCACAGGAAATCAAAGAGGAAAGAAAAGACGGCTCGCTGGTCGTGACTTTCTCGGTAGGTCATTATGAAGCCATAAAAAACATGCTGAAATCATGGATCCCCAACATCACGATAATTTCACCCGAATCCTTGCGCGAACAAATTCTGGCGGACGTTAAAGCATGGACAAAAAAGCAGGAAAAAGCCAAAGGGAAAGAATGAAAGGCTGAAGGTGAAGCGTTGTTGTGCAACGCGGAATCCCGCGAATGCGGGACTGAAGACTGAAATGAAAAGAGATTGCTACGGCGGCTTACGCCGCCTCGCAACGACAGAAACTACCTATTTATTTCGTTGTCAGTTCTTTGATTTTTTCCGCCACGGCTTTGTCTTCAAAAACATTGCGGATGGCCTCGCCCAGAAGGGCGCTCAATTCCCGGCCCATGCGTTCCTCGGAAAAGGAAAAATGTTCCCGCGATGCCGAAGCCTCCACCTGACGGGTATAGACTATATGACCGCTTTGCACATCCGCGAAAACAATGTTCAACTTTATGCCGGAGGTGTAAATATTGGCGGGAAATCCCCGACGGCAGACAATTTCCATTTCGTCAATGCTGCCACCGACAAGAATTTTTGCTCCTCCTTTCGGTATGTTCCCTTCCTGCAAATCCCACTGCAGTCTTTTATCCGCCACCTGATAGGCGGCTTTTTTCAAATAATCCCTGACGCCGTCCGCCACGGTTTTAGCGGGAAGAACCAGCCTGGGGAAAACCAAAATATTCACGCCGTTTTTTTCCACTACGCGACCGATTATTTTCTTATCGTCTATTTTACGCCGGTCGTTGAATTCCGCCACGGCCACAACAGCTTCGAGGGCTTTTCCTTCCGCTTTTACGTACGCCGGGGGCGCAAAGCGCGCGGCGTCGTGTTTCACGTCGATGCTGTAAAGAGCGGGCGCGGCACAGCCGGAGATAATTAAAACCGTCAGGCCCAACAGCGCCGCGGTAAAAAAAGAGCGATATTGTTTCATTTATCTTTCTCCTTAATGTTTTTATTTTTACTTTGCCGCCGAACTACCCGTGTTATACCTCAACAAAATTTCCTTGTCCAAGCATTTTACCGCCTGATATTGTCCGTTTCCTTTTGCCGGAAAATATTATAAAATCAGCGCCACTACACAGCAGGAAGGAAAGGAGGCCCCATGACAGAAGCAACTTTGCAGGCTTTAGACGGGTTGAGGGATCTGACAATGATTAAATGGTATATCATCCCTCTGATGGCTTTGATTTTTTACATTTACACCCGCGAAATCAAGGAAGCGCGGAAAACCAAAGACTGGAATGCCGTGCTGGCCGGATTGACCATCTTCGGCGCCGATTTCTTCAACGAAACATGGAACGGATGGGTAATGCACCTCACGCAGCGTTCCGCCTTCTGGACGACGCCCGGCGATACGGCGCTGCGCACGATGGTGGGCTGGAACATCGAAATCATGTTCATGTTTTTAATCCTGGGCATCATTTATTACCACACGCTGTCGGAGAGCAAAACCCAAAAAATCCTGGGCATCGGCGAAAAATGGTTCTGGGCGATAGCCTACACTATCTTTTGCGTGTTCATCGAATGCGTGCTCAACATCGGCGGACACCTGGTCTGGGAATATCCGTGCTGGAATCTGTCGTTTGCGGGCATCTGGCTGATTTTGCTTATCGGTTATTTCCAGTTCTTCTTTTACGCCCTGATCGTCATCAGCCTGAAAACGATGAAAGCCAAGATTACCATGCTGAGCGTCATCTACGCCGTGCCGATTGTGATGAACATTATCGCCATCGCCTCGGGCTGGAGGTACTAACCGCGCGCGGGCATCAAGGGGTGAGCAGGGAATATTCCTCGAAGACTTTATTGTACTTTTCGTGAATCATTTTCCGGTCGAATTCCCAGAATTCCGCCAGCATCTTTTCCTGCTCATCCTTGCTCAAATATTCCTGGGCGGGATAAAAGAAACGCTTGTCTTCCTTCTCGATGTGCCGGGGATAGAATTCGCCAAGCTGCCGTGCCAGTGATATTATTTCGGACAGCTTTCCTTCATCGCCCGATAAATATTTTTCTTTGGCCGCCACCAGCGCCGCGGTGTTTTTTCTGCCCCACACGTGTTCATCGAGCAGTTCCTGCATCGTTTTCTTGAGCTCCGGCGTCATATCTTTTTTTACCAAATCACGGAAAAGAATTTCCTCTTCCTTCCCGTGATGGGTGCGGTCGGCGTACATCCGCACAAAATCAACAGCCATATCAACAACAAGAGGCTTTATTTTCTTGCTTTTTTCCGCTTTGTCTATATGACGCATGAAAGAAACAAGCATTTTTTCAATCAATCTGTGTTCCCACATCAAAGGCCCGATTGGTTTCATAAACACCCTCCTTGTTTTATTTTCGTTTTATGAATATATACCATAAATGGGGGCGGCAGAGTAACTTAAATGTTTTTCCGCCCTTTCAGTCTGTTTTATCCGATACTGATTGCATCTTGACGACATTTTTGCTAATGAATCGCAACAGCACAATCGCCGGACACATACATTGCGCTTATGGCCAAAAGCAACGTAATTCAGGGGAGAAAAAGGATAAATCATGTGGTCAAAAATTATTTTTATTCTTTTGATTTTCCCGGCTTTGATTATACCATCCTGCAAGCTGGCGAATGACACGCAGATTCCGGACACCAGATTAAAGGTAACCGCGACAATTTTCCCTCTCTATGATTTTGCCCGCGCCGTCGGCGGAGAAAAAATTTCCGTCTCCATGCTGCTGCCTCCGGGAGCGGACGCTCACAATTATGAATTAAAGCCGGAAGAAATCGTCAAGGTAACCAATTCCGATGTTTTTCTTTTTATCAATTTTGAAATGGAACAATGGGCGTACAAAATAATCAGCGCCGCCACGGAAAAAACCAACATGTTGGCCGTGGAAACGGGAAAAGGAACTTTTCTTCTGCCGCTGGCCGTCGCCGGAGAACAGGAGCAGGATGAATACGGCGGACAGCACGCTTCCCGCTTCGACCCGCATATCTGGCTGGACCTTGCCAACGCGCAAACAATCATCGACAACATCACGGAGGCGTTTATCAATAAAGACCAGGCAAACAGCGATTACTACAAAAACAACGCCCGCAAATACAAATCACGCCTGGCCGCGCTGGATAAAAAATACCGGGAAAAACTGGCCCTGTGCAAATCAGACGTGATTCTGCATGCCGGTCACTGGGCTTTCGCCTATCTGGCCCAAAGATACAAACTGAAATATATGGCGGCGTACAGCACATCGGCGGAAGCGGAGCCGCTGCCGCAGAATATCTTCAACATGGTCGAACAAATAAAAAAAACCGGCGCAACCTACATTTTCTACGAAGACCTTGTCGCCCCGCGCCTGGCGCAAACAATGGCGAAAGAAACAGGCGTAGGCCTGCTCAAGCTCAATAACGGTCACGATATCGGCAAAAATGACATAAAAAAAGGCGTTACTTTTCTCTCCCTGATGGAAGAAAATCTGGCGAATTTAAGGAAGGGGCTTTCATGTCCGTAAATCTGGTGCGCGTGGAAAATCTAACTTTCAGCTATAACTCCACTCCAGCCGTCAACGGAATCTCTTTTAACCTGAATAAAGGCGATTATCTGGGCATCGTCGGACCCAACGGTTCGGGAAAAAGCACGCTGGTGAAAAATATTTTGGGCATTCTGCCCCTGCAGTCAGGCAGTATTCATCTTTTCGGGCAACCGCAGCATAAATTTCGCCGGTGGGACAAAATAGGCTATCTGCCGCAAAAACTCAGCGCGCTCAACACGCACTTTCCCGGCTCCGTGGGCGAAATTCTGGAAATGGGCCTGCGCAAAAAAAACGCGGGGGAAAAAAGACAGGTTCTCGAACTTATGGGAATTTCGCATTTATCTTCCCGCTTAATCGGCGAGCTTTCCTACGGCGAACAGCAGAGAGTCATGCTGGCGCGCGCGCTGATCGGACGTCCGGAATTAATCATTTTTGACGAGCCGACAACCGCGCTGGATCCCGAAACGAGGGATATTTTTTATTCCCTCAGTGAAAATTTAAACCGCACCAACGGCACAACCATTATCCTTGTAACGCACGACATAGGAATCATCGGCGAATACGCGCGCCATCTCCTGTACCTGGATAAAAAAGTCCTGTTCACGGGAACATTTGAAGAATTTTGCAAATCACGCGAAATGACGGGATTTTTCGGAGAGGGAAGCCAGCACATAATCTGTCACCAGCATGACGGAACGGAAAAAACCAAATGATGATTGCGGAAATATTCAATTTCGGTTTTGTTCAGCGCGCCCTAATCACGGGAGCGCTCATCGCCGTCGCCTGCTCCATACTGGGAGTTTTTCTCGTCCTGCGCCGCCTGTCTCTCATCGGCGATGGGCTGGCCCATGTCACCTTCGGCAGCGTGGCTGCCGTTATTTTAATCGGCTTCAGCCCGTTTTACGCCGCCCTGGCCGCTCTGCCGCTGGTCATGCTCTCCTCTCTGGCCATACTGCAGCTGACCCGCTCCCGGCGCATTCACGGCGACGCGGCCATCGGCATTGTCTCTTCCGTGGGCATCGCTCTGGGCGTAATCATGGCCAGTCTCTCGGGCGGATACAACGCCGATTTATTGAGCTATCTCTTCGGCAATATCCTCACCGCGACGCAGACGGAACTTGTTTTGTCTTTAATCATCTTTTTCATGGTTATTCTTTTCGTCGCTTTCCTCTATCCCGACCTTTTCGCCGTCACTTTCGATGAAGAAATGGCCAAAAGCATGGGGGTCAAAACGAACCGCGTAAATATAATTCTTCTTTTGCTGACCGCGGCGGCGGTGGTTTCCGCGATGAAAATCGCAGGCATTATGCTTGTTTCGGCGCTTTTAATTCTACCCCCGGTCACGGCGCTGCAGCTTTCTTTAAGTTTCAAAAAGACAATCATCGCTTCCGTCTTTTTTTCCCTTTTATCCGTAATCAGCGGCATGATTTTTTCCTTTGCTTTCAATCTTCCCACCGGAGGAACCATCGTCATCTTCAACGCGGTGTTCCTGCTTATGGTTCTTCTGGCCAAAAGAATTCTACGGACGCAGAGGTGAAACAGATGAAATATTTAAAATTTGTCTTTTACCGCTCCAATATTTTGTTCCTGCTTTCTGTATCGGCCGGCATTGCCCTTCCCCAGGCATCGGCCATAAGCATTTTTTTAATTTTACCGGCACTGATGACTATCATGACCATAACGCCGCTGAGGATACCGCGCGGTTTTTTCCGCCGCATACGGCCGCTGATCGCACCAGCCGTTCAGGGAAATCTCATGAATTACATTATCCTGGGAAATCTGATTATCTTCGCCAGCCTCTTTTTTATCCGCGAAGAAGGATTCTGGTTCGGCATGGTGCTGGTTGCCGCCGCCCCGCCCGCGGTCAGCATGTTGTCTCTGAGTAAATCATTCCGCGCCGATTTGACCGTTTCCTTCGCCGGTTTTGCCGGAGCATATCTGGGTGCCCTGCTGATTATCCCCTTGATAGGCTTGGGTTTCCTCAAATACAATCACCTGAATTACTTATTGATTATTCTCGTCGTGGGGGCGTTGATTCCACTGCCGCTGGTCCTTTCGCGCATCATCGTGGAAAAGGAATGGGACGGCATCATTCAACCGCATGAAGGAATAATCATCGACTATTGTTTTTTTATTGTCTTTTATACCATCGCGGCAAGGACCAGAGAGCTTATTCTCCACTGGTCTTCCGATATGTCCGTCATTTTAACTATCGCCGCCTTGACTGCCTTTATTATCTTCTTCGCCGTCAGGAAAATTGGGCGCCTTTCTAACGTCGCCGAAAACAAAATTATTTCTCTTCTCCTGCTGGTAACGATGAAAAATTACGGCCTGGCGGGAGGACTGGCGCTTCTTCTCTTTTCCGAAGAAGTCGCTTTTGCGGCTCTCGCTTTTACAACGGTCAATTTTCTTTTCACCAATTGGCTCAAATACACAAAAATCGTCGTCGGAAGGTCAATCGTCGCTGAAGAAACTCCTCCTTCCTAAATACCAACAGGGTGCGCCATTACGCCGCGCCACCGCTCCATCCGGCAGATATTATTGCGTTTCGCTCGCTTATTGACGAGATTCATTGACAAAACAAAATTGGGCGTTATACTGATTTGTAAAGAAAGGAGGCTAGAATATGGCTATATCTTTACCCCCATTACCTTACGCAAAGGATGCGCTGGCACCCTATATAAGCGCGAACACACTGGATTTCCACTATGGCAAACATCACAAGGCATATGTGGATAATGTGAATAAATTAATCGAAGGAACAGATCTGGCGGAAAAATCACTGGAAGAAATAATTAAGATTTCGGCCAAAGATACCGCGAAAACCGGTATTTTCAACAACGCCGCCCAGGTTTGGAATCATTCTTTTTACTGGCAGTGTCTTAAAAAGAACGGAGGAGCTCCCCGCGGACCAGTGGCCGACAAAATCAAGACTGTTTGGGGAGGATTTGAAAAATTCGCGGATGAACTGAAGAACGCCGGTATTACGCAATTCGGCAGCGGCTGGGCCTGGCTGGTTTTGGAGGATAATCAGTTAAAAATAACGAAAACCGCCAACGCCGATACGCCTATCGCCCACGGCCAAAAACCGCTTTTAACCATTGATGTATGGGAACACGCCTATTATCTAGATTATCAAAACCGCCGGCCGGATTATCTTGCCGCGGTTATTCAAAACCTGATCAACTGGGATTTTGTAAATGCGAACCTGGCTTGATTAAATTAAGGCATCACAATAAAAAGGGGACTTGCCAAGTCCCCTTTTTTATTTTCAGCAAAAAGGAAGGAGCGTTATCTTTTCCGGTCAACTCTGTCTTTTAACTCTTTCCCTACTTTGAAAAACGGCAATTTCTTAGGCTCCACCTGTATTCTTTCTCCGGTTTTCGGATTCCTTCCTGTGTAGGCACCATACTTCTTTACGACGAAGCTGCCGAATCCCCTGATTTCAATGCGGCCGCCTTTTTTCAGCTCGTCGGTAAAACCTTTAAAAACAAGATTAACAACATCTATCGCTTTTTTCTCGGTTAAATTGAGCTTGTTACTCAAAGCTTCAATCAGATCGGACTTGTTCATGGCTCCTCCTTAAAACTGTTTACAAAGTTTGTTACCGGATGGTATTGCGCGATTATTTACATACGATTGAAGTTATTATCTATTTTCCGAGTAATGTCAAGAAAATTTTATCTTTTTTCCCGCGGCCAAATCCAGCAAACCCTCGATTTCTTTTCCGGTTAAATCGCGCCAGGAACCTTCCTTAAGAGAACCGATACTGACCGGGCCGACAGACTTCCGCTGCAAACGGCTGACACGCCGCCCCAGCGCCTCAAAACCTCTTCTTATTATTCTGTTTTTCCCCTCACGCAAAGTTAATTGCAGCCAGCAGCTTCTTTCGTTAATCTTTTCCAGGCGCACTTGTTCCGGCCGGAAAACCCCGTCAGGCAGCTTGATTCCCTCATTCAGCTTTTTAAATTCTTCTTTGGAGAGGCGTCCCTGAATTTTGACACGATAAACTTTTGGTATTTGAAAGCGCGGATGCTGGATTTTCTGGGCAAAGTCTCCATCATTGGTCAAAAGAAGGAGCCCCCCGGAATCGTAATCAAGCCTGCCCACCGGATAAACCCTCTCCGGCACCCCGGAAAGCAAATCCACCACGGTCGGTCTTTTTTGGGGGTCACAAAGGGTGGTGACATAGCCGGGTGGTTTGTTCAGCGCGATGTATAAATTGGTTTTCTCCACGGAAATAATATTTCCGTCCACGCGGATAACGTCTCTGTCGCCATCCGCCTTTGCCCCCAGTTTGTTGACCACCACGCCGTTGACGCTTACCCTACCGGCAGCAATCAGTTGCTCGGCGCGGCGTCGCGAAGCGACGCCGGCGGCAGAAATGATTTTTTGCAGTCTTTCTTTCATGAACCGGGCAGTTCTTCGGCTGGCTCGTCCGTCACCGCGCCCTCGTCCGCCTCTACGGGAACCACATTTTCGGCTGGTTCGTTTAACTCCTTCAACTCGCGCAGCGTGGGCAGTTCGGAAAGGTCCTTGAGGCCGAAAACCTCCAAAAACTTTTTTGTGGTACCGTAAATAATTGGCCTGCCGGGCACATCTTTGCGCCCGACAATGCGCAACAGCTTCTTCTCCATGAGAACTTTAAGCGCGTGCCCCGCATCCACGCCGCGGATGCTTTCAATTTCCGACTTTACAATCGGCTGACGGTAGGCGACAATCGCCAGCGTTTCCATCGCCGCGGCGGACAGAGAAGCTGGCTTCATACCTTTAAGCTTTTTCACCCACTGTCCCAGTTCGGGACGCGTCCGGAATTGGAAGCCGCCGGCTACTTCCTCCAGACAAATTCCTCCGGCGCGCTCTTTATATTCCGCCACGAGCGCGGCGAGAATTTCTTTCAGCTCGCTCTTTTCCACCTGCGGTAAAACAGTACATATTTTATCCAACCCCAGAGGCGCTTCGGAAGCCAAAATCAAAGCTTCAATAATTGCCTTTATACTTTCCATTTATGCCTCCATCTCCACGGCCGGAAATATACGGATGACCCCAAAAGCCGTAGCCTGGTAAACCTTGACCATGCGAAGTTTGATTAATTCCAGCAGCGCCAGGAATGTATAGACAATGCGGCGGCGCGACTTTATTTCTCCCAGCAATTCGTCAAACGTAACATTCTTTTCGCTGGAGAGCCTGTCCAGTATTTCGTTTATTATGTCAGTAACGGACATCTTTTCCAGGTCAATTTCCATCAGCTCCTTTTTGTCCAGGCGCGTCACCAAGCGATGGAAAGCCTCGATAAGCTCAAAAATACTCACCTCGACAAGTTCTTCTTCATCCGACGGCGCCTTTTCGGTTTCCTCCGGCAAAAGAGCCGCTCGCGTGAAGACATCGCGTTCCAGAATCGGCCGCTGCGACAAATTAGCCGCCGCCTCCTTAAAGGCCTTGTATTCCAGAAGCTGCCGTACCAGTTCGGCGCGCGGGTCTTCCTCTTCCTCCTCCGGCTCCTCCGGCTCAGGCAGAAGCATCCTCGATTTTATGTGAATCAACGTGGAAGCCATCACCAGGTATTCGCCGGCCAGGTCGAGATTGAGCGATTTAATCATTTTAAGATACTGCAGGTATTGCTCGGTAATCAGGGCGACAGGAATATTATAGATATCTATCTCGTTTTTTTTAATCAGGTATAAAAGCAGATCAAGCGGACCTTCAAAAATATCCAGCTTTATGGCGTAATCTGTCGTCTGTTCTTCATTCATAAATTTGCGGCCGAATCAAATTTTAACCGCGGCACGTACTTCGTCCATGGTCTGACGCGCTATTTTCGTCGCTTTTTTATTGCCCTCTTCGATGACCGTTTTAACTTCATCAAGATTGCTGTTGTAATAGGCAATGCGCTCATGAACCGGTTTCATCACTTCCGCCACGCGAACCGCGAGCATTTTCTTGCAATCGGTGCAGCCGATGGCCGCCCTGCGGCAGTCGGCATCTATTTGTTTAACTTTATCTTGCGGCGAATACAAGCCGTGAAATGTGAAAACATTGCATATTCCAGGATCACCCGGATCTGTTTTTTTCACCCGCTGGGGATCGGTAAACATGGAGGAAATCTTCTGCTGCAATTCCTTTCCCCGGTCGCTGATATAAATGGAATTTTCGTATGATTTGCTCATTTTTCTGCCGTCGGTGCCCAGAAGCTTGGGCACACCCGCCAAAAGGGGTTCAGGAATGGGAAATACTTCTTTATAAAGAAAGTTAAAACGCCGGGCAATTTCGCGTGTGAGTTCCACATGCGGAAGCTGGTCAACACCCACCGGAACACCGTAAGCTTTATACATAATGATATCAGCGGCTTGCAGAACCGGATAGCCAAGAAAACCGAAAGTGGACAGATCTTTGCCGGAAAGCTCCGCCTTCATTTCTTTATAGGTGGGATTCCTCTCCAGCCAAGCCAGAGGCGTAATCATGGACAGCAATAAAAACAGTTCGGCGTGTTCTTTCACCGCTGATTGCACGAATAAAGTGCTCTTCTGCGGGTCCAGACCGGCGGCAAGCCAGTCCACCATCATCGAAGTTATATTGTTTTTGATATCTTCCGTGGCATTATATTCGCTGGTAATGGCATGCCAGTCAGCGACAAAATAAAAACAATCATATATACCGCTGTTTTGCAGTTCAATCCAATTTCTTAACGCGCCGTGCAAATTTCCCAAATGCAATTTACCGGTAGGACGCATTCCGCTGAGAATTCTTTTTAGCGCCAAAATAAAAGCTCCTTGTCAGGCAATAATACTTTAAGAGATTATCAAGATAAACGCACTAAGGCCTCCCATTAATTTCATTAATAATGAGGAGGCCTCAGTTGAATAATAACTTATAAATTAACTACTTTATTTTGCTTGCCAGTTCCTTGCCAGCCTTAAATTTAACAACTTTCTTCGCGGGAATCTTAATGGTGGTTCCCGTCTGAGGATTTCTTCCTTCTCTGGCCTTCCTTTTGGACACGGAAAAAGTGCCAAAACCAACCAGGCCAACTTTACCGCCTTTTTTAAGTTCTTTTGTGACCGCGACAACGTAAGCATCCAGAGCCAATGCTGCCGCCGCCTTGGTAATATCCGCCCCCGCCGCCATTGCATCAATCAATTCTGCCTTCGTCATTATTCAATTACCCCCTTTTGTAATGTTAAATTTAATACAATTTATTTTTTGCCGCCACACGCGGCTGCTAGCTTATGTATCCTGATGAACCATCAGCCCGACTTCGTAAATCCAGTCTGGCAGAGAGTTTAGAAGATATTCCCTTTTAAACTTGAGCTACGCCTAACACATAAAAAATTAACAAGCAAGAAAAATTTGTTTTTAAAAAAACTTTTTTTAACATTTTTTGCGCTGAAAAATTTTCCGTGTAAATACTCTTTTTACGCACACAAAAAATGTTCCCGTCGCCAAATCGCACAAATGCGGCGGCAAATTAATCGATAAATCAGCAGAAAACAACAAACATCTTTGACAAGAAATTGTCTATATGTTACTAAACGCGGCCAAATAACCACCACAGGCGTAATATGTCAAAGCCATGGAAACAAATTTTAGGAGGATGGCTTACCCTTTCGCGCCCTCCCTTCCATACAGTAGGGATATTACCCTTTATATTAGGCACAGTACTCGCCTGGAAATTTACGGCATCCTTTAACCCGTCAGTTTTTATTTTAGGAATAAGCGCGGTGATACTTATAATGCTTTCCAGTTACCTGGCGGGCGAATATTTCGACTTCCGGGAAGATGAAATATCCCACCGTTTTTATCGCAGCCATTTTGCCGGCGGTTCCGGCGCTATCCAGCAGGGAATTTTACCCCGCCGCGCCGCTTTGCGGGCCAGTATTGTCTCTATCTTTCTTGCCGCCTGCATCGGGCTGATTTTACAGTTTTATTTCCAAACCGGAAAGTTCACCCTGCTTCTGGGCTTTCTTGGCGCTTTCCCCGGTTTCTTTTATTCAACCAAGCCAATTAGGCTTGTAGATAGAGGCTTCGGGGAAATATTTATCGCCTTCTGTTACGGCTGGCTGCCGGTCGCTTCGGCCTACTATATCCAAACCGCCGCCATTCACCCCGTCATAAACTGGCTGGCCGTACCCATCGGCCTGACCATCTTCAATGTCATTTTGCTCAATGAATTCCCCGATTATGAAGCGGATAAAACTGCCGGGAAAAGAAATCTGCTCAACCGCGCAGGCAAAATAACCGGCCTTGTTATTTATGTGATTTTGAGCCTGTTGGCGTCACTGGCCATGTTTGCCTCTGTTTCCTTCGGCGTTCCCCTCGTTGCTGTTTATTTCTATCTGCCGTTCTTCATCATCTCTCTTTTCATTATTCTGATGATGCTGAGGCATAAATATGAACAGCGCAAATTCCTGGAGATTCTTTGCGGCCTGAATATCGCCGTCAACCTGGGCACTTCGCTCAGTTATCTAATGGCTTACATTGTAAAATGAACAAAAACATTAAAGTAAAACCATTTTTTAATCCACCCTCGCTGCTGCTCAGACAAATGGGCAGTGTATTGCTGATGGGATATTTAAACCGCTGGAGGCGCTTTCCGAAATGGCTCATCCGTCACGGTTTTTCCTCTATCCCCGTCGCCAACGGCTCTCTGGGCATGGGCTGCATCGGCTATCCCGGCCATCCCGTCTGGGAAGTGACAAATGCCTGCAATCTGAAGTGCATTCATTGTCATGCCGTAAGCAGCGCACCGGGAACTGATGAACTGACCACCGAGGAAGGCAAAAAACTGATCGATATGATTGCCGCGGTGAAAGAATTTCGCACGTTGATTTACACCGGCGGCGAACCGCTGGCGCGCCCTGACATATTTGAGCTGTTGCGGCATTCCCAACAGGCGGGTCTGGCCAACATCATCGCCACCAACGGAACATTAATCGATGAAGAAACGGCTTTCAGGCTGAAAGACCACGGCGTGGTCTGCAACGCGATCAGTCTCGACGCGGCCAACCCTGACATTCACGACTTCATTCGGAACAAACCCGGCTCATTCGCCTTGACGCAACGCGCGATTGAAGCCACAAAAAAAGCGGGCATCCTTCTGCAGATAAACACCACGGCAATGGAATATAACATGGAATATCTGCCCGCGCTTATCGAGTTTGCCGACAAATGCGGCGCAGGCATTATGCTGATGTATCAACTGGTCGCCGTGGGACGAGGCGAAAAAATAGAAAAAGCCACGTTGAAAAAAACCGCCAATAAATATTTGAGCGAACTCATCTCCGAAAAACAGAAAACGGCGACAACAATCATCGAGCCGGTGGCCGGCCCCCAATATTGGCCTTATCTCCTGGAAAAATGCTCCATCCGTTCCGGCCTGCCGCTTGCCCTCGCCGGTAAAGTCTTTCACGGCTGCAGCGCCGGACGCGGCTTCGTTTATATTAAAGCCAACGGCGACGTGTGGCCGTGCCCTTTTGTGGAGGTCAGCGGCGGCAACGTCCGGGAAAAAAGTTTCAAAGAAATTTATTATGAAGGACAAATATTCAAGAACCTGCGCCGGAGGGAAAGCAAATTAAAAGGCGCCTGCGGCAAGTGCAATTACAAAACAGTCTGCGGCGGCTGCCGGGGACGTGCACACGCCTACAGCGGCGATTACCTGGAGGAAGACCCGCGTTGTTATTTACGCGAAACAAAAAAACACGGCCAAGAGAAGAACCAAACCATAAAATAATTTAAGAAAGGATACTTAAAAATGGACGGAGTAAAAATGAATACCGAACAGCTGGAAGAGTTTATTCATAACCCGAACAACGAACCTTTTGTCATGCTCAATCTTCTGAAATTCAAAAAAGAAGGCGGCAAGGAATCCTACGCCCGTTACCTGAAAGAAGCCAACAAATATGCGGAAGATGTCGGCGCGAAAGTTATCTTTTTGAGCCGCCCGAAAGAACTTTTAAACGGCTCGGAAGAATGGGATGTCTTGATGCTCATCCGTTATCCCTCGCGCAAGGCTTTCCTGACAATGGCCAACAACCATGAATACTTAAAAGTTCACCGCTTCCGGGAAGAAGCACTCGAACGCGCCGTGCTGTACGCTACCGACGAAATAACCCTGCGCGAAATTCTTCCGAAAAAAGAATAGAATACCTGCTGGAAATTATTTTTTAATCAATAAATACAGGTATCCTTTTTCCTTGAGGCTGCCGGCGGTGGCCCGCGCCTTTTCGCCAAAGCCGCAGAACAAATCAACACGGGCGGGGCCCTTGATGGCGGAACCCTTGTCCTGGCTGAGCACAAAACGCGAAAACTCAATCCGGCGCAGAATATTTCCCTGTTCGTCAAAAGCAGGTTTGCGCAGACGAATAAAGGCCAGGGCACCCTGAGGGAAAAATTCCGGATCAGTGGCAATAGACCTGTCCGGCGTTACCGGCTCGCCCAGCGAGCCAACCGGCTCACCTTCGGCAAAGCGAAAAAAAATATATCTTTCGTTGTGACTGAAAATTTTTAAGATTTCTTCGTCACTCTTCCGCTTCATGAATTTTTTGAAATTGAGATAAGACGCTTCCGCGCCGCTGATTTTTCCTTCGTCGAGCATAAACCGCGTAGCCGAACGGAAAGGCCGGCCGTTATTTTGCGCATAGGTAACAGTTATCAGCGTGCCGCCCTCCAGTTTCACCTTGCCGGAACCCTGAATATGCAGGGAAAACAGCTCCACAGGATCATTCACCCAGATAAGTTCGATGCCCTTGCCGCGCAGCGCACCGCCCATATCAATTTCCGCGCGGCTGTAGTAAGGAACAAATTCGTCGCCCTCCATCCGGCCGATTATATTGCCGCCATCCTCCGTCGGCCTGACCAGCAAATCGGGCGGCGGGCGATAAAGGGGATATTTGTGCTCATCCGTGGGGGAAAAAGAGCCTTCCAGAAGCGGTTCGTAATAGCCGGTAAAAAGCGCCTTTCTGTCTGCAGCAGCACCTGTCGCCAGATAAACATCAAAGTCGGCGATTATGTTTTTTTTCAGTTCATCCGCGCTTGGGCATTGACGCACAACTTCGTTAAACGCAATGAGAGTTTCTTTCAGTTTCGCCGCATCGACCAGTCTGCCCGCTACGCGGTAAACTTTGTCCTTCCCGGCGTTTTCGTAATAATTAATGCTCCGGTAAATAGCCGTTTCCAACAGGGCAAAATCAAGGTCGTCGGCAAACTGTATTTCTGAGGCGTCAACGGGATGAAAAAAATCGAGTTCCTTCGAAGGAGCAACGTGCGGAACGGCGCGCACGCAGCCGGCAAAAAAGGCGAGAATCAGCGCCAGGCGCAGAAAGGTGAAAAATAATTTCATAATTCCATAATCATCGCTGTTTCGTCGCAATAATCAGGATACTTGGAACAGCGGAAGCAATCCGACCAAATCTTCTCCGGCAGAGTGGCGCGGTCTACTTCACGAAACCCCAGCCGGGCAAACAAATCACGCTTATAGGTAAGCGTAAATACTTTGAAAAGACCCAGCGTGATGGCCTCCGATATGCAGGCTTCCACCAGATTTTTGCCGATGCCCTTTCCGCGATAATTTTCTTCCACGCATAATGAACGTATCTCCGCCAGATTTTCCCAGATAATATTCATCGCACAAATGCCGACGACCTGCGATTTTTCCTCATCGTAATAAACAAAAAAGTCCCGCAGTGAACTATAAATATCCATCAATGAACGGGGCAGCATCTCGCCTTTTCCTGCGGAAAGATTTATCATCCGGTGGATGCTCTTCACATCGTCAATACGCGCTTTTCTCAGCATTACTTATTCCCAACATTTCCGCGCTTCATTTTTTTTGAACCATAAATCATTTCCCGCGCGTGTTCCCTGGTTGTTTCCGTCACATTCAAACCGCCGAGCATGCGGCTGATTTCTTCTATTCTCCGCTCCTCGTCCATTTCTTCCACAAAAGTCATCGTTCTCCCCTTAGCTACTTTTTTGGAAACGTGCAAATGTTCCTCGCCGTAACAGGCAATCTGCGGCAAATGCGTAATGCAAATTACCTGATGGTTGGCGGAAACTTCCTTGAGTTTCCTTCCCACAATTTCTGCCGTGGCCCCGCCGATACCGTTGTCCACTTCGTCAAAGATGATTGTGGCCACCGAACCGGTGCGCGAAAGAACATTCTTCAACGCTAGAACGATGCGGGACAATTCGCCGCCGGAAGCTATCTTGTTGAGCGGCTTGAGGCCTTCGCCCACGTTCGCCGCCAGATAAAATTCTATTTCATCTCCTCCTCCGGGGCCGTAATCTTCGACTTTTTTACCGGCGGCGTCTTCCCTGAAAAGCGCCTCAAAGGAAGCATGCGGCATGTTCAATTCATGAATTTCTCGTTCCACGGCGCTTTTGAGCTTTGCCGCGGCTTTCTTTCGCTGCGCGGAAAGAGCAAGCGCTTTCTGCCTTAGATTTTCCCTGATGACTTTTTCTTCTTTTCCCAATCCTTCCAGTTCTTCCGTCACGGAAAAAACCTGTTTGAGTTCGTTTTCAATTTTCTGTTTCTGCAACAAGACGCTTTCCAGCGTGCCGCCGTGTTTGCGCTTCAACCGGCCCAGCATTTCCAGCCGTTCGTCGATCACGACCAGCCGTTCCGGGTCAAAAAATATTTTTTTGCCGTAGTCGCGCAACGCCAGCGCCGCCTCCTGCAACGTAATGTAACCGGCTTCAATATCCGTATCGGCAAGCTTCAGCGAATCATCGATATTTTTAATCTGCTTGACCTGATTCTGCACATCCTTGAGCTTGACACAGACAGAATCTCCGTCGCCATAGAGCAGGTTGTAGGCCTGCCCGGCCAAGTCCGCAAGCTTTTGGGCGTTGACGAGAACTTTTTTTTCAGCAGTCAGCTGATTATCCTCACCGGGCAGCGGATTAATATCCGTGATTTCTTTTAACTGAAATTTAAGCAGCTCGGTTTTCTCTTCGCGGCTTCGCCGCAATCCTTCGAGCTTATTGATCTGCGCCCTGATTTCCACATAGCGGCCGTAAACCGCCGAATATTCATTGAACAAATCAAGGCAGCCCCCGAATTCATCGAGTATACCAACGTGATTTTCCGCGTCTAAGATAACCTGATGTTCATGCTGGCCGCAGATGTTTATTAAAGATTCGCTGATGGCGGATAAATTGGCGAGAGTGGCCATTTGACCGTTAATCGAAACCTTGTTCTTGCCGCTGCGCGAAATTACCCGGCGGACAACAAGCTCATCGGAAGCGGGAAACCCCATTTCTTCAAGCTTGCGGCGCAGCCCGCCATAGGCGCTGATATCGAAAAGCGCTTCCACAACAGTCGAATCAGTCTGCGCGCGAATCATGTCGGATGTGGCGCGCTCCCCCAGAAGAAGACTCACCGCGCCGATGATAATAGATTTTCCGGCGCCGGTTTCGCCGGAAATGATATTCAGCCCCTTACCGAAGGAAACGTTCAACTCGTCAATAATGGCAAAGTTTTTAATGCTCAGGTCGTTCAGCATTTTTTCTTTTCCCGGATCCTGAAGGTAAACCGCTCCAGCTCAGTTTGGAACGTAAAATTTCCCAGTAACTGCGATGCGGTGAAAGAACCACTTTTACCGCGTGCCTGGATTTTTTTATCATCACGGAGTCACCGGATTTTATCTGGTAGGTTTCCTGACCATCCAGAGTTACCGTGGCGCCTTTTTCCTGCGACCAGAGAGTTATAACCAATTCGGCTTTCTGTGGGAAAATTATCGGCCGGTTTGTCAGCGTGTGCGGACAAATGGGATTTATGATAATCAACTCTTCTTCCGGGAAAACAATCGGGCCGCCCGCGGAAAGAGAATAAGCTGTGGAACCGGTGGGAGTTGATATGATGAGGCCATCCGCCTTATAGGTGGTAAGATACTCGCCGTTCACTTCCGTTTCCAGCTCCGTTATCCTGGAAAGGTTGCCGCGGTTGATGACCACGTCGTTAAGCGCTTCGCCTGCCCGGATAACCGAACTACCACTCTTAATCGACACGGAAAGCATCATTCTTTTTTCCACGGCAAACTTACCCTGCAGAATCAAATCAAGCGCGGCATGCATTTCATTCAGATTCACTTCGGTGAGATAGCCGAAACTGCCCATATTGATGCCGACGATAGGAACATTATAGTGGGCAATGTGACGCGCCGTGCGCAGCATCGTGCCGTCGCCGCCCAAAACAACAAGCAGCTGCACCTTTCGCGCCAGCTCGCTCCACGCGTGGACACCGGAAGCGCGCATTTTACCGGCAATTTCTTCCGCCAAAAAAACTTCCGCGCCATTTTTTTCCAGCCACTTTTTCAGCTGACCGACATGCTGGGCGATTTTCGCCTTTTCCACGTTGGCCACCATGCCGATTTTACGGATTTTCATGGATTTTTAACCTCGAAACATGAAGCTCACTAACATAAAAATTTTTCCATGTCTATGGATAAATATTTACCGGACAGGGCATATTTGAACAGATGGGGCGACAGAAAACCGGCCACTGATCAGAAAATAAATTGCTTACGGTAAAATCAGATGCGGCCGCAAAATATTTTCCAGGTTTTTTCTTTGTGATTCAAAATCGTCCTTATTCTTCAAGGGCGGCAGCGTAATATTTGAACAGAAGCGCACAGTTATTCTCGCGAAAGGTTTGGGAATTAAAAATCTATCCCAGCTGCGCGCGTACCAGGCGCGATCAGCAGTTACAAAGGCGGGAACAATAAGGGCTTCGGCTCCATGAGCTATGGCAATAGCGCCGGTTTTAACAACGCCGGCGGGGCCGCGCGGTCCGTCCAGAATATGCGCGCCCAGACCGCTTTTTTTGAGCATGTCAATCATTTCCTTCAGCGCGGCGCTACCCCTGCGGGAAGAAGAACCCCTGGCCACGGAAACACCGCCCGCTTCGACAACGCGCGTGCCGATATCGCCATCCAGGCTTCTGGAAATCATGACGCAGGGATTATACTTTTTGTATCTGGAAAGAAAGCGAACCGCGATAAAAAACTGCTGGTGCCAAAGGCAAATCAAAACCCGTCCACCCTTTTCCAGCGTCTCCACCCATTCAGCTTCGTTTTCCATCTTCACGCGGAAGGTCGCCGAATAAAGGCGAATCATCACGTAAAGAAAAGTACCGGCAATTCTGGTAGTGGCAATTTTTCGCAATTTCTTGAACATGAAATGAATAATCCCTTGACTTGTGACATTAGCAAAACTTTTCTTTCGAGACAAACTAATTTTCGCTTGATTATCGATGTTTTTATTGATTAGATTGTTTTCGGCATCAATAACCAGCGTTGACTAACGCAAGAGAAAGATTTTTACTTATGAACCACCCCGGATTAATCGAGGCAATGAGCAGACCCGATTTTTATCCTCATAAACCTCGTTCTGTCGAACTCGTGCAGACACATATCTCTTATGTGTTCATCGCGGACGATATTGTCTATAAAGTCAAAAAGGCCGTCAATTTCGGCTTTTTGGATTTCACCACACTGGAAAAAAGAAAGTTTTACTGCGAGGAAGAGCTAAGATTAAACAGGCGTCTGGCGCCCAGCATTTATCTCGATGTTGCCGAGCTTTCACAAAACGACGGCGCAAATTTCATTCATGGTCGGGGTAAAACCGTGGTCGATTACGCGGTAGTGATGAAAAAGCTGCCTATGGACAAAATGCTCAAATCTCTGCTTAAAGCGGGAAAAGTAAAGGAAGATATTATGGAAGCGGTGGCGGCAAAAATCGCCCGCTTTCATACCGGCGCGCAAACCGGCGGCCACATCGATGAAATGGGAGGCCTGGAAACAATCCGCCATAACCATGAAGAAAATTTTGCCCAGACAAAAAAATACATCGATATAACCATACCTTTCTATCAGCATGAATTTATCAGCGACTACGTAAAAACCTATTTGAACAAAAACAAAAGTCTTTTTGAAAAAAGAGTGAAAGAGCACAAAATCCGTGATTGCCACGGCGATTTGCACCTGGAACACATCTGCATTGCCGATGATATCATAGTTTTCGACTGCATCGAATTCAACGAACGCTTCCGTTATTCCGACGTGGCGGCGGAAGTCGCCTTTTTCACAATGGACCTCGACTTCAACGGCTACGCTTCTTACGCGGATTCATTTGTGCGCTCCTATCTCAGATATTCCGGGGACGGCGATTTGCCGAGGCTGCTCAATTTCTACCGCTGTTATTACGCTTACGTGCGCGGCAAAGTTATAAGTTTTCGTCTGGATCAAAAAGAAATAACGGAAAATGAACGGCGGGAAGTCGCAAGAACAGCGACAAAGTATTTTGAGCTGTCCTATAATTATGCCGCGCGGCTGGAAAAACCGGTTTTAATCCTGACCGCGGGACTGATGGGCGCGGGGAAAAGCTATCAGGCGCGCGCCCTGGCCAGGAATCTGGGCGCTCAGGTAATTCGCACCGACGCGGTGCGCAAGGAACTGACGAATATCAAACCGACGCAAAGCAAGCACGAAGATTTCGGCAAGGGAATCTATTCCGACGAAACCTCGCGTCTCACCTATGAAAAAATTTACCAACTAACGGAGCACTACATAAAGCAAGGAAAACCCGTGATAATCGACGCCTCATTCAAAAAGCGCGCCGAGCGTCAAAGAGCCTACGCGCTGGCCAAATATCTGGGCGCGCCGTTCTATATAATAGAATGCACCTGCCCGGATAAAATTATCCGCAAGCGACTGGGAAAAAGAGCGAAAGAAGGCGATAATATTTCTGACGGACGCTGGGAAATATTCCAAGAACAGAAAAACGACTTCGACGCCATTGGGGAATTTCCAGAGCGCCTTCACTTTAAAATAGATACTTCCACCAATCCGGAAAAAGACCGGCAAACAATTATCCGAAAACTTAATTTTGAACTGGATTGATCCTGGGATTTACGTTACCGACTTGGCGGAAGATCAGTTCCTCGCCGACCTTGTTTTTTCCTCTTTTTCCTTCTGCAGTTTGTGCTTCTTCTCCCGCTCCAATTTTTCCTCTTCGGCGATTCTTATCTTGGTTTCATTGATGAAATAGGCGACTTTATAATCCAGGCCTACATTCGCGTATTCTCGCTCTATCGTTTCAAAGCGCGCCAGAGCGGCCTGATATTTTTTCTGATGGAAATAAAACTGCCCTACGTAGAATTCATGTTCCGCGAGTTTCTGCTTGCAATCCCTTAGTTTTTCTTCAGCCATAAGGGCAAATTTGCTTTCCGGATAACGCGCCAACAGCTTCTCAAATTCCCTCCTAGCCAGAACCGTCGATGTCTGATCACGGTCGATTGCCTCGATACGGTTGTAGTGACACATTCCAATCTGATAAAGGACGTAGGGAACATTTTCATTGGTGGGATGAAAAATAATAAAATCATTGTATTCGTTTTCCGCTTCCGCATATTTTTTCTGGCTGAAATAGGAATCGGCTATACCGATCCGGGCCATAATAGCCATTTCATGGAGAGGATATTCCTCTTTAACCAGCGTAAAATACTCGCGCGCTTTTTTATAATTTCCCTTATTGAACTCGTATACGCCACCGGCGTAAAGCCCTTCAGGGGTATGCCTGACTCTTTCTTTGCCGCCGCCGAACAAATTTAAAAAAGATATCTGACAGCCGCTGAGACAAAATAAAAACACCAATACCGCGACAATCGGCCTGATGCTTGGAGTTCCATGAAGTATTTTAAAGTGCATGATCTACCTTACAAAAAGTTTTTTACGAACTTTTCTTGACCAGCGCTTCTATCTTTTCTTTGGGTACAAGGCCAACAATGGTATCGACAATTTTTCCTTCTTTAAAAAGAATCAGAGTGGGTATGCTGCGAACACTATAATTTACCGCTGTTTTCTGACTGTCATCCACGTTCATTTTCATTACTTTAACGCTGTCTTTCAGCTGAGCGGCTAATTCTTCAATAATCGGCCCGATTGCCTTGCATGGTCCGCACCAAGGCGCCCAGAAATCAACCAACACCGGTTTTTCACTTTTTAAAACTTCTTGTTCAAAGTTCTCGTCGGTGGCCGTACCTAAAAACTCATTACTCAATTAACCCCGTCCTCCTAGGCTTTGCATTAGCGGACTTTATGTCATAATACAATCCGAAAAGTCAAATTTTTATTTAGCGCATGGATTACAATTCTTTGACGAGGCGATATTAATTTGCTATGACTTTAATATTAAAGGAGGTTTTACATGAATCTTATCGGCATTATATCCACGACTCACGTTATGGCTAAAAGCGAGCTGTTGAAAAAAGCCAAACCCAAGAAGATTCAAACCGAATTCGGTCCGGCAACGATTTATCTGACCGAATCAACAGCCCTGATTTTACGCCACGGCAACGATCCGGATCACCATATTTTACCGCATATGATTAATTACCGTGCAAATTTAGGGGCACTGCAAAAAATAGGCGTCACTGAAATAGTGGGCGTCAATTCTTCCGGCTCTTTAAAAAAGGACCTGCCGCCGGGAGTAATTGTAATTCCCGACGATTTCATTGCTTTTACCGCCCCACCGACCGTTTTTCGGGACAGCGCGACCCATATCACTCCCGATTTAAACGAAGAGGTACGCCGGAAATTGATTAAGGCGGCACAAAGCTGCTCCATACCGGTCAGGGAAAAAGCCACATACTGGCAAACACCGGGGCCGCGCCTGGAAACCAAAGCGGAAATCAAAATGATGTCTACCTTTGCCGATATTGTGGGCATGACCATGGCCAGCGAAGCTATAATCGCCCGGGAACTGGGATTGCGCTACGCCAGCGCCTGTTCCGTGGACAATTTTTGCCATGGTATCCTGGATGAACCGTTGAGCATGGAAAAAATTCTGGCTGGCACACGCAAAAACGCCGCCCTGATACGCAAGCTACTGCAATACTTTATAAAAGAACCGTGAAAGACACCACCAAAACAATATTAATCAAATATTCATCCGCGTATTAAACCGAGGCAACAAATACTAAATTCCATTTGTGGGGAAAACTTGCGCCGGCGAAAAGATTTTTTCGGTTCGCTGTCCATGGCCCAATACGCCGCGTCGTCATTTTTGTTCCGCGGTGAAATCTATTTTCAGCTCATAGATACCCGCTTCCAGATGAACGGTCATGGGATAGCCGCATTTGGAAAACACCTGCATCATCGGTTTGTTGCGCAACAGCACATCCGCCGTAAATCCTGCAATTTTTTTCTCTTTGGCGATTTGAATCAAATAACTCAACAAAAAAGTTCCGATGCCCCGGTTCTGCCATTCCTGATGTGTTGTGAAGGCCACTTCCGCATAATTTGTGTTTGGATCATTAATATAACGCCCGATAGCCACGATTTTTTCCTGACCTTCAGGTTCCTCCTTGCCGATAACCGCGGCAATGGCCATTTTATCATAATAGTCAATGGCCGCCAGAGGCATAGCCACCTTATGGGAAAAAGATTTCAGGTTATGCAAAAAACGGGTGTAAACATCTTGCTCGGGCAGACCGTAAATCAAATTCTGAATAGCACGCTCATCGGTTGCCTTAACCGGACGGAAGAATATATTAGCGCCTTTTTTGTCAGCCCAAAAAGTTTCATATTCTTTCGGGTACAAAACCGCCGGCAGCTTCTGATCACGGTAAATGTAACCCTGCTTTTTTGCCGCTTCCAGAAGTTCGTCGCGGAAATCGGGATGGGCAATATTAATCAGCATCATGGCCCGATCTCTTATAGATTTCCCGTGCACGTAAGCAATTCCGTATTCCGTCACCACATAATGAATATCTCCGCGCGTTACGACCACGCCGCTGCCCGGTGAAAGATAAGGAACAATTCTGGAAATTTTTCCGTCTTCCGTCGTGGACGGAAGCACCATGATGGATTTCCCCCGCCGCGACATTGCCGAACCGCGCACAAAATCCACCTGCCCGCCGATACCGCTGTAAAATTCAAACCCCAGAGAATCGGAGCACACCTGTCCCGTTAAATCAACCGTGAGCGCGGAATTTATGGACACCATGCGGTCATTTTTGGCAATCACATACGGATCATTGACGTAGTGACACGGACGAAATTCGAAGAGCGGATTATTGTTAACATAATCATAGAGGCGTTTGGTGCCCATGCAGAAACTGCTGACAATTTTTCCCTGATGCAGCGATTTTTTTCGGCAGGTGATAACCCCCTTCTCTATCAAATCGATGATGCCGTCAGTAAAAGTCTCCGTGTGAATACCCAAATCTCTTTTATTGGCCAAATAGGGAAAAACAGAATTGGGAATTCTCCCCACGCCTGTCTGAAGGGTGGATTCATTATCAATCAAATCGGCAATCAGCTGTCCTATCGCCCGGGCAATATGGCTGGGAGCCTTCAGCACCAACTCCAGAAGCGGCGCGTCATTTTCCACGAAAGCGGAAATCTCACTCACGTGAATAAAGCTGTCTCCCAATGTTCTGGGCATGTTCGGATTTACTTCCGCCACCACATACGGCGCCGTTTCCGCAGCCGTCTTGGTGATATCCACGGAAATACCGAGGCTAACATAACCGTTGGGGTCAGGGGGGGATACGGTAATCAAAGCCACATCGATGGGGAAAGAACCTCTTTGCATTAAAAGACCAACCTCGGACAAAAAAATGGGGGTATAGTCGGCCTGGCCGGCCTTGATTGCGGCACGAGCGTTTGCACCGATAAAAAGCGCGTTGTGACGAAAATGCTCGGTATATACCTCCTTTGTATAATCAGTAAGGCCGAGGTCAAGAAAGTGAATTATTTCCACATCAGCAAATTTCTTCGCCATATCAAGGAGCGTTTGAACCAGCAGCTGCGGTTCACCGCACGCGGAAGCAATGAACACACGCGCTCCAGGTCGGATTCTCGACAACGCACTTTCCGCGTCGGTTAGTTTTTCTCTGTACACCTTCTGCCAGTTAAGTGTCATATCCTTCTATATATAACTTCCAAGAAAGATTTTTTACGGAAAAAACATCTCAACGCAATAAGAACAGCCAATCGTAAGCTAAACAAATTTTGAATTTCCAAAAAAACTAAAGGGGCATTAACTTATATGTGCGGTAGCGTAAACATCAAGATCAACGTGAATCTTCGCAAATCAAAAGGCTCCCAGCTGGCATGGTTTGACTTTTATCTCCAATGCTTCGCAGGCGGCGCAAACCCTCATTCGGGGAATGCTTAATTCCGCGGCAATCTTCCAGGCGGACACGCAGGAAAGGTTCCCGTTTTGCAGTGACTGCTCTATCTTCGTTTTTAATTCCGTAGCGACTTCTTTTGCCGGCTGAACGATTTTTTTCTTATCGCCGTAACCAAAAAGCCCCAGCTGACATTCAATAATATTTATATTCAGTATATCGATGGCTTTGCCGACTTCCGCAATGGTCACTCTTTTTTCCCCGGCAATTCCCTCCGCTTTCTTACAGGCAATATTGTTATCTTTGGTCTGCGCGAGGATTGCTTCTTTTAAACTTTCATCCACACGGGAATCTTTAGGGTGTTTTTCATAGTATTTCCCTTTATCCAGATGTGTCATTTTGCATCCTCCATGTTATTACATTGCCGAAAGAGCCCTGGTATCCAGAGTTTTAAATCCGTTTTCTTCCAGAAGTTTTTCTGTTTTTTTCATCTGGTCGACATCTACGACAAACACCGCGCTTTTGGAACTCTCCAGCACAAACCCATAGGCGTTATTAACATTTATCCTTTCTTTATGCAGTAATTGTGTGAGAGCATCCAATCCTCCGGGTTTATCCGGAATCAAAACGGCCAATACTTCGCGCAAATGCACGGTCATGCCTGCTTTAGACAAAGCCACTTCAGCGCGCTGGGGGTCATCCACAATCAAATTGACCACGCCAAATGTATCCGCCGTGGCTATCGTTGTCGCCCGAATATTTATTTTTTCTTTATTCAAAACGCTGGTTACCGCCGCCAACTTTCCCGGCTTATTTTCCGCGAAAATAGAGAGTTGATAAGCAATCATATTTTCTCCCTTTCGTTTATGACTTGCGCAAAGCTATCAATAAATCCCGGCAAATCTCATGCAGGGTCAGAAATTACGTGCGTCTTTTGTACAATTCTGCGGCTGTTTTATCAAGTCAAATCTAAGGGCGGCAAAGAAAAGACTTTTACCGATTTACTAGCCTTCCGTCTCCATTTCGACAAGACTTCTGCTGCCGCAATACTTTTCGCGCAGCCGCGGCTTTTCAATTTTTCCGGTGGGATTGCGCGGCACCTTATCAAAAATAATCCGGCGGGGACGCTTGTAGCGCGGTAAAGCTTCGCAAAATTTTGCTATCTCCACTTCGGATGCGGAAAAGCCCGCCTTCAGTTCAATGATCGCCGCGACAATTTCTCCCAGACGGTGGTCGGTCAATCCGATCACCGCCACATCCTTGATAGCTTTATGCGTGCGCAGGAAATCCTCAATCTGCACCGGATAGATATTTTCGCCGCCGGTGATGATGACGTCTTTTTTGCGGTCGACCAGATAAATAAAGCCGTCTTCATCCACGCGCGCCATATCGCCTGTATAGAGCCAGCCTTCCTTGAGAACCTCAGCGGTGGCTTCCGGATTATTGTAATAGCATTTCATCACGCCGGGTCCTTTCACGCACAGCTCGCCCACATCGCCCGGCTTCACGGGGCGTCCGTTTTCATCCACAATCTTCACTTCCCACTTGTAACCGGCCTTGCCGATCGCGCCGACTTTGTGGATGTTCTCGATGCCCAGATGGACACAGCCCGGACCGATCGATTCCGAAAGGCCGTAATTGGTGTCATATTCATGATTCGGGAAAATTTGTTTCCAGCGTTTAATGAGACTGGGCGGAACGGGCTGGGCGCCGATATGCATCAGTCTCCATTGAGCAAGTTTATAATCCGCGAGCTTTAAATCCCCGTGCTCGATGGCGTCCAGAATATCCTGCGCCCACGGGACCAACAACCAGACAATCGTGATCTTTTCTTCGGAAACCGTTTTGATAATCCATCCCGGCTTGACACCGCGCAGCAAAACGGCGCGGCTTCCGGCGAGAAAACTGCCGAACCAGTGCATTTTCGCGCCGGTGTGATAAAGCGGCGGGATACAGAGAAAATTATCCTCACGCGTCTGCTTGTGGTGATTCATTTCCACTTCGCAGGAGAGCATCAAGGCGCGGTGCGCATGAAGAATCGCCTTGGAAAAACCGGTGGTGCCGGAGGAAAAATATATGGCGGCGTCATCCTCGTCGGAAAGCTTAATTTTCGGAGTCACCGAGGAACAGCACGCCGTGAGCGCGTAATAACTTTCGGCAAACACGGGGCAGTTCTGCCCCAGAAACAACCGTATTTTTACGTTTGGAATCCTCTCCCCGATCGCCTCAATTCTCCCCGTAAACTCCGGACCAAAAATCAATACATCGCATTCGGCCAGGTCGAGGCAGTATTTTATTTCCTCTTCCGTATAGCGGTAGTTGAGCGGCACGGCGATGGCGCCGGTTTTCAGGATGCCGAAATAAATCGGCAGCCACTCCAGACAGTTCATGAGCAGAATTCCGACCTTGTGCCCTTTTTGCAGACCTCGGCCCAGTAAAAAGTTGGCCAGGCGATTGGCTTTGTCGTCAAATTCGCGCCAGGTCATTTCCCGGCGGTATCTCCTTTCGGGATCTGGTTCAACCAGTTCATAATCTTTCCAGTTTGCCGTTACTTCCTTTATTTCGGGATTGATTTCAACAAGACTGACTTCTTCTCCATACAACGCGGCGTTACGAGCAAGAATTTCTGTGATGGGCATTTTTTATTTCCTTCGGTTTTTCCTTATTACTGTCTTTCTACGATATGCCGCCGGTTCTATACTTCATAAGCAACATACTTGAAAGAACCCGTTTTTTTATCTGGTGAAGCATAAAAAACGTGGTCTGGTCTGTCAAGGAAATCTTAACTGCGCCTCTGAGGGTCATTAAAAAATCATTTGGATACCGTCTCAACAAGGCCGGATTCGACCACGCGGCGAGTCAAACTCACCAGTTCATCAAGATTTGCATCGGTATAGCCTGACGTATCAATCGGCTTATGAATTATCATCCGCGCCTTCCCGGGAAAAAGATCTATAGAATTCGACGGCAGAATTTTATTGGTGCCGATAATCGTAATCGGCAGGATTGGGAGTTTGAGGTCGAGGGCCATCTTAAAAGCACCCTTCTTAAATTCGCCGAGTGACCCGTCTTTGCTACGTGTGCCTTCCGGGAAGAACATGACCGATGTGCCGTTGACGATTTTTTCTTTCGCTTTCTGCAATGAAGCAAGGGCTTTCTCATGATTCGAGCGATCAATAAAAATATGCCCGACCTTTTCGCATCCAATTCCGATGCCGGGCACTTTTCTCAATTCCTGCTTCATCACCCATTTAAAATCAATCCCCAGCCAGCCGTAGACGACAAATACGTCATATTGACTCTGATGATTCGCGACAATGACGTAAGACTGAGTCTTTACAACGTTCTCCCTTCCTTTAACATTAACAAGCATGGGCGTCAGGCAGCCATTGAGCCGCGCCCAGATGGTTCCGCACACAAAGCTGGTTGTCCGGGGATTAGTCAGAAAAGCCATGAGTATCGTTAACGAACCGAAGAAAATAGTGGATATTGCCAAGTAGGGACCAAAGATCAGCCACTTGTAAGGCTGATACATAACGCGCAGCATTTTTCTCATCGTTTCTTCTTTTCGAAGCAAAATTTACAGAGCAAACTACCTGCAGTAAAAACAGTCATCTATCGAACCGAACTCAAACAGTTGAAGAGGCTATGATTAAAAATAGTTAGTTCTTTCATTCTAATAGAACATTAAAATTGCTTTATAGCGGCGAACTGTAATGCTTACAGTCGCATCTACTAATATTTCTTCCGACCGCGGCAGTGTTTTATCAAGCCCGATAATTTTACACACCCCCCGGATGATTTTCATATTTTGCGGTATTTATCTCCTTCTTTGACAACCAGACCATTTTTTTGCAGACGTTCCAGGTGCTTCTTGACCAAAACGCGCTCGTTAGGTTCGAAAAATTCCAGCGGTTTTCTGGGCCTGCCGTAAATCGGCCAGGCGGAAGCGATTTCCTCCAGCGTACTGGGCTTTCCGGACACGATATCCAAAATGCGTTTCTCCCGCGCATATATGATATTTTCATAATCATCCCAAAGTCTTCCCGGATTCTCCTCAAACAGGCCTTTTTCATGGCAAGCAATCCACTTCTTGGCTGGAATTTTTTTAAGAAGTCTAATAGATTCAATGGTTTCTTCAATGCTCGAAGCCGCGTCGCCGTACCAGGGCCCAAAAGGCGTCAAATCATAGTCGCCGATAAAAAGAACTTCTTCCTCGGGAAAGAAAAAAGAAAGGTATCCGGGAGTATGACCCGGCGTGGCAATGGTTTGCACGCGAATGCCCCCGATATCCGCCTCTTCGTTTATCGGAAAAAAGTTTGCCGAAGTCCGGGGCCGATAATTGAATTCTTCGTGCACAAGTTTATTCCAGTAGGTGCGGATTTTGGCATCGTCTATCCCATACCAGTTCAGGTATATTTCCACATCCGTAAGCGGCGGGAAATCTGTTTCCGAAATCCATAGCTGAGCGCCATCAAAAAGATACATGTAATGGAAATGGTCTTCATGCCAGTGAGAAAGCCAAATCATGTCCACTCCTTCTTGATCGCGCAGACGGGTGAGTTTTTCCAAAGAACAGGCAGGGTCAATAATGATACGTGCTTCGCTCCCCTTAATATAAACCGAATGATTGAACGGATACTTTCCATAATTTTCCCCGCAAATAAAACGTAGACGACCAAATTGACGATCTTCCATGAAATCTCCTTTTTTGTTTTCACTATAAAAAACATCACAAACAATTTCAATAGTTAATTACCCATTGCCACATCAGTATACAAAAAACGGCCAAACGGTTTATATATTACTTTGATTTTCAGTAATTTGTATAGTAAAATTTAGCCAGATTAAAAGTTTTATAGCTGTTGTGGCTGTATCTTATACTGTATTTTACATTCCAAGGAGAAAATGGTTTGATTATAAAATGCCGCTTTCCCCACTAGCCAAGGTAATAGTTTCAGCAGTCGTAACTGAGGATCACCGGTGAAAACAAGAACCATTTCTGCAAAAAAAGCCTCAAAACAAGCCAGAATTCCTCAAAGAAAATTTTTTACCGCAGAAAAATCCAAAAACATAAAGGAAACAAATCCCGGGCAAATAAAGAAAGCACTGAAATCCTCCCCCGAAAGCATACGGAATTTCCGGCAATTATTTGAGCATATGAACAGTTGCGTGGCCGTTTATACCGCCAGTGCAAACGGAAAAGATTTTATCATCAGGGCATTTAATCGAGCAGCCGAAAAGGCAGAAAATGTCAATAGAAAAAACATCATCGGCAAATCGGTACTTAAGGTATTTCCGGGTGTTAAAAAGCTCGGTTTATTCAAAGTGTTTCAACAGGTATGGAAAACCGGCAGACCTCAACGGCACCCCGTTGCCTTTTACAAAGATAACCGCATCTCAGGCTGGAAAGAAAATTACGTTTACAAAACACCTAACGGTGAAATTGTCGCCATCTACAATGACATCACCCGGCAAAAACAAACAGAATACAACCTGAAAGAATCCGAGAAAAAATTCCGCAATATAATTACACACAGTCAGGACGGTATCATCTTTTTCGATAAAAAAAACAGGATAATTTTCAGCAACGCAGCCATGGCTAAACTGATGGGCTGTTCCACAAAAGACCTTGTCGGCAGAACAATCTCTTCTCTGCATCCCCCTAAAGAGTGGGCAAAAAAAATTAAGGCGGAGTTTCAGAAACATTTGAATAGTAAACTCCTTTCCTTTTCCAGCGAAATACCCGTTCGTCGTAACGACGGATCTGTTTTCTATGCGGATATCAGCTCCAGCTCCTTAACAATCAATGGAGAAAAATACTTCTCGGCCTTTTTCCGCGATATTACGGAACGCAAGAGAGCAGAAGACAGCCTTCGCAAAAGCGAGGAAAGGTACCGTACCCTGTTCGGAAAAATGGCAAATCCGGTTCTCGCTATCGATACGCAAGGCAGTTACATCGACGGCAATAATGCCGCGCTGCAATTTCTCGAATGTTCAAAAGAAGAACTGCTGAAAAAGCACGTCAGGAACACCATAATTGATGAAGAAAATATTTTACCAAAGCTGAAACGCTTATGGCAAAGCGGGGGGCGAATAGAAAGAGCATATAAGGTTCATGATAAAATAAAACACTTGGATTTAACTATCAGTCCTTTTATCTGGCACGGCCGGAAAGCTGTTTTAGGCGTGGGAAACGATATCACTCGACGCAAGCAAGCAGAGGAAGCATTAAAGGAAAGCGAGAAAAAATATCGCGGCATTCTCGAAACCATGGGAGAAGGATATTATGAAGTTGACCTCAATGGAAATATAACTTTTGTCAATGATGCTGCGTGCCGAATGCACGGTTATACCCGTCAGGAAGTAATCGGCATGAACAACCGTAACATCACTACACCGGAAACAGCAAAAAAAATTCATCAAATATTTGAACAAGTTTATAAAACGGGGCGGCGGGCAACAACCTCCGAACATGAAACCATCAGAAAAGATGGGTCTAAAATATGGATTGAAACATCAATCGATCTGTGTAGAGACACTTCCGGCAAAAAAACCGGTTTTAAAGGAATCATCCGCAATATTACCGAACAAAAGCTGGTCCAAGAAAACCTGCGGCAAAACGAAGAAAATTTTCGCCGTTCGCTTGATGAATCGCCCCTGGGCATCCGCATCGTGACTGCTGCGGGTAAAACAATTTATGCCAATCAAGCAATACTTGATATTTACGGATACAAAACGATTGAAGAATTAAACAAAACACCCTTAAAAAAACGCTATACCCTGGAGAGTTACGCAGATTATCTGGCAAGAAAAGCCTTACGAGACCAGGGAAAAGAAAGCCCCACTGAATATGAAATAAATATTGTACGGAAAAATGGCGAAATCCGCAACCTTCAGGCATTCCGCAAAGAGATTGTCTGGAATGGCAAAAAGCAGTTCCAGGTTATTTACCATGATATCACGAAACAGAAAGCGGCGGAGAAAGCTTTGCAGCAAAGCGAGGAAAAATACCGCACGATTCTGGAAACCATGGAAGAAGGTTACTACGAAGTTGACCTGGCCGGCAATACAACATTTGTCAATGATGCCGTCTGCCGGATCAACGGCTATTCCCGCCAGGAAATAATCGGCAGAAACAACCGAGATTACACTTCTCCGGAAACGGCAAAAAAAGTTTATAAAGAATTCCGTGAAGTCTATATAACGGGAAAACCGGGTAAAACATCAGAACATCAAATCATCAGAAAGGACGGCTCTAAAACATGGATTGAGTCCTCCATAAACCCCCGCAAAGATGCCGCCGGTAAAATAATCGGCTTCAAAGGAATTGTGCGTGACATTTCCGAACGTAAAACGACGGAAGACGCCCTGCGGGCAAGCGAAGAGAAGTACCGTTTTCTGACGGAAGCAATGACCGACATCGTTTGGATGGCCAATATAGATGACTTGCGCACAACCTATGTCAGCCCTTCCATAGAAAACCTGTTGGGATTTACTCCGGAAGAACGCAAGCGGCAAAGCGTCGAGGAACAACTGACACCTGATTCGTTGTCCTGGGCGCTGAATGCTCTGGCCGAAGAGCTTACCCGCGAAAAGCAGGACGACACGGATCCTGCAAGGACAATAGAAAGAGAATTAGAATTTTATCACAAGGACGGTTCCACCCGCTGGATGGATGTGGTCATCAGCGGCATTAGAAACGAGCAGGGTGTTTTGACCGGAATCCACGGCGTGGCCAGAGATGTCACC
>Ga0228536_1000362_pt1 | contig 94095 bp, 89 predicted proteins | sample SJ1Smetagenome_FD_168611 | JGI IMG/M metagenome (GOLD analysis project Ga0228536, IMG submission 168611) | Enriched culture of PCE-dechlorinating microbial communities from Ithaca, New York, USA - SJ1.S | ecosystem: Engineered > Modeled > Simulated communities (microbial... > Unclassified...
TATAATTTCTTTTAATTTATCAATATCTATAGTCAATTTACTTCCTCCTTAATGATAATTTTATGTAACCGGTTTCATAATGTCAATATAATTTTGAATATTTTTTATAAATTTTTTATATTTTTTTTATAAAAAAATATTGACATTTTACTAAACATATGATATATAATAATTAGCACTCAGGAAGTGAGAGTGCTAATAAAAATAATAAAGTTTAAAAGGGGGTTGTTAATATGGCAGGCTTAATTCCTTTCAACAGAAGAAGAGATTTGGCGACAAGAAGTTCGGGGATTGATGAGTTTTACAATATGTTAGATGACTTCTTCACAAGTGATTGGCCATTTAAGAGAAGCCTTGAAAGTGACACCTTTAAGCTAGATGTTGTTGATAACGGGAATGAATATCTTATCGAAGCAGAATTACCAGGTGTAGATAAGAAAGACATAAATATTGAAATGGTTGATGGTAGATTAGAGATATCTGTTACAAAAGACGAAAGCAAAGAAGAAAAAGATAAAAACTATATTCACAAAGAAAGATATTTCAGCTCAATGTCTAGAGCTATATATTTAGCTGATGCTAAAAATGAAGGATTAAAAGCAAAACTAGAAGATGGAGTATTGAAAATAACTGTTCCTAAAGAAGAAATAAAAGAGAATAAAATAAAAGTAGATATTGAATAATGAAAAGAGCTATAGGCTCTTTTCATTTTTATTTGTATATATTTACATAAATATGATTAAATTATGATAATTATGTGTATATAAGTAATTAAAGATATCTAATATAGGAGGTACTTAAATGACTTCTCTGAAACAATTTGCATCAAACATCGCTGTAAACCAAGTTTTAAATTACATAGACAAAAACCCTAAAGAAAACCTTAATAAAATATTAAATCTCAGTGAAAAGTTCTTAACAAATCCTAGAGATATAAAAGTTTTATATATGTTAAGAGACACATTAAGCAATGAAGAAAGTAATTGGAAACAACTTACTGATAGGTTTTTTGAACAGACTAATTTAAATTGTCAAAAAAAATTTATCAATAATTTTTTAATCAATTCAAACATCTACGGAACACAGTTGAGAAATGAAAAAAAATGCGAGTTAAATACTTCAATACCATGGTCAATATTGATGGATCCGACTTCTAGATGTAATCTTAACTGCACTGGATGTTGGGCAGCAAGCTATAGTCAAAAAGACGACCTTGGTTATGAAACAATGAATAGAATTATAAAAGAAGGGAAAGAATTAGGTATTTATGTTTACCTTTTTTCTGGTGGTGAACCTTTTATTAAAATAGATGAAATTCTCAAATTATGTGAAGAACATCAAGATTGTTATTTTACTTGTTTTACAAATGGTACATTGATTACAAAAGAGGTTGCTAAAAAAATATCAGAAGTTGGTAATTTTGCACCAGGTATTTCAATTGAAGGATTTGAGAAAGCTACAGATTTCAGGAGAGGGAATGGTACTTATAAAAAGGTACTTCAAGGAATGGATAACCTCAAAGAGGCTGGGGTTATTTTCGGAACATCCATATGTTATCACCATTATAACTATAAGGACATTGTTTCTGAAGAATTCATTGATTTTTTAATAGATAAAGGAGCTTTCTTTGTATGGCTATTCACATATATGCCAATAGGAAAAGATGCTAATATTGACCTTTGTGTAAGGCCAAATGAAAGAGCTTTTATGTATTCTGAAGTTCATTCTTTAAGAAACGAAAAGCCAATATTTTTGATGGATTTTTGGAATGATGGTGAATATGTTAATGGATGCATAGCTGGAGGTAGGCAGTATTTTCATATTAATGCTCACGGAGATGTAGAGCCTTGTGCATTTGTTCACTACTCAGATACAAATATTAAAAATATATCTTTGATTGAAGCTTTAAATTCCAACATATTTAAAGCTTATCAAAAAAGACAGCCATTCAACGAAAATCATTTGAGACCATGTCCTATTCTTGATAATCCAAATTATATAGTAGAAATTGTCAATGAAAGTGGTGCCGTATCGACTCAACCGATTGATCAAGAGAAACCAGAAGAACTTTTTAAAAAATGTGCCAATATAGCAGATAATTGGGCAAATGTTGCTGATGATATATGGTATAACAAAAAAGCTAAAGTAAATAAATAGTTTAAAACAACCCTATTTAATAGGGTTGTTTTTTTGTTCATCAACTTTTTCGTATACTTTTTGCTTGATTTCAATAATTTGATTTATTAGATTTTCAAGTTTGTCTTTTGTTAATTTAGGATAGATTTTTATTAAATATATCTGTCTATTTTTTATTCTTGTAGCTAAATTAGAAATTCTATTGTTTAATAATTCATCTTGTAGTTTCTGTAAATTTAATTCACTAGCTATATTTCTTAATTCCATCAAAATGTTTTTCAATTCTATTAGAGAACTGATAGTTAAAGTTACATCAACTACAAACGCAACTAATAAAATATTGTGAATTATTACTAATGAAGGTAGACTAAAGTTTGATAGAAACATCTCTATTGTAGGTTGTATAAATTGCATTAAGATTAATGTCGCAATTCCCCATAGAATCGAGAACTTAAGTGATATGTACCCTTTTATATTGAATTTGTCATCACTATAGTCCCACCACCTATTGCCAAATAATTTTTCTAAAATTATGCCAGTTATGAGTTCAATTAAAGAAGCTAATATTGCTCCAGCTAAGAATATTAAAATCGGGTTATGAGGTAATCTATTTAATAAAATAATCATAGTAATTGCACCCGTACCATATATAGGACACCATGGACCATTTAAAAACCCTCGATTAATAAATTTCTTTTCAGTATATAAATGAAATAGTACTTCTGAAATCCAGCCTAGTATTGAATAAATAATAAAATAGAAAAAATAATAAAAAAATATCTCTTTATAATCCATGTCATCCCTCTTATCAAATAGTATTTTTTAATTACCCTAATTTATTTTATATTATTTGTATATTTTAACTATGGTTTGAATATATTGTTCGCCTACCCATAATACTACAATATTTGGTAAAAATTATCAATATATCAATATAGCTATGAAAATATAGTATCATTCTTTGGATATTATATAATCGCTTAACGCTTTTAATTATGGGTATACTAAATATGAATAAATATAAATGGAGGTATAATTATGTTTAAAGGAAAAGTTGCTATTGTTACAGGTGCTAGTGGCGGTATAGGCAGTGCAGTCGTAAAACAGCTCAGTGAAAATGGCGCAAAACTTACTCTTGTAGGAACGAGCCAAGATAAATTAAATAAGTTAGCAAAAGATTTAAATTTAAAGGAAGGAGAATTTATTGCTATCCCTGCAGATGTCTCAAAAGAAGCAGATGTTATAAATTATGTGGATAAAACTATTGAGGCATTTGGACAAATAGACATACTAATAAACAATGCAGGTTATGAAAGCAAAGTTACACCTATAGTTGACACACCCATGGATGATTTTAGAAAAGTAATTGGAATAAATGTAGAAGGAATATTCAATGGTATGAAATATGTTCTTAAACACATGATTCCAAGAAAATCAGGTGTGATTGTAAATACTGCTTCTGTTGCTGGCTTAATGGGTTCTCCTGGACTATCTGCATATACAGCAAGTAAGCACGCAGTCGTAGGTTTAACTAAAACGGCAGCACTTGAGGTTGCTCAATTTGGTATAAGAGTTAATGCTGTTGCCCCCTCTCCAGTTGATAACAGAATGATGAGATCAATAGAAGATGCAATCACTGGCGGAAAAGGAGAATTGGCTAAAAAAGAGTTCGAGAAAAATATTCCTCTGGGAAGATATGCAACTAATGAAGATATTGCTAATATGATAATATTTTTAGCATCTGATAAGGCTTCATTTTTAACAGGTGGCATTTATAGAGTTGATGGTGGTATGGGAGCAAAATAAAGCACTGTTTAAACAGTGCTTTTTTTGCTATTGCATTATTTTATTATGATAGATAAAATATAATTGAAAATTATTATGACATAGGAGAATCATTATGAACTTAATTTCCATTCTAAAAATTAATAAAATAAATGAAGATTATTTTAATTATATTGATACAGTTTATGACTTGATCAACCACACTAAAGTAAAATCCATGAATGATTATATACAACATGGTGATGTAACTACTTTAAATCACTGTTTAAATGTTTCTTATAAAAGTTTTTTGATAAGCAAAAAATTAAACTTAGATTGTAATTCATGTGCTAGAGCTGGTCTTTTACATGATTTTTTCTTGTATGATTGGCATAATCACGAACCAATGGATAAACTTCATGGTTTTGCACATCCACTTATTGCTTTAAAAAATGCTGAAGAAAATTTTCAGCTAAATGATATAGAAAAAGATATAATAAAAAAGCACATGTGGCCATTAACCTTAAAGGTTCCCAGATATAAGGAATCATTTATTGTATGTTTTGTAGACAAATACTGTTCGTTTTCTGAAATAGTCATTAGTAACCTAAACAAAATTTACAGTTGGGCTTTAATCAGAAAAACATTTGTAAATAATTTACTAAAGTCTAACTAGATTCTGAATTTGTAACCATAGTTACAGAAGCAATTACAATTAAAGCTCCAAATAATTGAATGCCACTTAGCTTTTCATCATATATTATATAGCTACTAATAAAAGTTACTACAGGAACTAAATTCAAGAATATAGCAGAAACTGATACAGATGTATTATTTAGAGCATACAGATAAATAAAATTTGCTAAAGCTGAACAAATTATTGCTAAAAACAAGAAATTGGTTAAAATATTCAGATTTAATAGCTCCCATTTGACATCTTCAAAAAATAGAAATGGGATAAACCCAATACATCCTATAACGCTTTGATAAAAAGCAATGGTTATATCAGAATATTTTTGAAATAATGGCTTAGTTACTATCAGATAAATTGCAAAAGAGATTGCAGATAAGAACATTAGAATATAGCCAATTATACTCCCTCCTTCTAGCTTTGCCCCAATCACTAGAAATACTCCAAATATGGATAATATTATTCCAAGTAGAGTAATAGTATTCATCTTTTTCTTTAGTATAAATTTTTCAATTATAGCTGTGAAAACTGGTAACATTGCGACTATGATCGATGCGTCATTTGCGCTTATTCTCATCAAACCATTATTCTCAAAAATGTAATAGATAGTTATACCTGTTAACCCCGCTACAATCAACAGCGGAAAATCCTTTTTATCAATTTTCTCATTTATGCCTAATTTTTTCATCAATACAAATTGAATTACACCTGCGATTAAAAATCTATAAAATGCCAAACTAACTGGTGGAAAAACAGTTAGTGATATTTTAATGCTCAAAAAAGATATCCCCCATGCTATAACTGTCATTGATAAAAAAACAATAGATATTATTTTCTTATTCCCCATATCACATTCTCCCTGATTTTAATATTGAAATCAAAAGCCAAAACCCTAAAATACCTGCAAATATATACCCACCAAGTCCTAATATTGATATGTCCATAATCTTTGGCCCAATATTTCTATGAAGTATAAGTGAAGAGCTAAGGATTATTGCGGAAACTATAATAGCAAAAACAATTCTATTAACCATCCTATTTGTTTCGCTAATTATTTCATCAAGATCTTTAACATTTAAACCCAATTTAGTATCGTCATTATTAATCTTTTCAATTAATTTATGCAAAGATACAGGTATCTTCAAACCTGCCTTATATGCTAAATAGCTTTCCATTAAATTTGCCTTAAACTCTTTTTTTAGATTTTCACTGTTCATTAATCTAGACTTTACATATGGAATTACTATATCCATCATTGTTATAGTAGGATCCAATATAGCTACAAGACCCTCCACAGTTAGTAGGCTTTTAGAAAAAATTACCATATCTTTTGGCATTTTTATATGATTCTTCTTTGCCACATTAAAAATTTGTTCCATTATTTCAGATAGCTCAATCTCTTCTAGTGAACTTTCAATGTATTTGTTATATATTACTGAGATATCTTTTTTTAAGTTTAATTTATCTATATCTGCATTAAAATCTCCTATCCTAATAACAGCTTCAGTCATCATATCTAAATCCTTCAATGCAATAGCGGTTAATAAAGTATTGAACTTCCTTCGCAAGCTATTTTCTAAAAATCCCATTATTCCAAAATCAAGATATGCTATCTTGTTTTTATATATCATCAAATTTCCAGGATGAGGATCACCATGGAAGAATCCATCTTCAAGTACTTGTTTCATATAATTTTGTACAAGTTTTACTGCTATGTCATTCAAATCATAACCTTCTGAATTTATCTTGTTTATATCTGATATTTTAATGCCTTTTACATAACCCATTGTCAATATTTTATCAGTTGTATAATCTCTATACACCTCAGGACAGTAGATATATTTTACATCCTTATTGTAATTCCGAAACTTGTCCATATTTTCTGCTTCAATTAAAAAATCCAACTCGTTAATAACACTTTTTTCAAGTTCTTCAATGATATTGTCGATATCTACTAAATCCTCAGAAATTACCCTCTTTATAAATTTCGATATTTTTTTTAAAATATGTATATCCCCAAGCATTTTTTCTTTTATGTATGGTCTTTGAATTTTGACAGCAACTTCCTCTCCAGTTAATAGGATAGCAAGATGCACTTGAGCCATAGATGCAGATGCTAAAGGAATTTCATATATTTTAATGAATATTTCTTCTAAATTATTCTTCAATTCTTTTTCAATTGTTGGTTTCAACTCACTAAAATCTTCAGGAGTGACATCATCTTGTAGTTTATTAAACTCTTCAATATATTCATTAGGAATTAAATCTGGTCGTGTTGATAATATTTGGCCGATTTTAATAAAAGTTGGGCCAAGTTCTTCAAATGCTTTTCTCAACTCATAGGGATCACTAAATCCTTGAATCCCATTATTTAAACCATGTTTAACAAAAATTGATATTATCTCTCTAAGCCTAGAATTTGGTTTAGTGTTATCCATCTTATCACCTGCATTTGAAGAATACCCTGCATTTTGCAGGGTATTCTATTATTTGTTTTCTAATTTATCAAGTCTGTTCTTTATTTCATCAATATCATCTTTTGTAGCTAAATCAAGCTCTGCAATTATTTCTTTTATGTCTTCCTTTGTCAGTAGAGTATCTTTAGTAATGTTTTTTGTCATTTTCCTTTTTAGCTCTTCATTGAGTTCCTTGCCTTGTTTTACAGTTAACTCACCTTTTTTTACAAGTTCTTCAATAATCTCAGTAGCTTTTTCGTAAGTAAAGGCTAAACTCCCAATCCCAGCTAACAATATATTGCTTAGATTAAATTCCATAATATCGCCTCCTTTAATATATCTTACTTTTTAGAAAATGCTATGTCAAGTTTAATATAGCTTTAAAACTATCTTTCAGAATTATGCATTTTGTCTAAATGCATCTAATTGAGATATAATCATTCCAACTAGCATCAATCCACAGCCCATATAGCCCCTTACATCTAAGCTTTCGTTAAGAAATAAAAGACCTCCAATTACTGCAAAAACAGCCTCCATACTCATTGCTATTGCTGCCGGACCAGCTTTTGCATTTTTTTGTGCAACAACTTGCAATGTATATGCTACTCCAACAGAAAGAATCCCTCCATAAAGTATTGGTGCATAAGCTTTAAATATTGATGTAACTTCAATATTTTCAAATAACAAAGCTGCTATAAATGCAAGTAATGAACATGTAGCAAATTGTATCTGCGATAATCTAAGTGGATTAACTTTGTTTGAGAATTCTCCTATTAATATTATATGCATCGCCCAAAAAAAAGCTCCTATTAATTGTAGTAAATCTCCAAAACCTATTGATAAATCTTCTTTCACACTTAATAAATATAATCCAATAACAGCAATAATCGCTCCTATCCATATGTTCTTACTTGTTTTTTGTCCAATAAAAATTCCAATAATAGGTACTAATATTATGTATAAACTTGTAATGAATCCTGCTTTTGCAGCAGTTGTGTATAATAAACCAACTTGTTGAAGACTAGATCCAGCAAATAAAAAGCTTCCAGCTATAATTCCATATTTTATTACTCTCTTATCAATTTTTCTATCACTCTTATTGGAATAAAAAATCCTTATTACTGGTGCTAAAGAAATACTACCTAGTAAAAATCGTACTGCATTAAAAGTGAATGGGCCAATATAATCCATCCCTACCCTTTGTGCAACAAATGCTAAACCCCAAATTGCAGCTGTTAAAAGCAATAATAAATTAGATTGAATCTGTTTATTTCTCATTTGCCCCCCCTAATTTAAATTTATTGTACAATTACATATTATCATGAATTCACCATATAATCATCACAATATAAATATATAATAAATTTTAGCACTTTTATACACAACATCAATAGGATTGACAATATTTGTATTAATATATAGAATTTATATAATATTAAGTATATTTTAAACTGAGGTGATGTTATGGTAAAATTTGCTGATAGAATTCTGAAAATACCTGATGACCCATTAAATGAGATAATGAAATTGTCATCTGATAAAGAAATTATATCTTTTAGCTTAGGAAGTCCTTCGAAAGAAGCATATCCAGTAGAATTTATAATTAATGCTACAAACAAGCTTCTGACCCAAAACCCTGAAAGTATGTTGTCTTATGGTCTTCAAGAAGGGTATATACCCTTGAGAAAAAATTTTATTGAACATATTGCGAATAAAAGAAATATAAATGCAAGTTTGGAAAATGTTTTAATAACTACAGGAGCAACTCAAGGAATTGAGCTAGTATCACAAATTTTAATTCAAGATGGAGATGTAGTGTTAGTTGAATCTCCAACTTTTTTCGCTGCGCTACCTGTATTTAAAAAATATGGTGCAACGGTAATTCCTGTGAAAATGGATCGTGATGGGATTGACTTAAATGATTTAGAAACTAAATTAATAAAACATAATCCTAAACTGCTATACATAATTCCCACTTTTCAAAATCCAACTGGTATTACTCTTTCTAAAAAAAGAAGAATTGCCATTTGTGAATTAACTTATAAATACAAAACTGTTCTCCTGGAAGATGATCCCTATTATGATCTTAGATTTCTTGGAGAGCCAGTATTGCCTATCAAATCTCATGACAAATATGAAAATGTAATATATTTAAGTAGTTTTTCTAAAATATTAGCGCCGGGCCTTAGAGTTGGAGTAATAGTAGCTAATAAAGAAATTATTGAAAAACTAGTTTTAGCAAAAAGTGGTGCAGATACAAACACAAGTCTTCTATCTCAAGGTATATGCTCAGAATTTTTAGAAAGTGGGTTCTATGAGTCACATTTAGCTGAAATTTTTCCATTATATCTCAATAGACTCAATAAAATGGTTGAGTGTATAGAAGAATTCTTTCCTGAGCATATACAATTTATTAAACCAGAAGGTGGACTATTTGTTTGGTTAGGATTGCCTAAAGAAATCAACACACAGACGTTACTTGAAATATCATCACAAATATATAAAGTATCATATGTTCCAGGTTCAATTTTCTTTATAAACCAATCAGAATGTAACAATTATATTAGACTTAATTACTCTTCAAATGATGAGTCCACAATAGAACTTGGCATGAAGAGATTAGGTATGGTTTTTAAAGACTATATCAGTGGCTTGTCTTTTTAATGATGTAATTTCCAATCCACTGTATTAAAACCACAAACAATATCATCACAATCATAGTAGCATATGTCGCATCAATTTGATTTCTCATATGCCCGTATCTTATTGCAAAGTCGCCAAGGCCTCCTGCTCCAACAGCACCTGCCATTGCAGTAAGCCCAACTAAACTAATAATTGTAATAGTACTTGCCCTTACAAGACTTGGTAGGCTCTCAACAAGATACACCCTGAAAATAATCTCTATCCCTGTATTCCCCATAGATTGAGCAGCTTCAATGACTCCATCATCCATCTCAAGTAGTGATGCCTCAACTTGTCTAGCAAAAAAAGGTACTGTCCCAAAAACTAGAGGTACAATTGCACCCTTGGTCCCAATCGCGCTTCCAACAATTAATCGTGTAAGTGGGATAAGTGCTGCCAATAATATAATAAATGGGATGACTCTAAATATGTTAACTATTTTATCTAATGCAAAATAGATGAATCTATTTTGCATTATTCCATTTTTTCTTGTTACTACTAAAACAATTCCCAATGCTAATCCGATAATAAATGATATTGCAAATGAAATTCCTACCATGTATAAAGTTTGGAATATACTCTGTATGAATTCTTGGCTTTTATCTACAACATTAGGGAATAATTTTACAATTATATTCATATTTATCCCTCTCTAACTATTTTATATTCCATGCTGGTAAGTATAAATCTCCATATGTCTCTTCTACGACCTTTGCCACCTCATCAGTTTGATATGCCTCAACAATCTTCTTGTATATAGGGTTATCTTTATCTTCTGTTCTTGCAACAATACAATTTATATATGGATTATCTTTTTTTATGCTTTCAATAGTTTGAACATATATGGCCTCTTTATTAGGATCTAATCCATAATCATGAGCATAATTTCCATTTATTACTGCAGCAGTAACATCTGGCAATAAAGCGGGCAACTGAGCAGCATCTACTTGTATAATTTCTAAATTTAAATTGTTTTCTGTTATGTCTTCAATGCTAGGTGTATATAATGCTTCCTCTTTGACTTTTATCAATCCAACTTCCTCTAGAACTTTTAAAGCTCTACCTCCATTTGTTACATCATTTGGGATTGCAATCTTATCATTTTCTTTTATTTCATCAAGGCTTTTTATATTCTTAGAATAAATATCTAGCGGTGCTATTAATGTATCCCCAATCGCAACAATATCATAACCTTTAGCTTCAATCTCACTATTTAAAAATGCTTTATGTTGAAAAGCGTTTAGATCTATTTCACCATCGGCAAGTGCCTGATTAGGCAAGTTATAATCAGAAAATTTAACAAGTTCAACTCTAATTTTATCTTTTTCCAATATGTTATTTATTGGTCCCCACATTACAGATTCTTCTCCTACTATACCTACTTTAACCACTGTAAAATCATCGGTCTCTACATTTGATACTTCCTTACCACATGCTGAAAATAACACTAACGATAATAAAAACACTAAACCTAAATTTAGTTTCTTCATAATTAACACTCTCCTTTTATAATTTCTACTTCAATATTGTTATTAATAAAATAATTTATAGCCTCATTTATGTCATTTATAGTACCATCAAATTTCACAATCAACTCTCCAAATGGTACGTTTTTGATTAAATCTAGATTACCAAATAATACCGATATATCTACATTGTATTTCCTTGACGCTTCAGATAAAATTGCTTTTTTTACTGTTTCACCTACATACTTGACTTTTGCAAGTATCCCATTGCTCAAATCCCCAAAAAAATTCATATTTTCTTTCAATAATTCATCGAATTTATTGAAATTAGTTGAACTATTTATCAATTCACTAGTCTTATTATGTTTTGGGTTTTTAAAAATATCTATTATGTTGTTTTGTTCAACAATTTCACCATTGTCAAGAACAACAACATAATCACAAATTTCCTTAACAACTTCTATTTCATGCGTTATCAAAACTATAGTCAAATCCAGTTTATCTCTTAAGCTTTTCAATAATGAAAGTATTGATTTAGTTGACTGAGGATCAAGTGCAGATGTAATTTCATCGCAAAGTAAAATATCAGGATTATTAGCTAATGCACGTGCGATCGCAACTCTTTGCTTTTGTCCTCCACTTAATTCACTAGGATAAGAATTGGCTTTTTCTTCAAGCCCAACTATTTTTAATAATTCTAGCACTCTTTTGTGTTGCATCTCTTTATCCATTTTTGAATTTTTAAGTGGATATAAAACATTTTTGAACACATTCCTTTGAGTCATCAAATTAAAATGTTGAAATATCATGCCCATATTTTTCCTTTTTTGCATCAGTTCTCTTTTGTTTAAAGTTGTAAGATCATCGCCATTTACTATAACTTTACCTTCTGTTGGTATTTCTAATAAATTTATACATCTCAACAATGTACTTTTGCCTGCACCAGAATGCCCAATGATACCAACTATTTGTTTTTTTTCAACTTTTAAATTTATGTTTCTTATTGCTTTAATATGCAAATTATTGTCAGTGACAAAGTTTTTACTCACATCTATCAATTCTATCAAGAACTCACCCCCTTTGACAAAAATAAAAAAAGAGCTTTAATCACTTTGCAAAGCAAAGGGACGAAAGCTCGTGGTACCACCCTAAATTTATATAGACCTCACGGTCTATACCTTACAGAGTACGCTGGATTAAAACCATAAATACTCTTGTACTATAACGTGTACTTTACGTAAATATCTAAGAAAAGTCCTCGATATTTAGGCTCTAAGACCATGTTCACAACGCTATTCTCTATCCTTTTTCACCATACAGGACTCTCTGTTAGAGCATTTACATTGTTACTCTTCTTTTCAAAGCCTTTATAATTATTATTTTTTAATTATTATATTGTATTATATTTTAACAAATTATTAACCTTTGTCAATACCAAAAGTTAAAAAAAATCATTCCCATTTACGTAAATATCTTCGTAAATTATTCATATCTTCTTTCTCTAGATCAGATTCACCGGCTAGCGACTCTAAATGATGAGTGAACTCATGTAATAAAGTCTCCTTTAATTTTTTACGCAAAAATTCAACAGTATGATCATGATAAACCTTTTCAAAGGAGCCATAGTAAATTCTAATGTGTCTACCTGTAATACTGCTGTGGTATTCTCCTAAAACATAAAGAGGAGATCCCTCCACACTCTTTTTATGAACCTTAAATTCAGGCAATAGCACAATACCCTCATTTAGGCCTTTAAATAACTCATCAGGAATTTCTAAAGTTATTTCATCAAGAATTTCATTGATTTCTTCAATGCTTGGAAATCTATTCATATTATTTCCCTCATTATAATATTTTGAAACAAAATATTTGTTTTGAAAAGGCATTCAAAAATAAATTTTGAATGCCAAATATTTTAATTTATTTTAAGTTAGAACCACTTGATCCTAATACATTCTTGATTTTATGTTTAACCATTCCTTTTATTGCTTCTCTTGCAGGTCCTAAATATTTCCTTGGGTCAAATTCTGAAGGATTTTCATATAAAAACTTCCTAATAGCAGCAGTCATAGCAAGTCTTAAATCAGTATCAATATTGATCTTAGCTACATTCATGCTTGCAGCTCTTCTAAGCATTTCCTCAGGAACTCCTTGTGCTCCAGGTATATTTCCTCCATACTTATTGCAAAGCTCAACAAATTCAGGAAGAACAGTTGATGCTCCATGCAAAACAAGTGGTGTGTTAGGCAATTTTTTTCCAATAATCTCTAATCTCTCAAAATCGAGTCTTGGCTCGCCCTTAAATTTATATGCTCCATGGCTTGTCCCTATAGCTATAGCAAGGGAGTCAACTCCTGTCCTTTCTACAAATTCTACAGCTTCGTCTGGATCAGTGTAAGTAGCATCTTCTTTTTTTACATTTACTGCATCCTCAACACCTGCTAATTTTCCTAATTCAGCTTCTACGACTACTCCATGAGCATGTGCATAATCGACTACTTCTTTAGTAATTCTTATGTTTTCTTCAAAAGGATAATGTGAAGCATCTATCATAACTGAAGTAAATCCATCTTCAATACATTGCTTTACAATATCAAAATTTTCGCCATGATCTAAATGTAAAACAATATCTAATCCGCTATCTTCTACTGCTGCTTCTACTAATTTTCTCAAATAAATAGAATTTGCATATTTTCTTGCTCCTGCAGAAACTTGTAGTATTATTGCTGACTGTTCTTCTTTTGCAGCTTCTACAATGCCCTGAATTATTTCCATGTTGTTTACGTTAAAAGCACCAATTGCATAACCTCCAGCTTGTGCTTTCTTAAACATTTCAGTTGATGTTACTAATGCCATATTCTTCACTCCTTTAATTTAATTATTTATTATATACCCAATGTATGGATAAAAAGATCTGCTACTACTATATTATCATATTATAAATATATTGCCACAGTATATTCATATAATTAAATTAGTTGATAAATAATATAGCCACGCCTAAAACAGATATAATCGCCCCTATTACTTCTCTAGAAGATATTTTTTCATTAAATATTTTAATAGAAAAAGGTATTATAGTAATAGGAGTAATAGATGTTATAGTTGAAGAAATACCAGCTGTTATATATTTTAATGATACTAATGATAAGCTAACTCCAATAAAAGGGCCGAAAAAAGCACCTAATGCAGTATACCCTATTGCTTTTTTATCTTTAAAAGCATTTCTTAATTCATAAAATCCTCCACTAAAAATAGCAAATATCAAAAAACTCAAAAAACCTCCAATTATTCTTATTTGAGTAGCTGCAAAAACATTTAAACCTTCTATGCCTATTTTGCTTAATATAAGGCCAATAGCTTGTCCAAATGCACCAATAAAAGCGAAAAGTAACCCTTTAAATGAATATTTTATCTTGATTTTTTCATTACTTACATCTTTACTAAGTATTACAATTGATATACCTAATATAGTAAGCATCATTCCCAAAATACTCTTTAGAGATATGGATTCATGAAATAGAATAAATTCGAGTAATGCTGTCAGTGGTGGACTTGTTGCCATCATAAGCATTGAAACTCTAACTCCTATCTCGATATAAGCTTTTAGCATGAAATAATCTCCTATAAAAAATCCGACAGCACCTGATAGAATTAAATAAATCCAGTTCTTTGAATTAGCATCTACAGGAAACATTAATCCACGAGTTAGCAAAGCAGCTGCACTTAAAAAAATAAATCCGAAAATCAATTTTAAAAAATTAGTACTAAAACTGCCAATTCTAGGAGATGCTTTCCCCAAAAAAATACCTACTAAAGTCCAGCTCAATGCAGTACCTAGTGCTGATAATTGTCCAATAATATCCATTTTAGGCCTCTCTTGTTAAAATTTTTCGAATGCTCTAAGAAGTATAATTACAGCTTCCTGTCTTGTAGTGTTTTCTAATGGATTCAATTTCCCATCACTGCCTTTAATTATGCCTTCGTTATATAAACATGTAAAACTCTTAAGCGCATATTTAGATATTTTCTCACCTGTTTTTATTGCTTTATAGTTAAGTTGAATGTTTGGGTTAGTTAGTTTGACTAGTCTTTCTACCATTACCGCAATATCTTCTCTTGTAATAGGATGAGTTGGGCGAAAAGTTTTATCCGGATATCCCTTAACAATTCCTAATTTATATGCTTTTAGTATCTCACTATTACTTACATCTTTAAATGGATTATTTGTATAATTTGCCTTAATAGAAAGTTTATTTTCATAATATCTTACAGCCAATTCAGAAAACTCTTCCCTTGATATCAACTCCTCCATGTCAGGTGAAATTTTACTTGTGATTAAATTATATTTCATGGCTTTGTCTAACTCTTTAATCGCCCATGAGCTTGCATAATTATAGGGATAGATTAATCCTATAACTGCGTGAGGGCTATAACTTCCATAATATGTATAACTTCCAAATATATCTTTCAAATTTATGCCATATCTAATTTTAAAATTATACGAGGTATTATATAGATCATTATAATTACAGTCTAGCTTTAAACTAGCTATTTTAATAATTACTTCAGCATATCCATCCTTCTTAATAGAAACATCTGAATATTTAAAATTCAAGTTTTTTGAAGCAATGTAATTGCCATTTCTAACATATACATTCACTTGATAAAAAATATTCTTAGAACCATTCTGCTTTATATATTGGTTTAATAAATAATCGTTTTTCCACTTCAATTTAACTTTTAAATCGCTCGAATCTTGTATGGTTACAGATAAAGATTTAGCTTTCCCCAATTTTATAGAACTTGCATTAGAATTAGTCGAAAAAAAAGATATTATTAAAACCATAGATATTACTAAAACTAGTGTTTTTTTCAACTCTATCCTCCATTATTATAATTAAAATATTTATATTATTATATCATTTAATATGCATATTCACATCAAAAATAGGAGTCAAAAAATAATGTTTTCTTGCTCATTTTTCGATCCAAAATAGCACTCGAGCCTATAGAAGTTTTTTCGCATAATTATACAAAGTTAGCCACATAATCTTTAGTTAAATTCAATAAGGTTGTTGATATCTTCTGTATTGGAATTATTTTTAGAATACATATAATAAAAATATTCTTTATTAGCAATTAATTTTTGAAAATCCCCTGATTCCACTATTTTCCCATCTTTCATAACTAGGATTTCATCATAAGATCTTAGGATATTTTCATCTATTCGATGTGTTATAGCTATCACAGTCGAATCTAATCCTAATAGTGTTTTTTCAATATCATATGCCATGACTTTATCTAAGGCTGAAGTAGCTTCATCTACTAATAATATTTCCACATCTTTTATCAAGGCTCTTGCAATAGAAACTCTATTTAATTCCCCACCTGATAATTCAACGTGGCCTTCACCAATTAATGTATCTAAGCCTGCATTATGCATTCTCATAGTTTTAGTCAACCCAGACTTCATGATTGTATCATTAATTTTTTCATCAGAAAACTCATTGTATAAACATATATTGTTTTTTAAAGTGTCCTTAAACACAAATACGTTCTGCTGTATTAATGCCACTTTACTATAATATGATTTTGCATCAAATGATTTTATATCGTTATCATCTATACTAATTTGCCCTTGATAATCATATATCTGGTTCATTAATATTTTTAATAAAGTACTTTTACCACAGCCACTTTCTCCAACAATAGCGTACTTTTTCCCTTTTTCAAAAATATAATTAATATCTGAAATTACATCTTCTCGATTATCATAGGAATATCTTAACCCAGTTATCCTGAGATTTTTATCAAAAATAAATTCTTTTGTTCCTTGGCTTGATTTAGCCTCACTATGTAATATTTTTTCATTTATATTTGAAATAATTCTGGTGGCTGCTCTAATTTCAGTTAAATATCTTGAAATTGAAATAAGTGGATTGACAATATAATTCATTAATTGCACGGCAGCCATCATTTGACCAAGAGTTATATCTCCTTGTATAACAAAATAACTTGCGATTAATAAATTAATAAAAAACATTAAAAATCCAGATGTAACAGATATTGCGCCTTGAAAACCTGTAAAAGCATCTGCCTTAAATTTTGATTGCTCAACTTCTTTATTTATCTTCGAAAATTTATTTAAAATATTCTTTTCAAGGTTAAATCCTTTGATCACTTCAAATCCTTGTGCAATTTCTTTGATTTGATTTACAAATGTTTCGGCTTTCCCCAAATACCTTTCCTTCAATAATTGATTCTTTTTAGTAAATAGCTGTGGAACAACAACAGGCAGCCAGGATAAAACTAGTATTGCTAAAGTGAGTGATATTTTTATTCTAAATAAGAGAAATAATGATACAATAAACAAAAATATATCCTTAGTCATATTGATCAAACTCTTGAGATAACTATTTTCTATTATTGTAACATCATTATTTAATATAGATATTAACTCTGAACTAGATAATCGTGATTGATTATTGTTGTCCAAGAAGCTTTTTATAATTGATTGTTTGTAATCCCTCATAACAGAAGCATTTAAAGCAGAATTACTTGCTTTTGAGAATGTTTCAGAAGTAAAAACTGCCAGCAAGAAGATCATCACATACAAAAACAAATTTATAAATTCAAGCTTATAAGTCCCTGTAGCTGTATCAATAACTATCTGAAACAAAATAGCTTGATAAGCCTCTGTGATGGATATTAAAATCACTGCCGCGATACTCAAAAACAATAATAATTTATGTTTTAAAATATACTTTTTCATCTAAAATAGCTCCATTGAATGTATTTTTTCAAATTTTAATGCAAACCGATCATATTTATTTAACATTTGCAAATTATTGAGCGAATTCTAAAATCCAATATGAATGCATCCTTTACAATCATATATATTTATTATATTGTATTTTCATAATTTACAAATATTTTAAAATGCCATAAATCACCCTTTAGTGCAAACTATAGCACAATTCAATGATAGTATCAATTAATTGTTGAAAAACAACTATAAAATAATTTTTAAAATAATAACTTCACAATCATATAATGTAATGATTTGTAATTTTAATTTTAATTTAATAAAACCACGTTAGTTGTCTTTTTTTACATATATCTATTTCTCATTAAAAAATAAAAAATACTTCCGAGTAGAAAATCTAATTTTTTAATATTAGACTGTCTACTTCGGAAGTATTATACAAGATCTCTTACTTTTAGTTTTTTATTTATTATAGAATTCAAAAACTTTATCCCAATTTATTACGTTAAACCAAGCATCAATATAATCTGCTCTTCTATTTTGATATTTTAGATAATAAGCATGCTCCCAAACATCTATTCCTAAAATTGGCTTTAATCCATCTGTGATAGGATTATCTTGGTTTGGTGTGGAAACAATCTTTAATTTTCCATTATCGACTACTAGCCATGCCCAGCCACTGCCAAATCTTCCAAGCGCTGCTTTCTTAAATTCTTCTTTGAATTTATCAAATCCACCAAATGTTTCATTGATTTTTTCAGCAAGCTCTCCTTTTGGTTCTCCTCCAGCATTTGGAGCCATCATTTGCCAAAACATTGTATGATTAAGATGTCCTCCTCCATTATTTCTCACTGGAGTTTTAATTTCTTCTGGCAAAGTATTTAGTGAAGCTATCAAATCTTCAATTGGCATATCTTTAAATTCATCTCTTCCTTCAAGTGCTTTGTTTAGATTGTCAATATAAGTTTGATGATGTTTAGTATAGTGTATCTCCATAGTTCTAGCATCTATGAATGGTTCTAATGCATCATAACTATAATTTAATTCTGGTAATTTGTAACTCATTTAAAATCACTCCTCACATGTTTTATATATTAATGAATTATTGTCCATTCATTTTTTACCCAAATTTCTAAATGATAAACATTATCATTTAGAAAAATAAAAAATACTTTCAACCGAATATATTTATATCATATAGATTAATATTGGGTTGAAAGTATGGTTTGCATTATATTTACTTATTCAATAGGTTTTAATTTTGCTGTAAAGTGTCTAAGAACTGGTGGCTCCCATACGATTTTGTATCCTCTTATACTTTCTTTTCTCTGATTTATAGCTATTAAAGCGTCTATAACTACGTCAAGATGGGATTTAGTGTATACTCTTCTAGGTATTGCTAACCTAGTAAATTCAAATTCTGATTCGATTTGTTCATTTGTATCAGGGTCATTGCCCATCATAAAAGAACCAATATCACAACATCTTATACCTGCTTCAATATACATTTCTACAGCTAATGCTTGAGCTGGAAATTCATAATAAGGAATATGAGGAAGTAATTTTTTTGCATCTATAAATACTGCATGGCCTCCAACTGGATACTGATATGCTATTCCTGCTTGATCAAGTCTTTCTGCCATGTACTCCATTTGTCCTATTCTATATCTTAAATAATCAATATCAATGCCTTCTTCTAATCCTATTGCTAATGCTTCTATGTCTCTCCCTGACATTCCACCATATGAAATAAAACCTTCATAGGATATAGTTCTAGCTTTTACTTGTTCATAAATCTTTTCGTCATTCTTTACTCCAACTAACCCACCCATATTAACAATTGCATCTTTTTTTGCACTCATAGTAAATAAGTCTGCATAACTGAACATTTCTCTAGCTATTTCTTTTATGGATTTATCTTCATAGCCCTTTTCTCGCATTTTTATAAAATAAGAATTTTCCGCATATCTGGCAGCATCAATGCAAACTGGAATATTGTATTTTTTAGCTATTTGCGATGTTTCTCTGATATTTTCCATTGACACAGGTTGCCCACCTGCGCTGTTGTTAGTAACTGTAATGATTATTAAGCCAACGTTTTCAGGTCCATATTGTTCAATTAATTCAACTAATCTTTTATTATCCATGTTACCTTTAAAAGGATGATAATTAGTTGTGTCCAATGCTTCAGGAATTACACAGTCTATAGCTCTTGCTCCTGATAGCTCTACATGTGCCCTAGTAGTGTCAAAATGCATATTTGCAATGGCTACTTTACCTTCTCTTAAAAAAATAGGCATAACAACTTTTTCTGCAGCTCTTCCTTGATGAACAGGTTGGATAAATTCATATCCAAAAATGTCTTTTGCATTTTCTATTAAATGTCTGTAGCTTCTTGAACCAGAATATGATTCATCTCCTCTCATAACGCCTGCCCATTGACTATCACTCATAGCTCCTGTACCACTGTCTGTAAGCAAATCTATATATACATCATCAGAGTTTAGGTAAAAAACATTGTAATTAGCGTCTTTAATTTTTTTTATTCGCTCTTCTTTTGAAAGAATCTTTATTGGTTCAACCATCTTAATTTTAAAAGGTTCAGCATAGTACTTACTCATTTTTCTCCTCCTTAAAGATTTCCTCTTAACCCTATTTCATCGGCAACTTCTTTCATTCCTTCAATCGTCTCTCTAATTACCTCAATCAAATCCATTCCCAACATGTTAGCACCTTCTTCAATCACATCTCTATTTACACCTGCTGCAAATGATTTTTGATTCCATTTCTTTTTTACTGATTTTGCTTCCATATCCAATATAGATTTACTTGGTCGCATGAGAGCAGTCGCAGTTACAAGTCCTGTTAATTCATCTATTGTATATAACACAATTTCTACTTTCTCTTTTGGCTCCACATCAGTGCAAAGCTTCCAGCCATGACTTACTACAGCTCTTATATAGTCTTTTGGCCAATTCTTTTCTAAAAGTATTTTTTCAGTCATTATACAATGTTGTTCAGGATACTTGTCATAATCTAAATCATGTATTAACCCTATTACTCCCCACTTTTCTTCATCTTCACCAAATAGCCTTGCAAAATGCCTCATTACTGCCTCTACAGACAGAGCATGCTTTATTTGGCTTTCATTTTCCACATATTCAATCAATAATTTATAAGCATCTTCTCTTGTAGGTATATATTTTTCCAAAAAACCACCACCTTTTGATTGTTAATTCAATTTTACTGAATATTTAGTAATAATTCAATCTTTTTAATCTTTAAAATTAGTATATTTTTTAATCTTAAAGTAAAATTTGCTTCCTTTACCTATTTCACTCTCTACGCCGTATTCTCCATCATGTGCTATTATTATTGACTTGACCATGGACAAACCAATTCCACTACCGCTTTTCTCTCTAATATGGCTTTTCCCAGATCTATAGTATCTTTCCCAAATATAATTAATCTCATCCTTATCAATGCCCGAACCTCTATCTATCACTGATAAAGTTACATTATCTTTATCCTCTTCGATTGTTATTGTGATTAATTTGTCCTCTAAAGTATAATTAATTGCATTATTGATTAAATTATAAATAACTTGTTGAATTTTGGATTTATCAGCATATACTTTTGTATATCCTGTTTTTTCTAGGATAATTCTGTAACCTTGTTCTTCAATGAAGTATTTGAATCTGTCTATAACATTCTCAGCAAGATCTGCTAAATCAAAAACCTCTAAATCTAATTTGCTAAGTCCAGCTTGTAATTTTGTCAGTTCAAGTAAATCATCTACTAATTTTGTTAACTTATCTGTCTCCTCAATTATTATATTAATATTTTTCTCTCTTTTTGCATCATCCTTACCAGATATATCTCTGATCAACTCACCGTATGATTTTATTACAGTGAGTGGTGTTTTTAAATCATGGGTCACATTGGCAAGAAAGTCCCTTCTCAATTCTTCAGATTTTGACAATTCTTTTGTTGCTATGTTTAGAGTATTTGCTAAATTACTTATTTCAGTGTATTCTCCTTTGTCAAATTCTATATCATAATTACCAAGAGCTAATTCTTTTGATAAGTCAGTTATCTTCTCAATTGGTCTAGATAATTTTCTTGATATGATTAACGAGAGACCAAACGAAAGAATTAATGCTATGAATGTTACTATAATTAGTTGATTTTTTAGAACTTTCGTCGTTGAATCAACCGGCTGAAGCATTGCATTGATATATAAAAAATAATTGCTTCCTTCTTCATTTTCTAAAATTGCCCCGTATACAATTGTTGATTCATTTAATCTTTCATCTTCTACAACATATGCAACATAGTTATTTTTAGATAAATACAATCTGCTTAAAAATTCGTTAAATAGTTTTTCATTTAACTTTGGCTGCTTTATTATATCAAAGATATCAAGTGGATAAATTAAATTCCCATATTCGTCGAGGATGTTGATGACAATCCCTTGCTTAAAGGATAATGATATTAGCTCTTCCTGAAAATCTTCTGTTTTATATTTATCAACTAAGTTGTTTCCAATCTTTGTAATTTCTTTTATTTTCATAGTTTCATAAAAGCTGTTCATAAAGACTATTTGAAGTAACCATAATAATCCTAGGATCATTAAAGCAAAAATCATAAAATATTCCCATAATTTAAAACTTAATCTATTCTTATCGATATCAATCTTCATCTTTAATCATAGCCTTCTCGTTAAATTTATAACCAACCCCTCTGATTGTTTCAATATATTCCCTGTATTTCCTTAAATTGTTTCTTAACATCTTGATATGAGTGTCTATAGTCCTATCATCTCCGTAGAAATCATAACCCCATATTTCGCTTAATAGAGTTTCTCTTTTAATGGCTTTGTTTTTATTAGTAGCTAAATAAACTAGTAAATCATATTCTTTCGGTGTTAAGCTAATTTTATCGCCATCTACGTACACCTCTCTACCAGCTAAATTAATCTCCAAACCACTAAACAATAAATTATCCTCTAAGGCATCTCTATTTGATCTTGATAATATTGCATTCACTCTAGCCATTACTTCTTTAGGAGAAAAAGGTTTTACTACATAGTCATCTATCCCTAATTCAAATCCAAATAACTTATCATATTCCTCAGATCTTGCCGAAAGCATCAAAACTGGTACATTAGAAAATTTTCTTATTTCTTTAACAGCTGAAAATCCATCTAACCTAGGCATCATTATATCCATAATTATTAATGAAAAGTTCTCTTTTTTTGCAATTTCTATTGCCTTAAAACCATCCTCTGCCTCATAAACATCATAACCTTCAAACTCAGCATATTCTCTTAATACTTCCCTAATCTTTTCTTCATCATCGACAATCAATATTTTTCTCATATTATCACCTACTTTATATTATAATCAACTAATCTGAAATTCATGTGAAAAACACTTGAAAATATTACTTATAAAAATTATATCATAATTAATATAAATAATTTGGCTGGATTTAAAAAATCGCTAAATTTAGCGTGTTAGATAATTTGACTGAATATATAAACAATTTGTTAATTTATTGACAATATATTATAATATGCTAAAATAATTGCATAAATACAATTAATTAAATAATTAACAGGAGGTCAGATTATGTATTCGATTAATGAAATTGATGAAATCATATCCCACCACGGTAGTGATCAATCATCTATCATTGCAATTTTACATGATGTGCAAAGTAAGTATAATTATATTCCTCAAGATTGTTTGAAATATATTGCTGATAAACTCAATATTAGTCCTGCAAAAGCTTTTGGAATAGCAACTTTTTATGAAAATTTCTCATTAGAGCCTAAAGGTAAATACATAATCAAAGTTTGTGATGGAACGGCGTGCCATGTAAGAAAATCAACACCCATATTAGAAGCTCTAAAAAAAGAATTGAAACTAACAGATGGTAAAAAAACAACTGATGATCTAATGTTTACACTTGAAACTGTTTCATGTCTAGGTGCTTGTGGTCTGGCTCCTGTTATAACAATAAATGACAAAGTACATGGCAAAATGACTCCTGAACATGTTGTAGAATTATTGAATTCTTTGAAGGAGGATAAATGATGAGAATTAATAATGTGAAGGATTTTTATAATTTTCAAAAGCTGTTCAATAATGCTTTAAGTAATCAAGTAAAAAAAGTAATAGTATGCGGTGGAACTGGCTGTGTTGCAGGCGGTTCATTAGATGTATATGATAAAATCAAATCTTTATGTGACCAAAAGGGTTTAAATGTAGAGACAGTGTTAGATATTCATGATGATAAAAGTACAATAGGAATTAAAAAATCCGGGTGCCATGGGTTTTGTGAAGAAGGCCCTCTAGTAAGGATTGAACCTAATAATTTATTATATTTAAAAGTAACTGTTAATGATTGTGAAGAAATTGTTGAGAAGACATTAATGAACAATGAACCAATTGAAAGATTATTGTATAAATTCAATGGAAAAGTCTATCCTTCACAGGAATCAATTCCTTTCTATGAAAAACAAACTAGGATGGTTTTACAAAACTGCGGACATATTGATGCAGAATCTGTTATTGAGTATATAGGAATTGGTGGTTACACTGCATTTGTAAAAGCACTTTCTTCTATGAGTCAAGAAGATATTTGCAATGAAATGATTGAAGCAAATCTAAGGGGAAGAGGTGGCGGAGGTTTCCCAGCTGGGAAAAAGTGGATTCAAGTACTATCTTTTCCTTCAGATGTAAAGTATGTCATCTGCAACGGTGATGAAGGAGATCCAGGCGCTTTTATGGACAGAAGTATAATGGAGGGCGACCCTCATAGTATAATAGAAGGTATGTTAATTGCTGCTTATGCTACAAAAGCTACTGAAGGATACATATATGTAAGAGCAGAGTATCCACTTGCAATACAAAGATTGTCAAAAGCTATTGAGCAGGCAAGGGAAATAGGTCTTTTAGGTAAAAATATACTCGGTACTCCTTTTTCCTTTGATATCCACATAAATAAAGGAGCAGGTGCCTTTGTGTGTGGTGAGGGAAGTGCACTAATGGCTTCAATTGAAGGAGAAAGAGGCATGCCAAGAGTTAGAGCAAAGAGAACTGTAGAAGAAGGTCTTTGGGGAAAACCAACTGTGTTAAATAATGTTGAGACATTTTCAAATGTAAGGCATATCATTAATAACGGAGCAAAATGGTTTAAGAAATATGGCCCATCAAACAGTCCTGGAACTAAGGCATTTGCTTTGACTGGTAATGTAAGGAATACAGGTTTAATAGAAGTACCAATGGGAACAACTTTAAGAGAAGTAATCTTTGATATCGGCGGCGGTATCGCTAATGGTAAAAAATTTAAAGCTGTTCAAATTGGAGGACCTTCTGGTGGATGTCTTAGCGAAGAGCATTTAGATCTACCTTTAGACTTTGATTCTTTAAAGAAAGCTGGAGCTATGATAGGCTCCGGTGGAATGGTAGTAATGGATGAAGATACCTGCATGGTTTCAGTTGCTAGATTTTTTATGAATTTTACTCAAAATGAGTCTTGTGGAAAATGCATTCCTTGTAGAGAAGGAACTAAAAGGATGCTGCAAATACTTGATAAAATAATCGATGGTAATGGAACATTAGAAGATCTAGATATGCTTGAAGAACTCGGAGATACAATTACTAAGACTTCACTATGTGGCTTAGGAAAAACTGCACCTAATCCTGTATTATCTTCTTTAAAATACTTTAGAGATGAATACATCTCTCATGTTGTCGATAAGAAGTGTCCATCAAAAGTATGTTCAAAATTAAAGACGATTTATATCGATGAAGAACTTTGCAGGGGATGTAGTAAATGCAGCAGGATATGTCCAGTAGGTGCTATAAGCGGAAAAATCAAACAACCATATAAAATAGATCAAAATAAATGTATCAAATGTGGTAGCTGCATAGAATCATGTTCATTCTCAGCTATTAAGGAGGCCTAATCATGAAAGGTACAATGATTATAGATGGTAGAAAAGTTGAATTCGAAAATGAACAAAATGTACTAGAAGTAGCTAGAAAAGCAGGCATAGATTTGCCGACTTTCTGTTACCATTCAGAATTAAGTATGTATGGAGCTTGTAGAATGTGCATAGTTGAAGATAATAAGGGTGGAATTTTTGCATCTTGTTCTACACTCCCAAAAGATGGCATGGAAATTCACACTAATACTCCGAAGATACGAAAATACAGAAAAAATATACTCGAGCTCTTATTAGCAAATCACGATAGAGATTGCACGACTTGCGTTAAAACCGGCAATTGTAAGTTGCAAGAACTATCTTCTAGACTATGTATGGATGATGTTAGATTTCCAAATAGTATGAAAGAGCATGATATTGATTATAGTAGTCTAGCAATTATTAGAAATCCAAACAAATGTATACTATGTGGCGATTGCGTGAGAATGTGTGAAGAAGTTCAAGGTGTAGGTGCATTGACATTTGCATATAGAGGCTCAAAGATGAAAATCACACCTGCTTTCAATAGAAATATATCTGAAGTTAATTGTGTTGATTGTGGTCAGTGTAGAGCTATATGCCCTACTGGTGCAATATCAATTAAAAATCAAAATAAATATTTCTGGGAATTGGTTAATGATAAGACAAAAAGAGTTGTTGTACAAATAGCACCTGCTGTTAGAGTAGCTTTAGGTGAAAATTTCGGTTTAGCTCCTGGTACAGTAACAATTGGTAAAATTATAACAGCTTTAAAATACATGGGTGTAGATAGTGTATTTGATACATCTTTTGGTGCAGACTTAACTGTAATGGCAGAAGCTGAAGAATTTGTAGAACGACTGAAAAACAATGAAAATTTACCTCTTTTTACATCTTGCTGCCCAGCATGGGTAAAATATGCTGGCAATAATTTTCCTGACTTAGAATACAATATTTCAAGCTGTAAATCACCTCAGCAGATGTTTGGATCTGTGCTTAAAAAATATTATAAAAGTATAGATAAAGAAGATGGTAAAGAAACTGTTGTTGTTTCTGTCATGCCATGCACTGCTAAGAAAGCAGAAGCGAGTAAAGAAGAATTTATTACTGATGGTATCAGAGATGTCGATTTAGTAATAACTACACAAGAACTTGCAATGCTAATTAAAGATGCTGGTTTAATGTTTGAAAATCTATATGAGGATTCTTTTGATATGCCATTTGGTCTATCTAGTGGAGCTGGTGTAATATTTGGCTCAAGTGGGGGTGTTGCTGAAGCTGTATTGACAAGATTGATGAAGCAAAAGCCTTCTGTATCTGATAAAGAAATAATTTTTAACAATGTAAGAGGAATGCAAAGAGTAAAAGAAGCAAATTTTGTATTAGATGGAAAAGAAATCAAAATAGCAGTAGTTCATGGTCTGAAGAATGCTTCTGATCTTGTAAAGCAGATACAAAAAGGAGAAAAAACGTATGATATTGTTGAAGTGATGGCCTGTCCAGGCGGATGTATAGCAGGTGGCGGCCAACCAACTCCTATGGATGAAGAAAAACGAAAGAAAAGAGCTAGCGGACTGTATTCATTAAATAGAACCGCTCAAATTAAATCTTCTGAAGAAAATCCATTGATAAGAGATTTATTTGAAGGTTTGTTAAAAGACGATCATGAAATACTTCATGTTCACAAAATTCATAAATAGCTAAATGAAAAATATATAAAAATACCTTCTTTTTTAAGGAAGGTATTTTTATATATTTTTTTTATTTTTCTGGATATATCCGTGCTCAACAGATGGTGTAGCATTTACAGGTTGAGGGTAAAAGTCCATTAATCTATAAACTAAAGGGTCCATATCTGTACTTACATTTAACCCCAATGCCTTTGCAACATCAACTGTTATAGGGTAATCATGAGTCCAAAAGCCTTGGGTTAGCATGTTGGATATATGTTTTTTTTCTTCTAGCGTGTAGCTATCTGGTAATAATGATATTATTGAATTGTACAATTGATTAATTGCCTTTTGTGCAACATCTGCCATAATCAATGTTTCATCATCTATTTTGTCAACTGGTTTTTTATTCAAAACATTGATAATTGATGGTGCTGGATACTGTCCTAGTTGTGGATCTACTGGCCCTAACATCGCATTCTCACTCATTATAATCTCATCTGCTGCTAAAGCTATCAAAGTCCCCCCAGACATCGCATAATGAGGTATATATACTCTTACTCTGCCTTTATGATTTCTTAAGGCTCTCGCTATTTGGAGAGCTGCTAAAGCAAGTCCACCAGGAGTGTGTATAATTAAATCAATTGGCATATCATCATCTGTCATTTGTATTATTCTGATGAGTTGCTCAGAATCGTTTATATCAATATATCTCATTACAGGAAAGCCTAAAAAGCTCATACTTTCTTGTCTATGAATAAGAGTTATGACTCTAGACTTATTTTTAGTTTCAAGTTGATGTATTATTCTCTTTCTGCTAGCGCGTAAAGATTGTTGCTTGATTAAAGGTTGCAAAGCTGATATTATAAAGAAAATCATAAGTAAATCAAAAAACATGATTACCCCTCCTTATCTGATTTTACATTATAATATTACCCCTATTATCAAATCCTTACACTTAAATATAAGCTTTACTTTGCCTATTTGTTTATCTCTGAAATTATATCATAGTACACTCTATTAAAACTTAGCCCTTCTTTTTTGCATATGCTCTTAATATCTTCAAATTCAGGTTGAATTCTATAATTACACTCATCTGTAAAAATTTTTTTAGCATTTATTATTCCATACTTTGTGCTAATGGTCATCATTTCTCTATTAAGCATTCGCCTTTTTATTCTTTGCTCTCTTATACCTATCGATGTTGTATTTTTAAATATAATATCTTCTAGCTTCGTCTTATATAATTCATCTGTAATGACACTTAACATATAAGATGGTCTATTTTTTTTCATAAATATCGGAGTATAATAAACGTCTTTCGCACCATTCGCTAATAACTCCTCAAAGACAAATCCCATGTTTTCTCCAGTTGAATCATCGATATTTGTTTCCAACAAATATATCTCATCATCAATAGTGCTTACTGTCTCAAGATCTTCAATCTCAAACACTCTTAAAATATTCGCCCTTGCAAAATCCTTTGAGCCTGCACCTATTCCAATTTTTCTTATCTTAAACTTTTCTGGCATTTCTTCTTTTGTTCTCAAAAATGCAGCAATTCCAGCACCTGTTGGTGTTATCATTTCACCTTCCTCATCTGTTAAATTCATAGAAAGGCCATTTTGTGAAAATATATTAGCCACCGCTGGTACTGGAACTGGTAATATTCCATGTTGAATTTTAACAGTTCCACGTCCTTCAGAAATAGGTGAAAAATAAATATTTTTTATTCCCAATTCATCTATCAAAATTGCTGTAGAAACTATATCCACAATAGAATCAACTGCTCCTACTTCATGGAAATGCACATCATCAATATTAATTCCATGCGCTTTTGATTCTGCTTTAGCAATTACTTCAAATATACCCTTTGCAATTTTTTTCGCATTATCTGTGAGAATTGAATCATCAATGATTTTATTAATATCATATAGATTTCTATGCACATGTTTATGTTTGTGTACTTTTTTTACAGATTTTAATTTCACAGAAGAATTTAATCTTGAATTTCCTAGTTGTTCTTCCCTTGTTTCTATATTTGAATTATCGCTTAAAACCACATCAAATTTTAATGCAGATATCGAATTTTTGTAAACTCTGTATATGTTTATGTTAAATCCTTCCAAATTCAGACTTTTTAAATAATCAATCAGCCTTTCTTTATCTAATCCTAAATCTAAAAGTGCTGCTACTGTCATGTCACCACTTATACCAGAATAACACTCGAAATATAATGACTTATTTCCCACTATTTTCCACCACCAATCTATTGATTTGATTTGCAATATACCCAGCGCCAAATCCATTATCTATATTGACAACAGCAATACCCTCAGCACATGAATTTAGCATTGTAAGTAGTGAAGATACCCCTTTAAAATTTGCGCCATAACCTACTGATGTAGGGACAGCAATTACTGGTTTATTTACCATACCTGCAATAACGCCTGGCAATGCACCTTCCATTCCAGCTACTGCAATAATGCAATTTGTTCTGGATATCTGATCAATTTTTGATATAAGTCGATGTATACCAGCTACTCCAACATCATAAATCCTCAATACTCTGCTTCCAAAAAATTCAGCAGTTTGTGCCGCTTCTTCAGCAATTGGTATGTCAGAAGTCCCTCCTGTACAAATAGCAATTTCTCCTAAATTCTCATATTTAGATCTCTTCAATTTTAATATCCTAGATAGTTCATCATATAGAACATCTTTTATTAATTCTTTTACTATTTCATACTGTTCTCTTGATGCTCTTGTGCCCAATACATCTACCTCATTATCAGCAAAATGTTTAAATATATTTATTAAATGCTCATTAGACTTACCTTCACATAATATGACCTCACCATATCCTTTTCTTATTTTTCTATGGTGATCCAGCTTTGCATATCCCAAATCTTCATAAGGCAATATTTTTAATAATTTAATAGCCTCATCAATTGAAATATCACCTGATTTTACTTTGAATAAGATTTCTTCAATATCCATTTTGTCACTTCCTCTCATTAATGTTTATATCCATACTCCCGGATCTAAACCCTTCAATGTCAACTGTTATATAAACAAATCCATTTGATTTTAGCAAATCAATAATTCTATCGGAATTATCAATTATTCTTCTAATATCATCTTTTTCAACCTCTATTCTAGCAATTTTATCATGAACTCTAAGCCTAACCACATCAAAACCCATGTCTTTAATTTCGTTTTCACATCTATCAATTTTATTCAATAAATTCAAATCAAGTTCAGTGTCATATGGTATGCGTGTAGCAAGGCATGGTGCTGAAGGTCTGTTGGCAACACTTATACCTAATTCATTAGCAAGTTTTCTAACAGTGTTCTTGTCAATACCGAGCTCTACAAATGGGCTTTTTATGTTTAACTCTTCTAAAGCCTTTAGCCCTGGTCTATATACAGATAAATCATCAAGATTAGTGCCATCTATTACATTTTTTACATCATTTATTCTGGCAAAATCTACTAGTTTTTGAAACATATATTTTTTACAAAAATAACATCTATTTATGCTATTATTTAGAATCTCATCATTTTGGAACTCATCAATCTCAATAATTTCATGAGCTACACCCATTTCTTTGGCTAATTTAGTAGATATTTCAATATCTTTAATAGGGTGAAGTTTCGTGTTAAAAGTCACTGCATATAAAGCATATTTATTATTTATATTTATATCTGAGGCAACTTTAACTAATAAACTGCTATCAACTCCACCTGAATAAGCTATACAAAGACCGTCATTTAATAATTCTTCTATTTTTTCATACAATAAATTTTTAATGCTCATTTTTTACCTCTTCTAATTAAGAATTTTTTCAAAAGCTATTCTTTCACTACCATCTCTAATATAGATTTTCCCGCAATATTTGTAGTTGAGTCTATTTAATATCTTCTGCATTGGAATGTTCTTTATATGTGTATCAACTTTTATGCTAAATATTCCGTTATCTTTACAATATTGTTCTACATTTTCCATAATAAAATAAGATAATTTTTTCCCTTTGAAAGCTTCAGATATTGCTATTCTATGCACTACAGCAAACTTTCCATTCGTTAGCCATTTACCATCATATATTTTATCATAAGTTTCTTCACCATCAAAAGAAATTGCTACATATCCAACGATTACATCATTGTCAGTTAAAATGAAGCCGTAACCTTTTTCAATATCATTTAATATTATATCTTCATTAGGATAATTATTTTGCCACTGATCAATTCCTTTATTTTTAAAATCCTCCCTTGCTTTATATATAATGTCCATTATATAAGAAACATCATTTACTGTAGCTTTTTTAAATTCCATGATCTCACCCCTACAATATTTTGTATCTCTAATTATACTCATACCTATAATCATTTACAATAAAAAAATACCTCCAAGTGGCAATCTGAATTATCTCATTTGCCATTTTGGAAGTATTATTAGCATCTATTTTAAATTTATTTATGCTGTTTTATAAATGTTGTATCATAATCTTTAAGTATAGCTGAAGCTTGAGGTGCTAGAATGATCAGTCCAATCAGATTTGGTATTACCATAAGTCCATTAAACATGTCTGCCATATCCCAAACGATCTCAACCTGCATAAATGAGCCAAGTATTATAAAACCTAGTACCAAAATTCTGTATATATTTATGCCTTTTTTTCCAAATAGGTATTTTATATTTGCTTCTCCAAAAAAATACCAGCCAATAATTGTCGTAAATGCAAAGAAAAACAAACTGATTGCAATAAAAACTATTCCGAATTTACCTAATCCTAGCTCAAATGCTTTTTGTGTCATCTCAATACCTGTAAGCCCTAATGTATTCGCTCCTGTGACTAGGTTTATAAGTGCAGTTACTGTACATATAACCAATGTGTCTATTATAACCCCTACCATGGCTACCATACCTTGCTGAGCAGGATGAGCAACGTTTGCAACAGCATGTGCATGAGGAGTTGAACCCATACCAGCTTCATTTGAGAATAAACCTCTTGCAATCCCATATCTAGCAGCTTGCTTCATTGTAACGCCTAACGCCCCTCCAACTGCTGCTTTAGTTGTAAATGCGCCTTGAAATATACTTTTAAATGCAGGAATAATTGTTGCTGGATTTTTAAAAATGATCACAGCACTACCAACTATATATAGTATTGCCATAAAAGGTACTACTAATTCAGCAAAATTTGCAATCCTTTTCATACCACCAATAAGTATAAGACCAGCGAATATAGCTGTGATAATTCCTACTATGGGTTTTGGGATATTGAAAGCTGCATTCACAGCCGTCGAAATAGAATTTGACTGAACCATATTCCCAACAAATCCAAGTGCAATTATTATAGTTACTGCAAAAAATCCAGCTAATAATTTGCTATTAACTCCTCTAGATAAATAATACGCTGGTCCTCCTGTCACTTCTTCACCGGATCTGTCAGCATATTTTTGTGCTAAAACAGCTTCTCCGAAATTAGTCGCCATGCCAAGTATTGCTGATACCCACATCCAAAAAATAGCTCCTGGCCCTCCAGATGCAATTGCTGTTGCAACACCAGCCAAGTTTCCAGTTCCTACTTGAGCTGCTACTGCAGTAGCTAAAGCTTGAAAAGATGTCATGCCACCTTTGCTTTCGCTTTTATCTTTTTTAAATAATCCTCCGAAAGCTTGTTTGAAGCCTGTTCCTATTTTCCTTATTTGTGGGAATCCTAACCTGAGGGTATAATAAATTCCGGTAAGCAGTAAAGCATAAATTAATAACTTGTCCCATAAAAAACTATTAACTAATTTGACGAATGATTCCATTAAACCATCTCCTTTGTGAATTATTTATCATTACATATATTACCATAACATTTTTAAATGCATTTGTAAATGAATATAAATAAATTTTATACAATATTCTTTAAATTTGTATAAATAATAAAGTAGTGGATAAAATTAATCCACTACTTTTTAGAATTTACGAATTTATTTAAAATATCATCGTATAATACAATAATGATTAAATAAAATTAAAATTTGCATAAATATCCATATTCACACTTTGATTCGCAACTTTTCTGTATGAAAAGCTCATTTTCTCCATCTATTTCGATCTTAGAAAATGTATTGACAATATCGTTTAATATATGACTTTCTTTAATATTGTCAAATACTACCTCAATTTTTTTAGCTTTATCTAATAAATATATGTACATATGATTTATATCGATATCTGGATATATTTTTTTAATTGCATAGTTATATCCCACAAATTGAGGTAAATAATATTTTTTAATATTATTCTCATCATCATCTTCGTTCACTCTACTGGTTTTATAATCAATTATGTCTATTTTCTTCACTCCATTTTCCATATAAAAATCGATTCTGTCAATTATACCATATAGAATTAATTTACTACCTAATAACCTCACTCTGAACTCAAACTCAGTTTGGACTGATCTATTAAGTTCTTCATTATTTTCTATTTTTAAAAAATTATCAACTAAACTATATATCCTATTTCGTTCGTTTTCATTTATTTGACCTAGATGTTTTTGAATTCTTTCATCAATGTTTATTTCTCTTTTTAGTGCTAAATCTTCTAATATTTCATGTACAAATGATCCAATTTTTAAAGCATCTACTGATTCTGAAACATTTATTTCATTTTCGGATATTCTTTTATAGTCTTCTAAATTGATATCTTTATTTAATTTACCTTCATCTATATGCAAAACATATTTATAATAATATTTCTTTGGACAATCTTTAAAAATTCTGTATTTAGAAATACTTACAATAGATTTTGTATTGTAGTCGACCTTATAATTTACATTATGAAGAACTTTTTCTATATCTAAATCAATAAATTGTTCATTATGAAGTGATTCTTCTGTACTATGAATATAACTATAGAATGAACTAGTTAGCTCTTCATATTTATGAAAAGGTAAAGATTTTAGCTCATCCAATATAGTCTGTGTATTAGTATTTTTCTCAACACCACTTAATGATAAAAATCTAATTGCACGAGTTACTCCAACATAAAGTATCCTTAATTCTTCATGCTTATTTTCTATCTTCTTCTTATTCTCTATATCTTTAAACATATCCTCAGTTTCTAAAGCTTTGATACATAAACCTAGTCTAGCATCATCGTCTGTCGATGTGTCATAGATGAAATTGTCATTATTATGTTTATATAGTTGATAATCCAAGGATGGAATAAACACAGCTTCAAATTCAAGTCCCTTCGCTGCATGTATAGTCATGATCTTAACTGCATCACTGTTTTCAGTATCTAAAAACGCCAGTGGCTCCTGATCTGATATTTGCGACAAATTGTCGATATACTCAATAAATTCAAATGAAGAATAAATCCCTTTGTTATCAAATTCGATGGCTATTTCTAAAAATTTTTCAAAATTTCTATACTTCTGTATACCATCATCTTGAATAAGTAGTATTTTTCTTATATCTAGTTCATAATCAGCCAATTTTAGGAAATCATGCACTTTTAAAAAAGAAGCTTTGTGCTTTAAATTAAATAAAATATCTATTTTTGCATCGATACCTTTTGTCAATTCTAAATTCTCAGTGTCTTTGATCAAAGCGAAAATATTGATAACATCATTATCTGATAGTCCAATATAAGGGCTTCTAATCAATGCTAGAAAAGCTCTTTTATCATCTTTATTGTAAACAAATTTTATTAAATTTATCAGATCCTTAACTTCTTGTGAATCAAAATAACCAATTCCTCCTAATACAGTATATGGTATATTTTTGATCTTCAAAGATTTTTCAAACTCTTTTAAATTGTTTCTATTCCGTAGAAGTATTGCTATATCTTTATATTTAATTCCTTTATTGTTTAATTCCATTACCTTATTAGCTATGAAATCTGCCTCTTTAGCTTTATCTTCATTTTCACTATCCTCAAGTATAGAAAGAAGGTCTTCTTCGGATACTTTTTCTTCCCTCAATTTTTTTAATTCAAATTTATTGTTTTTATCCTCTTTTGAATAATTAATGAATTTATAAATAAATCCAGGTTCTCCCTGTATAGAACTTGTCTTTTCCGAATGTTCATAATTTTCCATGATACTTTGAAAAATATCATTTGTTATTTCAACTAATTTATCATGACTCCTATAGTTCTTTAACAAATTCATTTTCTCGCCGTTTTGCTTTATAATTGAAGTGATTTTATCGAAAACTTTGTAATTAGCTCCTCTAAATTGATAAATTGATTGTTTGATATCTCCAACGACAAATAGTTTACCTGAATCAACTTTTCCATCGGTCTCAGTTAAGTATCGCAATATCTTTAATTGAGTTTCATTAGTATCTTGAAACTCATCTACTAAAAAAAACTTGAATCTATTTCTTAACATTTCTCTTGTTTCTTGATTTATTTCTAATATTTCTAAAGTATATCTTTCTAAATCATTAAAATCCAATAGATTTGATGCTCTTTTTTCCTCTTGATATTTTTTATTAATTGCACTTACCATCATAAGCATAAAATCAATAACTGACTGTAAATCTCCATAATCTCCAACATTTCCATAGAAATTTTTAATATTATCGGTTGAATATTTTATGGCTTCTTCTACACTATCCCCTCTAGTAGTTATTTCCCCATATATAGTTAAAACTTCGTCTAAAATTTGACTTTTTAGATTATATCTTGTTTTTACATGACAACAATATGCATCAAAATAATTTATATATCTTGCATCTTCAATGAACAAATCTAACACTTCTTCAGCACATCTATTCAATAATGTCTGCCTATCAACATTTTCTATTATTTTATACATTGGGTCAATCCCAATTAAATGATAATTATCCTTAATTATATCATCACAAAAACTATGAAACGTAGATATGTTTGCAAATACAAGATTTTCTTTTATTGCTTTTAGCTTAACTATCTTGTCTTTTTCTTTCTCATTGTTAAGAAATTCATTCACTAAATCTAATATTCTCTCTTTCATTTCTAATGCAGCTTTATTTGTAAATGTGATTGCAACTATTTCTTCAATTTTCGTATCAGTATCAAGTAATATCTTTAGATATCTTCTCGTCAATACTCTCGTTTTCCCTGAACCAGCTCCTGCATGCAAAGCAATGTTTTTATGTATATCTAATGCTTTTGCCTGTTCTTCATTTACACTGTATTGATTCATTATTTGTTCTAACTCAATCATATTAAATCCTCTCTCTTATTTTTTGAAGTAATGGGATTATATCTGCAGATATCTTGGAAATCGCATTTAAAGCCATAGCTATTAATATACCTGCATTTAGTGGGAAGTGTGAACATTCCATTATTTATCCCTTTTATACTGTTTTCGACGAAATTTTTCTTTATGTGAGTGAATATTACTTCTAAATTTGAATTTAAAACTGTATTTGTTTTTCGAGTTATATTGAGAATATTTCTTGTTTCGTCTACAATTATTCCTGAAATTTTGGGTTTATGTCCTTCACACGTCTTAGTTATGTCATAATACACCAAAGCCACACAATTTGGATTTAAACCTTTTGATCTGAGTATTTTTTCAGCAGCAAAATAATATAAAACAACTTGTATAGCATCGCCTTTCAAAATATCACGTAACAATTTAGAATTAGATATCTTATAATCATATACTATATATCGCCCTGTAGGTTTATCATTAAGATATTCTAAGTCAATTCTGTCAATACGTCCGTTAATCACTTCATTTTCAACTAGACCATCTACAGAAAACCATTGTTCAATTAAAAACGGTCTAAAATTTATTTTTTCATTAAATTCAATATCAATATTAATAATATTCTTGACCTTATTCAGTATAGCCTGTTTTGTTTTTTCAGTTAATATATCATTTAGCACTAACCCATATTTCTTAAAAGATTTATTAGCAATATTTTCAATCTCTCGCTCATCATATATAGGATTGCTTTGAACAAATTTCCTATAATAATCTGCTAATATATCATGATATATGTTCCCAATATTTAAGTTGGAAAATATATTTTCATCCCAACTAGCTAGGTTCAGTCCTTGTTCAATGAAATATTTATAATGGCAATTATTATATGTCATTATTTTAGAAGCACTATATTTCTCATTATTGAAAATTTTATATAATAATTGTGCATCAACTTTTCCATCATATTGAGTGTATATTTCGCTATTTCGCTGAGCTTCAATATTTTGAGCCTTAGTAATATTGCTCAATTCTCTACTAGCAATGTTACTCAATAGTGTGTGAATCTTTTGTTCGCGTGTTATACAATATCTTATTAAAGCTTCATTCTTAGAATAGATAGAATTTAATTCAAATCTGTTTTTCATTGATCGAGAACACTTTCTCGAAGTATTTCCTTTCATTTTATACATAATTTCATCGAGAAATTGTGATTTAGCGATATATGACCCATCTTCATCAGCCGTTCTATAGCTTAAATATAAAGCCTTAGTAGCTGAGGCTATAGAAAAAAGAAATCTTATTTTTTCCTTCTTCATCTCATATTGATTATCATTAATTCTTATTTTACATTCGTTTAAAAATTCTTTTTCTCTGTCGGAATATATCCCTTTATGCTTTGCTATATTAGGTATGATGTTTTCATTTAATCCCATGAAAAACACATACTCATAAGTTGTGCCTCTGACTATATCAGTAGTTAAAACTTTTACTCCGTAACTAAGTTTATTATGCAATATGATTGTTTTATCTCTTAAGTTTGAATCAAGTATAAATATAAATTCATTATAAGTAATTTCTTTATTTTGATAATTATATGATTTCTCCAAACTATTCAAGATATCTTCAAAGCCAAATAACGCTTTTAAATCTCTTGTCATTAAATCGAATGAAATATCATTATTTTTGTAGAGGTATACTATTCTATCCTTTAGTTTTAGATCATTCATTAATTCAATAATTTCTCTTTTATATTCTCCAAATTTAGCTTCGGGTTTCATATAAGATAATTTTTCAGTGATTTTTTCATCAAATTCAATGAAAGCAGCTTTTATTTCTTTTAACTTTTCATCATTCTCTGATAAATTATCTAAGTATACAACAGTATCTATACCTTTGTAAAAATAATTTAAAGTGTATAAAATTTCATCTCTTTTTATTAAATCAATATAAAGGCTTGATGCGATTTCTTTTAATAAATTTTCATTGAATCTATCTGTTTTTAATCTAAGAAAAGCAATTAAAGTCCGTATCAATGGAATGTTGGCAAATTTTTCCGTTTTATCTAACGCAATATAAATTCCATATTCATTAAATATGTCAAATAATTTCTCTTCATAGATTTTTTTATCAGCCATAATTAAAGCAATAGTTGATAGATCTATATCACTATTCTGAATCAATATCTCCTTTATTTTACTTGCTACTTGTCTTATTTCATCTTCGATGCATATAGAATCAATGATTTCTATTTCTTTAAAACTCACGTTATCAGATTCAAATAACACACTAGATAGTTCTTTAAATCTGTTGTCACTAATGAAATCATCATAGATTATCTCAAAGTTGTTTTCCTTTGCAAATTTTAATATCTCATTTTCTGCAAAAGACCTTACAAGAGGGATATCTAAAGGTAGATGATAAATAAATTCAATATTGAAGTTGTTCTTTATTGCTTTTAGCAGCATCATTTCACTAATTGATATATCAATATATCCATCAATTACAAATAATGTGACATCGTCAAAGAATCTTGTTTTATTTATATTTTCTATTGCAATAAGTGTTAAATCGTTTAAATCTAATATGTTTAATTCTTTAAGTTTATTTGTATATTCCTTATATATTTCGGCTAATTCAATCGATTTATTATATGTAATTTCATCCTTTAATGTACTAATATTCTTAAAGAAATTTTTGTAATTAATATTGTTATCTTTCAAGTTTTTAATCTCGTTTAATATGTTAATTATAAATCCTTTTTTATCATAAACTTCATTAAAACATTCCAATTTACTGTCATCATGCATATTTTTTAATATTTCTTCTAAAATTATTAAAGAGCTTTCCTCTGGAATTATATCTAATTCTTCTAAAAAATCACATGAAATATTCATAGCTAAATCATCAAATGTTATAACATCAATATTATACAGTGCGCCTAATTTATTTATCACACTGCTTCTAACAAACTCTATTAGTTCGTCAGATGGTGCTAAATAGATAACTTTTCCATTGTTTTTTATTGTATCAATGACTTTATTCAGCAAAAAACCACCTCAAATATTTGACATATGAATTATATTAAGTTTATACTTTAATCCGTTAATATTCAATATTATTATTTGATTTGTATTATTTATTACAATGACTTGAAAAGGGTAAAGTTCTTAAAATCATGAAGGTAGCAATATATCATTATATTTAAATTCAAATTATTAATTCGATTTATTAATTTTGTTACCACTCTCATATCATTTTATTTTAGGGATATGCGAAGACTCATACACCTATAAACATAATTTAGCAACACTGTGTGCAAATATAGAAAATACATCAAAAAACAACAAAACCCCTTGAAATCAAGGAGTTTCTATTGTATCAATATTTAGTTTATGTATGTATAAATTATATTAACGCTAAATTGTGCACACCCCTATTTAAATTTATTTCATTTCTATCTTATTATAAATTTCGACAAAAAACGGGGTCTACCTGGCACCTTCCCGAGGAGGAGAGCCTTTTCCCCTGAGTTTACCCTGGGCTTGCTATAATCTCTTCAAAAAAAGTGCTCTGAAAAACCATCAACTTTATTTTCATAAGACCCAACTTCTTCATATCCTAGCGAATGATAGAAGTCCCTACCCTGCCAATTAAAGGTATCTAATCTAATCATATTTGCCCCCATTAATTTTGCACGTTTTTCGATTTCATTCATTAACAACGTACCAATTTTATTTTTCCTATAATCTTCATCAACAAATACAGTAGAAACATATAATATTCTAAATGCAGTCATACATGCATCCACTCCAGCAATTAATTTATCACCATCTTTTACACCAATTTTTATACTACCTGAAATTTTATATATTGCATACTTTTTATCCTATTCATCGAGACGATTTTCAATATCCTCTACCTGCGTATCATTAAGTTCAATAATCTTATAATTCATAAATTCAATCCTCCTAAAAATATATTTAATATCCACATCATATTTTTCTACTTTTCTGCTACAAATAATAAATGATTGCTAGCTCCTAAAAATTCAGGTTTCTCACAGCAATAGAAATGATAACTTAACCATTGTTCATAGCTTTCATCATCCATTTTATTTATTTTATCTTGAAGAAGTTCACTTAAGCCATCTGCAGCTACCTCTGAAATAATATTTAATTCTGAATCCTTTAATAACTTTCTACAATCATCTACTGTATGAAAAATAAATGGAAAGTCAACGACCTTAAAAGTTTTATGATTATATGAATCCTCTAATAAAAAATTAGGATTATATAAAAAAGTTTCGGTTGTAATAATCATATCATTTGAAATAAAAGCAAAGAACATCTTTCCATTATCTTTACAAACCCGTTTTACTTCACTTATACATTTCATCCTGTCTTCCATTTTAGATAAATGGTATAAAGGCCCAAAACATAGTACTATATCATAGCTTTTATCTTCTATTATTGATAAGTCTAGAGCATTTCCTTGAATTACTTCTATTGACATTTCTTCATTTATCTTTTTCTTTATTTGCTTTACATGTTTTTCTACTAGCTCTACTGCAGTTACATCAAATCCTTGTTTTGCAAAAAATATGCTATATTCTCCTGCTCCAGCACCTAAATCAAGGATTTTCATCCCAGGTTTAAGATGTTTTTCAATCTGTCTTACTGTTGTCAGAAACTCCACTTGAGTTGCTTTTGTTGATAGTCTTGTCTCTTCTTCAAATATGTCATACAAAGCTGAGACTCTATCAGATTCATTAACTATTTTTAATAAATCTTTTATTTCCATGTATTTCACCTCTGTTTTTAAGTATTCCCATTCTAGATAATGATAAGTTAGATTCAAATTCATTCTACTATTTGCTGCAGAATGCGTCGTATCTTCCCATCAATCTAATCTTGCATTGTATTGTTACTAAATTCTAAGAGCTAATTATTTGCCTAAATATCCTATAAAGAATATAGCAACCTATTATAAATATAGTAAAAATAGTAACAAATTGAATTGAAAAACTATCTATTGATATTACTATCTCTTTTATCAATTGAGTTGGATTAAAAAGTATATCCCAACTGTTAAATCTTAGAAATCTTCCAATGTATACACCTATTCCAGATAGCAGCGAAACTAATAAGACTACTATAAAAGATATACCTTTGGAAGTAACCTCTTTTAGCTTTCGTTCAAAAATATAAAAAGATTCTAAACCAACTAATAGAGCAAATATGAATCCAATACCAATAATTAATAACTTAGCCCAAATCATAATATCAGTACTATAGACAACCCCACTATCTAGGGAGTATTTCTCTACTTCAACTATCCACATAAACTTATCATTTGATATATGAATAAAATCTGTTATCATGTAAACTGAATTGGGGAAAAATAACAACCAGGGAATCATCCACAAAACAGAGTAACCGAGCTTACCCTGCATTAAACTTTTTTCTGAATTTTTAATGAAAATCAATGGCAACACCGCTAATAAGACATTCCACGATAGCATTAAATAAAGGAAACTACCATCGTGAAAAACCATGATAAAACAGAAAAACCAATATACTAACATAAATAATAGCATTTCTTTATATTTACTAAAAAACCCCTCCATAAAACCACCAACTAATATACTTTTTTTATTACGCTTAAATCTACATATATAAATCAATTATTTAAATCACATATCCTTGATTTCCTTTATTCTATCAAATAAATTAACTAATTTCTATTAAATTTTATTTGAAATAAAAACAACAAAACTCCTTGAAATCAAGGAGTTTCTATTGTATCAATATTTAGTTTATGTATGGTGGAGGCGGTGGGAGTCGAACCCACGTCCGAGAACCGATCCACAGGAGTTTCTCCGAGTGCAGCCAGTAATTTAAAATTCCTGAAGCTAACCTCCTACTGGCAGGATGAAAGCCTCAGTAGCTTCATATATTCCGTTTCTAGCTCAAAGCTTTGCTAGACTCGGTTCCCCACAAATTTGACGTTCTATTCTATGCCGTGGGCAACATAGATAGAACGAGCAGCTTAAATTAAGCTGCTAGTGCGTAATTATTATCTGCGTTTATTTTAGTTGCCACTTTTTGCGTTGCTTGGCTACAACGACTCGCTACTCCTGATTCACGACCCCCGTCGAAACCAATTTCGCCCCCATATTTACATTTACATAATAGCATAAAAGTCATTAAAAGTCAAATTGATGGAACGATTATCTGTATTTTTCTTTTTCTATTTGTTGAATTTTTCTTTCGGCATCTCTTTTGGCAATTGTTTCTCTTTTATCATAAAGTTTTTTACCTTTAGCTATTGCCAATTCTACTTTTACTTTGCCATTCTTAAAATATAGTGATAGTGGCACTAGAGTATATCCTTTAATTGTTGTTAGCCCAATTAGTTTTCTTATCTCTCTTCTATTTAATAATAGTTTCCTTACTCTCAATGGATCTACATTGTAAATATTGCCTTGCTCGTATGGGCTAATATGCATATTGTACAAAAAAACTTCTCCATTTTCTATATTTGCATAGCTATCTTTTATGTTTACTTTTCCTTGACGTATAGATTTTACTTCAGTTCCTGTCAATACAATTCCAGCTTCTATCGTATCCTCTATAAAATAATCATGCCTTGCTTTTTTGTTTGTTGCAACAATTTTAATCTGGCTATTGTTCATTAAATCACTCCTTGTATAACAGTTTCATCATATATTAATTCAAAGTCTATATTCTTTTTAACCAAGTCTGTACCAACCACACGTACTCTTACCTCATCTCCTATTCGGTAAATTTTTCGTGTCATTTCACCGATAATTTGATAATTTTCTTCATCAAAAAAGTAGTAATCATCTTTCATATTGCTAAAATGCACAAGTCCTTCTATTGTATTTTCTAGCTGAACAAACATCCCAAAACTAGTTACATTTGATATTAATCCCATGTATTCTTCACCAATTTTAGAACTCATGTATTCTGCTTTCTTTAAGTCATCAACATCGCGTTCAGCTTCATCTGCCAATCTTTCTGTCATTGATACATGCTCAGCTATTTCAGGCAATATTTCTCTTAATTTCTTTTCTTTTTTTTCTGATAAAGTCCCATCTAAATAGTCTTTAATTATTCTGTGTATTTGTAAATCAGCATATCTTCTTATAGGTGAGGTGAAATGCGTATAATACTTTGCTGCAAGCCCGAAATGCATATCATGTTCAGCACTGTATTTTGCTCGTTGTAAAGTCCTTAACAAAAGATTTGATATAAGTGCTTCTTCTTTCTTTCCCTTTATTTCTTTTGTTATCCTTTGAAACTCTTTAGGGTGTAGGTCTTTTCCTCTTAATCTGTACCCAAAATTATATAGTACTTTAACAAATTGTTCGACTTTTTTAGGATCTGGCTCTTCATGTATCCGATAGATAAAAGGTGTATCAGCCCAAAAAAAACGCTCAGCTATTGTTTCATTGGTGACAAGCATAAACTCTTCAATCATTCTATTAGCTACTCTTCTATCAAGCCTTTTTACATCTATTGCTTTTCCATTTTCGTCTAATTCAATATAACTTTCTGGAAAATCAAAATCAATACTGCCTCTCTTTTCTCTTCTATTGCGTAAAATTTCCATAAGCTCTTTCATTAAGAACAAATCATCTTTCACACTCAGTAATTCGTCAGGATACTCTCTTTCTATTCCCTCCAAAAGATCTGAAACATCATCATATACTAATCGAGCTTTGCTTTTTATTATACTCTTATAAATCTTATGATCTTTTACTTTCCCCGACTTGTCGATGTTCATCATTACGGATAATGTCAATCTGTCTACATCAGGATTCAATGAACAAATATTATTGCTTAACTCTTCTGGTAACATAGGTATAACACGATCAAGTAAATACACTGAATTGCCCCTTAAAAGAGCTTCTCTATCTAGTTGCATTTTTGGTCTTACATAATGAGACACATCTGCAATATGAACTCCTAAGAGAAAGATATCTTCATCTAGCATTTTTATGGATACAGCGTCATCAAAATCTTTTGCATCTTTACCATCGATCGTAAAAACAGTTAAATCTCTATAGTCGGCTCTATTTTCTTTATCGTCCTTTTCTATTCTCACTAGTCTTTTTGCTTCTTTTTTTGCCTCATCTGAAAAATTATTTGGTAAATTGTATTCTTTAATGATTGATAGTATATCAATCCCCTTCTCGTAACTATACCCTAGTACTTCTTTTATGATTCCTTCAGGATTTTTATGATATTCTGGCCATTTTGTTATCTTTGCAACAACTTTCTGCCCATGTTTTGCATTGTTTTTTGCATTTTTAGGAATAAATATATCATAGTATATTTTTGGATTATCTGGTACTACAAAACCGTAGTTTCCATTGTCTTCAAATGTTCCAATTATTTCAGTATTAGCCCTTTCTAATACTTTTATAACTTCTCCTTCAGCTTTTTTGTTCGGTCCTGCTTTCTTAACTATGTTCACTACAACTATGTCATTGTGCATTGCTGAATCCATATTTTCTGGTGGAATAAATATATCTTCTTTGGATTTATCGTTTGGGATTAAAAAACCATATCCCTTTTCATTTGCTTCAATCTTACCTATTGCCATATGTTCACTATTTATTAAAATATATCTATCTTCTTTATTCTTTACAATAAGACCTTCTTTTTCTAAAGAAGAAAGAATTTTAAAGAAATCTTTTTCATCTTTTCTATTTATCCCAAAGACAAAAGCCAATTCTTCCTTAAGCAATGGCTTGTATTCTTTTGAACTCATTATTTCTATGATTCTCTCTTTTATTGGCATAATATACCTCCAATATATCTAATAAATTATGCTGCACTTTACTGCGCAGCATATTTTATCTTATTTTTTTATTTTTGCCCCAAATTGAGTCCGTTTAAACAAATTTGAATCGTAAGTGTACATATTTGCTTCTTTATCTTTTTGAGCTCCTATAGCTATATCTATCATTTTAGTTATTAAGTCTTTAAAACTATACCCTTTGCCTTCCCATAAATAAAATGCTATAGAACCAGGCATTGTATTTATTTCATTAACAAACACATCGTTTTCTTGCACTAAAAAATCTATTCTTGCATTTCCTCTGCAGTCAATACATTTAAATGCTAATTTAGCATAATTTTCAATTTTTGTCCTTAACTCATCAGATAAATTTGCAGGTATGTTTTTATTCTTATTATCTCCTTTTGTGCTTTTGCCGCCTTGTTTAACGTATTTATCTTCAAATGAAAGTATTTCTTTCCAACCTAACGGTTCTTCACATAAAGATACTTCTAGATCATCTTCATATCCCATCACAGCACAGTTGATTTCTCTTGGATTTTCAACAGCCTTTTCAATTATAATTTTTCTGTCATAGCTAAAGGCTAATTCTATTGCACCTTCTAAGTCTACATTGCTTTTGACCTTGCTAATTCCAATACTTGACCCAAGATTTGCTGGTTTTACAAATAGTGGATAAGCTATCTTTGATTCAATGTCTTTTAATATATCTTCTTTCCTCAATTTCCATGTACTTCTATAATAATAAGTGTAATCAACTACAGGGATGTTGTTAGACTTAAAGATATCTTTCATGATTATTTTATCCATTCCAACGGAAGAACTTAATACTCCTGCTCCTACATATGGCAATCCTATAAGTTCTAATAATCCTTGTATAGTACCATCTTCTCCATTAGTGCCATGAAAAGCAGGGAAAAAAACATCTATACTCTCCAAATCTTTCTTAGTAAATAGTTTTATATCATTTGGGTGTATATATAAGTTGTTATCTTTATAGTTAGGTGATAATATGATTTTTTTTACATTCTCAAATTTTTCATTTTTAAAACTTTCGAATTTAAGAAATGATTCTGATACTAACCACTCACCATTCTTATTTATATATATAGGTATGGGATAAAACTTCGTCTTATCAATATTCTCAATAATTTGCATAGCTGTTATTACAGATACCTCGTGCTCAACACTTCTTCCTCCAAATAAAATTCCAACATTTTTCATAAATCTACCCCCCTATTCTGAATACGTATCTGGTAAATCATTCTCAAACAAGACTACATCTTTTGGTTTTGCTAAATTCGCTATTATTTTAGTAGCTTCATCTAAACTATTTACAACAAATATGTGATCTTCCTTAAAGTTCGATTCTTTTAATCCTTCATAAATTGGTCTAGTTCTTTTTTCGCCAACCAATATGGCATAGTCACAAACTTTGCCAATATTCACTCCAAATTCTTTATTATATCTTTCTTCCATTTCACCCAATTCAATCATTCCTGGGGTAATTATGATTTTCTTCCCCTCTTTAAACTGGCTAATTACATCTAATGCAGCTTTTGTACCTTCTGGGTTAGAATTAAAAGCATCGTCAATTATTATTACTCCATTTGGGGAATCTATTAGATTTAACCTATGTTCAACTGGCTCAATTTTAGATATCCCTTCTTTGATCTCATCAAAATCTAGCCCCATGGAAAGTGCCGCTGCTGCGCCTGCAAGTATATTGTATATATTATGTTTACCCAATAATTTAGTAGTGCACCTTATGCTCCGCCCATCTTTATGTTTTAAAGTAAAAGACGATCCTTTTTCTGAAATTTCAATATCTTCAACATAAATATCCACTTTGTCTTTGAGCTCTATCCCATATAATATCTTTTCTTTAAAAGTTTTATCTGCTAATTTCCTTACATATTCATTATCATAATTGAATATTGCAATACCATCTGTTGGCAGCTCTTCGATTAATTCATATTTTGTTTTCATTATATTATCGATGTTCTTAAATGTTTCTATATGAACAGGTCCTATTGAAGTTATTATACCAATCTTAGGTTTGGCTAATTCTGCAAGTTCTCTAATTTCGCCTATTTTTTTTGCCCCCATTTCAGCAACAAAAACTTGATGCTCTTCTTTGAGCTCATTGTTAATAACTTTAGATAATCCCATTGGAGTATTATACGATTCAGGGGTATTCAACACCTTATATCTTTGTGAAAGAATTGTACCAACTATGAATTTAGTACTTGTTTTTCCAAAGCTACCTGTAATCCCTATAACCGTTAAGTCTTTTCTCTTCATGATTTTGTTTTGAGCCTGTAAATAATAACCTTTATTAATATGTAATTCTAATGGTTTCATTATAGCTGTTGATAAATATACTGTTAAGGGCTGCAAATAGTAAAATATAAATGAAAATACTAAAAAACTAATTATAGAAATTGCAATAAAGTTAAAAAGTAAATGCATCAGCGATGTAAGAACAGCTAATAATACGACATTTATTATAAAATTGCACATATATAGTCTTTTTGCTCTATCCGTCATCACAAGTGGCTTTTTTACAGGTTTAGCTGCACTTTTTAAGTTGAAAGCTGTATCTTTATTGTTTTTAACCCACTTTAGGTATTCTTTTGGCTCGTACCCTTCGAGTTGAGACATATGTAAGAACTTTTTTGTCCTTCTATTGTATTTTAGTACTACAAGTATAGACAACACTACAATGATTAAATATATAATATATTTCAAGAAATTCCCCTCCAAAACTATTATTGTTTTATATTGAAGAACGATTTCAATACTAAAGCAAACTTATTATAATCTTCTACATATGAAAAATGTCCTGTTCCCTCTAATACAACTAAACCAGAATTTTTGATCTTTTCTTCCATAATCTTTGCTTGATACAATGGAGTAGCATCATCTAAGTCTCCCCAAATCAAAAGAGTCGGGCATTCAATCTCTTCTAATAAATAAGATAAATCTTCGTTAACTACTTTTACTAATATTTTCCTCATTATTCCAGAAGAATTTCTATAATCATCAGAGCCAAATTTTTTATTAATAATTTCAGCGATTTCATTTTCTTTTTTCCAAAAGAAAAACAATTTATATAGCTTTTTAGCTAATTTATAACTTTTCACTTTAATATGATATGATAAAGTTCTCTTAGGTATTAGTCCTGCACTGTCTATTAAAACTAATTTATCGACATAGTCTTTATATTTAGAGCTAATAATTATGGAAAGCTTTCCACCAAACGAATGTCCAATAAGAGAAATCTTCTCTAACTTAAAATGATCTATGAATTTCTTAATGATTTCTGCATATTCAAAACTCCCAAATACATCATAAGGTTCATCTGATTTGCCAAATCCAGGTAAATCAATAGCGTATACTTGATAAGAACTTTTCAAAATATTAACTATTGGCAGTACAGTTTCAATATTTGCACCCCAACCATGCAATACAACTACAGGATTTCCTTCTCCTTCAACTATATAATTGATATTCATACCATCTATATTTATAATCACTTTATTCGACCTCTTTAAATCAAGTATTTACTTTTGAATTATATCATATTTTTGTAAATTATCACATGAAAAAATCCCTCAAAGAGGGATTTTAGTTTTAGAACAATATTCCACCATAAGTTAAAAATACTTTCGCAAATACTAATGAAACAATAGTCATTAGTTTTATTAATATGTTCAAAGAAGGACCTGCAGTATCTTTAAATGGATCTCCTACTGTATCTCCTATGACAGCTGCTTTATGAGCATCACTGCCTTTTCCACCATGATTTCCTTCTTCTATATATTTCTTAGCATTATCCCATGCTCCACCTGCATTTGCCATAAATATGGCCATCAAAACTCCTGTTATCAATGCACCAGCTAATAAACCGCCCAATGCCTCAGGTCCTAACAGCAAACCTATAAGTATAGGAGCAACAACAGCTAATAATCCAGGAATTATCATCTCTTTAAGTGCTGCTTTTGTACTTATATCAACGCATCTTGCATAATCAGGTTTTTCAGTTCCTGCCATGATGCCAGGTTTTTCCTTGAATTGGCTTCTAACTTCTTCTATCATACTAAATGCTGTATTACCAACAGCATCCATAGTCATTGCAGAGAATAAGAAAGTGAGCATTCCTCCAATAAATAACCCTGCTATAACTGCTGGCCTTGTAATATCTATACTTGATAAAGAAACTGCTTGTGTATAAGATGAAAACAGTGCTAGTGCAGTAAGAGCTGCTGACCCTATTGCAAATCCCTTTCCAATGGCTGCAGTAGTATTTCCAACTGAGTCAAGTTTATCAGTAATTTTTCTTACATCCTTAGGCAATTCACACATCTCAGCAATCCCGCCTGCATTATCGGCTATCGGTCCATAAGCATCTACTGCTATTGTCATTGCAGCTGTTGAGAGCATTCCAACTGCAGCTAATGCAATTCCATATAAACCTTGCGATGGATTAGTTGAACCATTAGAAGCGAAGTATGCAACTAATATCCCTGCAGCTATTACAATAATAGGAAGTGCTGTGGACATCATTCCAACAGATAGGCCTCCAATGATATTTGTCGAAGCCCCTGTCTCTGATTCTTCAGCAATTCTTTTAACAGGTTTATAATCTGATGATGTATAGTATTCAGTTATCCTTGCAATTATTAAACCAACTGCAAGCCCTGATACGATAGAGATAAAAGGTTTATAACTATTTAAAAATACATCACTTAATACAAATCCCATAATTAAAGTGGCTATTGAACTTACTACTGTTCCAGTATTTAAAGCTTTTTGTGGATCCTTATCTCCTCTTACAAAGAAAACACCAATTATTGAAGCTAAAATACCTACTGCTGACAGTGCTAATGCAAAATATATTCCATTATCTCCATATGCTACAAGTCCTAAAGTAACTGCAGAAATAATGGCACCAACATATGACTCAAATAAGTCAGCTCCCATGCCAGCTACATCACCTACGTTGTCCCCTACATTATCTGCTATAACAGCAGGATTTCTAGGATCATCTTCTGGTATGCCAGCTTCTACTTTCCCAACTAGGTCAGCCCCGACATCTGCTGCTTTTGTGTAAATTCCTCCACCTACTCTTGCGAATAATGCAATGGATGATGCACCTAAACCAAATCCGGTTATAATTTCAGGGTCTTGAAAAACTATGTAGGATATGCTTACGCCAAGTATCCCAAGTCCTACAACACACATACCCATTACCGTTCCACCTGAAAATGCTATTTTCAAGGCTTCGTTCATACCGCTCTCCATCGCAGCATTAGAAGTTCTTACATTAGCCTTAGTAGCTACATTCATCCCAAAATAACCAGCTAATATGGAAAATAACGCCCCAAACAAAAATGTTATAGAGGTTTTCCAGCTAATCAATAGACCAAGAACTACAAATAATACCAAAATAAATACTGCTAAATACCTATACTGTCTTGATAAAAAAGCCATTGCTCCTTCATGAATGTAAGATGATATTTCAACCATTCTTTCATTTCCAGGCTTTTTCTTGTTCACGTAAGTCGCTTTGTATAAAGCAAATAACAAAGCAACAACTCCAACGACAGGAGCTGCGATCAGCGCGATATTCATCAATCTTCCCCCTCTTATTTAATTTTAAATTGCTAATGCCAATGCAGAAATCATAAATACAACAGATGCAACTATTGTTATTTTCCTTAATAGTGCCTGTTTACTTGTACCTATGCTTTTCCCAAAAATGGAATCAGCTGTACCTCCTCCAATTGAGCCTAAACCTTCCTGTTTGCTCTCTTGCATCAAAATACTCACTATGAGTACTATGCTTGAAATGAGCATCAATACAGCAAAAAATGTTGCCATGTCACACCTCCCATAACATTATCCCTTAACATTAATATTCTATCACACGGATACTTTAAAATCAAACAAATTTGAGAATCTTAGTGTGTTTGGTGCCTTTTTTTACAATCCGGGCAAATACCCTTAATCTCTAAATTATGATCTACTATACTGTAACCAGTTTCTTTAGCAATCTTTTTTTCATATTTTTCGATTGGGCAATCTGATAGAGGTATTATTTGATTGCAGTATATACATAGCAAATAATGTCTGTGTTTTTCACGTATTATTTCAAAATAAAATTTTTCATCAATGTCTAATTTAGATTTAATTATTAAATTTTTCTTAACAAAGATATCTAAAATTCTATAGACTGTTGATAAATTAAAAGAATCCATCTCATTTTTCGCTATAAAATAAATATCTTCAGCAGTAATAGGTTTGTCTTGATTTGTTAATAATTCATATAAATAAATCCGCTGTTTTGTTGCTTTTATTCCCTTCGAATTTAATATCTCTTTAACATTTAGCTCCATAACATTTCACCACTTATCTCTTTATTAATTTACCTATTGCGTAAAAACACAAAAATACAAATGTATTTGTAATTACTATGCTTGGCCCTGATGGAATATTAAATATATATGAACCTATAAGTCCTATTATCATAGAAAAAATAGCAGTACATATTCCAATAACCAAAAGTGATTTAAAACTCTTAGCTATTTGCATAGAAGTGATAGTAGGAAAAATAATTAAGCTTGAGATTAGCAAAGTACCTAGTACTCTCATTCCTAACACTATAGTAATAGAAGTTAGTACTGATAGTAGGTAATTAATTAGTGTTGTATTTACACCAGATACTTTTGAAAATTCTTCATCAAATGTAACTGCTAATAAATCTTGATAGAATATATAAACTATGATAACCATAACTATTGACATTATCACAGAAATGTAGCTATCTACTTTATCTATAGCTAATATGCTTCCAAACAAATAACTGTTAATATCAACATTAAATCCTTTAGCCTTACTCGCTATAATAACTCCTAATGCAATTGAAAATGAAGAGACTAGCCCTATGCTAGCATCACCATTTAATGATGCTTTTTCATTTAATTTCATAATGACTATCGAAGCTAGAGTTACTATCGGTAAAGATATTAAAAGAGGTGATAAACCTAAGGATAAGGCTAAAGCTACTGTAGCAAAACTAACATGAGCTAACCCATCCCCAATTAAAGAATATCTCTTTAATACGAGAAATGATCCTAAAATAGAGCTAACAACAGCGATAAATATTCCTACTACCATTGCCCTTTGCATGAATACAAATGACATTGCCTCACTTATTGTTTCAATAATATTCATAAAATCACCTTTCTACTAAAATGAATTCTGATTAAAGTCTTCAGAAGGTCCATAATAAAGTATTTTTCTATCAATTAACATTATTTTCCCCGCTCTTTTCATCAGACTTTGTATATCATGAGAAACTAATAAAATAGCTGTCCCCATTTTGTTTACATTATCTATTATGTCAAATATTTCTTCTCTAGCTTTAGGATCAAGTGCACTAGTAGGTTCATCTAAAACTAACAGTTTAGGGTTATTAACTAATGCCCTTGCTAACAATACCTTTTGCTGCTGTCCCCCAGATAAATCGCCTATTCTTTTATTTATTAGATCTATTGCTCCAACTTTAGTTAAAGTATCTTCTATTTTTTTCATGTCAGATTTTGTAATTTTTTTAGGGTATTTCTTATTCCCAATTAACCCTAACCCTACTATCTCATGTACAAGTGCTGGAAATTTAATATTCCCAGTAACCAATATTTGGGGTAAGTACCCAATCGTTATTCTACTTTTATTCCCAATAAAATCTATGCTTCCACTTGTACTTGGGATGATTCCAAGTAATGCTTTTACTAAAGTTGTTTTCCCGGATCCATTTTCTCCAACTAAACCTATAAAGTCATTTTCATAAATAGTAAAGCTGACATCTATTAATACTTTTTCATCGCCATAATTTACATTTAAATTATGTGCTTCAATTAGCTTATTCATGATAACCAAGACCTTTTTTTAAATTCTCTAAGTTTTTATACATAATATCAAGATAATGTATTCCTGATTCTAGTTGTTCCTTCGAAACATTGTGTGCAGCATTTAGCTCTAACATTTCTATCCCAGTTTGTTCTGAAATTCTCTTAGAAATTTTCGGATCCACTAATTCTTCATAGAATATTGCTTTGGCATCAGTCTCTTTAACAATCTTCATGATATTTGCTATTGCTTGTGCAGATGGCTCAGCATTTGGAGAAAACCCTTCGTAAGGAGAGATGTATTCTAGTCCATATCTGTCAGCAAAATATCCAAATGCAAAATGTCCGCCTGATATGATTGTTTTGCTTTCGGAATTGTCTACAACTTCCTTTATGTTTTTATCAAGTTTATCTAAATCTTCTTTTAGTTTTTCTGCATTTTGTTTGTAAAATTCTTCATTATTTTTATCAATTAATATTACAGCTTTCAAAATTTCATCCACCATAATCTTTGCATTCATGGGATCTGTCCAGTAATGTGGGTCATATTGTGATTCTTCATGCCCTTCATGTTCTTCATGAGCCTCAAATTCAAAATTTTTTAATTTTATGCCTTCGCTCAAATCTAAAACATTTACATTCTCTTCAACTAACGTATCTAATATATTATTAACCCATGGCTCCATTATATTCCCTGTGTATATGAATAAATCAGAATTCATTATAGTACTCATGTCTTTAGGTGTCAGTTCAAATGAATGCGCCTCAACTCCTGGTGGCAATAACAAAATAACATCAAATTTATCTCCTACAATAATATTTGCAAAATCATACTGTGGGAAGAGTGTCGTGGTTATAATTGGTTTTGATTCTTTTTCGATATCGTTTCCATCTCGCATACAGCCAGAAATTGAAATTAACAAGATTAGCGATAATATTATATACATAATTCTTTTTTTCATTGATGTTCCTCCTATAATAATAAATGCAGATGCGAACCATTCGCATCTGCATTTATTATATAATCAATTGTCACATATGTCAATTCTTTACTTTTTTAGATTGTAGAATGACTTAATTCCATTATACTTTGCAGTTTCATATAAATTATCTTCTATTCTCAATAATTGATTGTATTTAGCCACTCTGTCTGTTCTAGAAGGTGCACCTGTTTTTATTTGCCCAGCATTTGTAGCTACTGCTAAATCAGCAATTGTTGAATCTTCAGATTCTCCTGATCTATGTGATACTATTGCTGTATACCCATGTATTTTCGCAAGCTCAATAGCATCTAAAGTTTCTGTAATTGTCCCAATTTGATTTAACTTAATCAATATTGAATTTGCTACTCCTAGTTCAATTCCTTTTTGTAATCTGTTTGTGTTAGTGACAAATAAGTCATCTCCAACAATTTGAACTCTATTGCCTAATCTCTCAGTCATAGATTTCCATCCATCCCAGTCATCTTCTGCTAATCCGTCTTCTATAGAAATAATAGGATATTTATTCAATAGATATTCGTAATAATCAATCATCTCTTTTGAGTTTAGTACTTTCCCTTCGCCTTTTAATGTATATGTTTTTTTATCTTCATCATAAAGACCAGATGATGCTACATCTATTGCAAGCATAACATCCTTCCCAGGTACATATCCAGCTTTTTCGATGGCTTCCACTATTGTCATAAGTGCTTCTTCATTGCTTGATAAATTAGGTGCAAATCCACCTTCGTCTCCAACTGAAGTGCTTAATCCCTTTGCTTTTAGCACAGATTTTAGGTTGTGAAATACTTCTGCACCCATTCTAAGAGCCTCTTTGAAGTTATTTGCACCTACAGGCATTACCATAAACTCTTGAATATCCACATTATTATCTGCATGTTGTCCGCCATTTAAAATGTTCATCATTGGTACAGGTAAAGTTTTTGCATTAACTCCGCCAATATATCTATAAAGTGGTAACCCTAATTCATTTGCTGCTGCTTTAGCAACGGCTATCGATACCGCTAGTATAGCATTAGCACCAAGTTTGCCTTTATTATCAGTTCCATCTAATTCTATCATAGTTTTGTCAATTAGAACTTGATCAAACACGTCCATTCCTATTAGCTCTTCAGCAATTATCTCATTTACATTTTCAACTGCTTTTAATACACCTTTGCCTAAATATCTGGACTTATCATCGTCCCTTAATTCGACAGCTTCGTATATCCCCGTTGAAGCTCCAGATGGTACTATTGCACTACCAAAAGAATTTTCTGTGTATACTTCAACTTCAACTGTAGGGTTTCCCCTTGAATCAAGTACTTCTCTAGCGTAAACATCTACTATCATGCTCATTTATTACCACTCCTATTCCTCTAATTATTTTTCTATAATCAATGATTCTCCTGTCATCTCACTTGGCTTTTGTATACCTAACAGATCTAATATAGTTGGAGCTATATCTGCAAGTATACCATCTTTTAAAGAAACATTCCTATCACTTACAAGTATAAATGGTACCTTATTTGAAGTATGTGATGTTACTGGAGTTTTTGTAACTTCATCTAACATGTACTCAGAATTCCCATGATCTGCTGTCACTAACACTTCTCCTCCAACTTCATCCATGACCTTCAATATTTCTCCCATACACTCATCTATCGTTTCAATCGCTTTTACAGCAGCTGGAATTACTCCTGTATGGCCAACCATATCAGGATTTGCAAAATTTAATATAATTAAATCATATTTTCCTGATTTTATTCGTCTTATTACTTCATCTTTTACTTCATAAGCACTCATTTCAGGCTTCAGGTCATAAGTGGCTACTTTTGGTGATGGTATTAACACTCTGTCTTCATTTTCAAATGGAACTTCTCTGCCTCCATTAAAAAAGAAAGTCACATGTGCATATTTTTCAGTTTCAGCTATCCTCAGTTGAGTTAAACCTAATTTACTTATAGTTTCGCCTAAAGTATTAACAAGATTGTCAGTTTTATATGCGACATGAACATGTGGTATTGTTTTATCGTATTCTGTCATTGTCACATAGTACAAATTCTTCTTTAGTGGTCTTTCAAATCCTTCAAATTCGTCATCAATAATGGCTCTTGTAAGTTCCCTAGCCCTATCGGGTCTAAAGTTAAAGAATATTATTGAATCATTGTCTTCAATGGTTGCTATAGGTTTGTTATTCTCTAGAATCACAGTAGGCAAAATAAATTCATCGTTTACGCCTTCCTTATATGATGATTCTACTGCATCAATTGGGTTTGACATAGTTTTGCCTATCCCTAAGCAAATAGCGTCATATGCAAGCTTTACTCTATCCCATCTCTTATCTCTATCCATAGCATAATATCTGCCTGAAACTGTCGCAATTTTACCTACTCCAATTTCTTTTATCTTTGCTTCAAGTTCTTTCAAATGTTTACTGCCAATAGTTGGTGGTACATCTCTACCATCAAGTATTGCATGGATATAAACATCATTAAAATCTTGTTGCTTCATTAACTCAAGCAAAGCATACAGATGTGTATTGTGGCTATGAACTCCACCATCCGAAACTAGCCCAATTAAGTGTAATTTTGAGCCATGTTCTTTTGCATGAGCTATTGCATTTAAAAATTCTTCTTTCTTAAAAAAATTACCTTCATTTATCTCTTTTGATATTCTTGTAAGTTCCTGATATACAATTCTGCCTGATCCAATATTTAAATGGCCAACTTCTGAATTTCCCATTTGCCCTTCAGGCAATCCAACATAAAGTCCACTAGCATGTAGAGTGCTATGTGGATATTTTGCAACTATTTTATCATAATTTGGTTTTCTTGCTAAATATACGGCATTTCCTTCATATTCTTTGCCTAGACCAAATCCATCTAAGATCATTAGCATTACTGGTTTTTTTGACATATTATTCCTCCAACTTATAGTTGACAAGCTGAACAAAATCATTCGCTTTAAGGCTTGCTCCACCAACTAATGCACCGTCTATATTTTCCATGTGCATTAATTCCTTAATGTTATCTGGTTTTACACTCCCGCCATAAAGTACTCTAACATTTTGTAAAGTATCCATATCATATAATTTACCTATCACGGATCTTATTAAATAGCATATTTCTTCAGCTTGTTCACTCGATGCAGTTCTACCTGTTCCAATTGCCCATATTGGTTCATAGGCGATTACAGTTTTAACTGCATCTTCCTTTTTTATTCCATCGAAAGCCTTTGTTACTTGGCTTTCAATTAATTCTTTGTATTTGCCATTTTCTCTTTCTTCTAAACTTTCACCAACACATATAATTGGGGTCAGCCTGTGGCTTAAGGCTGATTTTATTTTCTTATTTACAGTTTCATCTGTTTCATTAAAATATTGCCTTCTCTCAGAGTGTCCAATAATTACATATTCTACATTTAATTCGTTTAACATTATAGGAGATATTTCTCCAGTATATGCACCTTTTTCTTCCCAATGCATATTTTGAGCTCCCAATTTAACATGAGTGCCTGTAACTAGTTCGTTTGCTCTGTCTAAAAAAGTAAAAGGTACACAAATAACAACTTCAACATCTCGACTCAGATCTTTATCTAATATATCTTTAACCAAGGATTCACCTTGTTTTATTGTATTGTTCATCTTCCAGTTGCCCGCTATAATAGGTTTTCTCAATGTTGTTACCCCTTTCTTTCTATTCTAGATCGCTTATAGCCTCTATTCCAGGTAATATTTTTCCCTCTAAAAATTCTAGTGAAGCTCCTCCTCCTGTAGAAATATGTGTCATTTTGTCAGCCAATCCTGCTTTTTCAACTGCACTAGCTGAATCTCCACCTCCGACTATTGTAATAGCATCAGCTTTTGCTAAAGCTTTAGCTATTTCAAAAGTTCCTTTACTGAAATTATCCATCTCAAACACACCCATAGGGCCATTCCAAATTATAGTTTTTGCTTCTTTAATTATGTTTTCGAATAGCTCCACTGTTTCTTCCCCAATGTCTAAACCCATCATGTCATCAGGTATTTTATCTATCGGAACAGTTTTAAACTCTGTATCATTTTTAAATTCCTTTGCAACCACTACATCAACGGGCAATGCTATAGCGACATTTTTCTCGGCAGCTTTATTTAGAATTTCTTTTGCTAATTCTATTTTGTCTTCTTCTAATAAAGATTTCCCAACACCATATCCCTTAGCTTTTAAGAATGTAAAAGCCATTCCGCCACCGATTATTATGGCATCTACTTTAGATAGTAAATTTTCAATAACGCCAATTTTATCTGATACTTTAGCCCCACCTAATATTGCAACAAAAGGTCTATCTGGATTTTCAAGTGCTTTTCCCATTATATTTACTTCTTTTTCAACTAAAAAACCTAAAGCTGATGGCAAATACTTGCAAACTCCTACATTTGAAGCATGAGCTCTATGAGATGTTCCAAAAGCATCATTTACAAATATCTCCCCTAAACTTGCTAATTCCTTAGCAAATTCATCTCCATTTTTTTCTTCTTCTTTTCTAAATCTTGTATTCTGAAGTAGCATAACATCTCCAGGTTTCAAATTGTTTGCCATTTCTACAACTTTATCCGAAACCACTCTGTCATCATCAGCAAATATTACTTCTTTATTCAAAAGTTCTGACAATCTTTTTGCTACTGGTTCTAAGGAATATTTTTTATTTGGCTCTCCTTTAGGTCGGCCTAAATGAGACATCAAAATAACCTTAGCATTGTTTTCCAATAGATAATTAATTGTTGGTAAAGAGCTTGTTATCCTAATATCATCCGTGATATTAAAATTATCATCCATGGGAACATTGTAATCAACTCTAACCAAGACTCTTTTGCCGTTTACATCAATATCTCTAAGCGTTTTTTTCCTTTTCAAAATATGCACCTCCAAAATGATCTCTTAATGGATAAGTCGGGTCATTAGACCCGACCTTTTTTACCACCTAGATGCTATCATACTTACCAAATCTACTACTCTATTAGAATAGCCCCACTCATTATCATACCATGATACTATTTTAACCATATTATCTATTACCATAGTTGAATCAGCATCAACAATCGAAGATCTCTTGTCTTTCAAGAAATCTCTTGATACAAGTAATTCATCTGTATATCCAAGAATTCCCTTTAACTCATTTTCACTAGCTTGTTTTAATAAATTATTAACTTCCTCTGCAGTTGTTGGTTTTTCGACTTCAAACACAACGTCTACTAAAGACACTGTTGGAACAGGTACTCTTACAGAGAATCCATTTAATTTGCCCTTTAATTCTGGTAGAACTAATGCAACTGCTTTTGCTGCACCAGTAGTAGTTGGTATTATATTTTCAGCTGCAGCTCTTGCTCTTCTAGGGTCTTTGTGGAATTTATCATGAACTTGTTGGTCATTTGTATATGCATGAACTGTAGTCATCAATCCCTTTTTAATCCCTAAATTGTTTAAGATGACCTTTGCAATTGGTGCTAAACAATTTGTTGTACATGAAGCATTTGAAATTATATTGTGTTTAGCTGGATCATATTTGTCATCATTAACTCCTAAAACAATGGTTATGTCTTCGCCTTCAGTTGGTGCAGTTATTACTAACTTTTTAGCTCCAGCTTGTAAGTGTTTCTCAAAATCTTCTCTTTTCTTGAATACTCCAGTGGAGTCAATGGCAATATCTACTCCTAACTCACCCCATGGTAACTTAGAAGGATCTTTCTCTGCAACTACTTTAATCTTTTTACCATTGATGATAATTCCTTCTTCATAAGTCTCAACTGTACCATTGAATTTACCATAGATACTATCATATTTGAAAAGATGAGCCATTTGCTCAATTGAACCACCTATTTCATTAATTGCAACGATGTCAAAAGAATCAGTATTGCTTTCTGCCCATGCTCTAGTTACATCTCTACCAATTCTCCCAAATCCACTTAAACCTACTTTTAATGCCATATTAACTCCTCCTTAAATATTTTTTAAAATTATTTTTTTTGCTACTGCTTCATCAATAACCAAGGTGATATCTTTTCTTAGTGATGAAATAGCCATAATTGCTTCAGCTTTCTCTTCACCACCAGCTACTCCAATAACTTTTTCAATCTTCAAATACTTTTTTAATGTCAATCCTGCTGATCCATATTCTAAAATGTCATTGCCTTCAATATCAAAAAAATGTCCAAATGCCTCTGCTACAGCATGCTTTTCTTCCAAAAACCGTATATTGTCATCAGATAAATTCCTTCTCTTCGCCATAACATCAGCTCTTCCAATGCCAAATACAAATATGTCAATCATTTCTATTAAGTCAAGTGCATCTTTTATTTCTTTATTCTTACTTGCTATCTCATTTACATCTTGTCCTAAACTATCTGGAATGTACAAAAGCTTATAATTAGCACCAATATTGTGCGCTAATTTAGAAGCTACAGTATTAGCTTGTGTTTTTAAATCAGTGCCCAATCCTCCTCTTGCTGGAATGACAGTCACATCCTTAAATTCTTTCTTAGAGAAAGCCTGTTCTGAAACTGCTAACATTGTATGTCCTCCTGTGACCCCAACGATTGAATTTAATTCTAGATTGCTAACCAGGACATCAGAAGCAGTTTTAGCAAGATCTTTAAGAGTAAATTCACTCAAAGATGAATTTCCTGAAACTACATAACAATCTTTTACACCTAAAATAGCGGATACTTCTTTTGAGAGCTCAGGCTTTATCATTATTTTCTTAAATAAATCAGATAACTCAAATAATACATTTTCGCCCTCATCTGTAACATACATACCCATATTTTTTATGTCTAATAAATTATGTTTGACTAAATTTTCAACTTCTGTCCTTATATTTCTTTCTGACATTCCTAACTTCATTGACAATAATCTTCTGCCAATTGGTTGATTGTTTTTAATTTCTCTCAATATCATATACCTTTTTTCAAATAATTCTAATGCTTCCGGTATAATGACCTTAATCACATCAAAAGTATCTAATGGGACCACCTCCATATATGGGCAATATTTGTCCCTTAGTTTTATATTTTGTCCCGCTATTTATAAGAAATTTACATACATATTATACCCAACTATTCATAATATATCAAGCCATTATAGATTAAAATCTTTTTCTCAATTTCGAAGATGGTATTTTTAACTCTTCTCTGTATTTCGCAACTGTTCTTCGTGACAGTGAAATCCCCATTTGCTCTAATTTATCAGATATTTGCTGATCGCTTAACGGATTTTTTGAATCTTCCTTTTCTATTATTTCTTTAATAGTATTTTTTACAGTATCAGATGAAATCAACCCCTCATTTGCTTTAATAGCTTGTGAGAAAAAATATTTTAATTCGTAAATTCCCTTAGACGTCTGTATGTATTTGCCATTTGTAGCTCTTGAAACAGTTGACTCATGCATTTTAATGTCATCTGCAACATCTTTTAAAGTTAATGGTTTTAAATACCCTTCTCCTTTTTCAAAAAAATCAATTTGAAATTTAACTATAGATTCAATTACCTTAGTTAATGTTTGTTTTCTCTGCTCAATACTTTTTATTATCCAAACAGCAGAATTTAATTTTTCTTGTAAAAATTGACTTGTTGTCTCATCTGAATTTTTAATCAATTCTTTATAAAAATTATTTATATTTAATTTAGGAATAGTTATTTCATTTATCAAAACAACATATTCACCATCTATTTTTTCTACTTTAGCATCAGGGATAATATATTTTATTTCTTCACTATTCCCAGCAAAAGATCTCCCTGGTTTTGGTTCAAGTGATTTTATTTCATCAGCGTATCTTTGAGCTTCCTCAACATCTATATTTAGCTCTGATGCAATCTTTGATAATTTATTTAATGCGATGTCTTCCAAATAATTTTCAACTATTTTAATTATCAATAAATCTTTTCTGTCCCTCAATTGAAGTAACAAGCATTCCTGTAAATTTCTTGCACCTACGCCTACAGGCTCAAATGTTTGAACTACACCAAGCATTATTTCTACTTCAGCTTCTGAAACACCCAGCACTTTCGCTAACTCTTCAGTGCTTTCTGTCAAATAACCATTACTATCTATATTCTGAATAATATATTCTGCAATCTTATACTCCCTTTGTCCTACGCTAACCATTGATAATTGCTCTAAGAGAAATTCTTTCAAAGTTTGCGAGGGCGTAAAAAAATTCTCAAATGTAATAGACTTTTCATCTTTATTTATTTCCTGCTTATAACTAATATCATCGTAATTTTCAATGTATTCTTTCCAATCTATTTGGTCAAACTCGTCAATTATTTCTTGTGGCTCTTCTATTACATCTTCGTACTCTAACAAAGGATTTTCTTCTATTTCTCTTAAAATATATTCTTGTAATTCTAAACTGGTATATTGAAGCAATTGAATTGCTTGCCTTAATTCAGGAGTCATTATTAATTTTTGGCTTTGTTCTAAAGTTAACTCATAATTAAGTTTCAATTACTTCACCTCCTCTTGTATGCTTCTATTATATCAAATTTTTGTGATACAAACAAAAAAACTTAAGGTCTTAGACCTTAAGTTTTTAACAATCTTCAGCTTTCTTAACATTGTATCCTGCTTTAGCTAATACATTTATAGCTTGTTTCAAATTTCTTTCGTTTACCATTACTATTGGTCCTGTGCATCCCATACCTGATTCTGCATATATTTGATTTTCCCAAAGCACGCTAACAGCATCATCAAGTTCCATTATGTCAATTCCATCTATTGTACCAGTTACAACTTCTTTTTCTGGCATTTTTACAACTTTGCTTTCTTCTTTTTTCACTGATTCTTTATTTAGAGATTTTAGTACTTCCTTGAATTTTGCTTTATTTGCATTTTCAAATTCATTTTTTGCCACATCAAATACTTTTCCTTTTACTAAATCTGCTGCATAACTGATCGCATTAGCTATTACAGGAGAACCAGATGCTCTTGATATGATTAATATTAGTCTACTATAGTCTTCTCCTATTCCAGGACCATAACCATAACCTAATGCCTCATAGCTGCCTCCTGTTGTATATGAGGAGAAAACTTTCATCAATATATTCCCTGTTAATGTGTCTGTGACCATTACATCTGGTGTACCAGCTAATAAATCATTGCCTCTCATTACGCACCCACCATCAGCTCTTGTAGACTCAGTCAAGTTTATATCATACCCATTGGATATGAGTTCTTTAAAAATTCTCTCCACTTGTCTTGCGCCATCTACATTAAGAATCCCAACTGTCGGATTTTTAACACCCATGGCTTTAGCAGAAATAATTCCATAAATACCATTTTTAACCATTGCCTCAACTCTATTAGATGAAGAAGTCCCAGTTGTTGTAGCTATGAACATTTCTTTGCCTTTTCCAGGGGTTATGACACGTCCAACTGTAGAGACTCCAATTGGGAAGCTATAGTGCATTGTAACACAGGAGCTTATCTCTTTATTATCGAGCATTTCCTCCATCTTTTTATAGCCTTCCTCTTCATTTTCTACTATAACTTGAGTTAGTTCAGATTCAACTTTTGGGCCTATCAATACAACTTCAATTGAACTATTTCTTTTTTGAGCTAATTCTGCACCTTTAACAACATTTAAAATCCCATGCTCACTGCCTAAAGTAGTTATACCAACTCTTATTTTTTCTCCATATTCTCCTGTTTCTAGAGTGTCAGCAATGTCATTGAATATCTTTGCTACTGTTTTCTTGATATTATCTGATTGCACATAATCACCCCTATTCTTCTAAAAGGTGTGCTGCAAAGTCTCTCATAGCTTCTGCTACAAAGCTTCTGATTTCTTCTTCTGAAATACCTTTGCTTTCTTCTTTTCTACCATCATTCTTTTCTATTACAATTGATACTCCATCAAATAAATTTGTCATTCTTCCTAAGAATAAACTTCCTTTACCGATTATCATTGCCTTATTTACTTTACCTGATTTGATGTCATCTATTGCAAAACCAACATATGGAACCCCTGAAGGTATATGCCCTTGAGTTGGTGCCCAGCCTTCCATGCCGTGTTTTTCAATAAATTCATTTATTTGAGTTCTTTCTAGCTCTCCTCTTTTTACTCCTAAAGCCGCAATCATTTTATAATTTGCATTAGGCACATCTCCAGCTCCAGCAGGTTTTGTGATATCAGGGTTTTGCATTTCTACAGAGTATTTATCTATATCTGTAATCTTTAAATTTCCTCTGTCAAGTGGTGCGGTAACTAGTGAAGTTATTACTGCTTGTGGTGATGAACCAGTCCCTACTGTGTGTCTACCTACTAAGTCATTTCTTAGAATTGGGCTTTCTCCATCGTTTTCGCTTACTAATACGGCAAATCCACCTACTACATCTTCTAATATTGGCAATCCCTTCTTAACATGGTCTTTTCCATTCATTCCCAATTTAGCAGTTGAACCGCCTGATACTACTAGTACATTTTTAAATGTATTAGCTCCTACTAAAGATGCAGCAGAAATTAATGCATGTGTTGGAGCAGCACAAAATCCTCTAACATCAGAGCCTGAAGCGTTGTTTAGACCTGCAAATTCTGCAATTGCTTTTGCAAAGTTTCCTCCACCTCTTTGGTTCATGTCCCCACAAGCTTCTTCAGAACATTCAATTACATACTCTATATCATTAGGATCTATATTTGTCTTATCAATCAAATGAAGAGCTGCTAGTACTGCAGATGCTTTTGAAACTAGGTTTTCAAAAATAACATGTGCACTTAAATTCTGATCAATGTCATGGGCTCTTTTTACACATCCAACTATATTGTTATCTAAATATAGCGGTTCTGCTTCTTGCTCATTAATTAATTTATTAATATCGTTTAATTCTTCTCCATCTTTAAGCCTTGATACTAATTCATCACTTATTAATGGGTGATTTGATAGCTTTTCTTTAACTATTTTTGTAAATTCCTTAGACAATTTAACTAGATCGAATACATCAACGATTTTCATCAATCCAATAAACTCATCTTCTGGCATAATTTCACCAAATTTTCCATTTCTGGTAGCATCTTCAACAGGTTTATCAACCCATGGCTGTGGTACAGATTTAAGATCTACTGGTGTTTTGTTCCCAATATAAACTTGATTTGGTAAATATTTTACTGCTTCTTCATAAGTTCTTAAACTATTTCTTAAATTTTTAAGATACTCTGAATTTGGATTTAATATTTTTTCTGTAGTTTGTGTTGTTCCATTGTGAACAACCATATCTGGTGCATGAACCAATATATAGCTTGCACCTTTAATAACTGCATTACTCAAAAGAGTCACCCCCAAAAATTCTTTGTATTTTAGAAAAGGGTGATATATATCACCCTTTTCTTGATACTATTTAGTTTTAATCTTCAAACACTGTTTGTTCTGTTACTTCAGTAGTTAAAGCTTTTAATGCTTTTTCTACTAACTTCCTTCTTAATGCTTTCTCTTCCTCTGGACTTAATTGTGGATTTCCAAGTGGATGAGGTATAGCAACTGCTGGAACTATTCTATTTGCACCTACTGTCAATGAAATAGGAACTACAGTACAAATATGAACAACTGGTAATCCAGCTCTTTCAATTTCTTTTACCATCGTTGCACCGCAACGAGTACAGGTGCCTCAGGTGGAAGTTAGTATAACTGCGTCAACTCCATCAGCTACTAATTCTTTTGCAATCTCACTAGCATATTTTTTAGCATTTGCAACTGATGTTCCATTTCCTACTGTTGCATAGTAATATCTATGAAGTTTCCCAATCTTGCCTTCTTTTTCAAGATCTCTTAATACATCAACTGGTAAAACTCTATCAGCGTCTTCATTAGCATATACTGGATCATATCCACCATGTGCAGTTTGGAATGTATCCTCAGTTAAATCTGTTATTCCTTCAATATCATACTTACCGTATTTTGATGCAGAACTTGATTCTATATGATCTGGATTTCCTTTTGGAACGATACCCCCGGATGTTACAAGAGCAATTTTTGCTTTAGTAATATCTTTTATCGCTGGGCTTGGAGTTACTCTGTCGAAATCTGGCATTGGGTATTCAGTTTCGTATTTTTCACCATTTATCTTTTTGATTAACATCTCGACAGCTCTTTGTGAGCCTCTCTTATCAGCAAAATAGTTAACTCTTATTCCCCTCTTGATATATCCTTCTTCTTCAGGGGATCCTATCTTTTCACCTTTTGCTAATTTCAATGCAAATGGTACAATCTTTGATACTGCATCTCTCATCCCAACAGCACTGTCTTTTGTAGGGATGATATATATTGATTTTCTGTATAAATCTACTCCTGGGTTTTCTTCATACATTGCTGTTAAAGCTGGAATATTTAACTCATTTTGAACTGCTTCTGTTATAGCACCACAAGCTACCCCATATCTTCCTGCATTAAATGCTGGTCCAGCAATAAACAAATCAGGATTGTATTGTTTAACAAGCTCAAGCACTTTAGCTTTAGCTTCTTCTATGTTTTCATTAAAATAACTATCTCCACATATAACTGTAGCAACTATTTCAGCCTCATCTTTGAAACCAGCTTGTAATGCCATACCAGGTCCTACTACTCCTTCTCTGACCTCTGGTTTGAAATCAGCCTTCTCTTCTCCACCAATTCCTGCAAAGAATTGATTAAGATAGTGTACTATTCTTATTTTCCCCATTTGTTTCCCTCCTCTCCTAAATTTAGTTGGAGAATTAATATTTTGAATACTGCTCTCTCATACTTTTTACTTCTTCAATTATAGAGTCAACATCTAGAACCATTTCCATCATGCCGATTTGTTCATCATATACTTCTGGATCTACTGACTCTTTAAATTCTGGTTCTACTGCGTGATAAACTCTGAGTCCCAACGAGACTCCTGCCAATGGACCTGCATAAGTTGGATCACCAGCTGTTACTGTTTCTGCAGCTAATCCTGCTGCTTCAGCTTCAGCACCACCCAAAACAACTATTGTGTTTTCTGGGCCATATTTTTCAGCTAGTTCCTTTACTCTTTTTTGGTTTTCCAAGTCCATTGCTCCTGCAGCCGTTCAGACGAAGCATTCTGTTGCTGAGAATACTACTTCTGCAGGAGTGGTTTTTATACATTCTTCAATCGCTGGTCCAGGGATTCCATCCCTATCACCAATGATGATAACTTTTGAATTTTCATCAAAGATTGACATTTTCCCACTTCCTTTCATTGTTTTAAAACATTCAAATACTAATATGTTTTAGCAGTTAAATTGCTAAATCCTATTTCATTTGTAGCACCTGTTATCGCTTGAATTTCAACAGTAATAGAGCCATCTTCAGCCAAACTACCATCAAATCCACCAGCTATTATGTCAACATATTCTAATGAGCCAATGACCTTATCCATTGGAGGGAGTGTTATTACTTGGTTAGCATTTCCAGCTGTAACAACAGCATCCGCAGCTTTATCAGCATCTGCTAAAGACTGACTTGCCCCATCTCTGCCTGCATATTCATCTGTTATTATTACTGTTTTGATTCCTTTTGCTTCAATCTTCTTGCAATTCATTATCAAGTCAGTATCAGGATTACCAAATCCTTCTTGTGATATTATAACAGCATCTAATCCGAGATATTCAGCTAATTTTGCTGTCATGTTTGAAGATCTTTCTTTGTCAGCTAAATATACATTTTCGTTTGTAATTATAACACCTACAAAATTTAAGTCTTTGCCATGCACTTTTAGTAAATCCTCTATTACTGGATTGTTTAAGTGATGATAAGTTGTGTTTTTGTCGCATGCTGAAACGCAGTTTCCACTAACAATTGCTCCATCCATAACTTCTGTTGGATACATTATAGTAGGTATGATTTGTTTTGCATCTACACCATATACGTATGTGTCATGTAATAATCCTTGAGTCTGAAGCATTTGTACATATCCAACTCTTGGTAAATTTGGATATTTCTTCAATCCATCTGTAAACGTATCTACCTCATATACCTTAACTTCATCAGCAACGATATTTCTTGCTGTCTCGGCAAGATATTTAGCAGCTTTAAATCCTGCTAATCTAACAGCTTTCTCATGTTCGTGTTGTTTTAACCCATCAACTGGATCACAAACTAACACTATGTTTATTAGTTTTGAGAAAGGAGTATAGTCAGCGCCAGGGCCTGACATGTCGACAATCCCTTCTTGGAATCCAACAATTTTGCCTGTCGTCATTACTGCACAACCTTTTAATACATTAGTCTTCCCAGAGCCAACCATATCTACCTTTGATAGAATCCCAGGGAATATTCCTCCAGGACCATCTACTTTTACCCTTGGTTCAATGACGTCTTTTACAGGTGTAATTCTTACTTTTTCTCCTGGTTTAGCAATATCAACTTCTACTTTCTTTAAATGTTCATCTTCCATTAATATGTCAATTAACTCTTGCTTATTTATTGAAAGAACACCTTCTTCAAGTTTAGTTGTATCGCTAAATTTTACATCTTTAATTAGGATATTACCTAATTCTAGACGCATTTACTTCACCTCCCTTAAATATTTCACATATATCCTAAACTCATATGAGTTAGAGGCTTAACAATATTTTTTTATTAATTCTTCAACGCTTTTTTCTGTTGCTTCGTCTCCTACAACTGAATCTATCCTCTCACCATTTTGATATATAGCAATTACTGGCAATCCTAAAACTTTTTGTCCTATTGCTACTCTTCTAGCTTTTGTAATATCCAATGATGTAAATTTAATTTTATCCCCATATTTTTCTTCTAAGCTATGAACAAATGGCATTAATGCTTTGCAAGGCTCACAAGATGGGCTCCAAAAATCTACTAATACTGTCCCTTCAGCTTTTAAAACTTCTTCTTCAAAATTATCTTTGTTTAGTTCAATCATTACTACTCCTCCTTTTATTCAAAAATATTTTCTTCTATATATTTTTCTGCTTGTGTAGCAGCTATTGCACCATCTGATGTTGCAGTTACAACTTGTCTTAGAGGTTTTACTCTATTATCTCCAGCTGCAAACACTCCAGGAATATTTGTTGCCATCTTATCGTCGGTTAATATATACCCTTTATCCATATTAATGATGCCTTCGAATAATTGTGTAGCAGGATCATATCCTATAAACACAAAAACCCCAAAAGTTCCATCATTTTCATCAGCAAATATTTCTTTTTCCTCACCTGTTTTAAGGTTTTTAACTACCATTGATTCTAGCAGTTCATCACCCCTTAACTCTGTGATAACGGTATCCCACATAAAGTGAAGTTTTTCATTTGCAAAAGCTTTTTCTTGTATAGATTTTGCTGCTCTTAATGAATCTCTTCTATGAATTATAGTAACTTTTCTAGCAAATTTTGTTAGATACATCGCTTCTTCAACTGCTGAATCTCCGCCACCTACTACAAATACTTCTAGATCTTCGAAAAATGCAGCATCACAAGTAGCGCAATATGAAACTCCTCTACCAGTTAACTCTTTTTCTCCTGGACAGCCTATTTTCTTAGGAGTTGCTCCAGTAGCAATTATAACTGTTTTAGCTTCGTAATCTGCTTTCTCACCTTTTAGCAATTTAATCTTTCCGGAAAAATCAACACTTTTAATCGTGTCAGATGTTCTTTTAGCACCAAAGCCTTCAGCTTGCTCTACCATTCTAGCTACTAATGAAGGACCTGTTGCATTTTCTATTGATCCAGGATAATTAGCCACTTCTTCAGTAGTGACAATTTGGCCACCAACTGCATCTTTCTCAATTATCAGAGTATTTAACCTCGCTCTAGCTGCATATAACCCTGCTGATAAACCTGCAGGACCTGCTCCAATTATTACAACATCATATAGCATAATTTAACCTCCTAATTTATATTTAAACCAAAAAACTACAAAAAAACAGAATAAATAGACTGCCTGCCTACTTACTCTGTTTATTGACCTGAGAGATTCTCTCTATAAGAGATTGCTCCTTCGGTGTAATGTCACTTTCCAGAGTTCTGTCATATTACGGTACTTTTGCCTGAGAGGTTCATATCTGAGTGGCTAGCTCAAATAATTACTCCTTCGGCGCCTTTACGGTCTCTCCCGCAACAATCATCCAGAAACGAAACTATAAAATTTTGTTACTAAATTAACAACTTTCTTCGCTTTAATTATAACTTACTATATTAAATATTTCAATATAAAATTTTTTAATATTAATTATTCTTTAAATTTATCCAATACATACATGGCAATATTTCTCGAGTGATCAGATACTCTTTCTAAATTGCTTATTACATCTAAAAACACCACTCCTGCTCCAGTACTGCAAAGCATCTGATTAAGTCTTTCAATGTGATTAGCTCTGTTTTGTTTTTCAAGTCTATCCACTTCATCCTCTAGGGCAAGGACTTGTCTTGCTAAGTTTTCATCTATATCTCTGTAGGAAACCATTGCTGTTTCAAATACTTTCTTGCAAAGATCAAACATTTCTGTAAGTTCTCTAATCGCATCAGGTGTGAAATAGATGTTGTTTTCATATTTAAACTGTGCTTGTTCAGTAATGTTTTCTACATGATCCCCTACTCTTTCAATATCTCCTATTACATAAAGCATTGCATTTATGTCAGCATGTTGCTCATCCGATAATGGGGCATTAGAAAGTGCTACTAGATATTCAGTTATCTCTCTTTGAATCTTATTCACAATTTGTTCTTTTTCAAGAATTGAGTCTACTTCGTCTATCTTATCCTCAATTATTACTCTCTGGCATGCCAGAAGGTTGTCATGAACAAGTTCACCCATTCTCAAAGTCTCTTTCTTTGCTTGTGCAAGAGCTATAGAAGGTGTTTGTATGATACGTTTGTCTAAATATATTGCTGCAGCTACTTCAACCTCATCTTCACCAGGAATCAATTTTTCTGCTGCTTTTACTAGTAAATTTGCAAATGGAAACAAAACTATCACATTTATGACATTAAAAAGTGTATGTGCATTTGCAATCTGCCTAGTAACATCGTTTGGTGATATGTATACAACTAATTTTCTAATCGGATAACTTAAAAATGTCATAAATAAGAGCGTCCCAACTACATTAAAAAGAAAGTGGATTACCGCAGCTCTTTTTGCTGTTTTATTAGCGCCAACACTTGATATTAGTGCCGTTGTTGTTGTTCCGATGTTGCTGCCAAAAAGAATAGGTAATGATATTCCTATAGTAACCAATCCTTCTTTTGCTAGTGCTTCTAGTAAACCAATAGATGCAGAACTACTTTGAACTAATGTTGTTATTCCTAAACCAACCAGCATTCCAAGTATAGGATTATTTAAACTGGTAATAATTCTTGTGAAAGCTGGTAATTCAGCAAATGGTTTTAAGCCATCACTCATCATACCCATGCCAATAAAAAGTATTCCAAATCCAATCAATATCTCGGCGTATGATTTTGCATTTTTATTTTTTGCTATCATCCAAATTGCTACTCCAATAGCCACAGCAATTGGTGCTATAAATTCTAAATCGAATGCAATTAACTGAGCTGTTATAGTTGTACCAATGTTTGCTCCCATTATTACTCCTACAGCTTGTGGTAATGTCATCAGCCCAGCATTAACAAATCCAATTACCATAACAGTTGTAGCGCTGCTACTTTGGATTATCATGGTTACAGCCGTACCTACTAATACACCCATAAGTCTATTAGTAGTTAAAGCCTCAATAATTGATTTAAGCCTATTCCCAGCAGCTTTTTCTAATCCACTGCCCATCATAGTCATGCCATATAAAAACATTCCCAATCCCCCAAGAACTGGGATTATTAAACTCATAATATTTGTATCCCCCTTTATTTAGTTTTATTCTACACTAATCCAGGAAAGCCTAGCTGTCTTAGCGCTTCATACAAAATTATATTTACTGAATTAGATAAATTTAGTGACCTTTTCAAATCACCTCTCATAGGTATCCTTATTGCTTTATCTATATTTTTGAATATTAAGTCCTCTGGTAACCCTTTTGTCTCTTTTCCGAAGACAAAAAAAGATTCATCCTCATATTTGAAATCCGTATAAATTTTTTTTGCTTTAGTTGTAGAATAATAAAAAGGATAATCATTATATTTCTCAATGCATTCTTGAAAGTTGTCATAGTAATATACATCGAGTAAATCCCAGTAATCAAGTCCTGCCCTTTTTAAGTGTTTATCGTCAACAGAAAATCCAAGTGGCTTGACAAGGTGAAGCCTTGTTTTAGTAATAGCACATGTTCTTGATATATTGCCAGTATTTTGAGGTATTTCTGGCTCAACTAATACTATATTTAACGCCATTTTATCACCTATTCTAATATAAATTTCCTAAAAGCATATGCTACTCCGTCTTCATTGTTTGTTTTTGTCACGAAGTCTGCAATTTCTTTTATCTCTTTTTCTGCATTGCCCATTGCAACTGAAATACCAGCTCTTTCTAGCATAGAAAGATCATTGTCATTGTCTCCTATCGACATGATCTCTGATTTATCAATGCCAAGCAGACTAGAAACGTACTGCAACGCCTGGCCTTTTGACACATCTCTTCTTGTTAATTCAATATTATTGATTCCACTTTTAGATATATTTACTCCATCTATTTTTCTTAGTCTATCTCTTACTTTATTCAATTTATCTAAATCATCATCAATGAATAAAAATTTGTAAATATTGATATCTTTTTGGTTTATTATTTCATCTACATCATCAAAGAGTTCAAAGTTGATGTTTTGACCCTTTAATCTTTCTTTAGATGAATTGTAATATTTATCTATCTCTTTTATATATTTATTTGAAAAATAAGTGTTTTCATTATAAAAATGGAAATAAATATTCTCTTCTTTTGCTATTTCTACAATTGTTTTGATTGTCTGTTTATCTAATGGCGAATTGTAAATAATCCTTAAATCCCTATCAGTTATGATTGCTCCATTTGAAGCTATGGTATGACTCTTTAGCCCCAATTTTTCTCCAAAGTAAAGAGCTGATTTTAAAACTCTACCTGTTGAAATGACAATCTCTACATTTTTCCTTTGTGCAGCTTTAAGTGCTTCTATTGTTTCACTGCTTACCTCTCCACGATCATTTAATAATGTGCCATCCATATCTATAGCGACTAATTTTATATTCATAACTTTCCTCCGAGTATTTAATATAACATATTTATTATAAATAATAAATATTAATTTAATACATCAATAGAGGAAGCCAAAAGGCTCCCCCTTTAATTAATTAAGTCTAGTGCATTTTTTACTATGTTTTCAACACTAAGCCCAAATTTATCAAACAGTTTATTGGCAGGTGCAGAAGCTCCAAAATTATCAATAGAGATGATTTTCCCATCTAAACCGACATATTTGTACCAACTTAAAGATGAGCCTGCTTCGACAGCAATTCTAGCCCTTATATTGGAAGGAAGAACTTTTTGTTTATAATCATCATCTTGCATTTCAAAAAGTTCGAATGAAGGCATACTTACTACTCTTGTTCCAATTCCTTTTTCTTCTAATATTTCACTTGCTTTATAAATTAAATTTACTTCTGAACCTGTTGCTAATAATATCAATTTAAGTTTTTTAGTTTCTTTTTTTAAAATATATCCTCCTTTTAATGCTTCTTTTCCTGTTCCGTTTAACAAAGGAAGAGTTTGCCTAGAAAGAACTAGTCCAACAGGAGTTTCTGATGATTTTATTGCTGTATACCAGCCTGCAGCAGTTTCTCTTGCATCACAAGGTCTAAAAGTAATAAAATTAGGTTGTGCTCTGAATACAGTTAGTTGTTCAATAGGTTGATGAGTTGGTCCATCTTCTCCTACTCCTATACTATCATGAGTTAATACATATGTGACAGGCTGTTTCATCATAGACGACAACCTCATTGCAGGTTTCATATAATCAGAGAAAATGAAGAATGTGGCACCAAATGGCCTTACTCCTCCATGTAAAGAAAGTCCATTTAATATAGCTCCCATTGCATGTTCTCTTACTCCAAAATGAATATTGGATCCCGAATAGTCTTCGGATGAGAAATCTTTTCTATTTTTCATATACGTCTTTGTAGATGGTGCTAAATCGGCAGAACCTCCTATTAAATTCGGAATAATCTCAGCCAATCTGTTAATTAATATTCCTGATGCTTCTCTTGTTGATAAATCCTTTTCAAAACTCCAAAAATCATCTGAATCCAAATATTCAGTAGGAATATCTTTGTTAATCCAAGCTTTTAACTCTTTTGCTAACTCTGGATATTCATCCATATATTTTTTAAACATTTCATTCCATTCTTTTTCCTTGTTAGCCAAGTTGTCACACACTTCTTTTAAATGGCTTTTTACTTCCTCAGGCACTTCAAATGCTTGATATTGCCAATTTAAGTTTTTCTTAAGCAGTTCTATATTACTATCTCCTAGTGGTTCGCCATGAGCAGATGCACTATCTTGCTTATCTGTACCATAACCTATATGAGTTCTTATCTCAATTAATGTAGGTTGGTTTAAATTTTTCTTTGCCTGCAATATAGCTTTTTCTATAGCTTCTAAGTCATTTCCGTCTTCGACATAAAGTGTTTCCCAACCTAAAGCTTCATATCTTTTTCTAACATTTTCTGTAAAAGCAATGTCAGTACTGCCTTCTATTGAGATAGAGTTCGAGTCATATAATACTATCAGCTTGCCTAATTTCAATGTTCCTGCTAAAGATGATGCTTCATTACTTACCCCTTCCATCAGATCTCCATCTCCAGCTATTACATATGTGTAATGGTCAATTACATTGAAATTATCTCTATTAAATATTTTCGATAAATGTGCCTCAGCCATTGCCATTCCTACAGCCATTGATATGCCTTGTCCTAATGGTCCAGTGGTAGCCTCTACGCCTTTGGTGTGACCGTATTCAGGATGTCCTGGTGTTAGACTATCTAGTTGCCTAAAATTCTTCAAATCATCAATAGTTAAACCATAATCAAATAAATGAAGTAATGAGTACAATAACATAGATCCATGACCTGCGGATAAAACAAATCTATCTCTATTTATCCAATTCGGATTTTTACCATTGTGATTCATAACCTTCGCCCACAAAGTATATGCCATAGGTGCTGCACCTAAAGGCATTCCAGGGTGCCCAGATTTTGCTTTTTCTACAGCCTCTGCTGCAAGCATTCTAACTGTATTTACACAAAGTTGATCAATATTCATAAAATCTCCTCCTAATTTAACTGATTTATTGCGTTTTTATCAAATATTACCTTAATTAAAAACATAGGTAAGTATATTTGTCTCTTTATCCTTGAAGGGTTTTTAATAAGTCTATAAAACCATTCTAAATTTAATTTGATAAATATGTCTGGTGCTCTGTTTACTCTCCCTGATAGGACATCAATTACTCCACCATTTCCTATCATAACTGTAGCATTAATTTTATCTTTATTTTTGTCTATCCATAGTTCTTGTTTAGGAAATCCAAATCCAACAAATATTATATCGGGTTTAGATCTATTTATGTCTTCAATCACTTCTTTTTCCTCTGATGAATTTTCATCTCCTGTATGTGAACCGCTAAAATAGCCATGGTGATATCCACACAATCTAATATTTGGATATTTTTTTAATATATTATCAAATGCTTCTTTACTTACTCCATCTTTTCCACCTAGAAGATATAAACCCAAACCATGTTTATTAGCTATTTCTAATAGTTTTATAGAAGTATCGTATCCGGTAACTCTTTCTTTTAAATTTATCTTTTTTAATTTAGCCCCGTAGATCAATCCTATTCCATCTGGAATAACATGATTTGCTGAGTTTATTAATCTGATTAATCTTTCATCTTTCTTTGCCATCATCACAATTTCAGTATTCGGAGTAAATACAGTTGTTTTTTCCTTTTTCAACAATGCATTTTCTAAATCTTTGCTGATATCCTCTAGAGTAGTATTTTCAACGTGTATACCAAAGAAATTCACTCTATCCATCAATTCACCTTCCCAACAAGCTATAGACTAATTCGACATTTTCTTTAGATAATTTTATTAAATCTTCTTTTTTTTGTGTCATTTTGTTTACAATCGTTTGTTTATTTGTATATATTTTTTCGATATAATCAACCAGATGTTCTGATTTTATGTCATTTACATCCACGTAATAATCGTACTCTAATTCCTTCAAAAATCCTTCTACTTTTGGATCATAAACAATTCCAATCATGGGTGTCGCTTGAGAAGCTGCATATATCAAAGTATGCAATCTCATAGATATAATTAAATCCATTTTTTTAATTATGCTTAAAATATTTTCTACAGGATATTCATTTCTAAGAATAAAACATCCTTCTAAATTTGTCAATTCCAATAAGCGTTTGCTTATTTTAATGTCTTCTTTGTAATGCATTGGTATTAAAATTACATTTACCCGCTTCGTATTTATCAAATAATCTATTGTCTTTGTTAATTCTATTAATATTTTCTCATCTTCATTGTCCCAACTTCTTATTGATATGCCTACAATTGGCTTGTCAATGGGAATTTTTTCATTTTCTAATATGCCAATCGCCAAATTTTCTTCAGTCGCTTTTAATGTAAATACAGGATCTGCAGTCACCTTAATATTTTTATTTTTTACTCCCAATTTTTCTAGGTATTCTTTTGATAAATTATCCCTTAAAGAGATGTAATCTACTTTATTGAGAATATTGCGTGTCAGTATTCTATTTATCTTCTTGTTTATAGGCCCAATCCCATTTGCATACACAAATATTGGTTTTTTAAACATTAGAGCTAATTTCATCAAAGTTAAATAATACAACAGGGATCTAGTAGATGTTACATCTTGCAGCAAACTACCCCCACCACTTATTAATAAATCTGTTTCTTTAATCGATAAAAGAACTTCTTTTATTTTAAATCTGTTAGCAGAAAATACTTCACACATTTTCTCAGTCTTATCAGGATTATTGGATAAAACTTTAATTTTTAGACTATTGTCATAATTGAGCAAGTCGTTAACTATAGCCTTGAGTATCGCATCATCTCCACTGTTGTCAAATCCAAAATAACCTGACATTAAAACTTTTGGAGAAGAGCTTAATATATAGTTATAAATCTTAATGTGATTCTGTGCCATAGAGTTATATGAATAATGTTCACAAGCATCGTCATGGAGTTTTTCCCCCATTTTAGTTCTTTCTTCTGTATTTTCAGCTAGGTAAAGAATTTTATTAGCTAAATCTAAATAATCACCCACTTCTATCAGAAACCCATTCACTCCATTTTTAACAAGTTTATTTATACCACCTACATTTGTCGTTACAACAGGTATTTTGAATTTTGCTCCTTCAAGGATTGTGTAAGGGAAGCTCTCACTGATAGAGGTCAAACAATTTATATCAATCGAATTTATAAAAGAATAAGGATCCTTTACATAGCCTAGTAAATAAACGTCTTTCTCTATGCCATATTCCTTTAACATTCTTTCTAATTCCTCTTTTTCAGGTCCTTCTCCAGCAATCAATACTTTAATTTTACGTTTCTTTAATACCTCGTTTACTGCTTTTATAAATGTAACATGGTCTTTTACTTTATCTAGTCTAGCTAAAATCCCTACAAATACATCATCTTCATCGTAGTTAATTTCATATCTTTTTAAGAAATCTTCTTTGGGAACAAAATACTCTTCTTTATCACAATCAATACCATTATATGTCACAAAAATCTTATCTCGTTTAAAGCCTCTATCTATCAGCATATTTCTAAAAGTATCTGAAACTGCTATATAGTAATCGAATTTTTTTAAACTAATTCTATTGAGATTTGTGTATACAAGCCTCTTATAAAAATTGTCTTTAAAATCTAATTTGTAGTCACTATGAATTGTTGTAACAAAGGGTTTATTTACTTTGCGTTTTAAAAATGTAGCTATGAAGTTAGCCCTAGCACCATGACAATGTATTATATCATAATCCTCTTTGTTTATTTCAGCTACCAGTCTATCAACTACAGATAAATCAAATCTCTTATCTTGTCTGAAAACTTCAATATTTATTCCCTCTTTTAAAGCATCTTGATAAAATGAATCTTCTATAAAACATATCAATTTAACATTTATCGATTTGCTAAGCCCTTTTAACAGAGATATAATATGAGTCTTTGCTCCTCCACTATCTCCCCCACTAATTAAATGCAATACTTTCAAGCTTGATGGCTCATTTTATTAGAGCCTCCCTCCTCTCCGAAGAGAATCTCTTTAACTTTATTGCTATACTGTATCTTTTTATTTTTATTATGTCTAAATGCTTTAATTAAATTAAATTCGCTGCTAAGTTGAACATAGTCCAAGGGATTGTATCCATTCTCAATAAGGTATTTTGCAGCCTTTATTAATGAATCTAATTCAGCTTTTACAAATACTTCTGCGGCTACACCTTTTTTATAATAAATTTTCTGTCTCTCATCAAGTAATATAAAAGCATTAAATCCCATAGCCCATTGTGAAGTAAATATTCTAAAAGTTCTTTTTTTATTTTCAAATTGTTCCTTAGTAAGAGCTGTTATATTTGTTATCAGTTCAGGCATAATTGGACTATTAACTTGATAACATAATATTTTTATGTTTTGATTATCTATACTTTCTATGTTTTCTAGTGCTTTTATAGCAGCTATTGAAGTATTGTAATGATCTATGTGTGAATCAACTAAAAATGGAATGTATATGATGGTAGGTTTTATATCTTCAACAATTCCCTTGATATCACGAATTAATTTGTCATCTTCAAAGTTCACTTCAGAATCTTTATAATCTAGAAATATAATTTCACTAATTCCATAAATTTCTTTAAGTGTCTGCGCTTCACTTTTTCTTTTTTTTATCAGTTCCTCTTTGTTTAAATCAGTGGTTGCTCCACTGCCATCTGTTATATATACAATATACACTTCACTGGCTTTCTCTTTGTATTTGATTAATGTTCCTCCTAAGCCTATTGTCTCATCATCTACATGAGGTGCAAATACAATAACTCTATCATTTAACCCCATTAGATGATCTACATCATAGATATCTTTCTTAGGAGATCTAAAATACACATATTTGGTGTAAATTCCATTTATAACGCTTATTGGTTTTTTAAGTATTTTTTTTAATTTGCTTTTATTCAAAGTATCACCTTCATCTAAAAATAGTCTGCCTTATTCATGGGAATATCAGGAAACTCATTTTTATCTAACCTGTTATCATAAAATACAGTAACACTATTATTTTTAAATAACTTATAAAATAGAGTTTCTTTATCTACATACTTAAATATCATACCAAAATTTTTTTTCTGGAAATAATGATTGTATGCAGGATCAAAATTTCCTAAATAATAATAAATCCCGTTTTTTCTCTTTAATAGTAAATATGAAGCTTCTTTCCCATTTGAATAATAATATTTATTGTTTGGATTATCAACAAATCTCCACTTTAAATAATCTCCATCTATATAATCTTCTTTCTTATTTAAATCAGCTTCATTAATGTTTAAAGTGAGATATCTTTTTTTATATATCTGCCACCCTAGTTTCAAATTAGCAGGGAGTGAATTCTCATTTGGAAAATTATATATAAAAGAACCTCTGCTTTTTTCTAAAGCTAATTTGCTCATCTGAGAGAATATTCCCATTTTACGATATTCTTCTAATACAGCAGTGTCGCATGGTTGATAAGAAATCTGATTATTTAAATCATTTCTCCAGAAACATCTTATTCCAATTAATTTTTTATCATCATAGCAAAACACGTGAATTGAATCACCATAAATATTTTTTCTGTATTTCCAATCAAACCACAAACTACTCATATCTTCGTTGAATATAAAGTTGAAAAGTTTTAAAAAAGATAGCTCATCCTCATTTGAAACTTCACTTGTCATTTTTACATCGAAATGTAATTTGTTATTACTCAATTATATATTCACCTCTAACTAGAACAAATGTTGAATCTTGCATGATGACTAATCCTCTACCATCATCTCTTGGAATGATCAATTGATGATTTCGGGGAATATTTTCTCCTTCTTTTAAATCAACACCATCTGTAACATCTGATATTCCTCCTAGATCACTAACTTTTGCAGCAGCTTTCCCACTTCTTAATATAAACTCTGTTCCTTCTCTTCCTATTATCTTTTGCCCATTTTTAAGCTCTATTACCTCTAAAGTATTGGAATTAGAGTTGTTTAAACTGCCTATCTTATCATCGACATATTTTCTTTCCTCTGAAGTTTTTTGTTCTAAGTAACTTAAAGTTATCAAAGGATCGGTTTCAGAACCAGCCCTAGCAAAACTAGTAATATCACCTAAATTCATATATAAACCAGTCCCCACAAATATTCCTGCCATTGTAAATATGATTAATTTATTTTTTATTTTCATTCAAAAAACACCTCTTTATAAATTATTAACTTAATTATCAACTTTCATTATACTATAAATAAGCAAAAATAATAAGCACTTTAAACTTTTCTAAGTGCTTATTATTTTTAAAATATGTATTTATTAGTAATCCCCAAGTCCAACACTTATCTTTAATGCCTCATCAATTTTTTTCATCATTTCGTCATCAAATTTCCCTACTTTTTCTCTAAGCCTTTTTTTATCAATAGTACGAATTTGTTCTAATAAGACCACAGAGTCCTTTGGCAGCCCAAAATCTTGAGCAGTAATCTCGACGTGGGTAGGAAGCCTAGCTTTATTGATTTGAGAAGTAATTGCCGCTACTATTACAGTAGGGCTATACTTATTTCCAACATCATTTTGTATTATAAGTATAGGCCTTACTCCACCTTGTTCTGAGCCAACCACAGGACTAAGATCTGCATAATATATTTCTCCTCTTTTTACTATCATAAAAATCTATGCCCCAAGTTTATTTCGTAATACATCAAGTCAATCATATCCTCCTCAATGCCTATTTCAGCAAGGGTTAAGTTGATTTGGCTGACTTCCTCATAAGCTTTTATAAATTCTTGATATTTCTTACATTTGCAACCATTATTACACAAAATTTGCAGCTGTCTAAATAAGATGTCATTTTCATTTAATATTACTGGAAGTCTTAAATTAACTTGTGCCAAGAAATCCACCCCCTTATAGGCTTAGAGATATTAAAACATTATTACATGATGATTATATAACTTTAGTAAAAACCATGTCAATAGTTATATCAATCTGTCAAATATTCTACAATCTCAGTAATTTTTCCATTTTCTATATATACTCTCGGAACTCTTCTGTTAATCATGCATGTAATCTCATAATTTATTGTCCCAATTGACTTTGCAATTTCATCAACATGAGGGTATCCTTCTTCTTTATCTCCAAATAATACGACTTCATCTCCAATGTTTACATTTTGTATTTCTGTAACATCTATCATCAGTTGATCCATGCAAATATTGCCGACTACATTAGCTAATTGACCATTGACGAAAACTTTTCCCTTGTTTGATAACAATCTTGTATAACCATCAGCATATCCAATAGGAACGGTTGCTATTTTTGAAGGTTTTTTTGTCATAAACTTATGCCCATAACTGATACCAGTATTTGTTGGAACATTTTTTATATTTGATATGATTGACTTAAGAGTCATAGCTGGCCTTAAATTAATCCTGTTCTTATTCACCTCATCCGAAGGATAAAGCCCATAAAGAATTATTCCAGGCCTTGCTAAATCTAAATTATATTCTGGTATATCAATTATTGCTGCAGAATTTGATACATGTTTAAGTTCAATACTCAGACCTCTTTGTTCTAATTGGTTTACCATGTGCATAAATTTATTAAATTGCTCAATTGTTTCTGTTTTATCTTTTTCATCCGCCTTTGCAAAATGTGTGAATATACCCTCTATGCTTATATTTGGGAGAGTGCTTATTTTTAGTATTTCATCAATAGATTCATCCGTTGGTAAAAATCCTAACCTGCCCATTCCAGTGTCAATCTTTATATGTATCTTTGCGGTTTTTCCTAATCCCATAGCTTTTTGAGATAATTTTTTTGCATCTTCATATTTATATATCGTTTGAATTAAATCATACAATAAAACTTCTTCATATCTAGTTGGGCTAGTATAATTTAGCATTAAAATTGGAACATTTATGTTTTCTCTTCGAAGTTCAATCGCTTCATCTAATATAGAAACTGCAAATCTAGCTGCTCCAATTTGCAAATATTTTTTAGCTAAAACAACTGAGCCATGTCCATAAGCATTTGCTTTTATTACAGGCATGATTATCGTTTTATCATTCACTATTCTTTTTATTTCATTGAAATTATGTTCTATATTGTCTAAATTAATTTCAAGAAAAGTTTCTCTATGATTTGTAAACATATTATACATCTCCAATATGATATTATTTTACGATACAGCTAATTGCCTTTGGTAAATATTCTATTATATCTCTTGCTATCATTCCGTATTCTCCATACTCTTCTTTAGCTAAATCACCAGCAAGTCCATGCACATAAACCCCCATCACACTAGCCTCGTAAGGATCATATCCCTGCCCAACAAAAGATGCAATTGTACCCGCCAAGACATCTCCACTTCCTGCTGTCGACATCCCAGGATTTCCTGAATAGTTTTTATAAATAGAATTGCCATCTGTCACTATGGTTTCATAACCTTTTAATACTGTAATTACATTTAGTTCTCTAGAAAAATTGACTGCACATTCTTCTTTATGTTGATTTATGTAATTTATGTCTTTTTTAATCAATCTAGACATCTCTCCAGGATGTGGTGTGATTATAGTTTTACCACCCCTATCGTTCAAAATCTCTATATCGTCTGAGATGTTATTTAAACCATCTGCATCGATTATCAGTGTATCTTTAAAATTATTTATACAATAATCTATATAAGTTAATTGTTTGTAGCCAATACCCATCCCAGGGCCTATGAGCAGTGATGAAAAATCATTAATATCCATTTTGCCTAACACAAAACATTCTATATCTCTTAATATAGCTTCGGTTGGTACAATATTAGTATTATTTAATAAAGATGAGTTGACTAATCCATAAACAAGTCCTGATCCACTTCTTAAAGCAGAATATGCTGATAAATACAAGGCTCCTGTCATTCCGATGCTGCCAGCAATAATTCCAACTTTCCCAAAATCTCCTTTATGTGAATCTAACTTCCTTTTATTCAATCGATAAGGCATGTTTACTGGTATTTCCACCTTAGTATTTTTCCCTGTTAAAGCTACAGCTACAGCAATAGAATATTCTTTTTCGTTTGAAATAGATATATCTACATCTTCAATTCCCAATATATTAAATGTTGATCTGAGTTTCCTATTTAAGCATATAAATGGATTGCCTAAACCATTGTGTTTTATCTCAATATCTTTCCATGAAATTTCTCCTATGCCTGTCCCTATCATTTTTGAAATAGCTTCTTTTGCAGCAAATAATCCGGCTACAGTCGCAATGGATTCTTTTTTGTCCTTTATGTAATTCAACTCATTCTCCGTAAAAACCCTTTCATAAAATGAGTTTTTATTTTCTTTTAAAATTTTTTCTATTCTATCGTTTTTGATTATATCAATTCCTGTTAGCATAAAATCATCTCCACAATAATAGAATAACACCTATTTTGTTTAATTTAAAGAGGTGTTATTCATATTTCAAATTATTAAGTTTTATTTAAATTTTCTGCTGCCAGGTTTTACTAAAGGTAAACCAGCTTTGCATAATGGACAATCATTTGCATCATATACTTTAGCTTCTAACTTCAGTGCAGAGTAAATAGGAAAGTTAATCTTTTCAACGGTTCTATCGATTATAGCTGCAATTCCAATCACTTTTCCTCCTAAGCTCTCAATTACTTCAATGGTTTCATATGATGACTTTCCTGTTGTTATAACATCTTCTGCAATAAGCACCTTTTGACCTTCTAGAATTTCAAACCCTCTCCTTAATTTCATAATATTGTCTTCTCTCTCAGTAAATAAAGATGGTTTCCCAATTTGTCTTGCAATTTCATAGCTTACGATTATTCCACCCATTGCAGGCCCAACCACAACATCAATATCTAGATCTTTTATTTTTTCTACGATTTTTTTTATTACAATCTCAGCTTTATCTGGGTATTGAAGCAATTTTGCACATTGAACATATTGGTCACTGTGTTTGCCTGATGACAATAGAAAATGCCCTTCTAGTATAGCACCAGTTTGAATTAATAAATCAAATATTTCCATCATTTACCTCCAATTATCCCTGTAATTTCTTTCAAATTGTTTATTCTTTCTTTTTTCATGAATTCTTCTATTCCTTCTACAATTTTCTTTGTGGCGTATATATCTCTAAAATTAGCACTGCCCACTTGTATTAAATCTGCACCTGCCATGATAAACTCAATTGCATCCTCACAGTTCATTATACCGCCAATTCCTATGATTGGGACATCTACTGCTTTTCTTACTTCATATACCATCCTAAGTGCTATAGGTTTAATACATGGCCCTGATAATCCAGCCGTAATATTATTAAATATTGGCTTTCTTTTATATATGTCTATCGCAAGTGCATTGAAAGTATTAACTAAAGACAATCCATCAGCACCTGCTTTCACGCAAGCTTGTGCCATTTTCGAAATATCTTTAGCATTTGGTGAAAGTTTCACAACTAATTTCTTATTTGTCACCATTCTTACTTCTTTAACAACTTCATAAGCTACTTTTTCATCAATTCCAAAGGCCATTCCGCCTTCTTTTACATTTGGACAGGATATGTTGAGTTCTATAATAGGTATATTAGTTTCATCTAATTTTATAGCTCCTAAAACATATTCTTCAATACTGTCACCGCCCAAATTTGCTAATATCACTATGTCCTTATTCAATAAAAAAGGAAGTTCCTCTTCTATAAATCTATCAATACCTGGATTTTGTAAACCTATGCTATTCATAAGCCCTGAAGGAGTCTCATGTATTCTTCTTCCAAGATTTCCTATTTTTTCATGTAATGTCAATCCTTTCGTTGATACACCACCTAATATACTTATATCAAAATATTCATCGTACTCTTTTCCATATCCAAAAGTTCCAGAAGCTGCAATTACAGGATTTTTAAAATTTATTCCTAAAAACTCGACATTGCTATTCATAATAATACACCTCATTTGCCTCGAAAACAGGGCCGTCTTTGCAAACTCTCTTTATCCCATGTCTTGTTTGGATTGTGCACCCTAAACAGCTTCCTATCCCGCAAGCCATGTGGTTTTCCATTGATATATAAAGTATAGTTTTATTTTTTATCATCTCAGCTAATGCTTTCAACATAGGTTCTGGCCCGCAAGCATAAATTACATCATAATCATCAACATTTATTAATTCTGTAACTAGTCCTTTATGCCAGCCTAATCCTTCCTCAGATGCAACATGTAAATTATTTGAATGAGCAAAGCATTCGTCAATTAGATAAGGTTCTGCTCTAAAGCCAGCAAACATATCCATTCTTTTATGGTATTTTTTAAGCAAATATATCATAGGAGCTATGCCTACTCCACCGCTAACTACTGCAGATTTTAAATCCTCATTTACAGTAAATCCGTTCCCGAGTGGTCCTGTTAATTGAATTGTTTCATCGGTTTTAATTAAAGATAATTCTTTCGTACCCTTCCCTCTTAATTCGTATACAAAGCTAATATGTTCTCCTTGAATATCTGATATGCTTAGAGGCCTTGATAAAAAAGGATCAAGCCCATTCCAAGCTCTAACCATATAAAACTGACCTGGATACCCTGAAATATCTCCTCGTAAAGTTATCTTGTATATATTATCAGCGATTTCTTTATTTTCTATGACACTACACTCAATATTACCTTCTTTCAAAGCCAATATCCTCCCTCATATCAAAGACTGCCTTTCTAATATGTTGACTGAAATTTTCATATTCATCTTCTTTACCTTTATGTGCTGTTATTATACCTCTTGAAGAATTAACTATCCCGCCATTCCCATTTCTAAGGTACAGATTCACATCATTTCCTTTAGCCCCTTGAGCTCCATACCCAGGGATTAAGAAAAACATGTTTTCATATCTGTTCCTTATTTCCATAGCTTCATCAACATGTGTTCCACCTACTACTGCACCTATTGGCGAATATCCACATGCGGATAAATATTTATTTGATAATTCATATAGTTTATCTCCTACATGATAATAAATTTCCCTGCCATCTTCACACTTTAAATATTCAATATCCTTAGCACCTGGGTTTGAAGTCCTGAGAAGCACAAATACACCCTTATCGCCTTGTGCTATATTATCTAAATAAGGTGTAACACTATCAAATCCCATATATGGGTTTAAAGTGATGAAGTCAGCTTCAAACTCCCCCTCAAAATGTGCTCTTTTATACATAATTGCTGTAGCAGCTATATCTCCTCTTTTAATGTCTCCTATCGAAATAAGGTCATTTGATTTTAAATATTTCAAAGTCTTTGAGTAAGCCATCAATCCTTTAATTCCTAGTGCTTCATAATAGGCTATTTGTAATTTGTATGTGCTTACAATGTCATAAGTAGCATCGATAATCCTTTTATTAAATTGAAATACAACCTCATCGATATCTTGATACCTATTTTTAATTTGAGTTGGTATATAATCAACTGCAGTATCTAGTCCTACGCATACACATCCTTTTTCTTCAACTCTCTTATAAAGCTTCTCAATTATCACAAAATCTCTCCTTTTTAAAATCATCATCAATGTATTTTATTTCTCCGTCTTTAACTGTCATCAATATTTCTCCATAAAATTTCATGCCCTCAAATGCAGTGTTCTTTGATTTAGAATAAAAATCATTTGAGTTTACAACCGATTCTTTTTCTATATCTATTATTACAAAATTTGCTTTACTGCCACTTTGTAATATTCCATATTCTAAATTTAAAATTCTAGCCGGCCCATAAGTTAATAAACTTGATAGCCTTTTTAAATCAATGTACTTTGATTTTACTAAAGTGGTATATGCAACTTTAAATGCTGTCTCTAAGCCCACCATCCCTGGAGCATTTTTTTGTTTGTCTTCAATACTATGAGGTGCATGGTCAGTTGCTATTGCATCCACTACACCATCTTTTATAGCCTTTATTAGTCTATCAACATCTTCTTTTCCCCTAATAGGTGGGTTTACTCTATAATCATTATCCCATAGTGCGATGTGATGGGGTGTCACATCGCATGTTACATTATTATTTTCTTTCTTTGCCCTTTCAATATCTTCGATGGCTTCTTTTGTACTCACATGGGTTAAATGCAACTTAGCATTTATTTTTTTGTTTATATATATATCCCGGACTGTCTCCAAGTTTTCTGCTAATCTATAGTCTATATTTGAAATTTCTTCATCCTCAGCATGAACCAACACTACTAAGTCTTTCTCTTTTGCTTTTGTCAGTGCTTCATACATAACTCTGGAACTTTTTATACCTTTTCCATCGTCAGATATTACTTTGATAGCTTTAGAGATATTCGCAAGATGGTTAAGGGAGACTCCATCAAAGTTTTCGGTTATGGAAAGAGTCTGATTGACATCAATTAATCCAATATTTCTGGCCTTTTGCAATACATATGAAACAATTTTTTCATCAGAACATATTGGATTTGTATTTGCCATTAAATTTACGTAAGTAAATCCACCTCTAACTGCCGCCCTGCTTCCGCTTAAAATGTCTTCTTTATAAATATATCCTGGGTCCCTAAAATGAGCATGTAAATCTATAAATGATGGCATCAATACAAGGTTTTCACCATTTATGATTAATTTTTCATCCTCTGATTCTATTGACTCACTCAAATTAATTATTTTATTATTTTTTATTAATACATCTGTAAAAAAATCTTTTTCTTTGTCAACCAGCCGTATATTTTTTATAATCATTTGAATTACTCCCATTTATATATATGGTCACAATATACGCATTTATAAGTTGAATTTTGCTCATCTACTAGCCTAAATCTATGTGTTATTTCTCTTTCTACAGTAGTTATGCATCTAGGATTTTTACATTTTATTATGTCTTCAACATACTCAGGCATAGCCAACTTAATTTTATCGATTATCCTCTCATTTTCAATTAAATTCACAGTAATATTAGGATCTAAAAATCCTAATACATTCAAGTCAATATCGATGGTGTTTTCAATCTTTATTATGTCCTTTCTTCCATACTTTTTACTTGATGCATTCATTATCAAAGCCACAGTATAATCTGCTTTATCTAATTTTAAATATTCAAATATCTTTAGTCCCATTCCTGGTTTTATGTGATCTATGACAATTCCCTTTTTTATACTTGTGATCTCTAACATTTATCTTACCCCCAAAAGTTTTGCAATAAGTCCCATTCTTACATACATACCGTTTTTAACTTGTCTAAAATACCAAGCTCTCTTGTCATCATCCACTTCGATTTTTATTTCATTTACTCTTGGGAGCGGATGTAATATTGCTAAATTTTCTTTTGCATCCTTTAATTTTTCTAAATCTAATATATAGCTATCCTTTAATCTGACATAATCTGCTTCATTAAAAAATCTTTCTTTTTGGACTCTCGTCATGTAAAGCACATCTAATTTATCTATGACATTTTCGAGTCTTTCTTCTTCTTGTACTTTTATATTTTTTCTTTTTAATTCATCCATTAAGTAATCTGGAATTTGTAACTCATGAGGTGAAATTAGTACAAAGTCTACATTTTCATATCTAGACATTGCTTTGAGAAGTGAATGTACGGTTCTGCCAAATTTTAAATCCCCACAACAACCTATTGTGAGATTGTTTAATCTCTTGTGTGCATCTAATATTGTAAATAAATCAGTTAAAGTTTGAGTAGGATGTTGATGCCCACCATCTCCCGCATTTATCAGTGGAACTGGACAATACTCTACTCCATGAATTGGAGCACCTTCATTTGGGTGTCTCATCGCTATTATGTCTGCATAAGCTCCTACAGTTCTTAATGTATCTGCTAAGCTCTCTCCTTTCGCTACAGAAGAAGAGCCTGGCTCCGAAAACCCAATTACTTGGCCACCTAATCTAAGCATGGCAGCTTCAAAGCTAAATCTGGTTCTCGTGCTAGGCTCATAAAATAGAGTAGCTAGGATTTTACCATGACAAATGTCACTAAAATCCTCTTCATTTTCAATTATTTCTTGAGTTAATTTAAATATGCTTTCTAACTCTTCTAAAGTAAAGTCTTCTGGGTCTACTAGGTTTCTTCCTTTTAACATGTTAATCCTCCTTTTTACCTGAAGGATGCGTTAGAATAAAAGCCTTCTATATAAGTTGTAAGAAGGCTCGTCCGCTCTCCTTTCTAACCTCTCTGGATTAGTTTAAAGGTATTTATTTATTTTAAAATATCATAGTTTAAGATAATTATCAACATTTTTTTATAAGTCTTCTAAATTATATTCGGTTAAGTCATTTAAACAGATATCAGCAGTCATACATATCTTATCCCAATCCGATAAATTTGTTGAATCCTTAATCGCAACAACTTTTATTCCAAGTTTTTTAGCTGTTTCCATAGAATGTAAAGCATCTTCAAACAAAAATACATCCTTTGTAGCTAAGCCTAATCTATTAATTAAGATTTTAAAAAAGTTGACATCATATTTTTCAAATCCTACATTGCCACAGGTTTGGATAAAATCAAAATATTCATGGATTCCCAATCTCTTAATTGCTGGTAGTAAAAGCTTCTCTTCAGTCGCTGTTACAAGCGCTATCTTTGAATTATTAGTTTTTAAATTTTTTAATAATTCTAAAGCACCTTTCTTAAGCTCAACTTGTTCCTCATAGAATTTTTTTAACATATTTTCCATCTCTATATTTATTTGTTGATTTGATTCTTTTAAATCAAACATGTCTTTCAGAACCGAAGATGCTTCTTTAAGACTATATTGCTTTAACTTTTCTCCAATGTTTTCCGGAGGATTTATCCCTTTAGACAACAGATAATCATAAGGTAACCTATCCCAAATCCACATTGAATCAATTAATGTGCCATCCAAATCGAAACAATAGCCCTTCAATAAATCACCTCTATTCCCAATTTTGCAAAGCTATTTTAGTTGATTTTGCAATTTTAGTGGTTATAGATACCGCGATTATCAAAATAATCCAAGGCCCAAACCAAGCTATTATTTTAACCCACATTTTTGAATTTTCATTTATAAAATCCAGCATTATAAATGGTATTATTGAACCCAATCCGAATAAAAAAGATGTAAACTGTATTGAAACAGACTCTCTAAAATTAAGTTTTACTGCTGGCCCATTGAAATCCCTGTTGGGATTATTTAAAAATATATATAGTCCAAAATAAGACGAAAATAGCAGCACTGCAATCATCGGGATAATACTTACAAACATAATAGGGTTTATTCCTATCCAAAAGTATGAAACAATTAAAACTATAAGATATACTAAAGTATATATTGCAGTTGGAATCATAACTTTAACTCTCAATATGAAATTATCATCAACAGGTAAAAGTCTTATAAGTGGCCATGTTTTTCTTTCTACACTCATAAGTTGCATACTTAAATTCGATGTATACATCGAAGCAAATAAAGCCAAAAACATGGCGCCACTTAAAAATTGTTGATTTATTAATAGCATTATAATTGGAAACATCATCGCATATGCAATTCCAAACAAATTTTGCGGATTTCTAAAAGTTAATCTCAATTCTTTATTTATCACAGGGTGCTTTGAAACGCTAACTCCTCTCGCAACCTTAGTTTTTCCTCTGCCACTTTCTAATGCAAAATGATTAGAATTCTTATATACAAAATATCCCAAAATAAATATTGCTAAAATAACTATCCCGAAAACTCTAATGTCTAAGTTTACAAGATACAAAAACCAATTTATTGGCAATAAATATGAATACTCCCCACGAATTACTCCAAAGAACGAGTTAAAACTATTTAGCATATCTTGTGGCGAAGCGTGCATCTGTTTAGGCATTAAATTCATCACCACTACATAACCGATTATGCTAACATATAAAAATATTTGTGAAATAATTTTAGCACTTGATTTTGTCATTATCCTAGCAAAAAACGAGCCTAACAATAATGATAGAAATAGCAAAAATATTATAAAAATTAATATTGCTATAATGCTAAGAACTATATTTGCTTTAATTAATAGAGCATATACTATCCCAATCACAGCAAGCATACCTAGCGGAATCATGCCCATTGAAAACCCCATGATTGATTTAAAAATAAAAATGCTAGATTTTTTAATTGGCAATGTAAATAAAAACTCCAAATCTTCTGATTCATATATATTAAATACCATACTTGGAACTAATGTTAATACTGACAAAAGGCCAAATGTAAGTGGATAAATAAATAAGTAAATGTCAAATAAATATCCATCATAATTTAAGCCAAGGCTAGTTAGTGGGATCATTAAAGTTTTACCTATTTCATAAAAAATAAATCCTAAAGGTACAGTAAGAGAAAGCATTACAATTATTGTTATAATCCATCCTAACATACCTGTGTAATTTATCTTGCTATTCTTATTCGGTTTTGTAACTTTAGATGCATATTTATTTAACAGTAGAAATTCTCTCATTTTAAAGTGCCTCCACTATGTCAATTACATCTTCATTACCCGTTAATTCTAAGAAAAGATCTTCAAGACTAGTGTTTCCTTCTTTACTTAATGACCTCAATTCCTCTAAATTTCCTTCTGCTATCAATTTCCCTTCATTAATAATCCCAATTCTATCGCACATCTTTTCAGCAATCTCTAACACGTGCGTAGTTATAAATACAGTAGAACCTTTTTGAGCTGTTTTAGTGAGTAAATCTTTCAATAGCCTAGCTGATCTTGCATCTAATCCCACAGTTGGCTCATCTAAAAACATCACTTCTGGTTCTCTCATAAGCACAGAAATAAGCATTAGCTTTTGTTTCATCCCATGTGAATAGTCACCAATATAATCATTTAAATAATCTATTCCAAATGCACTTGATAATTCTTCTATCTTTGGAATTATATCATCTTTATTTAATTGGTATATACCAATTATAAAATCTAAAAATTCATTGCCTCTCAAACCTTCATATAATTTAGGTTCATCTGGAATAACGCCTATCATTCTCTTTATTTCTATTTCTTTTTCTTTAAGAGGCAACCCACAAATATAAACTTCCCCTTCTGATGGATTTAGAGAACCTGTAAGCATCCTAATAGTAGTAGTTTTACCTGCCCCGTTTGGACCTAAAAATCCGTATATCTCGCCTTTTTTTACATCTAAATTTACTTTATTAACAGCAATATAATCCCCAAATTTCTTAGATAAATTTACTGACTTTACATATGTTTCCATAAAAACCCCCAAGTTTTATTCTTTAAATTATTATATCACTAAAATAAATTTTTAACAAATTGTTTCCATTCCCTTATTATTTATTTTTTATAGCTCCACCAACTAAACCAATTAATGCAAATAAAGTATAATAGCCGGCGCTTGTAATCTGTATTTTAAAAAGTTCATTTAATCCCTGGATTATCATACTGTCGATTCCAAAAAATGATAAAATCCAAGCTACAAATATACCAATTAAAAAACCACCTAACATAAATGTCCCTCCATTCAATTGATAATTATATAGTCCATTCCCCATGAACTATACCAACTAAATACCATACTCCATCCATTTTTTCATAAACAAGCCTTAAGCTTCGCCAATCCATGCCTTCATATTCAGGTTCAAATCCAGAAAAATGAAATTCAATAAAATATGCATCTGGATAAGCTTCCGCTATGTTATTTTGACTGTTCCCTTTTCCAATTGAGTAATTGTTGCCTATCATCTGAGGGTTAGCAAAGTCTACATCATATATAAATCTATCAAAGTACTCTCCAAATGTCATAACAATTGGTTCTCCAGATCCGTCAAATGACCCCCATGTATATGTTTGTGTATCTTCTAAAAAATTAGCTATTCTATCTTTTGTAAAAACTAAATCATTTTGCAAATCAATATATTCATATGGTGTAAATCTGACACCCATTAAAGGATGAACTACACTAGCTAATCCTTCCATATCTTTATTTTTTAAATAGTTTACTGTTTCTAACGCTCTTAGCAGCACTTCATTATTTTTATATTTATCCATATTGTTAATTTCTTCTAATTTTTGTTCCAAATCTTTAATTTTGTTGTTTAATTCTTCAACTTTTGCGTTTAACTGGCTTATTTCTTCATCTTTTTTAGCAAGCTCCTCTTCTGATTGATTATTAGAGCATCCTGATAGTAAAAGAACTGTTGTTAAAAATATGGCTATGAGAAAACTTTTATTTTTTATCACTATAAATCCCTCCTACATTTATTTATACTTAGCTCGTTGCAGAACTCTGCGACTCGCATAATCACTATATTTTATATATTGAAATGGCTGGATTCCCCCCATTTTGGGTATATATTCATTAACTAGATGTGTATAACTCAAAATAAATAAAGAA
>Ga0228536_1000363_pt1 | contig 93808 bp, 82 predicted proteins | sample SJ1Smetagenome_FD_168611 | JGI IMG/M metagenome (GOLD analysis project Ga0228536, IMG submission 168611) | Enriched culture of PCE-dechlorinating microbial communities from Ithaca, New York, USA - SJ1.S | ecosystem: Engineered > Modeled > Simulated communities (microbial... > Unclassified...
AGAGCGCTCGAAAAGTAACGAGATAATGGGTTGTCAAAGAACTGATTCCTGGTGCCAAGACCCAAATTGCGCCTTGTAACTACTTGAGGCTAAAGACTATTTAGATTTCAACTGTAGAAGATCAGTTTGAGCGAATGGATCTCATCCCTGGACCTGATGAGTCTTTCATGGGATTCCTTGCGCGCCAGGGCGTTCACCATAACTTCGCTCAGCAGGCGCAATCGTTTGATGAGTCCCTCCCACAGGCGCTCCCTGTGCATGTTCTGAATGGCGAAAATATTGGCGACCACACTTCCAGTGAACAATGGGATATTGAGAAATGACGACACGCCCATGGCCACCCACGCCTGCCGATCCTTCTCCGCCTCGGGAGGAAGGCCTTCAAGGTTGGATGCAAATATGGCCTGACCGTGCGTAACCAGTTTTTCATAGGCCCAGGGAAACATCGGCACCAGGTTCACCTCGTTCGACACCGTCGCAATGCCTTCCGCATACCAGGCATGGGTAACCCTCACCTCGCTACGCTCAGGACTCACAGATAACATGCCGCAGCGATCGCACCCGAAGAAATCGCCTATCCGCTCCAGGGCCGAGACGATCTCCCTGTCCACCTCCGCAGGCTCAGTCGAGACGAAGCTGGCCGAAAGATCGGCAAGCAGGGATTCGAACTGCATTCTTTCCATGTATTCAAGTTTTTTTCTTTTTCGCTGCACGGACAATGCAAAGGCAGCTGCAATCGGTGCGAGAGTGGAGAGAGCTTCTACAGGCCAAATGACCTCCGCGCCGGTGCTTTCCAGGGAAAGGCAACCCACTACGTCTCCGTCAATTACCAGAGGGAGCGAGAGATGCGAATGCGTACCCACGCTTCTGAAATACTCCCCGGCATTGTTCGCCTCTTCAGGGAGATCCGCCACACGGGAAATAATGACGCACTCCTGGCGTCGTATCTTCTCCACAACCAACGAGGGGACGGATATTTTCCTGGATTTCCGTGCTGTTATGCCGCTTGAAGTCTCGTAACAATGGGTGCAGACCATACGCTCCCGATGGCCGGAGTATTGGGAAAGAAAACCACGATCAAGGTCGAGAAGGCGGACGATTCTTTGAATGCTGGTCCGCATTTCCGAATCGAGCAGATCAATCGACATGGTCATGTACGGGATTATCAGCTCACTGGTCATCCGCTGCACATCACGGAACCGCGAACGCAGCGAAACGCTCCCTTGGGTATCATCCGCCGATGAAACCTGCCTGTGCGCCCTCTTTTTCGATGAATCGATGCCGGTATGCTTCTCCGCGGACATGTTCATTCCATCACCTTGACCATGGGTTCAAATACACCTCTGAGCATCAGAGAGAGAGATACTCCCTTTTTTTCGTGCTTCTCAATTGTATCAATCATTACCCTGATTACAAGGCGATATCCCGTCCCTATGCCCTGCGAATGAATCATGAAATCGAGTTATTATCAGCATGCCGCCCAAATTTCCAACCCCACCCGGCATCCCCTTACATTAAGAGAGGAACAAAAAGCTGCGGCCATAACGGGACTTCCGGATGTCACGTCCCCCCTCTTACGGTAAGAGGGGGAAGGGGGAGTTATTGATGGGAGCAGAGCAGGTACGAAAGAGACGGCATTTCCCGGAATGGAAACCGGCGCCTGAAGATTTCCCTTTCCCTTTTCAGCCGGTGAAGTTCCCGCATGAACGCCGTTTCTCCCCATCAACTTTTCCACTTCGGTCTCATCTCCGAGACAAGACGATATATCGCACAGCAGGCGATATATCGTCTCCCTCCCCCCTGTGCCGGCACATCATTCTCCGGTCTGCCCGATGGCAATCACCAATCATTACGGCTTTGTATGAATATCGATACTCATATTCGGTTTGTTGGCACAAATATCGGATAGTAAGGCAGCGTCACTTCAATCACAGGCCCGAGCTCACGGTTCTTCGGAAGAAGGAAGGAGGATGTCATGGCGAATCTCATCAAATCGGCAGCAGTCACCGTTATTTTAGGTATTGCAACCTTGGGAATCATGGGCCCCGGCCCAGCCGGCGCAGCCAGCAAGGCGCAGATCGACACGGATGCGGATGCGGCCTTGCAGCAGCTCTACACTAGCACGCCCGTGGCAAAAATGCTTGCGCGGGAGGCCAAGGCCATCCTGATTTTCCCGAGCATCGTCAAGGCAGGATTCATTGTCGGCGTCCAGGGCGGCAATGGGGCATTGCGAAAAGGGGGCAAGACGGTCGGGTACTACAACACTGCTTCCGCATCGTACGGGCTGCAGGCGGGTATCCAGAAATTCGGCTATGCCCTCATTTTCATGTCCGAATCCGCCCTCCGCTACCTGGAGAAGAGCGACGGATGGGAGATCGGCGTCGGACCGAGCATCGTTATCGTGGATGCGGGCGTTGCCAAGTCGCTTACCACCACGACCGCCAAAAAGGAGATCTATGCCTTCTTCTTCCACCAGCGCGGCCTCATGGCAGGACTCGGTCTGCAGGGAACGAAGATCACCAGGATTAACCCTGACTGAACGGAATCCCGCATTCGGCAGGTGAAGTTCATCATTCCTTCTTTTCGGATGACTTCGCCTGCCGTTTGTATGGGACACATCTTTTCGGGGAACATAACGAAGGGAGGAGCAATGAAGAGAATACGGAACGTAATGAGGGTGATCGCCGTGACGCTGGTAGTGCTGCTGTCGCTGCCTGCCGCTCCTTTTGCCCAGGAACCCCAGGCAAAGGCCTTGAGCCAGGCGGAGCTGGAGCAGATCCTGGCCCCCATCGCACTCTATCCCGATGATGTTCTGGCCCAGATACTGATTGCCTCGACCTATCCCCTCGAGATAGTCCAGGCCGACCGATGGGCAAAGCAGAACAAGGGCCTGAAGGGGGACGCGCTGACCGCGGCGCTGGAGAAACAGCCATGGGACCCGAGCGTGAAGTCCCTGGTCAACTTCCCCCAGGTGCTCGGCATGATGAGCGAGAAGATTGACCTGACGCAGAAAGTGGGTGACGCCTTCCTGGCGCAGCAGCAGGACGTCATGAAGGCGGTCCAGTCCCTTCGCGCCAAGGCCAATGCGGCAGGCAACCTCAAGACCACCAACGAGCAGAAGGTGATCGTGGAGAAGGAAACCATCATCATCCAACCCGCCGATCCCCAGGTAGTCTACGTTCCCACCTACAATCCCACGGTGGTATACGGCGCATGGCCCTATCCGGCCTACCCGCCCGCCTACTACTACCCCCCCAGCTACTATGCCGGCGCAGCGTTCTTCGGCTTCGCAGCCGGCGTTGCGGTGGGGGCGGCATGGGGCTATGCCTGGGGGCACTGCAACTGGCATGGCGGTGGTTGGGGCCATGTTAACGTCGATATCAACCGGAACACGAACATCAACAGAAACATCAACCGGGGGGCATACGCAAGTCATTACTCGGGCGGCAGGGGCGCCTGGCAGCACAACCCCGCACACCGTGGAGGCGTCGCATACAGGGACCGCGCTACTGCAACGAAGTACAATAGGGGAGCTTCACCCAGTGCTGTTCAATCCCGCCAGAATTACCGCGGCAGGGCCGATGCCGTGCAGCGTGACCTGGGACGTACCGGCACGGGCCAACGCACGGGAACAGGTCAGATGGACAGAAGCATGGGCGCCGACCGGCGTGCCGGCGCAAGCCAGACGAGCAGGGGCGCGGGTACCGGGCAGCGCACAGGCACGAGCCAGATGAGCGCCTCCCAGCGAAGCAGCGGCAGGTCAAACGCCTTCGAGGGAATGGACAGGGGCTCATCCGCCAGGGATGTCAGCAGCCGCGGATCGCAAAGCCGTCAAAGCATGTCCCGCTCATCCGGCAGCTTCGGCGGCGGCAGCAGCTTCAGTGGTGGTTCCCGCGGCGGTGGTGGTGGAGGCTTCAGTGGCGGCTCCCGTGGAGGCGGTGGCGGAGGACGGCGCAGGTAACGGAACGGGATATCTCCGGCAGGGACACCCCATGAGACGCTTTGTGTCCCCGCATACAAATAGGTATTTTGAAGGAGGAAACCATGAAATTCTTTATGACACGGGAAAAGTCCGGCTCCGCTGGATGGCTGGCCGCACCGACCCTGCTGGCGCTCATCCTCACGGCGGTTTTCCTGTCCATGCCTGTTTCGGCTGCCGCGGCACGACAGAAAACGTTCACTTCGCCCGAAAAGGCGGTCCAGGCCCTTGTGGACTCTCTGAAAAAGAACGACAGGAGAGCGCTTTCCTCGATTTTCGGCCCCGACAGCGGAAAGCTGGTCTCTTCGGGTGATCCGGTCGCCGACCAATACCGCCGGGAACAGTTCATCGCGGCCTATGAGGAGTCTCTGCGGCTGGAACGGGAGGGGGGGAACAAGGCCGTTGTCGTTATCGGCAAGAATGAATGGCCCTTCCCCATCCCGCTCGTGAAAAGCGGGAAACGCTGGCGTTTCGATACCCGCGCAGGAATGCAGGAGATTATAAATCGCCGTATCGGCGCCAACGAACTGGATACCATCCAGACCTGCCTGGCCTTCATCGATGCGCAGCTGGAGTACGCAATGAACGACTATGACGGCAACGGCCTGAAAGAGTATGCCGCCAGGTTCTGGAGCGATCCGGGCACGAAAAACGGCCTGTACTGGCAGACCGGGGAAGGCGAGGAGCCCAGCCCGCTGGGAGAACTTTTCGCCAGGGCCAAGTTCGAGGGGTATGCGAAAAAGAAGAGCGAAGAAGGTCCGTCTCCCTACCACGGCTACTACTACCGCATACTGACCGGCCAGGGGGAACATGCGAAGGGGGGGGCGCAGGACTACATGGTGAACGGACATCTGATCGGCGGTGTGGCGTTGGTCGCCTATCCTGCCCAGTACGGTACGTCCGGCGTCATGACCTTTATCGTGAACCATGAAGGCGTCGTCTACCAGAAGGATCTGGGAAAGAAGACCGTCGAGATTGCATCCGCAATCAAGGCCTTCGACCCCGATCCCGACTGGAAAAAGGTTGAAACGGCCGCGGCACAATAATCCGATACCTCAAAAGAAAGGAACCAGAAAATGAAAAAAATCGTCCTTTTCCTCATTGTTGCGCTAACCCTGTCGATTTCCATTCCGGTGATGGCGGCACAGGAGCCGACCGAAAGCGACATGCAGATTCTGCTGGCAAAAGTCAAGGCGGACAAGAAACTGCTGGTATCGCTCAACATGGAACTCAGCGACGCGGAGGCGAAGAAGTTCTGGCCGGTCTATGACGCCTACCAGATTGAACTGGCGAAGCTCAACGACAGAATCGCAACGCTTATCAAGGATTATGCGGCCGCATACAACGACAATGCCATGACGGACGCGAAGGCGAAACAGATGATCAGCGAGATGATAGCAATCGAAAAGGCTGAGGCGGCGATGAAGAAATCGTTCGTGCCGAAACTGTACAAGGCTCTTCCTGCCGTGAAGGCTGCCCGCTACCTGCAGATCGAGAACAAGATCCGGGCGGCGGTGCGGTACGAAATCGCCGACGCAGTGCCGCTGGTACCATAACGGCCCGCATGGGCCAAACACCGTCCTAGGGAGGAAACATGAAGAAACGAGACAACGCCCTGAAGAGTCGCCCCGCAACACAGCTCCTACTGCTCTGCCTGCTTGGAGTGGTTCTTGCCGCCTGTTCGACCATACAGTCGGGTTCCAATGAGGTCAAGGAGAAAGCCGTTGCCCCTGCGCCCGATGCCGGATTCATTGAGCGCCCCGAACTGCAGAACAAGCGTGCCGACCTGCCCTTTCAGAAGGTCTGGATCAAACAGGATTTCGACAAGAGCGGCTATACGGCCCTGGTCGTCGCACCGGTCAACACCAGCCACATGTTGCAGATGGATTGGCTGCATGCGGCTGGTTCGGCCAACTGGGTCGGAAACGTAAAAAAGGATATCGAAAAACTGGCCGTCTACTTCCACGACGAGGTTGTAAAGCAGTTCACGGAAGATCCCAACAAACGATTCCAGGTCATCGAGGATCCCGGGATGCCGGTACCGGCAACCCTGCGACTGGAACTGGCGTTGATAGAGATCAACCCCTCACAGCCGGTATTGCACGCCGCCGGTTGGCTGGTCCCCGGTGGCGGCGCCGCCGCGGGTGTTGTCAACAAGCGCACGGCCGCTTTCGAGGGTCGACTGCGCGATCTGAAGACCAATGAGATTGTGGCCACCTTTGCCGATCGCGACATGCAGGACGTCGGCCCCATCGATCTGACCCGGCTCACCTGGTACGGTCCCGCCAAGGGCATCATGGACCAGTGGGCGAAGCAGTTCGTGCAGATCGCCAACCGCAAGCCGGGAGAAGTGATAACGGATCCGACGGCGTTTACGCTGCGACCTTTCTGACTGATGCCCTGGTGACTGAAAAGTACCGGCACTGCCGGGACCTGGGGGGGGAAGATTCCGATCCCATCACCACGTTCCCGGCAGGCTGGAACACGGCAGCCATCAGGCCGGTCAAGGGAGGGGAACAAGTAATGGTACAAGGTACAAGGAAGGATGCGTTGTTAATAATCCCCGCGGGAAAGTACTGGAACAGCCATGTCACATCACTCTTCGAGTACTCGGAAAACAGGACGCCCGTCCCGGGTCGGCAGGATTGTCGGCTGGATATGTATCTGGCTCATTCTGCTGCTGTTGACCGGCTGGGGGGTCATGGCGATATGGTACTCGAATCTTCCGTATTCCCTGCGGCCATGGGCGGCGGGAGGGTTCGGCGCGCTGTCCCTGCTCCTCCCCATCCTGGTGCGCCCACGGCGGCGGGGAGTGATCGCCTTCCTCTGCCTCTTCGCTCTCCTTGTCGCCTGGTGGCTCAGCATCCCTCCTTCCAACAACCGTGCCTGGCAGCCGGACGTGGCGGTGCTCCCTTGGGCAACCATCACGGGGAACAAAGTAACCGTCCACAGGATTCGAAACTGCGACTACCGGAGCGAAACCGACTATACCTGCAGCTACTACGACCGGACCTTTGACCTGGACAAGCTGAAGAGCGTCGATGGTTTCCTGGTCTACTGGGGCTCTCCGTTGATCGCCCATACCATGCTCAGCTTCGGCTTCGAGGGGCAGGGGCAGGTCTGCTTCTCCATCGAAACCCGCAAGGAGAAGGGGGAAGAGTACTCCGCCGTCAAGGGCTTTTTCAAGCAGTACGAGCTTACCTATATCGTGGCTGATGAGCGGGACGTGGTGCGGCTGCGGACCAATTACCGCAAGGAGGACGTCTACCTGTACCGGCTGAAGGCTGATCCGGCGCTGGTGCGCACGGTGTTCCTCGACTACCTGCGGCAGGTCAACCGGCTGCATGACCGGCCCGAGTGGTACAACGCCCTCACCAGCAACTGCACCACCAACATCCGGGGACACACCGCCCCCTATACCGGCAAGACGAAGCTCGACTGGCGGATCATCGTCAACGGCTTCATTGACGAGATGATGTACGAGCGGGGCACGGTGAACACGAGCCTCCCCTTTGCCGAACTGAAGAAACGGAGTTATATCAACGCCCGTGCCCGGCTGGCGGACAGGGATGAGGACTTTTCCCGGCGCATCCGTGAGGGACTGCCCGGAGGTGGAAGATAGTGAAAACCATGGATAAGACACGGACGTCTCCTCACCCCTTTTTGCCGCTGTTCTTTCGATATCTTGCGCCGCTGCTGCTGATCGGCCTGCTGTCCGGCTGCGCCACGCCCATCGGCGTCACCAGGGTGTCCGCCGAAAAGTCGTACCGGACCAGCACTATCAACCCTCTCAACCAGGGGGTCGTGAGCAACAGCGCCAAGGCAGTCCTCCACCGCTACAACCTGGGGGAGACCTTCAGCACTGACCCGCGAGGCGCCATTCGCTTCCTCCATGACACCGCCATCCACGACGACCGGCGGGACATCCTTTTTGCCTTGGCCGAACTGAGCTACCTGGGCGGAGAAAAGCTCCGGGCAGGCGCGTCCCCCGAGGCGCCCGACGCCTTCCTCCAATCGGCGGTGTATGCCTACCTCTATCTGCTGGGCGACGGCGCGCAATCCCCGCCGACCTCCTACGACATCCGCTTCCGGGAGGCGTGCGACCTGTATAACCGGGCACTGGGACGCGCTTTCCCCGCAAAAGAAGACGGCAGCCTCGAGTTCAGGAGCGGGCCGCGGAAACTGACGGTCGGCGACCTGAACATAACCCTGAAACCGGAGACCCTCGCCTGGAAGCTGGAGAACTTTGAGGCATTGTTGCCGGCCGACGACTATGACGTGCGGGGCTTCACGGTCCGCAACCGCACTCCGGGCCTGGGACTTCCGCTGATCGCGCTGACACCGAAATCCCCGGATATGCCTAATGGCGGTGCGTTGCCGGTGACCGCGTTCCTCCGGGTCCCGGCAAAGGTAGTAGAACTGGGGAAAGGCCGGGAAAGTGCGACACTGGAGTTCTACTCCGCCTATGACGATACCGAGGTGAAGGTCAATGGCCGCACCGTCCCCCTGGAAACCGATGCAACCGCGCCGCTGGCCTACCGTCTCGACAATCCTGAGGTCTGGAGCCTCGGCGTCAGGCGTTTTCTGACCGCCCGAACAATAACCAACCCCGTAATCCTCATCCAGCCCTACGAGCCGGGGCGGATTCCGGTGGTCCTTGTCCACGGCACGGCCAGCAGCCCGGTGTGGTGGGCTGAAATGATCAACACCCTCCGTGGCGACCCGGTCCTCCGCAATCGCTACCAGTTCTGGTTCTTCCAGTACAACAGCAGCAACCCGATCCTCATCTCCGCGGGTCAACTGCGTGAGACCGTGTCCGACTTGGTGGCAAAGCTGGACCCGACCGGGCAGGATGCGACCATGCGCCAAATGGTGGTCATCGGGCACAGCCAGGGAGGGCTTCTCACCAAAATGACGGCAGTGGAGCCGGGTGACAGTATCTGGACGGGCGTCAGCAACAAAAGCATCGACGAGCTGGATGCGGATCCGGAGATAAAGGAGCTGTTGCGCACCATTTTTTTCTTCGAACCGCTCCCCTTTGTCAAACGGGTAGTGTTCATCTCCACCCCGCACCGGGGGAGTTTTCTGACCAAAAACTGGATACGGAGCCTGGTCAGAAGGTTCGTGACGCTCCCGGTCGATTTGCTCTTCCACAGAGCCGAGGTCTTCGGCAAAATCTCGAGCCAGCTTACCTTTCCCGCATCGATACGCAACAAGGTCCCCACCAGTATCGACGGGATGTCCGCGGAAAACCCGGTGCTTCACTCCCTCGTAGCGCTCCCCCTGAGGCCGGGTGTTACGGGGCACTCCATTGTGGCAGTGAAGCCCGGTATGGAGATCGAGACCGGGGATGACGGGGTTGTCGAGTACAAGAGCGCCCATATCGACGGAGTGGCATCGGAGTTCATCGTCCGTTCCGGCCACTCCTGCCAGGGGCACCCCTTTACCATCGAGGAGGTGCGGCGCATTCTCATGGAACACCTGGGTGTCAAGGTAACCGGGCCCGCGCAGGCGGAACCGGAACGGGAATACATAGTCGTGCCGCCCGCCAGGACAACGGAACAGGCCCCCTAGTCATTTGTTTCATGAGCTGCGTCTGGTGCTGTTCATCCATGCGCCGCTTCAGGTACGAGTCAACGAAAGCGATGCAGACGACACAATAAGCATGCCGCATGAGGATGCCATGACCATCAAAGACACCAGAATAACCGGGCTTTTGCACCGCATTCACTGGAAACCCATGCGGTTCGTCCAGCTTCTGATCTTCATTGTCCTGGTGATGCTTCTGTCGCCCTTCCTGCGCAGCACGCCTTTTCTGCACGCGCTTCTGTCCGTTTTCTTTCTCAACATACTGATGGTGACACTTTCCTTCGCAGGCTTCGATGTCCGGTGGCGCCGGCTCCTGATCCTGCTGTGGTTTGCGGGAGCTCTGTGCCACACGGCGGCACCGAGGGTCCCCGACATCACCCAGGGAAAGGCGCTGGCAGTAGCAGCGGAGATTCTCGGCGCCGTGCTTATCGTCTTCTGCGTCACCATGATCCTCCGCTACGTGCTGACGAGCCGTGAAGTGACCACAGACACCATCTTCGGCGCGGTTGTCGCGTACTTTCTGATCGCCTTCATGTTTTCCTCCCTCTACCAGGTGGTGGCCATCGTCGAGCCGGCCAGCTTCAGCATGCCCATCGGTCCGGACATAACGGAAAGGAACACGCGGAACATCGAATTCGGTTACTTCAGCTTCGTGACTATCGCCACGCTCGGCTACGGAGACATCGTACCGAGGCTGCCGGCTGCCCGGATTCTCTCCATCCTTGAGGCGGCCACCGGACAGTTCTACATGGCAGTGGTGGTTGCCTGGCTGGTGAGCGCCCATGCCGGCGGCAGGAAGGGAACAGGAGGGGGGCGCGGCTCGGGGAACGAGTAATGTCAACGCACGAGGCGGCGGGCGTCGCTCCCGGCGGTACGTCCACCGTTTTTCACCGGCATCAGGCAGATTCCGGATAGATAAATTCACCAGAGGAGGATCGTTATGAACCGTGTCAGAAGCATGCATTTCCATTGGCTGTACCGTCCTGTATCAGCGATCTTGCTCCCCCTGCTCGCTTGTTCCGTTGCCGGCTGCGGCAAGCCGAAACCCGCGCCTCCGCCGCCGCCGGCAGTGGAAGTGGTTACGGTCATGCAGCAGGATGTACCGGTATACATGGAATGGGTTGCGTCCATGGACGGTTCGGTGAACGCGACGATCAGGCCGCAGGTGACCGGCTACCTGATCAGCCAGAACTACCTGGAAGGGGATGTGGTCAAGAAAGGCCAGCTCCTGTTCCAGATAGACCCGCGGGTATTCCAGGCGGCCCTTGACCAGGCCAAGGGGCAGCTTGCCCAGCAGGAGGCGCGCTGGACCACGGCCAAGGCCAATCTTCGGCGCGTCAAGCCTCTGGCGGCACAGAACGCCGTCAGCCAGAAGGACCTGGACGACGCCACCGGCACGGAACAGTCCACCCACGCGTCGGTGATCGCGGCCCAGGCGGCGGTGGACAAGGCGAGGCTTGATCTCGGCTTCACGAAGGTGACCTCCCTCATCGGCGGGGTAGCGGGCATCGCCAAGGCCCAGATCGGCGACCTGGTGGGGCCGGGCCAGATTGGAGAACTGACCACGGTTTCAAACGTGGACCCCATCAAGGTATACGTGCCGATAAGCGAGCAGCAGTACCTGACAGCCGCGGAACGGCGGAAGAAGAGCACCGAGACGGCCACGCTGGAGCTTATCCTCTCCGACGGCAGCACATTTCCCCACAAGGGGGAATTCGCCTTCGCGGACCGCGAGGTCGATCCCAAGACCGGAACGATCAAAGTGGCCGCGCTGTTTCCCAATCCGGGGAACCTGCTTCGTCCCGGGCAGTACGCCAGGGTCAGGGCCATGATCGGAGTCGAGCGGAATGCGCTGCTGGTGCCGCAGCGCGCGGTTGCTGAAATGCAGGGGAAAACCCTGGTGGCCGTGGTCGGCGCCGGCAACAAGGTAAGCATCCGGCCGGTTGAGGTGGGGCAGCGCAGCGCTTCCCTGCAGGTCATCACCAAGGGGCTGAGGCCGGGAGAGAGGATCGTCGCCGAAGGCATCCAGAAGGTGAAAGAAGGGATACCCGTAACGCCGAAACCTTTCGTTCCGGAGAACCGGACCGGAGCGGAAAATGCCGGCAAGACGGCTGCGCAGTCCACTTCCGCGCCGGCCGGGGGGAGGTAGGCCGCCATGTCAAAATTCTTCATCAACCGTCCCATCGTGGCCATGGTCATCTCCATCCTCATGGTCATCGGCGGCCTGGTGGCCATGTCGCGTCTTCCGGTTGCCCAGTTCCCCAACATCGTGCCCCCGGCGATCCAGGTGAACGCAACCTACACCGGCGCCGACGCCCTCACCCTGGAGCAGTCGGTAGCCACTCCCATAGAGCAGCAGATGTCCGGGGTGGACAACCTGGACTACATGTACTCCATAAACGCCAACAACGGGTCCATGACCCTCTACAACTACTTCGACCTGAAGACCGACGCAAGCACCGACCAGCTGCTGGCCCAGATGCGGCAGGGGCAGGCCGAGTCGCAGCTGCCGTCGGATGTGCGAAACTACGGGGTCACGGTGCAGAAGTCCACCTCGTCGCCGCTCATCATGTTCGCCCTCTATTCCCCTAAAGGGACCTACGACAACATCTTCCTGGCCAACTACGCATACATCAACATCAATGACCAGATGACCCGCATCAAGGGGATCGCCAGCGTCACGGTGTTCGGCGCGGGCCAGTACGCCATGCGCATCTGGGTCAAGCCGGACCAGCTCGCTTCGCTGAACATCACCATCCCCGAGATCATGAACGCGGTCAATGCCCAGAACACCGTGAATCCCGCGGGGCAGGTGGGGGGGCCGCCGATCCCGAAGGGACAGGAGTTCACCTACACCGTGCGGGCCCAGGGCCGTCTGCAGACCGAGGAGGAGTTCGGCGCCATCGTACTGCGCGCCAACCCGGACGGCTCCATCGTCCGGGTGAAAGACGTGGCCCGCATCGAGCTGGGAGCCCAGACCTACAACCTGGAGGGGCGGCTGAACGGCAAGCCGTGCGCCCTCATCGCCCTCTACCAGATGCCCGGCACCAACGCCCTGGACGCCGCCAACGGTACCAAAAAGCTGATGGAGGAGCTGAAGCAGCGGTTCCCGCCGGACCTGGACTACACGGTGGCGCTGGACACCACGCTGGCGGTCACCGAGGGTATGAAGGAAATCCAGCAGACCTTCTTCGAGGCGCTGTTCCTGGTGGTGCTGGTGGTGTTCATCTTCCTCCAGGGGTGGCGCGCCACCCTGATTCCGCTGCTGGCGGTACCGGTATCGCTGGTCGGCACCTTCATCGTCTTCCCCATGCTGGGCTTCTCCATCAACACCCTCTCCCTGTTCGGCCTGGTGCTGGCCATCGGCCTGGTCGTGGACGACGCCATCGTCGTGGTCGAGGCGGTGGAGCACCACATCGAGCAGGGGATGACACCCAAGGATGCGGCCCTGAAGGCCATGGAGGAGGTCTCCGGGCCGGTTATCGCCATCGCCATCATCCTGTCGGCGGTGTTCGTGCCGACAGCCTTCATACCGGGGATCACCGGCCAGCTCTACCAGCAGTTCGCGGTGACCATCGCCATCTCGGTCATTTTCTCGGCCTTCAACGCCCTTTCTCTCTCCCCGGCCCTGTGCGCGTTGCTGCTGAAGCCCAAGGTCAAAGGGAGCGGTCCCCTGCAGAAGTTCTACGACTGGTTCAACCGGGTCTTCGGCCGGGCCACGGACGGCTATATCAGCGGCTGCTCCATCGCCATCCGCAAGAGCCTGATCAGCCTGCTCCTCCTCGTCGGCATCACGGTGCTGGCGGGCTTCACCGGCAAGAGCATCCCCAGCAGCTTCCTCCCTGACGAAGACCAGGGGTTCATCTTCGCCGGGATCCAGCTCCCCAACGCCGCGTCGCTGCAGCGGACCGGCGAGGTCGCGCGGCAGGCCGAGGAGATCATCACCAAGACCCCCGGGGTGAAGTACTGCTCCTCTATCATCGGCTACAACATGCTCAGCCAGGTGCAGAACAGCTACAGCGCCTTCTTCTTCATCTCGCTGGAGGAGTGGGGCAAGCGCAAGAAGCCGGAAGAAAAGTACGAGGCCATCAAGGCGTCGATCTCCAAGAAGATGGCCGGCATACCGGGCGCCATGGGCTTCGCCTTCCCGCCGCCGGCCATCATGGGGGTCGGCACCTCGGGTGGTGTCACCTTCATCCTCCAGGACCGGGCCGGGAAAGACATCTCCTTCCTCTCCGAGAACACCAAGAAGTTCATCGAGGCCGCCCAGAAGCGGCCGGAGCTGGGACGGGTCACCACCACCTTCCTCCCCACGGTGCCCCAGCTGTTCGTGGACGTGGACCGCGACAAGGTGCTGAAGCAGGGGGTCAATATCTCCGATGTCTACAAGGTCCTGCAGAGCTTCATGGGGAGCGGCTTCATCAACTACTTCAACCGCTTCGGCCGCCAGTGGCAGGTGTTTCTGCAGGCCGAGGGGGATTACCGGACCAACATCGAAAATATCGGCCAGTTCTACGTGCGCAACAACGAGGGCCAGACCGTACCGCTGTCGACCCTGACTACGGTGCGGAATATCGTCGGGCCGGAATTCACCCTGCGCTTCAACCTCTACCGATCGGCCCAGATCAACGCCACGGCAGCTCCCGGCTTCAGCTCGGCCCAGGCCATGACGGCCCTGGAGGAGGTGTTCGCCCAGACCATGCCGCGGGAAATGGGGTACGACTACAGCGGCATGTCGTTCCAGGAGAAGAAGGCCATGGAGGGGGTATCGCCGGTCGCCATCTTCGCCTTCTCCTTCCTGTGCGTTTTCCTGATCCTGGCGGCCCAGTACGAGAGCTGGTCGCTGCCGTTCTCGGTGCTGCTCGGCACCCCGGTCGCGGTGGCCGGGGCCTTCGCAGGTCTCTTGTTCCGGAGCTTCGAGAACAACATCTACGCCCAGATAGGCCTGGTCATGCTCATCGGCCTGGCCGCCAAGAACGCCATCCTCATCGTGGAGTTCGCCAAGATGGAGTACGAGAAGGGAGAGACCATCATGGACGCGGCCCTCAAGGGCGCACGGCTCAGGCTGCGGCCGATCCTCATGACCTCCTTCGCCTTTATCCTCGGCTGCGTGCCGCTTGCCATCGCCAGCGGGGCCGGGGCCATCTCCCGCCAGGTCATGGGGACCACGGTCATCTTCGGCATGACCGCGGCCTCCTTCATCGCCATCTTCCTGATCCCTGTCACCTTCTACGTGGTGGAGAAACTTGGGCATCGGGGCGGGAAAGGCTCCCTCTCTCCGCCCGGCGGGGATGGAAACGACAGCGGAACCGCACCGGCCGCGACCGGCCACGGAAAGGAGGGGTAGAACATGCGCGGAACAATCATTCTCCCACTGCTCGTCCTGTTCGTCGCCGGCTGCATGGTCGGCCCGGACTACCGGCGCCCGACGGCCGACAGTCCCCAGCAATGGCGCTTCCAGGAGCAGGAGACGCACGACCTTGTGAATACGCCGTGGTGGGAACAGTTCAGCGACCCGGTCCTGAACGATCTCATCCGCACCGGCCTGGCTGAGAACAAGGACGTGAAGATAGCCGCGGCCCGCATCGAGCAATTCGTGGGCCAGTACATCACCACCCGTGCAGCCCTGTTCCCGCAGATCGGGGCCGACGCCGGCTTCGGCAGGGAGCGTGCCAGCGAAAAGGGGGCCGCGCCCTGGTCCGCCACCGTCATGAACCCGGCGGACGCCTACCAGGTCCTGTTCTCGGCAAGCTGGGAGATTGACCTGTGGGGCAAGCTGCGCCGCGCCAAGGAATCGGCCCGCGCCGAGATTCTGAGTTCGGAAGAGGCCAGGAGAGGGGTCATTCTCTCGCTGGTCACCTCCATTTCCACGGGTTACATCAATCTCCGCGACCTGGACCGGCAACTGGAGATCGCGCAGGCGACCGTCAAAAGCCGTGAAGGGTCTTATGCCATCTTCAAGCTCCGCTTCACCGGCGGTATCGTCTCAGAGCTGGAGCTTAGCCAGGTCAAGTCGCAGTACGAAGAAGCCCTTGCCACGATACCGGTCCTGCGGAAGTCCATAGCCCAGCAGGAAAATGCGTTGAGTGTCCTCCTCGGCCGCAACCCCGGGCCCATCCCCCGAGGCAGGACCATCGAGGAACTCGCTCTTCCCCCGGTCCCGGCCGGGCTTCCGTCCGACCTCATCGAACGGCGGCCGGACATCCGCCAGGCGGAACAGAACCTGATCTCGGCGAATGCGCAGATCGGGGTGGCCAGGGCCCAGTACTTTCCCAGCATCTCCCTGACCGGGCTGTTCGGCTGGTCGAGCGTCGACATTTCCCGCCTGTTCATGGGGCCGGCGCAAACCTGGAGCTATGCCGCACAGGTCGCTGCCCCTATTTTCAGGGGGGGCTCCATCTACGGACAGGTAAAGGCCGCCGAAGCCTACCGGCAGCAGCTCCTGATCACCTATCAGCAGACGATTCAGAACGCCTTCCGTGACGTAAACGATGCCCTGATCGACCGCAAGAGCACCATGGAGCAGCTGGAGACCCAGACACAGCAGGTGGAATCCCTGGGCAACTACGCCCGCACCGCACGGCTTCGGTACGAGAACGGCTACACCAGCTATATCGAGGTGCTCGACGCCGAGCGCAGCCTGTTCAACGCCCAACTCTCCCAGACACAGACCAGGGGAAACCTGTTCCTGGCCATCGTGAACATCTATAAGTCCATGGGCGGCGGATGGGTGGAGGGAGCGGACAGGTTGACAACCGGGGAGGCGCCCGTCATGGCGGGCCCTTCCGCTTCGGCCGACCGGCAGACGCCATGACAGCCGCACGGTGGGTGAACGTATAGCGGGGATCAGCGGGAAATATCGTGCCGCTTCAGCCGTGCAGCGGGTAAACGAGCGGATGGTTTCTTCCCATCGCGCGCGGTGGCAAGGGGTTCGTGTCAACCGCCGGCAAGGGGTGTGTAATGTTCTTCGGAGTAGGCATTGCGGCAATTCTGATATTCGTGTACGGAGCCCTGGCGGTGAAGTTGGGGCGGTGGTCCGTGACGATGCCCATGATTTTCGTGGTCGCCGGGTACCTGCTGGGTCCCGGCGGCGTGAACCTCCTTCAGATCTCTCCGCGTACCGAAGGCATGAAGACCCTCACCGAGGTTACGCTTGCCCTGCTGCTGTTTGCCGACGCATCGACGCTTGACCTGCGGCAGGTCCGCAGAGATCCCACTCTTATAGCCCGACTGCTCGGCATAGGCATGCCGCTTACCATGCTGTTCGGCGCCGCCTGTTTCCTGGGTTTTTTCCCTTGGGAGGGGCCGGCCTTCGCCGCACTGCTGGGCGCAATCCTGGCGCCCACCGACGCCGCCCTCGGCCTTCCCATCTTCAACGACCCGAAAATGCCGGTCCGCATCCGCCGCGCCTTGAATGTGGAGAGCGGTCTGAATGACGGTATTGCCGCACCCTTCGTCATGCTCTTCATCGCCTTTGCCACGGCGGTGGAAACCCACTCGCACGGCAACTGGCTTTCGTCCGCCCTGCTGGAGGTCGCCATGGCACTGCTTGTGGGTGCGGTGGTCGGCATAGCCGGGGGATGGTTTTTGACAAAGGCCGTGGATCACGGCTGGACAGCGGCAACATCGGAACAGGTTGCCGTGCTCGGTCTGGCGCTCACCGCCTACTTCGGTTCCCTGATGGTGCACGGAAACGGGTTTATTGCCGCCTTTTCCGGAGGCATCATCTTCAGCGCGGCAACACGCAACCGCTTCGGCGAACCGACGGAGTTCACCGAGAATACGGGCACCGTGCTTTCCCTTGTGATCTGGACCATCTTCGGGGCGATAGCAGTGCCGAAGGCGATCCAGTATACCAGCGACTGGCGGCCCATCACGTATGCGATCCTCAGCCTCACCGCAATCCGTATGATTCCGATGGCGCTGGCCATGCGGGGAACCGGCCTGCGCAGGGACACGGTCGCCCTCATGGGCTGGTTCGGGCCGAGGGGCCTTGCCTCCGTGGTCTTTACCCTGATCGCCTTCATGACTTTCAAGGATGCGGGCAAGCCGATAGATCTGCTCGTCGCCGCGGCAACCTGGACCATCCTGCTCAGCGCGCTGTGCCACGGCGTATCCGCCAAGCCCTTGTCTTTCTGGTATTCACGACGTCTCGCAAAGGCAACGGCCCCGCTTCCCGAACTCATGGAACTACCCGAACTGCGCGAACGGCCCAGTATCCTGAGGGGTCGTCACCCCAGATAAGGACGGCCGGGTTCAATCCGGAAAAAGCGTCGGGTCGGGCGATCCCGCCGGCGAAAATGGAGGGACGTCATTACCATCAAGCCTGCGCTACACAGTTTCCTTGTAAAGGTGACCCCGGCGCTCCCGATTCTTCGCTGGCTGCCCGGGTATGAGCGGCCCTGGCTGCGGCCGGATCTTGTGGCGGGGATCACCCTGGCCGCCTATGCCGTTCCGGTATCGCTGGCGTACGCCTCGCTGGCCGGACTGCCGTCGCAGGCCGGACTCTACTGCTATCTGGCCGGCGGGATTGCCTACGCGATTTTCGGCACCTCTAGACAGGTTGCGGTGGGTCCAACTTCGGCCATCTCCATCCTCATCGGGTCGGCCATCGGCGCCATGGCTGCCGGTGACGCGTCCCACCAGTGGCAGTTGGCCATGTTCTCGGCCATCCTGGCCGGAGTAATCAGCGTGATTGCCTGGCTGGTAAAGCTGGGCGGCATTGTAAGCTTCGTATCCGGGACCATCCTCAGCGGATTCAAGGTAGGTGCGGGGCTGGTCATCGCTACCACCCAGCTGCCCAAGCTGTTCGGCATAAGCAGCGGCGGCAGCGATTTTTTTACCCGCATCATCGACCTGGTGCGGCATCTCGGAGACGTAAACCTGCCGTCTCTCGGCGTCGGTCTCGGCTGCCTCGCCCTGCTGGTCCTCGGAGAACGGTTCCTGCCGGGCCGACCGGTGGCGCTCGGCGTGGTTGTTCTGTCCATCGTGGTCATGTACCTGGCCCCCCTTGAAGTAATGGGCGTCACAACAGTCGGTTCGATTCCGACCGGGCTCCCCCTGCCCGGCTGGCCGGACGTCAGGCTCAGGGACACCGACGGCCTGCTGGGGCTTGCCCTTGCCTGCTTCTTCCTTTCCTACATCGAGAGCATTTCCGTGGCACGCACCTTCGGCCTCAAACACCGCTATCCCGTGGACCCCAACCAGGAGCTCCTGGCCCTCGGAGCAGCCAACTTCGCGGCCGGTGTGGCGAGCGGCTATCCGCTGGCGGGCGGCATGTCCCAGTCAGCGGTCAACGAGAAGGCCGGCGCCCGGACGCCGCTGGCACTTGTCTTCGCTTCCTGCGCCGTCGGGGTCGTACTGCTGTTTCTCACCGGCCTGATGAGCAATCTGCCCCAGCCCGTCCTCGCCGCGGTCGTCCTGATGGCGGTCAAGGATCTGATCCGCCTCAAGGAGATGCGCCACTACTATCGCGTCAGCAGGCTGGAGTTCAACGTCGCCATGGCAGCGGTCGTCGGCGTGCTGCTGTTCGGCATATTGAAGGGTATCCTGCTGGCGGCGATCTTTTCCATCCTGCTGCTGCTGAAAAAGACATCCCATCCCCACGTGGCGCTTCTCGGTCGCTTTCCCGGCACGGACCGCTTCGGCGAGATTTCCCGGTACCCCGAAGCGGAGCAGCTTCCGGGCATGCTGGTGGCGCGCATCGAGGCGTCCCTCGTGTATTTCAACGTTCAGAACATTCTGGAGGAGATACAGCGCCTGATCAGGGAACGGCACTCCGAGGTTCGACGAGTCGTCATCGATCTCTCCACCTCGCCCAACATCGACATTGCCGGCGCCCGCATGCTGGCGGAGCTGAACGACCGTCTTGCGGATGCTGGCGTAACGCTGAGCCTGGCGGAAATGCACGGTGCGCTGCGCGACCTGGTACAGGCCGACGGATCCCTGAGAAACCTGGAAGGATGCGACCGGCGAATCGGCATCGCCGAGATACTGGGCGCCCAAGGATACGGTGAATGACCCCCTACCGTAGAAAAGGACGAATAACCAACCCGAGGTCGATATTTCGTCCTTGCGGGGTGAGGTCGGACAGGCGCCCCTGCAAAATACCGCGCAATTCCAAGCAGTACCTCCGCTTTGCCTCACGAGGAATTTTGGCACGAATATGGGATACTCCTGTTCGGGTATCCATGATTCAATGGTGCGCGGTGGCGTTTCGGCACGGATGAATATGTCGGGTCAACCACAACTTCGATAGTTTCAGCGAGGAGGAGACAATGAAAAGAATAGGTTTGGCTCTGCTGATGGTACTGGCTTCCGCCTCTGCCGCACTCGCCGATGGCTTTTACATCGGAGCGGCCGGAGGTGTCAATTTCATCCAGGATTCCACGGTACGTAATCCTGATGTTTCCTCGGATTCCCTGGAAGCCTCATTTGATCCCGGATACCTGTTCGATGCAGTGGCAGGGTACCGTTGGCAAATGACGAGATTCGAGGGAGAGTTTATTTACCAGAAGAGTGATCTTGATTCGATTTCCAGTCCTGAAAGCACGTTCCCGCGTGATGGTGATGCAACCGGAATCGGCGGGATGGCGAACGCATGGATAGATCTGGCGACGGAATCCATCGTCACCGTATACATAGGCGGCGGACTTGGTTTCATGAATGTAAAACTCAGCAATTCCACCGTATCGATTAACGACTCGGTATTTGCGTGGCAGGTAGGGGCCGGCGTCGGATTCGCACTGACAAAAAAACTCAGCCTGGACCTTGGGTATCGTCTTCTTGTTACCTCGGATCTGGAATACAACAATGGGAAAGCCGAATATTTTAACGGCAATATCAGAGCAGGTCTTCGGTACGAGTTCTAGGTCCTGCGCATATGCGAAAAAAGGAGGCCCATATGCTGAAAAGAAACATTGTTCGACTGTGCACCATAGCCGCCGTCATCCTTGGGGTGGTTTGCCTTGCCCGTGTGCCGGCGGAGACGGCTCCGTCCGAAGCTCCCAACATCATCAAGGATGTGAAGCCCGGGGAGGATGTGTTCGCCTACATCACCCGTATCAAGGGGAAATTCGATCAGAGGCTCTACCAGCAGGTCATCGGCGCCTCGAATGCCTTCAAGGAAGGGGACGTGACCATCGGCGTGGGTGCAGCTGACGAGATGACCAGACAGAATGCGCGCACCCTCCTGTCGAACACCAGGATCAAGGACCTCCATGAACATCCGCTGCTTGCCGACGACCTGCAGAAGCTGATCTGGCGGACTACCGACCAGGCCAGGTATGAAAAGGTCAAGGGGTGGACCATGGGCGAACTGAAAAATTTCCTGCTGACCAGGTCGGAAGCGGAGATCAAGGAAATCGCGCCCGGTCTCAACAGCGAGGTCATCGGCTGCGTGCCCAAGCTGATGAGCAATCAGGAGCTGATACGGCTCGGCCAGAAGATATGGAACGTCATGCCCGGCACGAAAATGGGGGCCAAGGGGTACCTGAGCGCCCGCATCCAGCCCAATTCGCCCACGGACCATCCCGAAGACATTATCTGGCAGACCTTTGACGCCTTCTCCTATGCCACGGGCGACATCGTCATCGGCACCAACCCGGTGGACAGCCAGGTGGAGAGCGTGGCCAGGGTGCAGAAAGCCCTCAAGGACGTGGTGGAAACCTTCAAGCTCCAGGATGTGGTCCCCTGGTGCGTGCTGTCTCACATCGATGTACAGGCAGAGGTGGAGAAGAAATATCCCGGGACGGTCGAAACCATGTTCCAGAGCCTGGCAGGAACCGATGACTGCAACAAGACCTTCGACGTAACGGTGGAAAAGATCCTCAACTATGCCAAAGACAAGCAAGGGAAACGGTACGGGCTCTACTTCGAGACCGGCCAGGGCTCCGAATTCACCAACGGCGCGGCCCACGGCGTGGACATGATGGTGCTGGAGTCCCGCAAGTACGGCTTCAGCAGGGCGGTACAGCAGGAGCTGGCCAAGGTCCAGCCCAGGGGTCCGTGGCTCCACATCAACGACGTGGCCGGTTTCATCGGGCCCGAGGTCTTCAAGACCAGGGAGCAGCTGGTGCGCTGCTGCCTGGAGGATATCGCCATGGGCAAGCTGCACGGCCTGACCATCGGTCTCGACATCTGCTCTACCCTCCATATGGCCGTCAGCCTGGAGGACCTGGACTGGTGCCAGGACCAGATCATGCCGGCCGGTCCGGCCTATCTCATCGCCCTTCCCACCAAGAACGACCCGATGCTGAGCTACCTGACCACCTCGTTCCAGGACCATGTGCGCCTGCGCGAGAAGTTCAACCTGAAGGTCAACGACGCCATGTGGGCTTTCTACAAGAAGATCGGGATCGTCGACAAGAACAACAGGTACACCGCCCATTACGGCGACCCGCTCTGGGTGTACTACCAGTACCGGCTGGCAAAGGGCGACAAGCGCACCAGGGAAGCGATCTATGCCGAAGGTAAAAAGCAGTTGCAGTCAGTTGCCGGGAGAGGCGTCGATATCGCCGTCGGCCACGGAAAGAATATCTGGGATCTGAACCCGAAGCTGGAAGCGAGTGTCATGACCCTCTACAAGGATGCCAAGAAATCTCTCTGGTCCGAACTCACCCCGGCCTTCATCGCCACAATCCCCAATGTGGTGGAGATCAGGACCCAGTCCAAGGACAGGGAGAACTATATCGCCCAACCGGCCACCGGCGAGAAGCTGAGCCCTCAATCCGTGGCGGCGATCCAACGCCTCAGGGACTCGTCGAAGGGGACCGGCAATCAGCCGAACGGCTATATCGTCATCTCCGACGGCCTGAATGCGGACGCCATTATGGACAAGGGGCATCTCATGCCGTACGTGGAAGAAATCCGGAAGCTTTTGACTGAAAACGGTGCGGTCATGAGCGACAAGAACATCGTGGTCATCAACGGCAGGGTTCGGGCAGGCTACGAGATCGGCAACATTCTCTTCGAGAACGCCGACCCCAACCGGCTCTACGGGATCGTGCACATCATCGGAGAGCGGCCCGGCACCATGCACCATTCCTATTCGGCCTACATCTCCATTGCCAAGGGCAGCGTGTGGACCGCCAAGAAGATGGATCACGACATGACGAAACTGGTGTGCAACATAGCGGACACGGCCCTGGCGCCCAAGGAAGCGGCCGGGGAGACCCTCACCATCATCCGCGAAGTCAGGGCGAAGCTGGTCTCCGGAAGCCGCCCCTCCGGCCAATAAAGGGTTGCACAGCATGAAGCGTGGCCGGGCACCGGTGATATACTGTAATTGATTTCTCATCTGGAGCAGCGGGAGGATGGGAGGTATCCAATGAAAATGCTGCTGGTGGCGGTGGTGGCCGCGCTGATGATGGTGAGCGGATGCGCAACTCGACTTGAGCTTACCGATGCCGTTCTTCAGGCAAGAAAGTCCGGTACGGAGGGTGTTGCGAAGGTCTATCCCGTCCCGTCCGACCAGGCATGGGAGATAGCACGGTCGGTTTTACGGTGGCTGAAGGTGGATGAGGTGGAGGAGCGCCGCGCCGAGAACTGTCTGATTGCCGGCTCAGGGATGAAAATGGCGCTATTCGGCACGGTAATGGGGGTGTGGATAGAACCGGACGACCCCGGTTTTAGCAGGATTACTGTAATCTCCAGGCACAGGAACGACTGCTGCGTGCTCACGGATCTGACCCCCGACCAGTTTTTCCGGAACTTCGAGAAGGGGATGAACATCATCAAAGGCGGCGGGATGTTGCCTGTTGCGGCCCCGTGAACCGACGAGAGGGGATGATACATGATGGCAGGGACACGTCCCGGACATGGGGAGAGCCTGAAGAGGCCCGCAACGACGGGATGCCGGATTGGTATCGCATTTTTTCTGTGCATAGCGCTGTTCGCGCCATGTAAGTCGGATGCCGGAGAAACACTGGTCGGCGTCAAGGCGCGCAAGGTGGTGCGGTGCGGCGTGAGCGAAGGCATACCGGGGTTTTCCGCCAGAAACGCGGCGGGACGTTGGGTCGGCCTGGAGGCGGATTTCTGCCGCGCCGTGGCCGCCGCGGCCCTGGGAGACGGTGAGAAGGTCAGATTCGTGCCGCTCAAGGCATCGGAACGGTTCCCCGCGCTCCAGTCCGGAGCGGTCGATCTCCTTGCGCGCAACACGACCTGCACCCTGGGCAGGGAAGCGGGGCTTAAGGTGATGTTTCCCGGCATCATCTTCTATGACGGCCAGGCCTTCATGGTACCCGCCTCCTCCGGCATCCGGGAGCTTCGTCAGCTGGACGGAGCCACGGTCTGCGTGGAAAAGGGGACAACCCACCAGCAGTACCTGGCCGATTACTTCACGGCCCACGGCATACGTTATCGTCCGCTCGTTATAGACTCCAGCACCGCTGTGGCGGACGCCCTGTTCGCCGGGCGCTGCCGGGCGTTCACGTCCGACGCCTCGCAGCTTGCCGCCGCCCGCCTGCGAATCCCGGACGGAGCACGAAAATATGTCATCCTTCCGCAGAGGATCAGCAGGGAGCCCATCGGGCCGGTGGTGCGGCGGGGCGACGACGACTGGTACACCCTGGTGCGGTGGGTGCTGTTTGCGCTGATTGCCGCGGAGGAAGCGGGCGTTACCGCCGAAAACGCTGCCGGGCTGCGCGACGCCGCGGCCAACCCCGCCCTGCGACGGGCGCTGGGAGCAGGCGGCGGCTTCGGCAGGCAAATGGGAGTGGACGACGATTGGGCATTGCGCGCCGTGCGGAGCGTGGGCAACTATGGCCAGATCTACGAGCGCAATCTTGGCCCACGAGGCGCCATTCCCATTGAACGCGGCCTGAACCGGCTCTGGAGCCAAGGCGGGCTGCTGTACGCGCCGCCACTGCGCTGAGGTGAGGGATTCATCATGAGCGACCTGCAGATCTACATCACCCTCGGAATCTTCGCTGCCGTTATCCTGACCATCGCATTCGACGTGCTGGACATGGCGGTGGCAACGGTTCTCGGCGCGACGGTATTGTACGCGCTCGGCATCCTCAACAGCCGCGACATAGAGGCGGCTGTCGACACTTCGGGAGGGACCCTGGCGCTTCTCTTCGGCGGCATGGTGGTGGCCCGGACCCTGACCGGGACCGGTCTGTTCGAGCGCATCGGCTGCGGGCTGCTGCGGGCGACCGGGGGGAGCGGGAAGCGATTCCTGCTCCTGCTGGTTGTCCTGGTCGCGCCGGTATGCGCCGTACTCCCCAACGCAACCACGGTGATCCTCCTTGCACCCGTCATTATCCGGGTAGCCATTGCCCTGGAGATCGATTTCGTCGGACCGATCGTGCTGACGGCCATTATCAGCAACTCCGCGGGTCTCCTCACCCTGGTGGGCGACCCCGCAACCTTCCTCGTCGGCAGCTCCATCGGCATGAGCTTTGGTACCTACCTGAAGAAGGTCAGCCTGGGCGGTCTCCTCTGCCTTCTTACCATGGTTCCCCTTCTGCCCATCGTACTTCGTGACATCTGGCGCCTGCGGCGTGAACTCCCCCCTGCCGATACGCCCAGGCGAATCGAGCGCCCCTGGTTCGCGGTGCTGGCGCTCGCCACGCTCCTGTGCATGGTTGCCCTGTTCGTGGTCGGCGAATACCTGATCCACCCTATTTTACCTCCGACGGCCGCCATCATCGGCGCGGCCCTGTCGCTGCTTCTCATCTATTCGGCGAAGATAGAGCCGGTGGATAACGTGCTGCGCGATGTCGACTGGAAGACGCTGGTGTTTCTGTTCGCCATCTTCTGCCTGGTCCAGGGGGTTACCAGGACCGGTATCCTGCAGGGTCTCGCCCTGAAGCTGCAAGGCTGGTTCGGCACCGATCTGACCATCGTGGCCCTTGTCTTCCTCGGCGGAATCGGCATCCTGTCGGGCCTTCTTGCCAACATCCCGCTGGTGGCCGCGTCACTCCTCATGACCAAGGGCTACCTGGTGGCGACGGAACTGGTGCCGGAAACAGCATTGGCCGCCGGTTTCACCGGTTGGCCCGCCGCGGTCATCCCGGTTTTCATCGCCATGATGTTCGGGGCGACCCTCGGGGGCAACGCCACGCTTATCGGCGCTTCGGCCAATGTCGCCGGCGCCGGTATCTGCGCGGCCCACGGCAAGCGCGTCAGCTTCGCGCGGTTTGCGCGCTACGGGGTGCCTATCACGTTCTGCCAGCTCATCATGGCCATGCTGTATGTGCTGGCGCTGTTCCGGTTTTCGGGATGAGACAGTTCGATATTGTTCGAAAATAAAACGGGTGGTCGTATCGTGCCCGGACACAGGTCCGGCCGATACCGCACCAACTGATCAACCGCGGAGGAGGTCATCATGAAAAAAGAACTTTCACTTGTTGCGTTAGCTGTTTTCGCCGTGACGGCGAGCGTGGGAATCGCGCAGGGCGAGCCCGTCATCTACCCGGGCAAGGGGCAGAGCCCGCAGCAGATGGAAAAGGACAAGAACAGCTGTTACGGCTGGGCGAAAAACCAGACCGGCTTCGACCCCATGCAGCCTCCGCCTACCGTCCAGGCGCCGCCGCCTCATCAGGGCGAACGGGTGAGGGGCGCGGCACGGGGCGCCGCGGCCGGAGCGGCGGTCGGGGCCATTGCCGGCGACGCGGGCAAGGGTGCGGCAGTAGGGGCTGCCACGGGAACCGTGGCCGGCGGAGCGAGAAAGAGGCAAAAGGCGCGCCAGAGCGCCCAGGCGCAGCAGCAGGTGAACGCCGATTATGAAGCGAAGCGGAACACCTATAACCGCGCCTATGGTGCATGCATGGAAGGCCGCGGCTATACCGTCAAATAGGGTCCGGCGACCGCTTTTTCCGCCGTATCCCGAACCGGTCGGCACACGGCCGGAAATTTCTACCCAGGAAAGGAAACGAAATGAACATGAAAAGTCTAGTGGCAGCAGTGGTGGCGACGCTCTTTCTTCTCCCCATCGCGACAGGTGTCGGGGCCAAGGAAAAGGCTCCCCAAGGCCAGGCGCAGCATTCGGTGAAGAAAGAGAAGCTGGTTTCCGCAAAGGCAACCGTGATGGCTGTTGACCTGAAAACGCGCATCGTGACCCTGAAGGATTCCAAGGGGAACATTATCGACCTGAAGGCGGGGAATGAAGTGCGCAACCTGGATCAGTTGAAGGCCGGAGACCTCGTGACCACGAAATATTACCAGTCTCTGCTGATCAAGCTCGTGAAACCCGGCACGGGTCCGGAAGGGATGCAGGCGAAAGCGACGATGGAACGGGCCAAGCCCGGAGAGAAGCCGCACGGCATGATCGGCGGCCAGGTTACCATCACGGCAAAAGTAACGGCCATCAACAAGAAGGAACAGACTCTCTCTTTGAAGGGCCCGGGCGGAAAGACGGTCGTAGCCAAGGCTGATAATCCCCATAACCTGGACCTGCTCAAGGTCGGCGACGAATTGATGATCACCTACACCGAAGCGCTGGCGATTTCCGTAGAAGGTGTTAAAAAATAATCGAGTGATACGGACGGGGCGCGGCACATGCGGAACCTGCGCGTGTCCGCCCCTCTCCTCAATCGAAATAACCCCGGCGTCCCGGAGCCGGGACGGTTGGAGGGCCACGGAGAATGGGCAGGGAGACACGCGCTACCCACGACATACCACGGACGACCCTGGCGGTGCTGATCATCGCAGTGCTGGCTGCAGGCTCCATCTGGATACTTCACCCGTTTCTGTCCGCCATTCTCTGGGCGGGCATCATCGTCATCGCCACCTGGAACGTGATGCTCCGTGTGGAGGCATGGTGCGGCGGAAAGCGCTGGATGGCGGTGACGGTGATGACCATCGCCCTGCTGCTGGTGTTTTTCCTGCCGTTCTCCTTTGCCGTTCTGTCCATTTTCGAACGGGCTGACGAGATCGTGTCGTGGGTCAAAGCCCTGTCATCCGTCAGCATAAGCGATCCGCCCGCGTGGGTAGCCGGGATTCCCCTTGCCGGCGCACAGATTGAACATCGCTGGCGCGAGCTTGCCGCCCTGCGGCCCGAAGAGTTGTCGTCGCAGCTGACACCCTATGTCAGCAAGGTACTCGGATGGTTCGTATCCAAGGCGGGAAGTGTCGGCGCCGTGTTCCTCAATTTCCTGCTTACCGTCATCATTTCGGCCATCTTCTACGCCAACGGCGAGACGACCGCTCACGGGTTGCGCCGCGTCGCCTACCGTCTTGCCGGAACGGACGGCGAGGAAGCAGCGGTTCTGGCTGCACGGGCGGTTCGGGGGGTTGCCCTTGGCGTGGTGCTGACCGCGATTATCCAGTCTGCGCTGGGAGGCATCGGGCTCGCCGTTGCCGGCATCCCGGCGGCCGTCATCCTCACCGGCGTCATGTTCCTGTTCTGTGTGGCGCAGATCGGCCCCATCCTGATTCTCGTGCCGTCGGTGATCTGGCTCTACTGGTCAGGGCAGCCGGTATGGGGCACGGTGCTGCTGATCTGGAGCGTACCGGTCCTTGTCATCGACAACATCTTGCGTCCAATCCTGATCCGGAAGGGGGCGGATCTTCCGCTGCTGCTCATCTTTGCCGGCGTCATCGGCGGCCTCATAGCGTTCGGTGTGGTCGGGCTCTTCATCGGGCCGGTGCTGCTCGCCGTGACCTACACCCTCCTCCAGTCGTGGGTGGCCGGCGGAAAGGGAACGATCGAGCAGGACAGTGCCGCCGGCGAGTGAATCCGCGCGTCGGTCCGGTTCGAATACACACTGCACTTCCATTGATGCCGCGGGGCGCTTTTCCACGGCGAACGGGAGGATGTTATGAAACTATGCGCACTGTCTTTTGGTATTCTTCTCGTCTTTGCAGGAACCGCTGCCTCGGCACAGGAATTCCACGTCTTTGGAGGGTGGCTGCAGCACACCCGGGACCATGACCAGACATACACCTATCAATTTGAATACCGGCAGAGATTCCATGACAATTTCGCATTCAGCCTCACCTACCTGAACGAGGGAGCAATTACGGAACACTCCCGTGACGGACATGGCGCCCAGCTGTGGGCCGGGGCCAATCTCCTGGACCGGAGGCTTTCGCTGGCATTCGGCGTCGGCCCCTACTTCTACTGCGACACCATCCCCTACTCTTCAAGCGGCTTCAGTCTCAACGACCACGGATGGGGTGCTCTCCTGAGCCTGGATGCAACCTGGTACACGCGCAGCCGCTGGCTCTTCCTGCTGCGGACCAACTGGGTCGCCACGGGAAACAGTATTGACACCATCTCGGCTTCCTTCGGAATCGGCTACCGGTTCGATGAACCGGCAACGCCGAAGCCGGGTGGTGAGCCGGCCCTTCCTCGGGAACCTGCGCCGCGCAACGAGCTCACGCTGTACATCGCGCAAACGAGCGTCCACAACAAAGGGCCGGCCCATTCCATCGGGGCCGGACTGGAGTACCGGCGTCGTTTGCTGCGCTACCTTGACGTGACCGCAGGCTGCGTCTACGAAGGGGAAAGCGACCTTATCGAGAGATACGGCCTGAACGTGCAACTGTGGCTGGCCGGATCTTTTCTCGACGACCGGCTGTCCCTCGGTTTCGGGGCAGGTCCCTATTTCGCCATTGACCGGCATCGCACGGAAGAAGGAAGGGACCACAAGGTCGCGGTGTTGAAAAACGTTTCCATGAGTGGCGCATACCGCTTTTCTCCGCACTGGGGGGTACGCTTCAACTGGATCCGCGTCATCACCAATTATGAACGTGATGCGGATGTCTGGATGCTCGGGACTTCCTACTTTTTCTAGGCACAGTTCCGCCGTTCGATGTCAATTGTGGCCGGTCAAGGGCTTTCATATGACTCTGCTTACGCCGTGCAAAGGGGACGGGAGCCGATGTGACAAAAAGAACAACCGGACAGGGTGAAGAAAAGTTACATTGAAAAACAGGCCTGTCAAAATTCACGGAGGGGATCGGTCCATGGTACGCTTGGTACTCTTCCTGATGATTGGTGTATGTTGCCAAGTGTGCGTTACGCCGCCGGCGCTGGGCTCCGATGCACTTACGGCGTTGAAACGGTTCAGCGATTTTTCAACGATCGACATAACGCGCTTACTGGAAGGCGAAATTCTCTCCCAGCGCGGTTCATCCTAAAAACGGCAGTTGGAAGTATCCGCGGAGAGCGACTCTGTCGTATTTCGTTGCTGCTCTTAGCGAAATGGAGCGGCCACAGCCGATGCTGTCCGAACCCGAAGGGTGAGTCTATCGGCTGTAGCGAAATGAGCTTAGAGCATCGGAAATAGGGCATCCGGAGCGAACGAAGGATGCCCCCAACTGCCGAATCCAGGATAAATCTGCAGTTGCCGGATCCGCGTCTGGAGTACGATGTAAACGATACACTGCAGGCATATCTCGGCGCGGGGATACTGGCCGGAACCTACGTGGTCGGCGATCATTTCGGCGATGACCGCGGCCTTCCACAGCTCAATCACGCCACGGTCGATTACACTGAAGTGCGCCTGGGTCCCGGTGTATCGTGGAAGGCTCTTCCCAATCTTACTCTGGAAGCCCAAGGGGGGTATACGCTCTACCGAACATGGGATTATTTCGATCAGCACATCAAGCTGAACAGCCGCCCTGCGCCCTTCCTGCACATTGCCTGTCACGCCCGGTTTTGAAGGCCGTGAAGCTGAAGCAGGCGCCTTTCCGGTCGGCCACACAAGAGTTGTGGAAATCCCGGAAAGAGACGAATCAGAAAGGGCTTCGCATGATGATATTTTCGGTACCATCAGGATGATGGCAGGGAGAGGTTTGAAGCAGGAAGATCCAGCCGACAACAGGAGGGAACGGCCTGGCGGTTGTATGGATACGAGGCGGGATCGTTCGAGCGGCCATTCGGCCCTCCCGCTGTTCCGTCACGGTAGCGGGCCTACTTCCAGATATCGTAGCCGAGGGTGATCATGAAGCCGGACGTTCCAAGCACCACGAACTGGGTGCTTGCCCTCTTGTACTTGTAACCGATGGCCGGAATAATCCCGAGTCCGATGCCGTTGTCGTTGACGGGAAGCTTGTTCTCGTAGGGTTCGAAGTAGCCGATGATGGCTCCCGCGGTAATCTTGAAAAACATGTGCTGATCCGGGGAGCCGTAGATCCATCGTTTCCCGCCGTAGAGATAGCCGCACGGCTGATGGAACGAGTTCTTGAAAAAGGCGCCGCCGAGTTCCCACCGGGACGCGGACTCCCATTCCAGAGCAACGAACCAGGGATACGAATTGTGCTCGGGGTCCCGCTCGTAGTGGACAACATACGGGCTGAACATCAATGTAACCAGGCTTGATTCAGGTTGCTGATCCTCGGCATCGACAGCGGAGGGAACCAAACTCAGACATAGGAAGGCCATCAGGCACATCAATCCGCAACCCAACCGGAAGAAGGCGTTGCGAGGCTCGTGGTGTGATTGCGCGTATCGCTTGTGCTCCATTACTACCTCGTGCGTCGTGGTGTGAACGATTCTCCAGAGCCATTGATACCGAGCCGCTATCAAACGATTACGTCGTTGGCATCGTCGGGAGTTCCTCAGCGTACATGAAGTACTCATTTTGATTGCAACTCGGTATGAGCCGTCGGCTGCCCGCTGCCGCCGCCGGAATCGGCCTGGGATGATGCCGGGCGCCGACCAATTCTGTCCGTGGACCTCACCTAAGCAACCGGAGGAATTTTTGCGGCAATGCATCATATCAACAATTTTGGGGCATAATGCAACATAAAAACTTGATTCCGGATTACATTCTCCATTTCCGCACAAATCCTCGAGCTTCATGGAATAGAGTGAAAAGCCTAACGCAAACAAGGAGGATTTGACGTACAAGGTGGATCAACATCTTGGGGGGGGAGGTAAGGTCTCGCCAAGGCACGCAAGGAGCTGGCGAAAAGGTGCATGCGGCTCATGCTCGATTAAAGGCCGCCTGTCGCCCCTGGTGGAGTCGACGCCGCTGCGGGTGATACTGGACGAGCGGGCAGCCCTTCCGGGATCCGCATCCATTGCGGCAGGGTTGCGGTGAAAGCGTAAAAATCCCCTTACCTCTTCCGTACGATGCCGGGCTTGACCAGGCCCGGCATCGACATCTCTCCGTGTCCTGCCTCAAAACGCCTTGGTGATGTTAAGGCTGGTCATGATTCCCTCTGTGCGATCCACGGCGCCGAATTCAATGTTCGTCCTCAGTTCCACAAGCGTTTTCCACTTGGGAATGGCAAACCGTATTTCCGGCCCCACGGCGAAGACCCGGTCGTGCACGTCGTCCCAGGCAACGTCTTTTCCCCTGTCGTCGGTGACCTGGAATTGGGCATATCCCACCACGCCCACTTCAAATCCTTTGAGAGGTCCGATTCCCGCGGATGCCGGAAGGGCCTTTCCGATGCCCCACTCGAAGTGGAAGTCGTCTCCGTACCGCACATCATGACCGCGCTGTTTGGCGTGGGTTTCATAGCGGCCGAGCCACGAAACGCTCCAGGTCTTGGCCTTGTCGGGATAGTAGGTGCCGCCCGCGTCGAACTGTCCCGTCCAGTAGCCTTTGCCCGCGCCGCCCGGATGCTTGGGGTCGTAGTAACCGATGGGCACCCATGCCATAAGGCCGATGACCGCGTCCCACTGCTCACCGTGCCAGGAAATCGCGATGGGCTCCACCACGCAATCCCCCAGGGAGACACGACTGTCGGACAGCCCCCCTGCCTTGAAATCGGTGTACACGACGGGAATGACCACATTGGGGAGCCAGTCCCCGCCGAGGATCTTGATGTTGGTCACCCAGATGGGCCGATGGACCTGCGCGTAGACTAAAACGTCCAGATCCGCGGGAAGTTTCTTGCCGTCACCCCCGGTGAGGGTGTCCGTATGATAGAAGAAATTGTACAGCCGGTAGTAAAAACCCGGTGGACCGACGGTGGCCACCTTGATCCCTTCCCCGCCGTTGGTGAAATGGTTGCCGGTCGGTCCCGCCACGGCTGAACCGGTCCACAACAACACGCAGACAAGAGAAAGCAACGCTGCCCGCACCTTTCCTTTCATAGAGCCTCCTCATTTCATGCCGGGCATGCGCCCCGCCCTGTTCGCCCGCGGGGAAGCACCCCTCCTCTACCTGACGGAAGGGAGCAGACGGGAGCCCGCTCCCCCGGTGTCGTCAATTCACGGTCAGTAGGCTTTTTCCAGGATTGCCAGGATATCTTCCTTGGACGGATCCCGGGGGTTGAACAGGGTGGAAACTTCCTTCAGGGCGTCTTCGGCGATGAGATCGAACATGTCCCTGGTGATGCCGCACTCTTTCAGGGTGGGGATTTCGAGCTCTCTGTTGAGGCTCTTCACCAGGTCAACGGCAGCCTGCGCGGCAGCGGCATCGCTCATTCCGGTCACATCGATACCCAGTGCAACGGCGATGTCCCTGAATCTGGCGGGCGCCGACGCCATGTTGTATTCCATGACATAGGGAAGCCCGATGGCATTGGCGACCCCGTGCGGGAGATTGAAGTGGGCGCTCAGGGGGTGGGCGATGGAGTGAACCAGTCCGAGAACCGCGTTGGTAAAAGCGAATCCGGCCATCATGCTGCCGAGGAGCATGGCGGAACGGGCTTCGACGCATGAGCCGTTCTTCGTTGCCGTCACGATATTCTTGCGGATGAGTTCGATGGCCTTCAGGGCCAGCACGTCGGTGGGGATCATGGCCCACTTGGAGACATAGGCTTCTATGGCGTGGGTCAGTGCGTCGAGGCCGGTGGACGCGGTGATCTTGGGAGGCATGGCAACGGTGAGGAGCGGATCCGCCAGCGCCAGGGTCGCGCCCACGAACTGTCCGCCGATGACCATTTTTTTCTTGCGGGCCGTGTCGGTGACGATGCTGAACGCGGTGACTTCACTGGCTGTGCCGGCGGTGGTGGGGATGGCAATCAGGGGCTTGCCGGGCGCTTTCACTGTATTGATGCCGTCGTACTGGTTGATGGGTGAGGGGTTGGTGAGGAGGATGTTGATGGCTTTCGCCGAGTCGATGGAGCTGCCGCCTCCGACCGCGACGATGATGTCCACATCGGCGGAGCGGGCTATGGCCGCGGCCTCTTCCACCTGGGTATCGGGAGGATTGGGGAGCACGCCGTCATATTCGACCGCCTCGACGCCGGCGGCTTTCAGGGATGCGATCAGGCCATCCACGATGCCCGCCGCCTTTACTCCCTTGTCGTACACCACGAAGGCCTTTTTGGCACCCATCCCCGCTGCCGTTTCACCCACTTTCCGTGATACGCCTTCACCAAAGTGAACAAAACTCGGAATACCGAACATGAATTGCATACCATTCTCCTTTTCTTCAATTTTTTCCGTGTGAGCCTGGTTCAATGCCTGCCTACCAAAAGGCTTCTGTCGTGCCCCCCTTTCGTCCAAGAGTTTTATTGCACTGGCCGATTGCCCAGTGTCGATTTCCCGTTGTTTGAAACTCCCCCTGCCGCACGGCAGAAGCGTCCGTTATGTTTGCGCTATAGTTTTTGCTGTACACTAGATGCATGCGACCATGTCAGTCAATACTTTATTTCGACATGGATCCTGCTCCGGAAATGATGGTACGGCAGGGAAGCGCAGTCGCCACTCTATGATACAATTTCATTACGAAACCTCCTGAAAAAGCAAAGATGAGTGGTGACTGCAAATCAGTGCCGGACCAGGCGCTGGTCCGAGTGGCCGAACACCGGGGAGGGTAAGAAATGGCCACGTTTTCATTTCCGTTGACATTCGTGCCCAATTATATGGTAGTCGGACGGGGGTACCACGCTCTCCGCAAGGGTAAAAAGGAGACTCACCTTCACAAGGGAGTGGACCTGATGGCCGAGGTCGGAACGCCGGTCTTCGCCGTTGCCGATGGTATCGTCGTGGATGGGCCGTTTCTTTTTGCCTGGCAGTACAATCCCCCGTCTCATGCAATCGTTGTGAAACATGGGCCGGTGACCGTTCTCTACGGGGAGATCCAGCTGGAGGGAGCCAAGGTGACCGGGGATAGCGTTCTCCAGGGAGAAAAAATTGCGGCCGTGGCGCGCACGGGCATCGGATCCATGCTGCACATCCAGGTCTACAAGGGGCGCTACGTCAAGGGAAAGGAAGTCGATCCCACCCCCTATCTGAGCGTGTGGCGAACCAATCTCCCGAAGGAAGAAGACGCCGGACCGAGGTTCGAGCGCGACCGGCCTGACTACACGAGCGCCAGGAGATAGATACGGGGCGGATGGGTGTTTTCAGAGAGGGGAGGGGGGAGATACGCAAAAGGCAGCCGCATGGAAGAATACCATTTCAGTGTCCCTTTCTGCCGATAACGAGGTTGCTAACCAGCCATGCCACCACTACGGCCATATAGAACTGTCCGGTCACCGCCTCCAGAATCGACAGCATCTGGGCAGCCGGGAGCCTGGGAACGATGTCGCCGTACCCAAGTGTGGCAATGGTGTCGAAGCTGAAATAACTCAGTGCACTTTGCCGGGAATACCCGCCTCCCGTATCCGCACTGTCCGGCAGGGCAAAACTGTTCGGCTCGATGACTGCCAGTGCCTGGTAGAGGGAAGAAAAAGTTAGCGCGATCAGAAAGTACGCGACAAAGGCTCCGAAGACGGTGTCGACGGTCACTTCATGGCTCGTCAGCACATACCGGAGGATCATGACCACGCAGATTACGATGAGCACGGCATTGGCAAGGTCCGATGCCGCTTCCAGCATGGTTGCATAAGAGCGGGTCGGGCTCCTCACGGCCGCCATATCCATCAGGATTACCAGAAACCACAGGAGGATCAGGGGCCAGCGTCGCCTGACATCAAAACCGGCGAAGGAAAGGGTTACTATCAGAAGGTTGAGGAAGAAAATGGACAGAAGGGCGGTCAGAAGCGGGGTCTTGTGCAGGACGGGAGACAGAAGCATGACCACGATGATGAAGAGGAAAAGCTGGATGAACCGAATCGGTTTCCAGGGGAAACTGCGCAGCAGACCCGCTTTTCTTGTTTCGTAGTGTTTCATGGATTTTTCTCCCACCCCCTTGAACATGCCGATCACGGACAATACGAGAAAAGGGACGCATCGAATTATAAAAGGAGTATACACGACTAGTATCGAAATTCCCCTGGATCACAAAGAGGAAAACCTGGATATATCCTGAAAAGGGCAGTTGGAGTCGTCCGAAGAGAACGACTACGGCCTGATACGTTGCTGCTTTCCGCGAAATGGAGCGTCACCGGGCGGTGTCATTGCGGCACGGTATTCAGTCAAGGCAGCGGAAACTATTTCGGAAGGGGCATGAACATGCATCAGAGGGTTCTCCTTGTCGACCCGGCAACCGGCTTTTACAGAACGAGGAAGTACGGCCTTGACCGCTATTTCGGGCCGGTAGACCTGGGCATCCACCTGACCGAGGAGTATGGGACCCTCAACTTCGGGGTGGGCATCTTCGCCGGTTCCATCTTTCCGGGCTCGAACCGCCTGGTGGTGACCGGGTTTTCCCCCTGCTGGCAAGGGTACTACATCAGTTCCATGGGCGGGGCGGGGCTCGTGTTCGACAACCTGGGGATCAACATGCTCAGCCTGGCGGGCAAGGCGGCCGTGCCGTCGGTCCTCTATCTCAACCGCCGGCACGGTGAGGAGATCGAGGTGGAAGTGGTCCCCCTGGATGTGGAGACGGTCTGGAAATCGGGGCGGACCGGGGTCTATTCCCTCACGGACACGGTCTTCGGCATGTTCGGTTCCCGCTACGAGAAGGACCCGCGTATCCTGGTCACCGGCCCGGCTGCCCTGCATACCGACATGGGAGGAATCATGTCGGTCCCCATCAACCGGGGGAAGATCAGCCACGTGGACACCTGGGCCGGCCGCGGCGGTTTCGGCAGCGCCATGGTCCGGAACCACGGCATCGTGGCCGTCATCTACGGCGGAACGGTGGTGCACGAGGACTTTCGGGAGAACCGGGTTGCCGACCAGTGGTTCAGAGACAAGTACAACCTGCGGCTGGTGGAAAAGGACATGGAAGCGACCCGCAAGTACCGGTACGACGAAAAGCTGCAAACCGGCGGCACCTTCGGCGTGAATTACGCCACCATGGGCGGGAGGGTTCTGGCGTTCAACTACCGCACCATCTACCGTACCGAAGAGGAGCGGACGGCCCTGCACCGGATCTTCGTGGCGGACCACTACCTGAAGCAGTTCAATGAAGAGACCATCGCCGCAAAACAGCAGGCCACCTGCGGCGAGCCGTGCATGGCGGTGTGCAAGAAGATGAAGGATATCTACAAGAAGGACTACGAGCCCTACCAGACCATGGGCCCCCTGTGCGGCATCTTCGACCAGCGAGCCGCGGAAAGGCTCAACCACCACTCCGACGCCATGGGCTTCGACGCCATCTCGGGAGGGGGTGTTCTGGCCTGGCTCATGGATCTCCTGGACGAAGGCCTGCTGAGCCGGGAAGAGCTGGGGGTCGCCAGGCTCCCGAAGTGGGATGCGGCGGATTTCGACGTCGTCAACGACTCCATGCACAACGCCGAGCTGGGTTGCGAACTGATCGACGCCATCCTGGAGCGGCGGGGCATCCTCGATTTCCGGGAAGGGGTGCGCAAGTGGAGCCGGATCCATTCCAGGGAGAAGGGGGTGGCGCTCCATGACCGCCTGATCCACATCGCCTTCAGCCGGAGGGGGTGGATGGTCCCCAACCAGTACTGGGTGTCCGGAGCGCTGGTTCCCATGGCCATCATGGGCAAGTACTACATGATCTACAGCTTCGATTTCATCCCGCCCCGCACTTTGGGCAGGATGTGCGCGGATCGCATGAAAAAGGAGCTAATCCTCGACAACCTCGGCATCTGCCGCTTCCATCGGGGATGGGCGGAGGAGCTGCTCCCCGAGGTCATGGATTCCCTGCACAACTGCAAGGACCGCTTCCTGCGCGCCATCCACGTCCTGGCCAGCCGCCTCAACAGCCGTAACTCCCCCATCTTCTGGGAGTCGGATCGAAACATCGATTTTCTGCACACCTTCCTGAAGCGAAAGAAGGAAGTGGACAACGACCCGCACCCGGAGCTTGTGAACTGGTTGGAAAAGTTCGACCGGGACCGGGTCGAGGCGGCGCGGGATTTCTGGTACGAGACCCTCAAGGGGATCGACGAGAGCCTGCGGGAATTCTTCTGACAACCCACCTCAAATGGCTGGTTAAATCATGAGAAATCTGTTATTTTTAACGGGCTTTAATTCATTCAGAGAGAGGCGGCTTCGACTCCGCTCAGCCAGCGGGCTTCTTACTCCGCTCGGCCAGCGGGCTTCTTCCTCCGCTCAGCCAGCGGGCTTCTTACTCCGCTCAGCCAGCGGACTCCGCTCAGCCACCAGACTCCCTTCAGTCAGAAAATTCCGTTCAGCCAATGGGATATATTGCTCGTTGAGCGGAGTCGAAACGAGTTGAGCGGAAATGTGTGGAGTCGAGACGAGCGTTCCCTTCGACTCCGCTCAGGGAACAGCGGACTCCGCTCAGGGAACAGCGGACTCCGCTCAGGGAACAGCGGACTCCGCTCAGGGGACAGCGGACTCCGCGTAATCTCCGGGGTACATATTCCATGAGGTCACCAGAACCGTTCCCTGAGCGGAGCCGAAGGGAACAACCTTGAATGCCAAGGAGGGCTGACAATGCCCTGTATGTACATCCTCGAATGTGCGGATGGCAGCTATTACACGGGAAGCACAAAAGATTTGGAACGGCGCCTGTGGGAGCACCAAAACGGTGTGGGCGCCAACCATACCGCAAAGAGACTGCCGGTGAAACTCGTTTACTTTGAAGAGTGTGCCCGTATCGACGATGCCTATTATCGGGAAAAGCAGATCCAGGGGTGGAGCAGAAAGAAAAAAGAGTCGTTAATAGCAGGGGATACCAACCAGATACACAAGCTGGCGGAATGCCGTAATGAGAGCCATTGCCGGAATACTGGCTTCGGCTCCGCTCAGCCACCGGGAGCCGCTCAGCCACCGGGAGCCGCTCAGCCACCGGGCTCCGCTCAGCCACCGGGCTCCGCTCAGCCACCGGGCTCCGCTCAGCCACCGGGCTCCGCTCAGCCACCGGGAGCCGATTAGCCAGCGGGCTCCGATTAGGCACCGCACTCCGATTAGGCATCAGGAAATACCGCTCGTTGAGCGGAGTCGAAACGAGCCGTTCGGAAATGAGCAAAATTAGTGGATACGAAACGAGCGCTCCCTTCGACTCCGCTCAGGGAGCGGTTCCGGTGGCTGAGCGGTTCCGGTGGCTGAGCGGTTCCGGTGGCTGAGCGGAGCCGAAGCCCGGTCAAAACTTCCGGTTGTCGAACATGCGCTGCGTCTTGCGTTCCGACCGGGGCAGGGCGCCGTGGGGCACGACCTCGGGAGTGCAGGAAACCAGCATCGCATGCTTGATGGCCGAGGTGATGGCCTTGCCTATCCGTTCGCTCTCCCCGCCGTTGCCGTCCGCGGCCCGCTCCACCCTGACCACCATGTAATCCTTGCCGTCGTCGTGACGGTCCAGAACCACCTGGTACTCGCTCCCCAGTCCGGGGATGGCGGAGAGGATCTCGTCGATCTGCCCGGGGTAGATGTTGACCCCCCGGAAGATGACCACGTCGTCGGAACGGCCCAGGATCTTGTCATGGCGCGGCAGGATGCAGCCGCACGGGCACTCGCCGGGAACCAGGCGCGTCAGGTCGCGGGAACGGTAGCGAACCAGCGGCGCTCCCTCTTTGCGCAGGGTGGTGAACACCATCTCGCCGATCTCGCCCGGCGCCACCGGTTGCAGGGTGTCGGGGTCGAGGAGCTCCAGGATGTAGTAGTCGGCCCAGTAGTGGATGCCGGTGTTCCAGCGGCAGGTGAGGCCGGTGCCCGGTCCGTACAGTTCGGTGAGGCCGGGGATGTCGTACACCTCCTCCACTCCCAGGTTGGTGCGGATGGCCTCGATCATGGCATCGCTGGTGCGCTCCGCGCCGAGGATGACCTTGCGCAGCCCGATCCGGTCCCTCAGCCCCCGGCGGTGCACCTCCTCCGCCAGGAGGAGGCCCATGGAGGCGGTACAGCAGAGGACGGTGGACTTCATGTCCACCAGGAAGGCGGCCTGCATCTCCAGGTTGCCGGGACCGGTGGGGATGGCCAGTGCGCCGATCCGCTCGCAGCCGAGCTGGAACCCGGCGCCGGCGGTCCACAGCCCGTACCCCACGCATATCTGCACCCGGTCCTCGCGGGTGACACCCGCCATCTCGTAACACCTGCCGAACATGGAGAGCCAGTCGTCGATGTCCTTTCGGGTATAGCTGAGGATCTTGCGCTTTCCGGTCGTTCCCGACGACGAATGGATGCGAACGATGTCAGCCGGATCGCACGACAGCAGGGGAAACGGGTAGCCGGCGCGCAGGTCGTCGGCGGTGGTGAAGGGGAGCTTCGCCAGGTCGTCCAGCGTCCTCACCTCCTCCGGCGTTATTCCCGTCTCTTCAAAGCGTTTCCGGTAAAAGGGGGAGTTGATCCAGGTATGGGAGACCGTCCAGCGGAGGCCCCGCGTCTGGAGTTCGATCAGTTGATCAGCGGTTTCGAAGTGTGGCGGGAAGCGATGCAGCATCATCCGATTTCCTCGTAGTGTTGTTTCCCGTGGATCAGCCCCAGTTCCAGCGCCCGCAGGGAGTCGGCCGCCGTTTTTCCCGCGCCGCTCTCCAGGACGCTCCGCACCTGGCCGGGGCCGCAGAAGAAGGGGAACGGCGAGCCTTCCGCGAGGAGGAATCCCAGCACGATCAGGTTCACTCCCCGCGGCAGCCCCGATTCCTTTGCCAGGCGGTCGGCGTCGAGGGCATGGACGCATATCCCGTTGCCGTTTGCCGGCGGAGAGGGGGCGTTGACCGCTGCCCATCCGCCGTCGCGGAGAAAGGGACGGTGCAGGGAAAGGTTTTCTTCCTTTAAGGCAAGCATAACGTCGGCCCTGCCGGCGCGCACCAGCGGCCCGGCGAATCCGCCAACCTTGAGGTGGGATACCACGATCCCTCCCCTCTGGGCCATGCCGTGGGTCTCCGAAGACATGACTTCGAGCCCGCTCCGGATTGCGACCTCGGCCAGGAGACGGGTCACGAACAGGACCCCCTGGCCGCCCACGCCGCTGATGATTACCTGCTGCCTCTCCACCGGTTCGCCGGATCTCATGGCGTTCCCTCCTCTTCCGTAATCTCGCTGATGGCGTTCCTGGGACAGACGTGGACGCAGACGCCGCAGTCCGCGCAGATGAGCCGGTCAATGGAGACGCGGCCCGTTTCCCCGTCATAAGCCAGGGCCGGGCATTCGAAGGTCGTGACGCAGGCCCGGCATCCGTTGCACTCCGCAGTGACCGTCACCTTCTGCCGGGGAGGCGGGTTTTTCTGCCGCCGGTCGAGAAGGCAGGGGTGGCGGGCGATGACAACCGCAGGCCCGGTGCTCCTGCTGAATGCGAGCGCCTCCCTCAGCAGGTCGATGAACGCGGGAAGATCGGCCGGGTCCCCGGTGCGGCGGAAACCCACGCCGCAGGCGGTAACCAGCGCGGCCAGGTCCACGGCCGTGGTGGGCGTATCCCCGGCCCCCACGCCCAGAGCCGGGGTCGGCTGGTTGCCGGTCATGGCGGTGGTGGAATTGTCGAGGATCACCAGCACGAAGCGGGCGTTCTGCGCCACGGCGTCGATGAGCGGCGGAATTCCGGCATGGAAGAAGGTTGAGTCGCCGATGGTGGCAATGATATCCGTCTCCTTGCCCGCCAGCCTGTGGGCCTGGTAGAAGCCTGCCGCCTGGCTGACCGCGGCCCCCATGCAGAGCACCGTGTCGACCGCGCCCAGGTTGAGGCCCAGGGTGTAGCAACCGATGTCGCTGGGATAGATGCCGCGGGGAGCGGCTTTCCTGATCGCATAGAAGCTGGCGCGGTGGGGGCAGCCGGGGCAGAGGGTCGGCCGCCGGCCGCCGGATGTCTCAACGGGTGATGGTGTCTCGCCCGCCAGTCCGGCGAATTCCCGGATCAGCCGCTCCACCGTCTCCGGGAGGAGTTCGCCCGCTTCCGGGACAAATCCGGTCAGTTTGCCCAGGGTACGGTTCCGGTCGGCGAGTTGCATCTCGATGACGCCGCTGGTCTCTTCAAGAATCAGTATTTGGTCGTAGTCGGCAAGGAGGTGGTCGCGGAAACTCCGGTGCAGGGGGAAGGGCTGGAGCACCTGGTAGAAGGGAAGGGAGTCCAGGAGTCCCGCTTCCTCCAGGATCTCCCGGCTGTGGGCAGCCGCCACGCCGGAGGCAACCACCGCGCGACGCGCCGCGACTCCGGGATTCACCCGACGGGGGGCGGTGGGGGCATAGTCGGCAATCTCCTCCAGCTTCTCCACCAGCCTCCGGTGCTGGCCGAGCCGGAATTTCGGCGTGGAGGCCCAGCGGGACGGGTCTTTTGAGAAGTCGACACCGAGGTTCCCCGGAGAGACCTCGTCCAGGGAGACATCCTGGCCGGCGTGGCAGACGCGGGTGGTGGGGCGCAGCAGCACCGGGACCTCGAACCGTTCCGACAGCTCGAAGCCGAGGGCGACCATCTCCTTTGCCTGGCGCGGCGAATCCGGGTCGAGCACCGGGACCTTGGCGAGCATTGCCGTCATGCGGCTGTCCTGTTCAGTCTGGGAGGAGTGGGGACCGGGATCGTCGGCGCTGATGACGAGGAATCCCCCCTTTACGCCCTGGTAGGCTGCGCTCATGAAAGGGTCCGAGGCCACGTTGAGCCCGACCTGCTTCATGGCGACCGCGGAGCGCAGGCCGCAGATGCCGGCCGTATAGGCGATCTCCAGGGAGACCTTTTCGTTGATCCCCCATTCGATGTGCATGGGGATACCGGCCCGGCGTTGCCAGGAGACAACGGAAGAAAGGATTTCCGACGCGGGGGTGCCGGGGTAGGAGGTGGCCACGGCGCAGCCGTTTTCCACCAGGCCGCGGGCGATGGCCTCATTGCCGATCATGAGAGTTTTTTCTGACACGGGAAGACTCCGGTGAAGTGAGATGAAAATAACAGCCTGTAAAAAACGGCGGGTGGAGTCGTCGGAAGAGAACGACTTTGGCCTGATTCGTTGCTGCTCTTGGCGAAATGGAGCGTCAACAGCCGATAGTGTCCGAACCCGCCGTAGCTTCAGCGAAGGCGGGTGAGTTTATCGGCTGTAGCGAAATGAGCCTAGAGCAGCAGAAGCAGGCCGGCCGGAGTGAACGCAGGACGACTCCACCTGCCGTTTTCAGATATACGTGTTGCGGAAGGGTACCGCTGGAATACATCGGGGGATACTACTCCCAAAAATGGGACGTTTCAACCCGAAAACGGCAGCTACAGGCAAGCGACCTCACCCCACAGGACGGCCGCCGTACGGGCGGCATCACCGGCCGAGACGTCACCCCACGTCCCTTCCTCCAGGCGGCGCAGCCTGAGGGCCTGATCATCGAACCTTCGCGGGAAGGGGTGCAGGTGGTAGCGTACCCGACCATTCAGGACCGCGGCGGCGGCGCAGCCGGCGTACCCGGCCCCGGAAACCACGTCGGTGAAGCGCACCAGGCTGCGCTCCACGGGAAAAAGCCCCCTGTCCGGGGTGAATATTTCAGGAGCCCCCTCCATCTCCCTCTCAGCCATGATGCGGCGCGCCTCCAGCATCAACCGATCCATCTCCTCCAAAGATCCGCTGTGCACGATGCAGCAGGCCGGTCGAATGTCCGCCGTTCCATCAATCGGACGGGCAAGGGAGATGGGCCAGGGAGCCGTGACCACGCGACCGTGCCGTGCCGCCTCCTCCCGGCAGGATTCTTCCTGATTCTCGATCAGAATCGCTACCCGTGGCCAGGCAGCTCCGGCCAGGTCGCCGCACCGCTCCCGGTAGGCGTCCCAGCGCAGGTAACGGCCCACCAGCACGCGGGGCAGGCGAGGAGCCCTGTGTTTCAACTCCCCCAGCAGGCCGAAGGGAAAGGTGTCCACCACGATGCAGGAGACGTCGTGGCTTTGGAGATACTCGTCCAGGAAGCGGGTATACAGTCGCCGGTCGGCCATGGCCCGTTCCGGGACCAGGTCCATGGGGCAGGGTGAGACAGGGCGGGCGACCTCGGCGCTCCTGCTGGAGACGAGCAACCGGACGCTCTGCAGGAGCGGTTGCGGAGCATGGGCCAGAAGCGCAAGCGATCGGGAGATATGGCCCAGCCCGCCGCCCAGGGCATAGTAGAGGATCATGGGTACTCAGCCAAAAGAGATGCGATAGCGTTTCTCTCGTTAAGGAAATCGTCGCAGCGTGCGCAGGCATCCAGGCGATCTCCGGATGCCATGAGGGTCTTGAGCAACCGCATGGGTTCACCCTCCAGGATCTGTCTCACCGACTGGTCCGGGAACCGTCCCAGGGGCGCCGTGGACCCACGGGTCATGCAGCAGGGGTGGCAGGAGCCGTCCGGGGAGAAGAACAGGTGGAACCAGGGCACATGGCAGGGGATTCCGCGAAAGCCGTGCCGGCCAGCCGCTGTCTCCCGGAAGTGTTCGGGAGTCGAGCCAAAGGGCGCTCTCTCTTCCAGTTCCTCCCAGCGGGCCGCCGCGGCAGCCGCTCTCTCAACGGCCGCTCGGGAGGGGAGGAGGCCGGGCGCGACCGGGTCCACCGCGATCAGCTTCCAGGTGACCTCCGGCCCGAGCCCGCGGACCAGTTCCCTCAGGCCGGCCAGCCCCCGGACCGTCCTGGAGGTGACCACCGTATTGATACGCAGCCGGATCCTGCCCCGTGCCGCGATGCGCTCCGCCGCGCGCACCACGGCCTTGTGCGAGCCTTTCAGGCCGCGCAGCCGGTCATGGACCTTGCGGTCCGCGGAATCGATGGAGAGGGAAACCGAATGGACCCCCGCGTCTTCCAGCCGACGTACCTCCTCCTTCCCCATCAGGAGACCGTTGCTGGTGAGGTTGACCTGGACGCCCAGGCCGGCCCAATCGGCGAAGATTGTATAACAGTCGGGGTGCAGCAGTACCTCGCCCCCGGAAAAATGGACCTTGCGCAGGCCCTGGCCCGCAAGCTCGCGCCCCAAGGCCGATGCGGTTTCGCGGGACATGACAACGCCGGGTTCGGGCAACCGGCAGAAGACGCAGGACAGGTTGCACTGCCACAGGAGTTTCACTTTTGCCGTAAGGACCGGAAGGTCGGGGCACGGTTCATGGGAGAGCCGCGCCAGGGCGGGGAGGATGGCGGGATGGGAGCTGACGGCTGCGCGGAAGTCCATGCTACCCCCCGCTCAACCGCAGCAGGGCGGATTCCAGGATATCGGCCTCGTGGACGCCGGTAAACCGTGTCGTGACGGTGGTGCGGCCCGCTTCCCCGATGTTGCGGCGCGCCTGAGGGGCGAAGGAAAGCGCTCGGGCCAGGGTGTCGGCCGCGGCAACCGCGTCCCCGGCATCGAACAGGAATCCGTCGACGCCGTGGCGTATCACGTCCGGCATCCCTCCGGCACGGGAGGCCACCACCGGCACTCCGCACGCCATGGCCTCCAGCAGGACGTTGGGCATGCCGTCGTACAGGGAGGGAATGAAGACGATGTCGCAGGCCAGGTACCGGGGGATCAGGTCTTTTCGGGGGACAAAAGGCTCGGCGCTCCAGAACCCGGCGCAGGTTTCCTCAAGCTCGCTCCGCTCCTCCATCGGAACGTCTCCCACGGTAAGCAGCCGGGCACGGCTTCCCATGCCGTAGTCGCGGAACACCCGGATGGCGGTGGAGAGTCCCTTCTTGTACTTCAGCCTGCCGAAGATCCCGACCAGGGGCCGACCGTCGGGCGCATGCCGGGCGCGCAGGGCGGCGGCCGCCTCCAGGTCGGAGGGGAAGGAGATCCACTCTTCCGGAATGATGCCGACCGGCGTGAACAGGACCGGCCCTTCCCGCATTGCCGCGATCCTGGCCCGCATCTCACTGGAAACCGCACACACGAGATCGGTCCGGCCGATGGTATGGTGGACCATCCACCCCCGGCCCGGATCGTGGCTCAACCGGTCCAGGTCGTTGCCGCGAAACATGGCCACGCTGGGGGTTCCCAGCCACCTCCCCCACAGGGATGCAAGGTAACCCGGTATGCCGCCGCCGAACCCCACCGGCAGGCATCCCTCCAGGGCGCGCCGCTTCAGGAAGAACAGCCGTTCCAGTTCGCCCTGCCACCCCTCGGCCCGCCAGTGGCCCTCCCTGTCCCGGAGGCGGAAGGCGGCGTCGTCGGTTTCAGGAGACCCTTTCGACAGGTGCAGGACGGTCAGGGAGTGGCCCCGGTCGCGCAGGGCGTTCACCAGGCGGGTGGAGGAAACCGCCATCCCCCCGCCGTCGGGACCGTGGCGCTCCGTTATCCAGACGATGCGGGCCATGGGGCTCAGCTGTCCTGGAAATCGTCGGAGCTTCCGGAGTCTCCTTCGTCCGCAGCCCCGAAGTCCCCTTCATCGGCGCTCTCGGAGCCGGATTCCTCGGCGGCTTCCCCCTCGTCCCATTCGCCGCCCGCGCCGCCTCCGCCCATCTCCCCACCCTCTCCCTCGAATGTATCAAAGTTCTCGTAGTCGGAGGAACCGTAGGTCACCATGCCGGTGTCGCTGTCCGCGGAATGACGGTAGTAGGAGGAATCCAGGCCGCGCCGGGATGCCTCATCGGCGTCAAGACCCAGCACCGCGCAATCGGGGCAGAGGATTCCCGATTGCGTGTGGTGGATATGGCCGGCGCAGATGGCCTTGCCGCACCTGGCGCAGGCGGCCGCGACAGGCTCGCCGCAGGTGGTCAATGTCAAAAAACCCGTTCGTTGGGCGCATCCGGTCATTGTGTACCTCCCGTGGGAATAGGCTCAGTCGGCGGCGCCGGGGTAATCGCCCCATAGGCGCCGGACAGAAGGGCCAGCAGCGGCCCCGCATCAACGCGCTGCGTATCGGCCGGATATTTCCGCAGCGAGAGAAAGATCACCGCGCCGCGCGGATGTTTTCCGACCCGCACCGATGTGCCGGCCGGGAGCCGGGGGGATCCCGTGAGCCTGCACCGGCTGTCGTCCAGCACCAGGCGCGCCCTGTAGTCTATCTTTCTACGGTACTTCCTCTTTGTCTTCCACTTGCCGCGGGGATTTTTCTTCTTGTGGATCTTCTCCACGGTATGCTCCACCATGCCCGCCTGCAACCGGGTCCCGTCGCGGAGACGGCACTCCAGGTCCAGGATTTCCCGTTTAAAAAACCGGTCGATGCACTCCGGGTAGCGTTCGGTGGCGTATTTTTCTCCCGTCCGCACCAGCAGATCGGAATGTGTCGGGGCCAGGAGGCTCGCGTTCACCTTGAGCAGCCCTCCCTTGGCCAGGTCCGGGCCGATGCAGCGGACAAGAGGGCCCAGCGCCGCCGCGGCGTCTTCGTCCCCCTTCAGTCGATACAGTCGAATCAGCATCACGATGGAGACGACAACCGCGATCACTCCGGCGAGCTGCGCCAGGAAGCACAGTGCGGTGAACAGTCCCGCGTGGGGGAATACGGCGCGCAGGATAGTGAAGACGATTGCGGCGGCAATGCCGCCGAGCAGCAGGAGCCACATCCTCTTTCGCTTGCCCGGAAGCGATGTTCTCCATACCCCGAGGGCTTCAACCTTGAGAAGCAGCTCGTTCGCGGGCCATGAGCCGTGCAGACGCCCGGCACGGTACAATTCCTTTCCTTCCCGTAGCAGATTAATCACTGCCCGTTCCCTCCTTTCACCTCGTCATATACACCACACAACCGTTCCGCATACAATCCCGTTCCGAAATCCCGGCGCGCCCGATCGTGGGCTCCCCGGGCAAGTCTGTCACGCAGGGCGCCATTGTCCAGCAGCGCCTCCAGAGCGAAGGCCAGGGCACGGGAAGAACCGGGAGAGACCAGCATGCCGTCGGAGCCGGAATCGATCAGCTCCCGCACCGCGGGCAGGTCGGACGCCACCACCGGCGTGCCGCAGGCCATGGATTCGACGATTTTCAGCGGACAGCACCCCTGCAGCTCGTTTCTCGCGCCGCGCGCCAGGGGAGCCGCGGAGAGGTATGCCCGCGTGTACAGGTCCGTCATTGCACGGTGGTGAACGCCCCCCAGGACCGTCAACCGATCGTCCAGTCCCCTGGCGACGGCATGCTTCCCGAGCCGGTGAATCCCTTTTCCGGTCGATGCGGCAACGACGAGATGAAAATCGCGCCGGTGGCCGAGAAGGGCCGCTGCCTCCAGCAGGGTGTGCAGACCCTGCCAGCGAGAGAGCGTCCCCGCATACAGGATCACTTTCCTTCCCCGACACGCCGCTTTTTCCGGATCCTCGATCTCTTCGGGACGTGAGGTGAAAGGCCCCGGCGGGTCGGCCGCATTGGGGATGACGACAATCTTTCCGGCGTTACAACCACGCTCCGCCAGGTAGCCGGCCGTGCGGCGGGAAATCGTAATCACCCGGTCGGCACGCCCCAGGCATTCATCCTCCATCCGGCGCAGTCGCGCCAGCAGGGAACCGTTCCCTGACAGACGAGGATACCGGCTCGGCAGCTCCACAGAAGGGAGCCCGTTGACCTCGAAGACAATCCCCCTTCCGCGCGCGAGGGGATGGGAAAGGAGAGGAAAACCGCTCCAGATGTCCCGGAAATGGATGACCGCGGGCGGATCCGCCGCCATGGAATCCGCTTTCTCCGCGATGAAACGGCCGAAAAGCTCGCTCCTGCGCAGCATGTTCCGCTCGTCCGCGGCAAAGGCATGCACCATCGCGCCGCTGTCCGGGTCCCGGAAGCTGCCGCCCGTGCCGAGACAGAGAAGGGTTGCCTCTCCGCCGCGGGCCGCCAGCACCCGCAGATTCGTCCTGATATGGGCCTGCGCGCCCTTGCGGCCCGGATAGGCGTCAAAAGCCCCATAGAGTACCTTCATGAGGCCAATGCTATCACAGAGCCGGTCACTTTGCAGCCTTGTTTCAAACATCTATTTCTGTAGTACCCTGAAAAATGCCTGTCAGGGCCGGGTCGGGGCTTTCCCGGAGACTCTCGTGCGGCTTTCATGCAGGATTTCGGTCCAGGGAATGCAGTTGAATCCGGCAGACGGATGAACAGTGTTAAGGACGGTGACCGATTACGAGAGGTTCCGGGAAAGTTCCGGCCCGGCCCCCGCAGCGATACTTTCCAGCCGCACGCCGTGGCCGTCGCCTTTTTTCTTCAAAAACAGAGAATAACATGCTATCTCATGTACCAATCCTGATAGAGGAGGGGCGCTTGTGAGCACGGAAAGGAAGGATTTTGACAGCGTTGCGGCCTCCTGGGACGAGAAACCCGAAAGGGTCAGGCTGGCAAACGATGTGGCGGACGCCATCCGCTCGGAGATCTCGCTGACCCGTGACATGGATGTCCTGGACTTCGGCTGCGGCACAGGCCTGGTGGCGCTCCGGCTGCAACCGTTCGTCGGCTCCGTGACCGGCGCCGACAGTTCCCGGGGCATGCTGGATATCCTGTCGGCCAAGATAGAGCGGCTCGACCTCGCAACTGTCCGTACCCTTCACCTTGATCCCGACGCGATAGACACCCTTCCCGGCCCCTACCACCTCATCACCAGCAGCATGACCCTCCACCATGTACCGGACATCGAGCCTCTCCTGGCCCTTTTTCATCGCAGCATCACTCCCGGCGGATACCTGGCCGTTGCCGATCTGGATTTCGAGGGCGGGATGTTTCACGGGGACGGCGATGGGGTGTTTCATCCCGGCTTCGACAGGGAGACACTGCGCCGGGTCTTCATGGAGGCCGGATTCCGGGATGTTCGCGACACCACGGCAGCAGAGATCGTCAAACCGGACCGCACCGGGGCACGGGGGCGTTTCAGCGTGTTTCTCATGACGGGCAGGAAGCCCGACTGACATCCGTACCATGCGTCCCTTCGTGCAGGGACACCCATGATATCCGGGAAAGGAGTATTCCCATGAGCATTTTCAAGCGCGTGTTTTTCATCCTGGATTCGGCAGGTGGAGTCATCCTTCGTTCTCTTCGGACGGCTCCACCTGCCGTTTTCTGTTTCATTCCGTTCCTTCTGCTGGTGGTTCTGCTGTCGGGCTGCGGATCCGACTCCACCGAGCAGGAAAGCCGGGTGGACAAGCTCCTGAAGAGCATGTCAGTGGAGGAGAAGGTCGGCCAGATCATGGTGGGCTTTTTCCGGGGAGCGACACTGTCCGCGGAGCAGCAGCAGCGTATTCGCGACCTGCACCTGGGGGGAGTGGTGCTCTACAGCAGCACCGGCAATATCGAGAACACCACCCAGGTGGCCGACCTTGTCACATCCATCCAGAACACGGCCCGCGACGCCGGGGGAATACCGCTCTTCGTCTCCATCGACCAGGAGGGGGGCTGGATCTGCCGCATCACCCAGGGGGTAACGGTCTTTCCGGGAAACATGGCGCTCGGCGCAGGGGGGAGCGGCGAACTGTCGGCGCATTCGGCGGACATCATGGCGCGGGAGCTGCGGGCCCTCGGCATCACCATGAACTACGCTCCGGTGGTTGACGTGAACAGCAACCCCGCCAACCCCATCATCGGCGTCCGTTCCTTCGGGTCGTCGCCGGAGGATGTGGCGCGGCTGGGCACGGCCCAGATCGATCCCTACCGTGACGCGGGGGTGCTGTGCGTGGCAAAGCACTTCCCGGGCCACGGCGACACGGATGTGGATTCCCATCTGGGGCTTCCCATCGTGCGCCACGATCGGGCCAGGCTCGACGCAGTCGAACTCTATCCCTTCAAGGCCATGGTCAAGGCAGGGGTCCCGGCGGTGATGACCGCCCATGTGGAGGTGCCCGCGCTCGACCCCTCGGGCCTGCCCGGAACCCTTTCAGCGCCGATCCTCGGGGTGCTGCGGGACGAAATGGGATTTGACGGCCTGATCATCACCGATTCCATGGGCATGGGCGCCATCGTTCAGGGATGGGGACTGGAGGAGGCTTCCATCCTTTCCTTTCTGGCAGGGACCGACATCCTTCTGTTCGGCGCTGACAAGGGGCATGAGCCGGGCGAGCAGGACGGGATTCACAAGGCCCTGACGGCGGCGGTCAAAAGCGGCCGCATTCCCATGGAACGGCTGGACGCGTCGGTGCGGAGGATCCTGACCGTCAAGAAAGAGTACGGTATCCTCGACGATCCGTTCCCGAAGGTGAAGTGGCAGGCATCTCTCGCCTCGGCGGAACACGTGGCCGTGGCGCGCCGGGTCGCGGACCTGGGGGTGACCTTGGTGCGCAACGACCAAAAGCTCCTTCCCCTGTCCGGGACGACCCCGATCCCCGTGCTCTGGCCCACGGAGATGAAGAGTTATCTCCAGCCGCTCCTTGCCGAACTTCCCTGGCTGGTCCCCTGCTACGCTCCCCTGCAGCCGGCGCCGGAGGATACGGCGCGGGTTCTGGAGACGGTGCGGGGCGCGTCGGCAATCCTGGTGGGGAGCTACAACCTGAGCAGCAACACGGGATGGCGTGACCTGATCCTGTCCCTCGGCGCCGAGAACCTGGTGGTCGCCGCGGTGCGCTCACCCTACGACCTGGTGCAGATCCCGAACGTTTCCACGTACCTGGCGGTGTACAGCGACCGTCCGGTGGCCATGCAGACCCTGGCAGGGCTCCTGACCGGCAACCAGCTCCCCGGGGGGTTGCTGCCGGTTGAGCTGCCGGCCCTCTATCCCCGGGGATGGGGAATGACCGCGTTCTGACAGGCTGTTGAAAATCTGCCGCGCAGAACCGACCGCCGTATTGTACGGCTCTCTCTCCCTCGTCTGCCTTCTTGTTCGGGATCGAACAGCTGTCATTTCAGGACCCACTGGTGGATGCAGGCTGCCGCAAACCAGGCAGCGAAACTGAACAGCAGTACCGTGGGCAAAGCGAATTCCTTCCTGAAGCAGAAAAAAGCAACCAGAAAGAAAAGGACGGTGGGCAGCATGCCCCAGAGCGCGCCTTCCGTAAAGCGCCCCATGACTGCGGGATCCCCCCTGTTCTCCAGATAGACCCAAACCAGCACCAGCGCGCCGGTAAGCGGCATGACGCCCACAAGCCCCGCTGCCGACGGGAACCTCTTTGCGATGGTCGTGGCCAGAAGGATAATCCCCACGCTGACGGCTACCTTGATCAGGGTCTGCATGTAATCATCCCGCGGCAACGGACAGAAACAGCAGAAGGGTCGGAACAAGCATTCGCGCTATTTTCATGACGGTTCTCCTTCCTCATTTTCTCCCGATTCATACCAAATGAACGCTCAAACAGCAATTCATTATTGATTATTCAAGAAAAAGGCGCTAGTACAGGAAAAACAACGGGCGAACGAATGCCGCTCCCGTACCGGTATCCCCCATCCCGGTTGCAAAGAACACCCGTGTGTCGGAAAATGTACTACATCAACGACGAAGGAGGACATCATGCTCTGTCCGGACTGCGGTACGAACAATCCCGATACCAGCCGTTTCTGCTCATCCTGCGGGGCAGCCTTGACGCGGACCGCCCCGCCCGAGCCTGCCCCCCCGCAAACGCCGCCGATTCAGCCTCCGGAGCAGCCGGTTCCGCCGCCACCGCAACCGGAAGGGGAGGGCCCTGCGCAGGCTCCATCCGATCAGGCGCCGCCGGAACCTCCGCCTATCCTTTCGCCGGAACCCCCGGCCCCCGGCCCGGAAGGGCCGCCGAGCCCAGCCGTCACGATTGCCCGCATGGGGGATCGACTGCTGGCGCTCATCCTTGACGGTATCCTCATTGTCGCAGCATTTGTCGTGTCGGGGATGTGGGCCGCTGTCACATGGGGCGGTGTGACGAAGCACGGTTTCTCGCTGGTGGGGACCCCTGCCGTGATTGCCTTTCTGGCCACCACGCTGTTCGGAATATTCTACCACTGGCTGATGGAAGGGCTGTTCGGGGCCACTCTCGGGAAGATGATCCTCGGCATCCGGATAACCGCTGTATCAGGGCAGCGGTGCGGGATGAAGCGTGCGCTGATCCGCACCCTGCTCCGCATCATCGACGGCCTGTTTTTCTATCTTGTCGGCTTTGTGGTCGCCCTTTGCTCCAAGCAGCGGCAGCGTATCGGCGACCACGCCGCGAAAACGGTGGTGGTGGAGAAGCAGGGGGGAAAGGGACTCCGCATCGTCTTCACGGTCCTCTGGCTTGTCCTCGTGGGAGGCGGTATCGTCTTTGCCTGGTTCCTCCATCGAAACGCGCCGCCGTCGTCCGCGGTCGCGAGCGACGGCCTGAAAGTGGCCGGATTCGAATTCCTCGAGAAAAGGGATGGCGCGGTTCGCGCCTCGGCCGTCTATCGTCCCGGCGACAAACTGTTTACCCGGTACACCCTCTCCGGGTACGAAACCGACGACCAGGGACGGGTGAATCTCAGGATTGCCATAGCCGTCACCGATCCCAACTCGCTCACTGTGGCGCAGTGGCAGGGCAACCTGAACCGGAAGCTGGCGGATGATGAATCGGCACAGGGATGGTTCAATTTCACCCTGCTCCCCTACGTACCTCCCGGCACGTACCGCATCCGGATGACCGTACGGGACGATGCGCGGAACAAGGTCGCGGAGCAGATAACGGTTTTCACCGTTGATGCCCCGCAACCGGTGTTTTCCTCCAGCCTCGATCTGCGGGACATGCAACTCTCCCTGTCCGACGGCGGGCCGCCGGTGACGGGAGCCGTGAGTCCGGGGGCTACGGTGTATCTGAATGCAAAAATCGCGGGAATGCAGTTTTCCGGGGACAGGGTTCAGGTGCGCGTGGCATTCCAGCTTATCGATCCCCAGGGAGAGGTGCTCATCGACAAGCCCGACTTCATTATGCTCAACGAGTCCGTCGAATACCATCCACCCGGTTTCTACGTGCCGCTCTCCTCCACGGTAAACCTCCCTTCAACCGGACCCGTGGGCACCTATACGCAAAAATACGAGGTGACTGATCTGGTCGCAAACGCGTCCGCGACCTTTACCCAGAAGGTGGATGTGCAATAGACGAACAAGGGACCCGAACGATAGACGGCGTGAGAAGAAAGGACGGCCGGATGGCATATGCATGGGAAGGCATCGGGAAGAGCCCGCTCACCCTGGTCAGGGAAGAGCTTTCCAGGAGGTTTGTCCGGAGCCGGGAGGTAGACGGCGCCTTTATCGACTACACCATTCTGGCGGATGTGGACGAGGAACAGGAGGACCTGACCGCCGGTGTCCTCTACAAGAACAACAGCCTTTTCTTCATAGTCGATCTGATGATCGAATGCCCGGACGATGTGGAGATACTCGCCAACGTGGCCTCTATCGCCTACGACCTCTATTCCCGCGATGAGCCGTTCTACGGGAGGCTGCTGATCAGGGACGGCAGGACGTACTACCAGCTGAACCATATCCTCGGGGGATCGGGAATGCTCGATCCGGCCATGGCATCGTTTCTCCTGGACCTGGTGCTGAAGGAGGTGCAGGAGGTCATCAACGAAAGGAACGGGGCGGAGTGATGTCCGGCGCATCCCGGCTCTCCTGCAGTTCCCCTCGCGTGAACGGACGCTTCGATTCCCATCCGGAAAAAGTGCGGTATAGTTTCTCGTAAGCTTGAACCCGGACATCTGAAAGGAGAACAAAAGCATGAAACGAATCATACACGCTGTCGCGGTGCTGGCTCTCCTGGCCCTTCCGGCCCTGGCCGCGGCGGAAACCTGGAGCATCGATGCCGATCACTCCAGCGTCGGTTTCACGGTGCGGCACATGATGGTCTCCAACGTCAAGGGGAGCTTCGGAACGTTCAGCGGGACCGTCGAGGTGGATGAGAAGAACAGTGCCGGGTCGAAAGTCTCCGTGACCATCGACGCCGCCTCCATCAACACCGGCGTGGCCAAACGGGACGAGCACCTGCGGAGCGCCGACTTCTTCGACACGGCGCGCTATCCGACGATGACCTATGTCTCGAAAAAGGTCGAGAAGACCGGCAAGGACAGGCTGAAGGTATTCGGCGACCTGACCCTGCGCGGGGTAACGAGGCCGGTCGTCCTGGACGTGGAGGGGCCGACCGCGGCGTACAGGGACCCGTGGGGAAAAACAAGGCGCGGGGCAAGCGCAACGGCGGCAATCAACCGCAGGGATTTCGGGCTGACCTGGAACAAGGTCATCGAGGCCGGCGGGGTCCTGGTGGGAGATGAGGTGAAGATCATTCTGGAGATGGAATTTATCAGGAAGTAGGCGCCGGAGTGCGCTGATTCGCCATTCTCATTCTTGGAAGACGACAGGCGGCCCTCGGCCGCCTGTCTGTTGTTCAGCGAATTATCAGTTTCAGCCGTCCCGCTTGAGACCCAGAACCTTCCGCAGAATTTTCACACCTTCGCGTATCAACCCGTCATCAAGATTTCCGTACCCGATAATCAGTGTATCCGTCAAGCGTCCCGGCCGGACGGCATGCATCTCCGCCGGATAGACGCGGATCCCGGCGACTTCAAGCTCCGCAAGAAGATCCGCATCAAAGGTGATACCGGGAAAACGGGCGGCCAGATGGAGTCCGGCAGCGCTGCCCATGATCCGCACTCTGTCTGCGAATGCCTCGCGCAGTCCAATCTCCAGCACCCGGCGCTTAAGACCATACAGACGCCTCATTCTCGCGGTGTGCCGCAGGTAGTGCCCCTGGCGGATGAACTCGGCCAAGGCAAGCTGGCCCGCTGTCTCGTTGTGCAGATCGCGGTGCCACTTTCGGCTCCTGCCCCGTGCGATCAGCGCCGGAGGAAGGATCAGGTACCCGGTGCGAAGTGCCGGGCAGAGCGTCTTGCTGAGCGTGCCGATATAGACCACCCGCTCCGGAGACAGACTCTGGAGTGAATTGAGGGGCGGGCCGTCGAAGCGGAATTCGCTGTCGTAGTCGTCCTCGATGACGTAGGCGCCGGTCCGCTCCGCATATTCCAGCAGAGCGATGCGCCGCTGAATCGGCATGGTTCCGCCCAAGGGAAACTGGTGTGAAGGGGTGACATAGATGAAGGAGGGGCTGATTCCCTCCGGCAGCCTGTCGGTCATCAGCCCGGCGTCGTCCGCCTCCACCGGATGGATGACCCCGCCCTCCCCCTGGATGATGAGCTGAATATCGCGGGTAATAGGGTCCTCTAGCACCACGTCGCAGCGCTCCCCAAGGAGGAGCGAGCCGGCAATGCCGATTGCCTGGGTTGTCCCCGCCGTGACCACGATCTGATCCGCGTGGCAGACAACTCCGCGCTGGGTGACCAGATAGTCGCGGATCGCCCGGCGCAGCTCCGGACGGCCCTCCGGACGGCCGTAGGCGAACAGGTCTCCTGAGGCCCGGCAGTAAACATCCTTGAGCATCCGGAGCCAGAGGCGGGTCGGGAAATGTCGCAGGTCCGGCGTGCCCGGCTTGAAGTTGATGACCCCGGCCGGGCTTTCGTACCCCATGGACACCACCTCCACCTCCGGGGCCTCAGAGGCCGCGGGAGGAGAATACGCCGCGCCGTCCGCGATGAAGGTGCCGGAGCCGTGGCGACCCCTGGTAAATCCCTCGGCGTAGAGCAGATCATACGCCTCGATCACCACGTTGCGCGATACGCCGAGCATGGCTGCCATTCCGCGGCTCGAAGGGAGCCTGGTACCGGGCGGCAGGATCCCTTCGAGGATCCGGCTGCGCAGTTGGTTGTAAATCTGGCGAATCAGGGGCAGGGAAGAGTGCCTGTCCACCGTTACCCAGGTCATGGAACCCTCCTTTGTGGATCCATGAAAAATAGCAATAACTGGCTCTATGGTAAACCACTTTTTTCCGGTACTGTCGTCGCATGGGAGAACGGGGCGACGACATGGGCACATACGAAAGGTGGGCAGCGATAGGGCAACTGGTTCTTGCAATGGCGCTGGGCGGGAGCTCGGTGCCGGTGGGCAAGACCCTGGCAGTGACGCTCCCTCTTTTCCCGACCATCTTCGCAACCCTGCTGGCTGCCTGGCTGGTCATGCTTCCGCTGGTCTGGGGACGGCGCGGCGAGATTCGGGCTTTGACGCGTCGGGAATGGGTATACCTCTTCCTGCAGGGGGTGTGCGGTATCGTCCTTTTCCGGATCTTTCTCTTTCTCGGCCTGCGTCATATGGGGGCCGCCCAGGCCGGGATCATCACCGGCGCCACTCCGGCCGTGCTGACGATCCTGTCGCTCTGCATGCTCAAGGAGCGACCGACGCCCGGCGCCCTGGCAGGAGTGGCATGCGCCGTGGCAGGCGGGGTAATCCTCGCGGTCTCCGGAGACCTCGCCCTCAAGGACGGCTCTCTCCTTGGGGGGGTGCTGGTATTTTCCGCGGTGGTCAGTGAAGGACTTTTCACGGTCTGGCGCAAGCGGGTTGCCTCGACGGTATCCGCTACGGTCAACACCGCAATACTCATCTCCTGCGCGCTGGTGACGGTTCTTCCCCTTGCGCTGTGGGACATCCGGAGCATGTCCCCAGCGCCGTCATCCATGGAGTTGGCAGCGATTCTCTACTATGGCGCCGTCGCCACCGTGCTCGCCTACCTCCTCTGGACAGGTGCGGTCGGTAAAGTCAGCGGAGCCACGGCCGGGGCCACCTGCGCGGCCATGCCCGCCGCGGCGGTGCTGCTGGCAGCCCTGCTGCTCGGCGAACCGCTGCGGGCTGAGCAGCTCTTCGGGTGCTGCGCCGTGATCCTCGGCATCGTGCTGACATCTTTGCCGACGCGCCGGGATCAGGCCTGCTGGCGCAAACGGGTTCCCATCAACCTGAAAAAGAGAAGCACGGTCACGACCGCGGCCGCGCCGCCGGCCGCAAAGCCGGAAGGATAGCCGATGGTACGGATCAGGGAACCCAGCGACAGCGACCCTCCCATCATGCCCAGATAGACGCAGCTGTTGAACATCCCCATGGCGAGTCCCCTCCGCAAGGGAGAGACCGCCTCCGCAATCAGGGCGCCGATGGCCGTGAAGGAGAGGGCCATTCCCATGCCCAGCACAACGGCGCATGCCGCGAGCGCCGATGGTGAATCGAATCCGCCCAACGCCGAAAGGCCGGCGGCAAGACAGAGGAGGCCGGCGGACACAAGCCCGCGGCGGTCCGTCCGGTCGGCAACGAATCCGACCGGGATCCTGCTCACGACGTTGGTGAGGGCCTGTGCGGCAAATACCAGGCCGACCTGGGCGGAGTCCAGCCCTTTTCCTTTCGCGTACAGGGGCAGAAACGAGAGAAAGGCGCCGAAACAGATCGAGGCTCCCAGGGTTGCCGTTAGACAGGCAAGCAACGTCCGGTTATGGAGCAGGGAAACGCTTGCGGCCACCAGGTCGCGGGGATTTGTTTTTCGTGAGGCAGGAGAAGACGGAAGTATGATTCCCGCGGCAAGCGCGGGCAGGAGGAGCAGCGCCGCGGAGAGATAAAAGACATGGGGCAGGCCGAGGGATTTCCCCAGGTATCCCCCTGCTGCCGGGCCGAGAGTCATGGCCGCGTAGGTCCCGGTGGAATACCAGCCGTAGGCCTGCCCCAATCGCTCCGGGGGAAGAGAGTCCGCGATCTGGGAGAGCATGCTCGGGACAAAGGCGGCCAGGCCTGCGCCGAAAAAGAGGTAGGCGGCAGCCATCTGACCGGGGGTGGCGCATTGTGTAATCAGGAAGGATGACGCGGCGATTGCGAGGATGCCGCAGACAGCCGGGCGCCTGCGCCCCAGGCGATCCGCAAGAAGCCCGCCCGGAATGGACAACATGCCTGCGGTCAGCATGAACGCGCCGTTGATTATCCCGACCTGCGCCGGTCCGGCGCCGAGCGAGGCGGCATACAGCGGCAGTACCGGGATGCGGAGATAGGAGCAGAAAAAGGTGGCAAACCCTGTCAGGCAAAGGAGAAAAAACAGTCCGTAACGCCGGAGGAAGCCGTTCATTATCAAGGAAAGCCTTTCACACCGATCGGCCGACAGAAATGATTATTTCATCGCCCTGACCAGTACCCGATAGACATCGGTATTGTCCAGCGCCCTTGCCAGGTCCTCGCTGCCGGGTCCTTCACTCCAGATAACCGTGTCGACAGCCGTGTGTTCCTTTCCGGTCCAGGCGGCCTCCACGCTCTTCCCCGCTTTCAGGAGACCCGGTTTCGGACCCTGGACGGCAAAACCGCCTGTTTCATGATCAGCCACGACGACGAGCAGGGTATTTTCGGCGCGGCCCGGCGCGGCCTTGATCCAGTCGCGGACAACCGTGACAGCATCATCCAGCGCGAGCACTTCCGACGTCTGGAAGGCGAGGTCGTTCGCATGGTTCGCCCAGTCCACCTGGGAGCTTTCCACCACCAGGAAAAAGCCGTCCGGGTCCCTTTCCAGAACCTTGAGAGCCGCCGAGGTCATGTCCGCCAGCCTTGGTTCGCTTGCGGCCGGGGCACGCAGGTACTCGGGCGTCAGTTTCGATTTGGCGAAAAGCCCCAGGATCTTCGGGGAACCGGCGTCGCACGCCTTGTTCAAGTCATCAGCGCCATTCACGACGGCATACCCCTTGTTCCGGGCGAGCTCGATGAAATTTCCCTTTGCCCCGCAACGGTCCGCCTTCTCCGACGCGAATTTTTCCGTTCCGCCTCCCAGCAGCACGTCAACCCCCGTAACCGTCAGGTACTGGCGGGCGATTTCCTGGTGGCAGCCGCGAAAGGGGACGTGGGCGCCGAAGGCCGCGGGCGTCGCATCGGTTATGACGGAGGTGGCTACCAGGCCGGTTGCCTTTCCCTTCTTTTTCGCCAGTTCGAGAAGGCTCGGTCTGTAGGGTCGCCCGTCGCGGTGAAAGCAAATCTCGCCGTTGTTGAATTTCTCCCCGCACGCCCAGGCCGAGGCGGCCGCCGCGGAATCGGTAACGGCGCTGTCCGCGGAATGGGTCCGCTGGTAGCCGATGTGGCGAAGCGTCTCGAAAGCGAGGGGCGCTCCGTTGTGGCCGTTCTTGAAGATGCGGGCGGCGGTAACATCAGCCAGGCCCATGCCGTCCGGAACCATGAAGATGATGTTCCGTGCCGCATCGGCCCGGGAGACGCCCTGAGCGGCAAGCAACAATGGAAGCCAAGCGGTGATCAGCAGTAATGAACGGGATCTCTTCATGGGCAACCCTCCGGCTGATATTTGTTTTCGAGGCTGACGAATACGGGCGGGGAAATGAAAGGAAAAAGAACCCTTTCAGGGCAGGAGCTTCTTCATCACGTGCTGCGGAACGCACTTCCTCGAAGCCATATGGACAGTGAGGGGAGTGAGGACCCCCTTGTCCGAACAAAACCGCTCAATGCACCCCTCCGACTCCAGAAGAAATGTATTCCTTTCGTTTTTCTTCGGCGTAAGGGAAATGGAGCACGTTGATCGTGGATCGACAAGAAGAATGGAGTTGTCATTCTGCCGTGTCTGCAGAAATCCTGCTGTATTCACTTTACAGGAACGTCCGGTGTGCGCCAGATCGCTTGCGTAGGATGTCTCCCACGACAGTTTTTCCACAACGGAGTTGTTCATCTTTAGATCGACGAAAAACCAGTAAAAGCCCTGGTCAGCTCCCCTCCCCTTGTAATCGCCGATGCAGAATATCTCCTGGGCGAAACATGGCGGAGCCGCAAGGCCCGCCAGGAGAATCCAGATAATGATGAAGTGGATAGTTTTCATTCAGGTACCCGTGGTGGAAACCGGATAGCGGAAACAGGGCGATGACGCCATGGGCAGACGTGCGGGAAAGGGCGCCGTTGAGAGCGCCGTTTCCCGCTTCCGTCTACTTCAGGTTCTTTACGATGCGTGCGACCGCTTCTTCCACAGTGTCCCGGTTACCGAAGGAGGAGAGGCGGAAAAAACCTTCTCCCGACGGCCCGAAGCCGCTGCCCGGCGTGCCGACCACGTTGCATTCCGTCAGGAGCTTGTCGAAGAAGTCCCAGGAGCTCATGCCACCCGGCGTCTTGAGCCAGATGTAGGGAGCGTTGACGCCGCCGTAGACCGTGAGGCCGGCTCCCGCAAGCCCTTCTCGGATAATGCGGGCGTTTTCCATGTAGTAGTCGATGATCTCCGTGGTCTGCTTCCACCCTTCATCGGTATACACGGCCGCCGCGGCCCGCTGCACCGGATAGGACGCGCCGTTGAACTTGGTGGTGGTGCGGCGCAGCCAGAGCTTGTTGAAGCTGTACTTTTCGCCGGTGGAGGTCGTTCCTTCCAGTTCCCGGGGGACGACCACCAGTCCACAGCGGACACCGGTGAACCCGGCGGTCTTGGAGAAGGAGCGGAACTCTATGGCGCACTTTTTCGCGCCTTCTATCTCGTAGATGGAATGCGGGATGGAGGGGTCGGTTATGAATGCCTCATAGGCTGCGTCAAAGAAGATGACGGCGTCGTTGGCCAGGGCGTACTCGACCCATTTCTTCAGCTCTTGCTTCGTGGCAACCGCGCCGGTGGGGTTGTTGGGGAAGCAGAGGTAGATGATATCCACCTTCTCCGCGGGCAGCGCCGGGATGAAATGGTTGGCTTCGGTGCAGGGGAGATAGACGACCCCCCCGTAGTAGCCCTTCTCGTCCGCATCGCCGGTTCGTCCGATCATGACGTTGGTGTCGTTGTATACCGGGTAGACCGGGTCGCCGATGGCAACCCTGTTCTCCAGGGAGAAAATATCGAGGATGTTGGCGCAGTCACACTTGGATCCGTCGGAAACGAACATCTCGTCCGTTGCCAGGGATACGCCGAGGGGCTTGTAGGATTTCTCGATGACGGCGTTGATCAGCCAGTCGTATCCCTGCTCGGGTCCGTACCCGGCAAAGGTCTCCACGCGGGACAGGTCGTCCACGGCATCGTGGAACGCCTGGAGAATCGCGGGGGGGAGTGGACGGGTGACGTCGCCGATGCCGAGGCGTATCACCTTGGCCTGGGGGTTGGCCTCCGCGAAGGCACGCACGCGACGGCCTATCTCGGGAAACAGGTAGCCGGCCTTCAGTTTCAGGTAATTATCGTTGATAAGAGCCATTTCCGTTAAACCTCCCATGGGTTTGATAAAGGAAATGCCGCACTGAGCGGCATGACATGCTATCTGCTGTTTTTATCCGGAATGCGACGCAGGGAGCTGGGACGGGACTTCCCCGAAGCCTCTCGTAATCGGTCACCAGCCTCCATGCTAACCAGGCAACCTGCCGGACTCCGTTGCTTTCCTTCGATCCGCCTTCCTGCATGAAAGCCGTACGAGAGGCTCCGTGAAAGCCCCATCCCATCCAGGAACCGGCATTTTTCCGAATTTCCCTGAATATACTACCGTACGAACAGGAACGCCGATTTTGCGGCAAGGTCAAGGCGCCGAGGAAGAGCGCGGAGACGTAGCAGCGCTACGTCGCACAAGTGATGACGAAGGCAACGCCGAGATTGCCCAAAAGCGGCGTTCCCCTACCGAAGGCCGAGGACGTCCTGCATATCGTACAACCCCGGCTGTTGCTTCACCACCCACTTGGCCGCCCGGGCCGCTCCGTGGGAGAACATGTCCCTGGTATGGGCGCGGTGGGTGATCTCGATGCGCTCCCCCATGCCGATGAAATAGACGGTGTGATCGCCCACGATATCGCCGCCGCGAATCGTCTGCATGCCGATCTCTTCTTTCGTCCTCTCGCCGCAGATTCCCTCGCGGTGGAAGTTGGCTACCTTGGCGTAGTCGCGGCCGAGGGCGGTCGCAACCACCTCGCCCATGCGCACGGCGGTCCCGGATGGGGAATCCTTCTTCATTTTATGGTGTGCCTCGACAATCTCAACGTCGAAGTCGTCCCCCAGGATCTTCGCAACGTCCGCGAGCACTTTGAACACCACGTTCACGCCCACCGACATGTTGGGTGCGAGCACAACCGGGACGTTTCGCGCCAGTTCCAGGGCCAGCGCCTTCTCATCGGCGCCGAATCCCGTAGAGCCGATGACCATCGCCTTGCCGTTCAGGCCGCATATTTCCAGGTTTTTCAGGGATACCTTCGGCGCCGAGAAGTCAATGAGAACATCGCATCCCTTCACCAGTTCGTTCAGATCGTCGATGATCGGCACGCCCAAGGCTCCGCATCCGGCGGAGAGCCCCGCGTCCAGCCCGAGGGAGGGGTGGAGGGGCCGTTCCAATGCCCCGGACAATTCCAGGAAATCGTCTTCTTTTACCGCGGTTATGACACGTCCGCCCATTCGTCCGGCAGCTCCGCTGACAGCTACTTTAATCATGATATGCCTCCAAAGGCAGGTTCAAGGCACGAGGCTGCTCTCCCTTTGCCTTTTGCCCCGTGCCCTTTGCCGGATTTAAATTAAATGGTATTCCTTCATAATGCCGGCAAGCTTGTTTCTGTTCGCCTCGGACATGGGCGCCAGCGGCAGCCTGAGCTCGTCGTCGCATTTTCCCATGAGCGCCAGTGCCGTCTTGACCGGAGTCGGATTGGTCTCGATGAACATGGCATTGTTGATCTTCAGGAGCTTCAGGTGGAGTTGCCGGGCCTCTTCCAGGTCACCGGAGGTGAAGGCGTCGATCATCGAGGAGATCTCCTTCGGCATGATGTTGGCGGTCACCGAGATGACTCCCACGCCTCCACAGGCCATCATGGGAAAGGTAACGAAATCGTCGCCCGACAGGACGTCGATTTTGTCTCCGCAGAGGGACAGGATCTCGGATGCCTGCTGGAGCGAGCCGGTTGCCTCCTTGATGCCCACGATGTTGGGGATATCGGCGAGCCGGGCCACCGTCGACGGGAGCATGTTCACGCCGGTGCGTCCCGGCACGTTGTAGAGGACCTGCGGGAGGGCAACCTCCTCGGCGACGGTCTTGTAGTGGCGGTACAGCCCTTCCTGGGTCGGCTTGTTGTAGTAGGGTGTCACGAGGAGCGCGCCGTCCGCGCCCACGCGCTTCGCATGCTCGGTAATCTCGATGGCTTCCGCGGTGGAGTTGGACCCGGTGCCGGCAATGACCGGTACCCGTTTTTTCGTTTGCTGCACCACGATCTCGATGACCCGATCGTGCTCCTCGTAGTCGAGCGTGGATGCCTCGCCCGTGGTTCCGCACGGGACAATTCCGTCCGTGCCGTTCTCGATCTGAAACTCGACCAGTTCCCGCAGGCTTTCCTCATCTATTTTCCCGTTTTTGAACGGGGTCACGATGGCGACGATACTCCCCTTGAACATGGTGTACTCCTTCCCGGTGGGTGTGCCGTTAAAGGGTCAGGTCTTGACATTTGACACTGCAAAACAGTGTTGAATGTCAAGACCTGACCCCATGCTTTCTTCCTTACAGAAAAGACGGTAGTTTTTCTCCCCGGACCAGGTCCTCGACCTTTTCCCGCTCTCGAACCACCTGGTACGCGTCTCCCTTCACCATCACTTCAGCGGCGCGGGGACGACTGTTGTAGTTGCTGCTCATGGCGAAACCGTACGCCCCGGCGGACATGAAGGCAAGCAGGTCACCCTGCCGGAAGGCCGGCATCTCCCGGTCTTTTGCCAGAAAGTCGCCGGATTCGCAGATGGGACCGACGATATCAGCCACTATGTCGCCGTCCTGGTCTTTCCGCACCGCCTGCACCCCATGGTACGAGCCGTACAGGGATGGGCGGGCCAGGTCGTTCATGGCCGCGTCCACGATCACGAAATTCTTTTCCTCTCCCCGCTTGGTGTAGAGGCATTTCCCGACCATGATGCCCGCGTTGCCCACGAGGTTTCTGCCCGGCTCGAACAGGAGGTGGAGTCCAAGGTCCTTCGTTTCCGCCGTGATGGCCGAGCCGTATTCCGCCGGCAGCGGCGGGGCCTCGTCGCTGTATGTAATGCCCAGGCCGCCCCCCAGGTCGAAGTAGCGGAGGGTGATTCCGGACTCCTTCAGCCCTTCGATGAGGCGCTTCAGTTTCTTGATGGTATCGACAAAGGGAGTTACCTTGGTCAACTGGCTTCCGATGTGGCAATCGATGCCGATAACGTCGAGATTGGACATGCGTGCGGCCCGCTTGTACTGCTCCAGGGAGCGCTCGATGTTGATGCCGAACTTGGCCTTTTTCAGTCCGGTGGTAATGTAGGGGTGCGTCTCCGGGTCCACGTCGGGATTCACCCTGATGGCGATGCCGGCCTTCTTGCCGAGACGCCCGGCGACCTGGTCGATGCGGTCCAGTTCTTCTTCCGATTCCACGTTGAACATCAGGATGCCCGTGTTCAGGGCATACTCGATCTCTTCGTCCTTCTTTCCGACGCCGGAGTAGACGACCTTCTGCGGCTCGACTCCGGCCGCGAGGGCGCGGTAGAGTTCGCCCCCTGATACGATGTCGACTCCTCCTCCCAGGTTGAAGAAGGCTTTCAGCACCGCCAGGTTGGAGTTTGCCTTCATGGAGTAGCAGATGGTGTGGGGCACTGCGGCGAAGGCCTCGTCCATGGCGCGGTAGTGGCGTTCCAGTGTCGCGTGGGAGTAAATATAGACCGGCGTGCCGACTTTTTCCGCGATCTCCCGTACCGCCACCTCTTCGGCGTACAGTTCATTGCCCTTATACTGAAAATGATGCATTGGATCCTCCGAAAAATATCCCGGCAGTGTTCGCCGGATTCATGAAAAAAGGAGTTTTTTTGTACCATAGGGTCCGGAAAAAGTCAAAAACCGTTGTCCGTCTTTACGGGCGGGCGGGGTTGGATTTCTATTCTTCCGTGAGGGAGAACCTGCCCTCCACTTCGTTGGAAAGATCGCTTTCCACCCGCTCACCGTCGATCCTGACCACGCTCCTCACCCCATACAGGTATCTCATGCCATATTCCATATGGGGGTCGGCGAAACGTGCGGCATCGGCCGGAATCAGGGCAAGGGGTGTCAGGGGCATCACCTCTTCCGCCTGTTTCCGGTACACGGCGTATCCTTCCAACTCCCCGCCCGGCGGAACCATGACCGGCTTCCACTGGAGGGTGACGCCGTCGGGCGTGGAAACAGCCGTAAGCCGCGGGGGCGCCGGCGGCGAAGCTTTCTTTCCGCGCGCCTTGTTGGAATCGTGGCTGACTGCGCCGTCCTTCTGGAAGGAGATCGCCTTGTACTGGTAGGTGGTACCGTCGCTCAGATCCCCGTCGAAAAAGCAGAACCGGGAGCCGCTGCGCCGCACATCCTGGAGGTACTCCGGGTCAACGGTTTTCACGGTTCGATAGGCGGTGGGGCATTCCTCGCAATCCTCTGCCGGGGGAAGCACTATCCGCCTGAAAACCCTGAAACCGGCCAGGCTGTCCAATGGTCCCCCCCATTCCTGCTTGCCGGGCCCGGACCAGCACACCAGGAAGCTGTCCCCCTTCTGTTCGACGCTCAGATCCTTGATTGGCGCCGGCACCAGCGCCTCGGGGGGAACGAGAGGTCCCCGCTTTCCGCAGGCGGTGAACAGAAGCATCAAGGTGAGGAGTAAGAATATCTTTTTCATTGCGGCTCCGGGTCGGGAACAATTTGTTTCCAGATTACGGATACTGTATCCCTGAATCCGATGATGTCTGAATGCCGAGGCGAGCGGAAAGCCGGGGTTTGAACGTCTCTGATGCCGCTTCACACCGGGTACGCCGGGTAAACTTCGTCGGGCTGGGTCAACCCATGCGAATGCAAGAAACCGAGGCGTTCCGCGAAGGCGAAGGCGTGAAAGCATTACGGATTCAGGTTTACCCCTTTTCCCGCTCCCTCTTCAGCCGCTCGATTTCCGCCTTCACCCGATCCAGGGCGGTGCCTCCGGTGGCGCGGCGGGCATTCACGCTCGCCTCCAAGGTGATGGCATCGTAGATATCCGGACCGATGCGTTCGGAGAAAGACTTCCATTGGTCCATGGAAAGCTCTTCCAGCCGCTTGCCGTGCTCGATGCAGTAGCGGACCGACTTGCCCACCACCTCGTGGGCCTCGCGGAACGGCATCCCGGTGCGGACCAGGTAATCGGCCACATCGGTGGCGTTGGAAAAGCCGCGGGCCGCGGCCTCCCGCATGACCTCGGCCTTAACCTTCATTTCGCGCACCATGTCGGCAAAGATCTTCAGGCTCCCCTTGACCGTGTCGACCGTGTCGAACAACGGCTCCTTGTCCTCCTGCATGTCCTTGTTGTAGGCCAGCGGCAACGACTTCATGACGGTCAGGAGGGCCATGAGGTTGCCGTAGACCCGGCCGGTCTTGCCCCGCACCAGCTCCGGCACGTCCGGGTTCTTCTTCTGGGGCATGATGGACGAGCCGGTGCAGAAGGAGTCGGAAAGCTCGATGAAGTCGAACTCGCTGGTGGACCAGAGGATCAGTTCCTCGGAGAAGCGGGACAGATGCATCATCAGGATGGACGAAGCGGACAGGAACTCCAGGGCGAAATCGCGATCGGAGACCGAATCGAGGGAGTTGCTGGTCACATCGTCGAACTCCAGCTGTTCGGCAACATATTCCCGGTCGATGGGGAAGGTTGTTCCCGCCAGCGCGCCGGCGCCGAGAGGGAGTACGTTGAGGCGTTTCGCGCAATCCTCCATGCGCCCCCGGTCACGCCGGAACATCTCCACGTAGGCCAGCATGTGGTGGGAGAACAGGATGGGCTGGGCCACCTGGAGATGGGTGTAGCCGGGCATGATGACGCCCAGGTTTTGTTCCGCCTGAAACAGGAGCGCGTCCGACAGGAGATCCAGGTACCGTACAACCTCCGCAATCTCGTCACGCAGGTAGAGGCGGATATCCACCGCCACCTGATCGTTGCGGGAACGGCCGGTGTGGAGCCGTTTTCCCGCCTCGCCGATGGCCGCCGACAGCCGCGCCTCGATATTCATGTGGATATCTTCCAGGGAAACGGAGAAGTCGAATTCCCCTGCATCGATGCGCGCCAGGATCTCCTCCAGTCCGGAAATGATGGCGTCCACGTCGGCCATGGGTATGATCTTCTGTCTCCCCAGCATCCGGGCATGGGCAATGGAACCGCGGATGTCCTGGCGGTACAGGCGCTTGTCGAAATCGATGGAGGCGGTGAACTCCTCCACGAATGTATCGGTGGGCTGGGAAAAACGTCCTCCCCAGAGTTTGTCCTTGGACATGCAATCTCCTGTGAAAAGCATGCTGAAGACTGAAGGCTGAAGACTGAAGGAAAAAGCAAAATCCAAGCGATTTCTGCCTTTACCTTCAGCCTTCAGTCTTCAGCCTATTTACCTGCTTTATTCCCCTTCATCAGCGACCGAATCCGCAACCTGAGGGCGTTGAGCCGGATGAACCCCTCGGCGTCCTGCTGGTTGTATACCTCGTCCGCCTCGAAGGTGGCGAAGTCCTGGTTGAACAGGGAGTCGGTATCGGACTTTCGGCCCACGGTGCGGCACAGACCCTTGTAGAGCTTCACCCTGGCAACGCCGTTCACCGTCTTCTGGGACTCGTCGATCATGGCCTGGAGCATCTCCCGCTCCGGCGCGAACCAGAAACCGTAGTAGACCATCTCGGCGTAGCGGGGGATGAGGGAGTCGCGGATATGCATCACCTCGCGGTCCATGGTGATCTGCTCGACCGCCATGTGGGCCTCGCGCAGGATGGTGCCGCCCGGCGTCTCGTATACGCCGCGGGACTTCATCCCCACGAAGCGGTTCTCCATCAGGTCCACGCGGCCGATACCGTGCTGGCCGCCCAGAAAGTTCAGGTGGGCCAGGAGCTGGGCCGGTGTCATTTTCTCGCCGTCCACGGCCACCGCGTTGCCGTTCCTGAACTCGATCTCAATGTACTGGGGCTTGTTGGGGGCCTTTTCCGGGGACTTGGTCAGGACGTACATCTCCTCCGGGGCCTCGGCAAAGGGGTCTTCCAGGATCCCGCCCTCGAAGGAGATGTGCAGCAGGTTGCGGTCCGAGGACCAGGGTCGTTTCTTGGTGACCGGCACCGGGATGCCGTTTTTCTTTGCGTAGTCCAGCAGGGCCTGGCGGCTGTTCAGGTCCCAGGTCCTCCAAGGGGCGATGATGGTGATGGCCGGGTTGAAATGGTAGCAGGCCAGCTCGAAGCGCACCTGGTCGTTCCCCTTGCCGGTGGCGCCGTGGGCCACGGCATCGGCCTTCTCCAGCTTCGCGATCTCCATCTGCCGCTTGGCGATGAGGGGCCGGGCAATGGAGGTGCCGAGCAGGTACTGTCCCTCGTAGATGGCGTTGGCCCGGAACATGGGGAACACGAAGTCCTTTACGAACTCTTCCCGCAGGTCGTCGATGTAGACCTTGTCCGCGCCGGTGGCGATGGCCTTGTCCCGGATGGGGGTCAGCTCGTCCCCCTGGCCCAGGTCGGCGGCGAAGGCCACCACCTTGCAGCCGTACTCGTTCTTCAGCCACTTGAGGATGATGGAGGTATCGAGACCGCCGGAATAGGCGAGGACTATCTTTTTCACTTCTTTCTTGGCCATAGAGGTTCTCCTTTTGTTCTGGGTTCGTATTCTTCAAACAGAAGTCGATCAGGTTTCTCTCCTCAACCTGCAAGCCGCCGTCTGCGAAATCCTATAGGAATATAATCCGTCCGCTCCGCCTCCCGTATGCGCTCCAGAGCCAGTTCCATCAGCAGACGCCGCTCCTCGGGATCGCGTTCCCTCGTTTTCCGGTAGCGGCCCATGGCCAGTCGGTCACGTTCGAGCAAGCTGGGTATGGGAGAATCATCACTGAATTTTCTGCGGCGGATTGTCAACGAAACGCTCCTTCAGGGCGCGGAACTCGTTCGCGGTCGTATTATCGGGAAGTGTCGCGCGCGTAATGAGATATTCCCAGTCAATTTCTCCGGCAAACTGTCCGGCCAGCAATTCGACCATCTCGCAGTCGCTTGTGGATTTCCAGTGCTTGCAGGCATTCATCCGGTCAATGAGCAGGTCTTCAATCCCGATAATAGTGCATTCCAGGCCATCCTCAAACTCCACAATCTCCAACGGCGCATCTTCTCCATGGAGTGATGAGGCTGGTACTTCCACCACGAGTTTCAGTTCATGCTGGACCCAGTATCTCCCCTCAACTACGAAACCAAGCTCCTGAAGGACCTCGCCGAGCGCTTCCCGGTCAGGGTAGGCGACATCGATATCCGCGGTGAAATAAACCTCTCGCGTATAATATGCAAGGGCGCAACCGCCGATCAGTATCGGAGCCGGTTTTCCACGCCGCCGCAACTCTCGTGTAATGCCCGCCAGCATGAGCAGTTGCCGCTTCAAGGGAGAGGTCGCGACTGCAATGCGTTCAAGGAGTGACCGTGTCTGCCCGGACATGACGGGAGCGCCCTCTACGCCCCGCCCATGAGCCGGGCCATGATGGCCTTCTGGATGTGGAGCCGGTTTTCCGCCTCGTCCCACACCACGGAATGGGGCCCCTCGATGACATCTTCGGAGATCTCCTCGTCCCGGTGGGCCGGGAGGCAGTGCATGACGATACAGTCCTTTTTCGCCGGCTTCACGGTTTCGGCGTTGAGCTGGAATCCGGCGAATGCCTTCTCCCTGGCCTTCTGCTCCTCTTCCTGTCCCATGCTGGCCCAGACGTCGGTATTGAGCACGTCCGCGCCCTTCACCGCTTCCTTCGGGTCATTGGTCAGCACGATGGATGACTTGCCGTGGGAACGCGCCCATTCAAGGACCTTCGCATCGGGTTGGTACCCCTCAGGGCAGGCGAGCGCGAGGTCAAAGCCGAAGATGGCGGCCGCCTCGATCCAGGTGTTGGCCATGTTGTTGCCGTCGCCGACCCAGGAGAATTTCAGCCCCTTGTAGCCCCCCTTGTGCTCGATGACGGTCATGAGGTCAGCCATGACCTGGCAGGGGTGAAACAGGTCGGTGAGGCCGTTGATGACCGGGATGGTGGCATAGCGCGCCAGTTCCTCCACGATCTCCTGGCCGTAGGTGCGCACCATGATCCCGTCGCAGTAGCGCGACAGGGTGCGGGCCGTATCCTTGATTGGCTCGCCGCGTCCCATCTGGGAGGTTGCGGAGGAAATGAAAAGTCCATGGCCGCCCAGTTGGTAGATCCCAACCTCGAAGGATACACGGGTCCTGGTGGAAGACTTCTCGAAGATCATTGCCAGGGTCTTCCCCTTGAGGATGCGGTGCTTGTCGCCGTTCTTCTGTTTCTTCTTCAGGTCGAGCGCCAGTTCGAAGAGTCCGTCCAGTTCCTTTTTGGAAAATGCATTGAGCGCCAGAAAATCCTTTTTCATATGGTATCCCTCTTTTTTCGGCAATGTAGGGGCGCACGGCGCGCGCCCTGATATCAGGAATGAGAAACAGCTCCGGGCAGGCACATTTCGACCGGAGTATCAATCAGGTCAGATTTCCACGAGAATCCCGTCAAGGATCATCATCATCTCGTCAATTTCGTCCTTGGTGACCACCAGCGGCGGAACGAAGCGGAGCACGGTATCGTGGGTGCAGTTCAGCAGCAGCCCTCGCTCATGCCCCTTGCGGATAATGTCGGCGCCCGGTATGGAGAGCCCCATGCCCACCATGAGCCCGATGCCCCGCACCTCGGTGACGAAGGGGTATCTCCCCGCCAGTTCCCCCAGCCTGCTTCGCAGATAGTCTCCCATCTCAAGCACGTGGCCGAGGAATCCGTCCTCTGTAATGGTCGTAACCGCTGCTACGGCGGCTGCCGTAACCAGCGGATTCCCGCCGAAGGTGGAGCCGTGGCTGCCGGGGGTAAAGGCTGCCGCGAATTCGTCCCTGGTGAGCATGGCGCCGATGGGCGCACCGCCTGCCAGGGCCTTGGCAAGGGTCATGATGTCGGGTTCGACCCCGAAATGTTCATAGGCGAACAGATGTCCCGTTCTTCCCATGCCCACCTGGACTTCGTCGAAGATGAGCAGAACGGAATTCTTGTCGCAGATGCGGCGTATCTCGCGGAAATAGTCCGAAGACGGGACGTTCACCCCGCTCTCTCCCTGGATCGGCTCCAGCATGACCGCGCAGGTGCGCGGGGTGATGGCCTTTTCCAGGGCTTCCGCGTCGTTATAGGGCACGTGGGTGAAACCGTGCAGCAGCGGATCGAAAAAGCGCTGGATCTTCTCCTGGCCCGTGGCTGACAAGGTCGCCATGGTGCGGCCGTGGAACGATTCGGAGGCGGTTATGATCTCGAAACGCTCCGGCCCGTATTTTTCCCGACTGTACTTGCGCGCCAGCTTGATGGCGGCCTCGTTGGCCTCGGCCCCGCTGTTGCAGAAAAAGGCCTTTTCCGCGAAGGAATTTTCGCAGAGAAGCTCCGCCAGTTCGATCTGGGGGGGGATATGGTAGAGGTTGGAGCAGTGGATCAGCTCCCCGGCCTGTTTCCGGAGCGCCTCCACCACTCGCGGATGGCAGTGCCCGAGGTTGTTCACCGCGATGCCTGCCAGAAAATCCAGATACTCCTTGCCGTCGGCGTCCCACAGCCGGCATCCTTTGCCGCGGGCCGCGACGATGGGGTATCTGCCGTAATTCTTGACGATATATTTGTCCGCCTTTTCCATCCATTCCCGGGAATTCATGATCTGATCTCCGTTCCTATTCCCACATCGGTGAATATTTCGAGCAGCACGGCATGCTCCACCCGGCCGTCGATGATGTGGGCCTTGCCGATCCCGTCCTGAAGGGCCTCCACGCAGCATGTCACCTTGGGGATCATGCCGCCGGTGATCACTCCGCCGTCGATGAGGCGGGGAACCTCGGGGAGGTGTATGCTGGTAAGGAGGTTCCCTTCCTTATCCTTCACACCCGCCACGTCGGTGAGAAGGATAAGCTTTTCGGCCTTGAGCGCCCCCGCTATCTTTCCCGCCACCAGGTCGGCGTTGATATTGTAGCTTTCGCCTCCCGCCCCCACCCCGACCGGCGCGATAACCGGGATGAAACGCTCCTTTTCCAGGGTCTCGATGATGGTCGGGTCCACTCTCATGATCCGTCCCACGAAACCCATATCGATGCTTTCGGTTGCGCCGTCTTCTCCGACCACTTCCTGGAGGAGCTTCTCGCACAGGAGCAGACCGCCGTCCTTGCCCGACAGCCCCACGGCCTTGCCGCCGTGCTGGTTTATGTATCCCACCACTTCCCGGTTCACCTGGCCGGTGAGCACCATCTCCACAACGCGCATGGTCGCGGCGTCGGTGACCCGCATGCCGCGTACGAACTCGGACTCGATGCCGTAACGCTTGAGGGTTTCGTTGATCTGGGGACCGCCCCCATGGACGATGACCGGGTTGATGCCGATGTACTTGAGCAGGATGATGTCCAGCGCGAAGGAACGCTTCAGGGCCTCGTCGGCCATGGCGTGGCCGCCGTACTTGATGACGATGGTCTTGCCGCTGAAGCGCCGGATATAGGGAAGCGCCTCCAGCAGGGTATTGGCTTTTTCTATGAGTTTTTGCATGGAATGGTTCTCCAGAATAACAACGTATGTGCCTGTGTAGGGGCGGGGTCATCCCGCCCTCTTGGGCATGACATCAGGAGCATCCAGGGCGGGATGACCCCGCCCCTACGCCACCAGCTCGTACAGCTTGTCCAGCGCCTCGGCCAGCATTTCCGGCTTGCCGCCGCCCGCCTGGGCCAGTTCCGGCTTGCCGCCGCCACTGCCGCCGACGATGGGAGCCATTCCCTTTATCAGGTCGCCGGCGCGGAAGCGTGAAGTAAGGTCCTTGCTGACCGCCACCAGCAGGGTTGCCTTGCCGTCTATCTCCGTTCCGATGGCGATGACCCCGGAACCGAGACGGTCCTTGAGGGTGTCTGACAGTTCGCGGAGCCCTTTCACATCGGCCACGTCAACCTTCACGGCCAGGGTCTTCACGCCGCCGATCTCCCGCGCGCCTGCCAGGAGATCCGCCGAAGCGGAGGCGTTGAGGCGGCTCTGGAGCGTATCAATCTCTCGCTGCATCTCCTTCTGGCGGCTGATGAGGCGGACCACCTTTTCCACTGCGTCGCCCCCTTCGGCCTTGACCAGAGATGAGATTTTCCTGCTGTCTTCCTCCAGGCGCCGGGCATAGTGGAGCGCCCCCAGCCCGGTCAGGGCTTCGATGCGCCGCACACCGGCGGCGATGCCCGATTCCGAGACGATCTTGAACAGGCCGATGTCGCCGGCGGCACGCACATGGGTGCCGCCGCAGAGTTCGGCGCTGACATCGCCCACCTTCACCACCCTCACCGTGTCGCCGTATTTCTCGTCGAACAGGGCCGTGGCGCCGCTCTCCATGGCCTGCTCAATCCCCATTTCGAGCACCGCCACGTCGGCATTGTCCATGATGTGGCGATTGACCAGCTCTTCCACCCGCTCCACTTCCTCATGGGTCATTGCGGAAAAGTGGGTGAAATCGAAGCGGAGATGATCGTTGTTCACAAGGGATCCCGATTGCTTCACGTGGTCGCCGAGAACCTCCCGGAGGGCAGCCTGGAGCAGGTGGGTTGCGGTATGGTTGCGCGCCGTGGCGCGCCGCGTCTCTCCCGCGACCCTGAGGTCCGCCGTGTCGCCGACACGGACCGTGCCTTCCTTCACCCGTGCCCGATGGACGATCAGGTCCGGAAGGGGACGCAGGGTATCGAGTACCTCCAGATGGGCGCTACCCGTCGAGATCTCGCCGGTGTCCCCGGCCTGTCCGCCGCTTTCTCCGTAGAAGGGTGTCGTCTCGGTGATTACATCCACCTCGTCGCCGGCATCCGCCGACCGGACCGGCTCGCCGTCCCTGAGCAGGGCGGCGACGGCCGAATAGGCGGTCCGTTCGTCGTATCCCGTGAATACGGTGCGAAGTCCACGGCCATGGAGGGTCTTGTACACGGCGGAGACCTTTTCCTCGCCCGAACCTTTCCAGTGTTCCCGGGCCATCTCCCGCTGCCGCTCCATGCATGCCTCGAATCCCGCCTCGTCAATGGTAAATCCCTCGCCCTGCACGATATCGGCGGTGAGGTCCATGGGGAAACCGTAGGTGTCGTAGAGCCGGAAGACCACCTCTCCGGGGATAACCGTGCACCCCTCATTCTTCAGGGACGCCACTTCATCGTTGAGGATTCTGAGACCGTTGTCCAGGGTCTCGGCAAAGCGCTCCTCCTCGGCCCGGACAACTTTCCTGATGTACTCCTCCCGCTGGAGGAGATCCGGATATGCCTCGCCCATGACCTCGGAGACCGCATCCACCATGCGGTACAGGACAGGGTCGGAGAAGCCGAGCATCTTGGCGTGCCGTGCCGCCCGCCGCATGATGCGGCGCAGCACGTAGCCCCTGCCCTCGTTGCTCGGGAGCACCCCGTCGCAGATGAGGAAGGTAACGGCGCGGGAGTGGTCGGCAATCACGCGCATGGAAACGTCGTCTTTCTCATCCCGGCGGTAACGCTTGCCGGACAGCTTTTCCACGTGGCGGATGATCCCCTGGATAAGGTCGGTGTCGTAGTTGGAGGTGACCCCCTGCATTACGGTAGCGATACGCTCCAGGCCCATGCCCGTGTCAACGGACGGTTTGGGGAGCGGGGTCATGACCCCTTTTTCGTCACGGTTGAACTGCATGAAGACGTTGTTCCAGATCTCCATGTAGCGGTCGCAGTCGCACCCCACGGCGCAGTCGGGGTTGTCGCAGCCGGTCTCGGGACCGTTGTCCCAGAAGATCTCGGTGCAGGGTCCGCACGGACCGGTATCCCCCATGGACCAGAAGTTGTCCCCGTCGAAGCGGTAGATCCGCTCCAGCGGAACCCCTTCCTGCTTGTGCCAGATTTCGGCTGCCTCGTCATCATCCTTGTAGACACTGACATAGAGCCGGTTCTTGTCCAGCTTCAGTTCCCTGGTGAGAAATTCCCAGGCAAAGGCGATGGCCTCTTTCTTGAAATAATCGCCGAAGGAGAAATTCCCCAGCATCTCGAAGAAGGTATGGTGGCGGGCCGTGCGTCCCACGTTTTCCAGGTCGTTGTGCTTGCCGCCTGCCCGGACGCACTTCTGGGAACTGCACGCGCGGATATAGTCACGCTTTTCCAGCCCCAGGAACAGGTCCTTGAACTGGTTCATGCCCGCATTCGTAAAAAGGAGCGTGGGGTCGTTCTTCGGAATGAGGTTCGAACTGGGAACGATGGTATGCCCCCTGTCCGCGAAATAGGTAAGGAATTTCTCCCGCAGTTCTTTTCCAGTCATGTATTCTCCCAAATGTTCAGGCGCAATGCAGTCATATGCTCCAAAATACGGATGGACACGTATCGCATCCGGAAAACAAGAGCTTGCCCATACCAATCGCTCCGGAATTAGCGCCGGAATGCGTATGTACGAACAAGCTCTGAGAAAGGGTGTGCCGGTTACTCCTCCCGGTCACGGAAAACACGGACGATTGCCGCCGGCGAGAATCCCCTCCGTTGAAAGTAGCCGGCAACCCTCCGTTTCTGACGGTCATCCGCCATCAGCGGATCGAAATCAGGATATTTCTTTGCCAGAAGATCCCGGATCAGGGCGGACTCTTCGTACTCGGCGCCCAGCGCTCCCAGGGAGTCCTCGATGATATTCTCCGCAACCCCCCGGCGGAGCAGGTCTAAACGGATACGGAAGCCGTATCCCCTGCCGTTGCGGAGGGAGGATTCGGCAAAGGTCCGGGCGAAGCGGGCATCGTCCAGGTATCCCGCCTCCAGGAGTCCGGCGACAACGTGATCAACGGCGCCTGAAGAGATGCCTCTCCGCTGAAGCGCGCGCCTGATCTCCGCTTCGCTGTGATCGCGTCGGGAGAGCGCCTTCAGGGCGATACCGAAAGCCTTTTTCGCATCATCCATCGCCGAAGCGGTCGACGGTCATCTTCGGAGCCTCTTCCTCCGGTTTTTCCTTGTATTCGAACTGGTCCCAGGAAAGATCGGACGTGGACGATATCCCGGAGATCTTCAGGGCGAAGTCGTCCGGGTTGGACGACTGGCGCAAGGCCTCTTCGTAGGTAATCAGCTTCCTCGTGTACAGGCTCATGAGAGACTGGTCAAAGGTCTGCATCCCGTAGGCGGTGACCCCCTGGGCGATGGCGTCGGGGAGTTGCTTCGTCTTTTCCTTGTCGTCGATGCATTCCCTGACCCGGGCGGTGCCGATCATTACCTCGACCGCCGGGACACGGCCCTTGCCGTCGGCTTTCGGCACCAGCCGCTGGGAAATAACACCCTTGATGACGCCGGAGAGCTGCATCCTGACCTGACGCTGGTGGTAGGGGGGGAAGACCGAGATAATACGGTTGATCGTCTCGGCTGCGTCAAGGGTGTGCAGGGTGGACATGACCAGGTGGCCGGTCTCGGCGGCCGTGAGGGCCGTCTCGATGGTCTCCAGGTCGCGCATCTCGCCTACGAGGATCACGTCCGGGTCCTGGCGCAGGGCGCTCTTCAGGGCGTTGGCGAAGGTGAGGGTATCGAAGCCTATCTCCCTCTGGCTGATGATGCTCTTCTTATCCTTGTGCAGGTATTCGACCGGGTCCTCGACGGTTATGATGTTGCAGGTCCGGTTCTCGTTGATGTAGTCGATCATGGCGGCCAGGGTCGTTGATTTGCCGCTGCCGGTAGTGCCGGTGACGAGGATCAGGCCGCGCTCCTCCATACTGAGCTTTTCCAGGATTGACGGCATATTCAGGTTGGCGAAGGAAGGAACGCCGAAGGCGATGATACGGAACACCATGGCAACGGAGCCGCGCTGGGAGTACGCGCTGACGCGGAAACGGCTCAGGCCGGGAATCCCGTAGGACAGATCCACTTCGAAAAACTCGTCGAAATGCTTTCTCTGTTTCTCGTTCATCATGGTGTAGGCCATTTCGCGAATTACGTCGGCGGACATGCGCGGCGCATTGGGGATCGGCCGAAGTCTGCCGTCGATGCGCACTATCGGCTGCAGTCCCGCCTTGATATGGATGTCGGAGCCCTTTGCCTTGACCGCGATGGTGAGAATATCGTTCAGATCCATGTGCTATGCCTTTTCTTCCGGGGCCTTGGCAACGGCAAGGCCGGCCTGTTCCAGTATCTTTGCCTCGACCTCGGCAACGATCTCCGGGTGTTCCTTCAGGAATATCCGCGAATTTTCCCGTCCCTGGCCGATCCGGTCATTGCCGTACGAGAACCAGGCGCCGCTCTTGTCGATGATCCCGCGGTCCACCGCCAGGTCCAGGATGTCCCCGATGCGCGAGATCCCTTCGCCGTAGAGGATGTCGAATTCCACCTCGCGGAAGGGGGGAGCGACCTTGTTCTTGACCACTTTCACCTTGGTGCGGGAACCGATAACGTCGTTCCCCTGTTTCAGGGAAGCGATTTTCCTGATGTCGAGACGCACCGAGGCGTAGAACTTGAGCGCGTTGCCGCCGGTGGTGGTTTCCGGGTTGCCGAACATGACGCCGATCTTCATCCGTATCTGGTTGATGAAGATGACGCAGCAGTTGGACTTGGCGATGATGGCGGTCAGCTTGCGCAGCGCCTGGGACATGAGGCGAGCCTGCAGCCCCATGTGGGAATCCCCCATGTCGCCTTCGATCTCCGCCTTGGGCACCAGCGCCGCCACCGAATCGATCACCAGCACGTCGATGGCGCCGCTCCGCACCAGCATCTCGGCGATCTCCAGCGCCTGTTCACCCGTGTCCGGCTGGGATACGAGGAGGTCGTCCGTACGAACACCGAGCTTTCTGGCGTAGCCGATATCCAGCGCGTGTTCGGCATCCACGAAGGCCGCGATTCCGCCCAGCTTCTGGGCCTCGGCCACGATATGGAGCGCAAGGGTCGTCTTTCCGGACGATTCGGGACCGAATATCTCGATAACGCGGCCCCGCGGAACTCCTCCCACGCCGAGGGCCATATCCAGGGAAATGGACCCGGTGGGAATTGCCGCCACATCCGGCAGCGGCTCATCGTTGCCGAGCCGCATGATGGAGCCCTTGCCGAACTGTTTTTCGATCTGGCTCACCGCGAGATCAACAGCCTTTTCTCTTTCCAGCATCAAGTTGCCTCCTGTCCCGTCATCTCCGGATAGCGCCTGCCGAGGCGACATGTTCCTGTCCCCACGGGGCGATGTCCCCAGAAATAGCATATTTTTCTATGGTTTTTCAAGTTTATCTTTGATATTCGCCGCGATTCGGGCAGAGGAACCCGAGAGTGAATCACGGAGAGAATCAATCGCCGAAGGAACGATTCCGTCCCCATACGCGACGAGCCCGCGACGAAACGGGACGGCGAAGCGACGTCAGGCTTACCACGGATGCGAGCCTCTTCCTGCTTCAGTGATTATCAGAGCCGCCGGGATGAAAAGGATGGTATAGTGAACAGGTGTATTCGCACCATAAACCGTTGTTTTTCGGAGTGGTTATGAAAAAAGTTATCCTCGATGAAATTCTCCGCTTTGTTCGCGAAAGCCCGGACAACCGGTTCCCGGACAGCGACCGGCCCTATTTCGAGGAGCCCCTCATCGGCTTCGCCGCGGCCGATGACCCTCTCTTCAGCGAATACAAGAGGGTCATCGGCGACTTTCACCTGACTCCCGGGGAGATTATGGAAAACACCTACGGGGTTGGAATCGGGGAAGCGCGAACCGTGGTCTGCTGGATCCTGCCCATATCGGGAGCGACCCGGGAAAGCAACCGCAAGGAAGAGAAAATGCCGTCCCGGGAGTGGGCGCTGACCCGCGCCCACGGAGAACACTTCAACACCCGGCTCCGCATGCACCTGGTGGAAATGCTCGGGTTGTGGGGCACGCAGGCCGTAGCCCCGCTTCTCTCCGGGATGTGGCGCCCGGTACTGGACCCAAGGGTAGGAATGGCCTCCACCTGGTCCGAGCGCCACGCGGCCTATGCCGCCGGCCTCGGGACCTTCAGCCTGAACGACGGCTTCATAACCGAGAAAGGGATAGCGCACCGCTGCGGCAGTATCGTCACGAATGAAACGATCACTCCGACCAGGAAGACCTGCAGGGACCCCTGGAGCAACTGCCTCTTCTCCCGTGACGGAAGCTGCGGCCTCTGCATCGAGCGCTGCCCGGTCGGCGCGATTTCACGTCAGGGGCACGACAAGGAGAAGTGCCGGGCATTCGTGTACGGGGAGCTGCGGAAGTCCGCCGGGGTACTCTACGGCGTCATGGAAACCGGATGCGGGCTCTGCCAGACCAGGGTACCGTGTGAATCAAGGGTTCCCGTCCTCGTGGAAAAGGGTGACGGGTAGGGCGTAGGGGCGCTGCTTGCCGCGCCCGATTCTTGTTTCAAATGAAAAAGGGCGCAGCAAGCAGCGCCCCTACAAGAATCGTGCAATCTTGATTGCACAGTGAGATCAATCGCCGTGCCCTGCCGATTCCGGGGCAGCCGCGGCATCCGGCAGGGACAGCAGGTGCCTGCGCAGCCAGTCCATGGCCGTGAAGGAGGTTACGGTCCGTATCCTGTCCCGACTGCCGGTGAAGGTATATTTTTTTGCCGTACTGTCAGATCGGGAGGCAAGGGCCAGGAACACCGTGCCCACGGGCTTTTCCTCCGTGCCCCCGTCCGGCCCGGCGATGCCGGTGACAGCCAGCGCGATGTCGCTCCCGCTCGCCGCGCGCATGCCGCGAGCCATGGCCATGGCAACAGCTGCGCTCACCGCCCCTTCCCTTTCCAGGAGTTCGGCCGGGACCTGAAGCCTCCTGGTCTTCGCCTCGTTGCCGTAGGTAACGGCGCCTTCCAGGAAATAGGCGGAGCTTCCGGCGAGGTCGGTAATGCGCTTGGCAATGAGTCCTCCGGTGCAGGACTCGGCAAGAGAGACGGTGACGCCCTTTTTCCGAAACAGTTCCGCGACCACGGTATCGATGGTTTCCCCCCCCTCGGCGACCACGTGCCCGGCCAGCCGTTCCCGCACCTTTTCCGCGGTCGCGTCCAGGATCTTCTTCACGCGGGCCTCGTCGTCACCCTCGCCGCGAAGCTTCACCTCCACCTCGGGAAAACTGACGCAGTAGGCGATGTCCAGCCCTTCACGGGGACGGGCCAGATCCTTGATACGGCTCTCGATATACGTCTCCGAGAGGCCGAGAATCCTCATGGTCCTGGTTTCGATGAAGGTATTCCGCTTGGCGCGGGACAGGATGAACGGGATCACCGTCTCGTCGAGCATCCGTTTCATCTCCACCGGCACTCCCGGGAGAAAGAGCAGGAAACACCCCTTGTGGGGGACGATGAAACCGCAGGCGGTTCCCACGGGGTTCGGTATCAGGATGATCTTGGCCGGCAGCAGGGCCTGCTTTTCGGTGCCGGGAAGCAATTCGCGCCCCATCTGCCGGTAGCGCTCCTTCAGGTGGCGGTGGGCCTCCTCGTTGAGGATGAGACGGCGTCCCACCGCCTTGGCAACGGCCCTGGCGGTAAGGTCATCCACCGTCGGGCCGAGCCCGCCGCTGACAATGACGAAGTCGTTGTGCATCGCCAGGGTTTCAACGGCCTCCATGATATCCGGTTCGATGTCGCCCACGCAGAGATGCCGGCGGACCTTGAAGCCGATATCGTAGATGCGGGAGGCGATATGGGCGGCATTGGTGTCCGTGATCTCGCCGAAGATGACCTCGTCGCCGATGGAAAGGGTGGAAATCTTCATAGGTACCTCAGCAGGAGATGGAGGGCGATACAGGAGTAGATCCCGGCAACCACGTCGTCGAGCACCACCCCGTAGCCGTTTTTCATCCGCCGGTCGAAGAAGCGGGCAGGCGGAATCTTGGTGATATCAAAGAAGCGGAACAGGAGAAAACCCGCCAACACGGATTTCCAGGACAAGGGAACCGCGGTCATGGTAATGAAATAGCCGATGACCTCGTCGATGACTATCTTTCCGGAATCCTTTTCCTCGAAAACCACCTCCCCGTGCCCCGACACCCAGCAGGAGAAAAAGAAGAATGCCAGGAGCGTGAGGAGGTAGAGCGGCAGGGGAAGGGACGCCAGGAGGATCTGGAAGGGGACGGCCGCCAGTGTGCCGACGGTGCCGGAAGCGACCGGGCTGAAGCCCGTGCCGAACCAGCTCGCAAACAGGATGATGAATCGCCTCATTCCGCCCCTGTCTCCCGTTCGATGATACCGTATACGTCCCGCAGGGGGATGCCCCGCTCCCCGGCAATCCGGCTGCATTCCTCGAACTCCGGCGCAATCCTCACCAGGGTTCCCCGGTCGCGAATGACCTTGACGCGCACCGTGCCCAGGCTCGTTTCCCGTTCTTCCAGAGAACGCTCCAGCTTCATCCGCCGTGCAGTGTAGTAGCGTACTCCGATGGCGGTGGTCTCCAGCAGGACCATGCGGGCAAGGGCGTCGAGCAGGTGCGGCGGGGAGAGGACGGTGAGGCGCGCGCCGGGCCGGTTCTTCTTCATCTGCGCGGGCGAAAACGCGACATCGAGAGCCCCCGCCCCCAGGAGGCGATCCATGAGGAATCCGAGGACCTCCGGATTGCAGTCGTCCACGTGGGTCTCCAGCACCCGGATCTCGTCTTCTGCCGGAGATGCGTTCGTCGTGCCCAGGAAAAGGCGCAGCACATTCGGCACATCCTCGAAATCCAGCCCACCTGCGCCGCAGCCGACCTTGTCCACGGTAAATATCGGCGGCCGTTCAAAGCCGGTTGCGAGGGCTGCCAGGATGGCGGCGCCGGTGGGCGTGACCCGCTCTCCGTTTCCCAGTTCGCCATGCACCGGGAGTCCCCGCAGCAGTTCCGCGGTTGCGGGCGCGGGAACCGGCAGCCTGCCGTGGCACGTGTCCACGAAACCGCCGCCCAGGGGGAGGGCGGATGCGCATATCCCGTCAACCTTCAGGTGGTGGAGGCAGACGGCGGCTCCCACGATATCCACGATGGAGTCGACGGCCCCCACCTCGTGGAAATGTACGCGGTCGACCTCGACGCCGTGGACCTTGGCTTCGGCCTCGGCGAGCCGCAGGAATATCCGCCCGGCCGTCTCCTTCACCTCCACCGGGAGCGAACCCTGTTCAATCATTCCTGCGATGTCGGTGTAATGGCGGTGCGGCTGTTCTTCCGTGACAAGGACATTGAACGAGACCGCACGGATGCCGCGCCGGCGTGTTTCTTCCGAGGACAGGGTGTAGCCCGAGAGAGGAAGTCCCGCGAGCGTGTCCCGCAGCAGATCGAGGGGCACCCCCAGGTCCAGGAGAGCGGCAACGGTCATATCGCCGGAGATGCCCGCGTAGCAGTCGAAGTAGAGGATGTTCACAGCATCACCTTTGGGGGCTAGGGGCTAGGGGCTGGGGGCTTGAATCCCGAGCCGCATCTCCACCCCCGAGCCCCCGCCTTTCAGTCTTTCCGATTCATGAGGCTCGCCGCGTAGGCTGCGCCGAATCCGTTGTCGATGTTGACCACGGTAACCCCGGAGGCGCAGGAATTGAGCATCCCCAGCAGGGCCGCGATGCCGCCGAAGGAGGCGCCGTAGCCGACCGAGGTGGGTACCGCTATCACCGGTCGGCTCACCATCCCCCCGACGACCGAGGGAAGCGCCCCCTCCATGCCGGCCACCACGATCAGGACCGATGCGGAGAAAAGGAGGTCCTTCCGGCCCAGGAGACGGTGGATCCCGGAGACCCCCACGTCGTAAAGCTGTTCCACCTCGTTCCCCATCAGCCGGGCCGTTACCACTGCCTCGGCGGCAACCGGAATGTCCGAGGTGCCGGCCGAAACGACGAGAACCGTCCCTTTTCCCAGCATCTCCACCGGTTTCCGCTCGATGGTCAGGCAGCGGGCGTCAGCGTGGTAGCTGGCGTCAGGGAAGGTGTGCAGCATCCGCAGGGCCTTGTCTTGGTCAAGCCGGGTTACCAGGACGTTGTTTCCCTTTTCGGCAAGGGAACCGATGATCCGTTCCATCTGCTCCACGCTCTTGCTCTCGCCGTAGACCATCTCGGGAAAGCCCTGGCGAAGTTCACGGTGATGGTCGACGCTGGCGCACCCGATGTCCTCGAAAGGAAGATGACGCAGCCGCTCAAGCACCTCGTCGACCGAGGCCTTGCCGTCTTTCAGGCGCTGCAGGATGATACGCAGTTCTCTTGTTTCCATGAAAAGGCCCCGACGCGGAGAAAGGAGTGTAAGGCAGATAAACCTGAAACCGGCAGTTGTAGTCATCCGAAGAGAACGACTTTGGCCTGATTCGTTGCGGCTCTTGGCGAAATGGAGCGTCCACAGCCGATGGTGTCCGAACCCGTAGGGTGAGTTCATCGGCTGTAGCGAAGTGAGCCTGGAGCCGCAGAAGAAGGCCGGCCGGAGTAAACGAAGGATGACTACAACTGCCGAATCTAGGATAAAATACCATCGATTCGTCGGGAAGCGAAGTGATAAATGCAGTCGGTTATTCGATCGTTCTATTCGTCGGGGAGTTGCCGGGCGACGTTCCCGAATTCATCCTGGACAGCAAGGAAGGCTTCCACCACCAGCGGATCGAAATGGGTCCCCTTGTTCCGGGAAATAATCTCGACCGATTCCTCATGGGTGAAGGACGGCTTGTAGCGTCGACGGCAGATGAGCGCATCATACACATCCGCCACCGCCATGATCCTGCCGAAGAGAGGAATGTCCTCACCGGCCAGTCCTTCCGGATAACCGGAACCGTTCCATTTCTCATGGTGGGAATAGGCTATTACCTTCCCGAACTGGAGGAACGAATCCTTGACGTCTTTCCCGTAGAGATGTTCCGCCCTCTCGATGGCTTCACGACCGTATAGAGTGTGCTTCTTCATCTCCCGGTACTCGTCCTCCGACAGGGTGCTCGGCTTCAGCAGGATGCTGTCGGGAACGCCCACCTTGCCGATGTCGTGGAGAGAGGCGGAGCGATAGAGGAGATCGATGGTTTCGTCATCCAGGATGTCGGTGAATTTCGGATTGGTTGCCAACTGGTTGCAGAGGATCCTCACATAGTGCTGGCAACGCTCGATGTGCCTCCCGGTCTCGCTGTCCCGGGTCTCGGTGAGAGCGGCCAGGCACTGGATGGTGAAGTTCTGCATGACGACCAGTTCCCGGTTGCGGGTCTTGACCGTCTGCTCCTCCCGCCAGTATTTGATGAAGGTGAGGAGGGAAAAGTTGCATCCCAGGGTTACCAGGGGGAACAGGGGTGATAGAAAGATGCCCCTGCTTCCCAGCATCCATCCGGATGCCAGCCACAGGCCGACGCCGACGAGGGTGATGAGGGAGAGCCCCAGGATTGAACGGGTCCAACTCAACAGGAGAGCGGAGATTACGCCGCAAACGAGCACCGCCGTCAACTCCATGCCCGGCGCCCAGGACGGGCGCGAAAGGAACTCTTTCTTCAGGATATTGTCGATGATGGTTGCATGGATCTCGGCGCCGGGAAGCGCCGGCGTGAGAGGGGTGGCATGCAACTTTTCCAGGCCCGCGGCCGAGGAACCAAGGATGACGATTCTACCCTCAATGCGGTTCCGGGGCACCCGGTCGAGCAGGAAGTCCCGGGCAGGGATGGTGGTGAAATGCTTCCCTTTTTCATGAAAGCGGATCAGCAGATTTGCCTTGGAATCGACCGGAATGGCGGTATCGCCCACCACGATACTCTCCAGCCCCCGCGGCGATACTTTCAGGACCGGCCGTCCGGTTCCCGTCGATTGAAGGACCGTTGCCAGAGCAAGGGTTGGATACAGTCTGCCCTTGAACTCTATCAGGAGCGGTACGCGTCGCAGGACACCGTCGGCGTCCGGAATCACATTGAAAAAACCGGAAGCGGGAGCGGCTTTGCTCAGGGCCGGCACACTGCACACGGCGCCCGTGGCCTGGAACAGGCCCGCCGGGGTAGCGGGCGCTCCCGGTTTTCCCATGATTGCCGTCTGCAGCGGATGGAGGGGGCATTCGCCCCGTGTCGTCCCCTCCCCGGAGAAAAGGAAGTCATAGGATAGAACAAAGGGGCCTTTCGCAAGGATTTCGGAAAAAATCGCGTCGTTGTCCGCCAGATGCGCGGGAATCGCCCGCAGATCCAGCCGGACGCCGTATTCTCTCCGGATATCCTCCTGTACGACGTTCAAAGAAGTGCGATCGGCCTCGGGGAAGAACATGTCGAGACAGATGCCCGCCGCGCCCTGTTCCTGCATCTTCCTGACAAGAAGCCCTACCCGGTACCGCGGCCACGGCCACTGGCCGAACCGGGCGAGACTTTGTTCATCGATGTCCACGATAACGGGATTGTCCGGAGCGTGTCCTCTGCCGGAGTATTCCGAGCGGAGGAGGGTGTCATAGACCTTGGAATCGAGAAAGCGGAAAAAGACGGGCTGCCAGATGGTAAGCAAGGAAACCAGGAGTGTTGCGCAGACGCCGGAGAGGAAGATCCAGCCGCGCATTGTTTTCGGCTTTGCGAGGAGCGCAGCCCGTACCGCCAGGAACGTCATGGTGCCCTATTCCTTCCTCTTTTCCGGATTGGAAACCGAGTTGTGGCTCATCCGGATGTGCCGGATGGATTCTTCCGAAGGCGTTCCCTGGCCGTTGCCCTGTCTGAGACGCCCGCGTTGTGACGCGTGGGCTTCTCAGCGCACGACAACCTCTACCCGCCGGTTGCGGGGTTCCTGTACCTCGTCAGCCGTCTTTACCAGCGGATTGTCCTCCCCGTGGGAGGTGACCTCGATGAGTCCCTGTTCGATGCCGAGATAGACGAGCATCTTCCTGACGAGCAGGGCGCGCTCCAATCCCAGGTTGTAGTTGTACTCCCGTGTGCCGACCCGGTCGGTATGGCCCACGACGCTCACATCCGTGGACTTGCGGTCCACCGTTGCGGGGAGCACCTTGGCCAGCAGCCTCCTGGATTCATCCGTTAGGTCTGTGGAATCCGTCTTGAAATACAGGATAAAATGGATCGGCGGAGGGGGGAGCGCGGCCAGCGCCTCGCCGAAGTTTTTCCTGATGGCTTCGTCATCCATGGGCGCCGGAGGTGTGGGCGGGGTTGTCGGTGAGGAAATCATGGTGGCCTGTTTCTGTTCGCTCAAGATCCGGGATCCGGCCTGGTTTGATACCACAATGCTTCCGGTTTTTCCGTCTGAATCGGGCAACAGAACGACAACGTTCCTCTCTCCCGCGCAGGAGGCCAGCAGCAGAAGGGCAGGGGCGAGGAAAAGCGCTATGCTGATGCTTCTCATGGGATACCTCTCCCGGCGTTCCCGGTCCGACTTCGGTGAAGCGCCGCTCTGTGGTGGGTTCCGTCAGCTCCGGCCTATCTGCCGGGGTCATCGACCTTTACCGCGAACGCGGTTCCGCGGATGCCGATGTTTGCCACCGGCGTCTCAAACCGGACCGATTCCGGCGACAATTTACCGATAATGCCGGTCATGCAGGCCGCGGTTCCCCTGAGCAGGCGGGTGATGAACGACAGCTTCCCCTGGGCCGGGGAAAAAAGGAATTCGTTGATGGCCACCTCGCTGTCGGGGCCGATGGAGAGGCGGGTGTCGTCACGGAAAACCATGGCCAGGGAACCGTCGGCTCCGGTCTTCAGGGAATCGTTGCGGAAAACCCTGGTGCCGGCCTTTGTGTCAATGGGGGTACGGTTCCTGATGATGGATGCCGTGCCCTGCACCGTCTTGATACTGCCCACCGGCATCTCGGCCCCGTACGCGAGAAGGGGGGCAAGGAGGCAGACGGCTGCCGTGCATGCAACAAGCTTTTTCATGGTTGGTTCCTCCTGAAAGCGCCCGTTTCAGGTGTGCACCGGTTTGCGGGGATACGCTTCTTTGTTGATACCCTGGTTGCACAGTGCTTTTCCGTACAGATTCACTATAGCAGGTTACTCCTTGCTATCCAACCTCGATGCTTCCGACCTGTCCGCCATGTCCGCACAGCGGGAATCATGATTAGCGATCCCTAAAGTAAACCGGTACTCCCGGCCAAGTCAAGCACATAAAGCAGAAATACAAGAATCGTGTCAGCCATACGGGATTGCACGGGCAACGGTAATGACGCACACCTCCGTCGCCCCGGCGCGCGCAAGGGTGCGGGCGCATTCCGCCACGGTGCTGCCGGTGGTGTAAACGTCGTCTACCAGCAGGACTCGCTTTTCCCTGATGCGCGCGGGATAGGCGACCGCGAAGGCGCCGCGCACGTTCCGCTCCCTCTCGGCAGCGGAAAGGCCGACCTGCGGGTCGGTCCAGCGGACGCGGCGCAGGTTGTTTATCGACAGGGGAAGGGACCAGTGTTTGGCCAGCATGCGGCCCAGGAGTTGGGACTGGTTGAACCCTCGTTCCCGGAGGCGCCTGTTGTGGAGGGGAACCGGCACGATGCAGTCGGGAGCAGCCTCCCGTGCAAAGCCGGCAAGGGCACGGGCGGTCAGAAGACCCAGGGGACGGGCCAGGTGCATCTTCCCGCCGTACTTGAAGCGGTGGACAAGTTCCTGCACCGTGCCGTGGAATACCGCAGCGGACCGTGCCCGGGCAAACGGCGGGCGATGCGTCAGGCACGGCCCGCAGGGGTGATCGATGCCGTTTTCGGTGGCAAAAGGGACACCGCACACCGGGCACAGGGGGGAGGCGATCGGCGCAATCTTCTCCCGACAGGCTGCGCAGATATGAATCTCCTCGTTTCCCGGCACGTGCGCCCTGCACACATGGCAGAGAGGAGGAAAGAGGATATCGAGAAACGCCCTGAAGAGCATCCCTTCAGAAACCGAGATCCTCGTTGACCACCAGGACGCGCAGGTCGGTGTACTTGGGCTTGCGCTCCAGCACGGTAACGGCCATGCATATGCGCTCCGGCGTGGAGCAGTCGCAGCAGAAGCCTGTCTCGGCACACGGGGTCCGGTACTTCAGCCGCCGGGCATTGGGAGGCGACGCCCAGTTTTTCGCCCTGGCGACCGCCGCTGCCACGTCGCCGTCAACCAGCTTGTTCCGTCCGGCCACCACGATGACTTTCCCCGGGCCGAAGATCATGGAGGCGACGCGGTTGCCGATGCCGTCGATATTCACCAGCAATCCGGACAGGGTGAGGGCATTGGTGCCGGAAAGGAACAGGTCGCAGGTGAGCTGGCGTCGCCTGATATCCATCCGCTCCTCGAAGGAGAGGCAGGGCGCGCCGTGGTTCAGGATCTCCTTTCCGCGCTCCAGGAGGCGGGGTTCGACCTCCAGGTCCTTGATGCTCATGGAACCGCCGAACCCGACGGAACGGGCGTCTTCCGCCTCGGCAAGGATATAGTCGGCAGCCTCCCGCGACGTCCTGCAGTAGACGGCGGTAAAACCGTTCTTTTCCAGGGACTCCACCGCCTTCAGGCACTTCCGTTCCCAGGTCCAGGCAACAAGTTCAGCGGTCAAGGTCATGACGATTCCTCCCTTCTTCCGATGGTAGTGACACGAGTATTTACAGGGAAAAGTTCGGCGACATTTCCCGGTTGTTTCAGTGGATCTGCTTCCGCTGCAAGGGCCGCGGTTCAGTCCGGCGGCATGAGAGAGGCGGTCCCTGCGGGCAGGAATCAATTCTCCCTGAACTTCTCGAAGAAGATATCGATATAATCCGTAACCTGGTGCTCGCCGTCCGGCTGGGTCATATTCTGCATGCGCCAGTATTTCCGCGCACCCCGGGTCTTCAACTGAAACGTGCCGTTCCGCTCATGGGGAATGCCGGAATTGATGTAGTTTATTCTGGTCACGATCTTTCCCGTGAACTCCAGCTCCTTTGGACCGACTACCCTGAGAGTCCCCCGGACGGACATGTAATTCAGTTCACCCTCGTATCTTTCCGACTGATAGCCGTCGATGTGAATCGTCCCATCCTTCTTGAAGATTTTGGCCTTGCCGATGCCGTTGTTGTTTCGAAGCCACTGGAGGGTCAGAACGTGGTTTCCCAGGAGCAGCTGCTCCGTAGCGTCCATGGCGTGCGACGGAGCAGGGAGGGGAGCAACCCACACGATGAACAGAAATACGAGAAAAGGAACAGCATGATTTTTCATTCTGGCGCCTCTAGAGAAACGTGTTCACCGGACCTGAAAATTGTTTGCCTTCCTTACTCCGGCATGGAAAAGCATACATCAATGGGATGTGCGCCGTCACTTTCAAAATCTGTCCCGAGCACGCCGAAATTAAAGTTTGGCTAAAAAAATCCGATACAGTAGGCAGCAACTGAATCTATTAGGACACGGAATCCCTTGCAACGGGCAGCGGCAAGAATGACGCGCGTTGCAGGTGCCTATCGGGGTCGAAGATGACGGAAAAATACGCACCGGACACCGGGCTATCCTTTCTCATGAGCGAGGACGGGAAAAAGCTGCTGGCTTCGTGTACGCCGAAGCCGCATGTCACACCCATCGATAGGGAGCGGCTGAATCAGCTCCTCGCCGAAAAGGGGTTCGCGGACCTGTTTATCCTCTCCGATGCCGCCGACAAGATGGTGAGAGAGTACAATTCAGGCTCGGCATTCACTCTTGTCATCGGAGAACGCCGTGACGGCGCTTTTTCCATCCATATTGACGCGGACCATATGAGCGCTCAATTGACCATGACCCCTGCGTACGGCGGAAAGCCGGTTTCCGCGGATCAGATTCACGCCGAAATGCGGGAAAAGGGAATAACTTTCGGGGTCATCGAAGATACGATTCAATGCGTTGTAGGAAAAGGATACGTTAGGAACAAAGTGATCGCTGAAGGCGTTCCCCCGGTACAGGGGGATGACACCCGGTTCATCAGCCTGATCCGTGAGCTCACAACAAACCGCCTCGATTCCGATGATTCGGAAACAATCGACTACCGCGACATCGGCAACCTTATTACGGTCAAGCGGGGCGACCCGTTGATGCGTCGGGTGCCGCCCACCGAAGGGAGGCCGGGAACGAACATCCTCGGCTCCCCGGTACCTGCTCCAAGGGGAAATGACATCCGTTTTTCTACGGCATTGAGCGGGGCCGAAATTCACGGTGACGATCCCGATCTGCTGGTTGCGGCACTATCCGGCCAGCCTTTTCTTCTGCCCGACGGTGTCAATGTGGAGCCGGTCATTACCATAAAGGATGTGGATTTATCCACCGGCAACCTGGATATTGAGGGAACGCTCAAAATTACCGGCGACGTGAAACCGGGGATGCGTGTAAAAGCCACGGCCGATATCGTTATCGGAGGCATGGTTGAGGCGGCGCATATCGAGGCCGGAGGCGCCGTGGAAGTCAGGGGTGCGATAATCGGCCATGGCGAGCCCAGAATCGGCGCCGACGAACTGAATCCGTCCGCGACCACGGTTCGGGCTGAAGGCTCCGTAAAGGCCCTCTTCGTGGAGAACGCCGTTATCTCGTCTGATGCCGACATAGTAATCCGCGAGTTTGTCATGAAAAGCGAGCTGAATGCGGTCAACAGCATACTGGTTGGCGAATCGGGATCGAGCAAGGGCCGCATCATCAACTCGGTTTGCCGAGCCGGATCGAAAATCGAGACCATCACCATCGGGTCGCGTGCAGGGACCGGCACAGTGCTGGAAGTCGGCGCCGACCCGTCGGTCCAGGACAAATTCATTGCGGCAAAACAGCTGCTGCACTGCAAGGAAAGAGAACTGGCGGAAACGTGCAAGGCACTGGAGTATTATCGGGAAAACCCGAACAGGAGCACGCCTGACGCCGTACAAGAGAAAGAAAACGCCATACTCGGTCTGCAGACGGAAATCAGGGAAATAACGGGTCAACTCAAACGGCTGAAAAAAAGGTTTGAACTCCCCGAAAACGCCTGCATCAAGGCGGAACGTCAGGTTTACTGCGGGGCCAGGATCCGTATCGGAGAAAAGTCGTTCCTGGTGGATTCCGATATGGAGGGCGTAACATTTACCTTGGGAGAGGACGGCATCGTGTTCTGAGGGCTGGATGGAAGGAGGTTTCACCTCCAGACTAGCCGCGTCCGCGTCCACGCGAAAATTTGGGTTCTCCACTTTCCCATTCTTTTCCGACTTACTTGAATAGACAAATTGTTTATTTGCGTAACCTCAGGCGTTCCCGGGGCAATTTCTCCGGGCACGGATGGTGAACCCCGTGCCCGTCGTGCCTTCCATTGATATCTGACCGTTCAATTGACGGGCAAGCATGTTTACCAGCTGCAGACCCAGCGTCCCGGTGTTTTTGAAATCCAGATCCGGCGGCATGCCAACCCCGGTGTCGGCTACCGTCAGGATAAGTCCGTCATCTCCGTCTTCATGAAAGCGTATTGAAATCTCGCCGGCGCAGTTATCCGGAAACGCATGCTTCAGCGCATTTGATACAAGCTCGTTGATGATCAGCCCCCAGGGGATCGCCCTGTCGACAGCTATGGAGAGCCCTCCGGCATCTACTTTCAGGGTGATGTGTCCGGGATCTGCCAGGTAGCAGTCGAACAGGTGCGTGCACAAGTCTCTTATGTATTCCTCGAAGCCAACAGAGGTAAAATCGTTAGACTTGTAAAGTCTTTCATGGACCAGGGCCATGGACAGGATGCGGTCCTGATTTTCCCGGAAATAGCTTCTCGACTGTTCATCAGGGATGGAATCGGACTGAAGATCGAGCAGCGAGCAGATGATCTGCAGGTTGTTCTTGACGCGGTGATGGACCTCTTTCAGCAGGACCTCTTTTTCCGCAAGAGCAGCGCTGATTCTCTCTTCGGCGCGCTTGGCCTCGGTGATATCGAGGAGCGTGGATATAACGGCCGGCTTTCCCTGATACTGGATATTGCCGGCAGAGATAATCACCCATTTTTCCACGCCACTTTTTGTGGTCAATCTGTATTCATACTGCAGCGGCACCGATTCGCCGCGCAGGCGGGCCTGCCCGCGTTCACGAACCGTATCCCGGCACTCCTCATTGGACCAGTCCCAGAAATTCATCCCCAGCAGTTCCGACTCGCTGTATCCGGAAATCCTCGTCGTTGCGGGATTGGCGTAGATAATCCTCTCTCCCTGGTAGAGGACGATTGCAGCCGGAGAGGTCTCGGCCAGCACCCGGAACTTCTCTTCGCTTTGATGAATCGCTTCCTCTGCCCGCTTCCGCTCCGTGATATCCTGGGAAAAAGCGCAGCTGTATTCCTTCCCCTCGAATACCAGGTGGTTTGAGTGGACCTCCACCGGATAGACCCGGCCATCTCTGGTGAGGTGAGACGTCTCGAATCTGCGATGTTTTGTTTCTCGAAATCTCCCCCAAAGCTTGGAATACTCAGGGTCGTCCGGTCGAATATACCACGGGTCGATGTCACTGATTGACATGCGCGTCAACTCCTCGCGCGTATAGCCCAGTGCGCGGCAGGCCGCGTCGTTGGCGTAAATAATACGCATGTTCTCGGTCAGCAAAAAGACCTCGACAAAGGCATGGTCGATGGCGAACTGGGTAAATCGAAGTGCTTTCTCCGACTCTTTTTTCTGCGTTATATCACGGACGATGACAAAAGCACTGGCGCCGCCATCGACAATGACCGAGGTTGCATCACCAATAAACGAGCTGCCGTCTTTCCTCCGGTATAAAAGCTCGCCGTAGGCCTTGCCCGTCAACTTCCGCTCCTCCAGAAACTTCTGGTGGTTCGGATCGGTACTGTCGATGATGCCCTCTCGTCCGGCGGCGCAGATTTCCTTTTCGCTCATGCCGAACATCCTGCATGCAGCCGGGTTTGCGGCGACAATCGTGCCGTCGGGAACCGTAAGGAAAACAGCATCCATACTGCTCTCGAAAAGGGCTCGATAATACGTATCTTCAGACGATCGCGGGGTTTCTGGAATCATTGTCAACCTTTACCATGTCGTGCTGTTCTTCGAAAGTGAAACTTGTGGTGCAAAGGTAATTTGAATCATTGCTTAGGGTGTGAACACCTTTTTTTCGCCCGGTCGGCGTCCATACTGGTCTCGCTGGGAATCCATTTCAATTTTTCCACTTTCAAGGACAGCCCCCTCCGGGGCGATCCGGCTCCATCGCAGAACGGCTCGGGAAATGACCCGCCCGCCCGGTTTCTTTGGGCGGTCGGTGTCCATTTTCCTGGTGTACGCCCGGCATGGGCGTGAACTTATGGGGTGCAAGTCCCCTGTACGAAGAATCCAAACACCGTCGTGAGACGGGGTAAACCAAGTACTAGCCGAAGGCAAGGGCGTCTCCGCGAGGAGGGGTCTGGAGGAAGCCGGAGCGCAAAGCTATGAGCCGACGAACAGAAACGGCATATAAGGCCGGGTCACCGGGCAAGTCAGCACCACATGACGAAGTCCCATGGGTTCAGGTGACAAGGTAAATGCCGCGGTTGTGTAGCGACAGTTCACGTTCTTATCCGGGGAGATCTGCTCCACATGCGTTTCGTAAGAAAAGCGCGGTCTCCGGTAACGGTTGCCGTGATGGGGCAGAAGTCAGCAGAAGCCATAGTAGGCAAGGACGTTACCACTCATGGCAGTGTGGTAGCTGGAAACAAGCCCGGCATCGTAATAGAGAGTCGGGAAGACTTACCCTGCCGAAGGGTCGAACTTGAAGAGGGGGATGTCATTCTTTATGCTTTTCTTCTACAGTTCCAACAGTTTTGCTCAGCGTAACTAGCCGTAATTACGTGACAGCTCTTTGAAAAAATCCAAAAAAGCGCCTTTTTGTAGTGCCAAGACCTGTGGCTGGTTTGGCTTGAGC
>Ga0228536_1000365_pt1 | contig 93025 bp, 78 predicted proteins | sample SJ1Smetagenome_FD_168611 | JGI IMG/M metagenome (GOLD analysis project Ga0228536, IMG submission 168611) | Enriched culture of PCE-dechlorinating microbial communities from Ithaca, New York, USA - SJ1.S | ecosystem: Engineered > Modeled > Simulated communities (microbial... > Unclassified...
ATTTACTGAAGTATTAACCCCGCAAGCGCAAGCCCAGGAATCCGATTCTGTCACAGAACATACCAGTTAATATTAAATGGGTAGGGGTAATTTGCAGGGGTACAAACACGAAAAAGCACTCCCAGGGGAACTCTCTGAGAGTGCCTGTATTTCTTCTGGAGCGGGAAAAGGGGTTCGAACCCTCGACACCCGGCTTGGGAATCCGGTGATAACCATCTCTAAGCACCTTAATCTGCCTTAAAAATGTCATTTTATCGGGGTATAAATCCTTCTTAATCCCTATTTAAACCGCTGTATCCTCATGCTACTGCTCTCACTACTGCTCTCAAATAAACCTGATCGCCTACCAGATTTAAAACAACCTCCCTAAAAGGTGATGGGCCTCGGGCAACCATTAAGAGGTACCTTGATGAGTTTTGTTTTGCTACAACCATAGAAAGATATGTTTAGTTTGGTTTTGAAGCAAGGATATTTTAGATAATAATTCCAGATTATTTGAAGGAATTTCCTCTGTATAGTCGAAGTTTGATGAAGAACACATCAACTGAAGGGATTAAAATAGAATTGCAAATAGTTCGTCTAAGGGATATTCCGGGTCGTTATCATGATTTCATAAATATAGTGTTACGATTTATGTCTATTTCTCTAATAACTCACTGTTTCGTGGTATTGAATAATTTATTTGGATATTCCCAATATCGTTTTCCTGATGAGTCACCAATATCTCTGTAAACAGTAACCCATTTTCACCTTTAAGCGCCCTTGCTTCAAAAAAGACTTCGCCTTCCACACATGGAACATAAGAATAACTTGTAACAGATATGAGCGCTACCTTATCTAATTCCTTATGCTCTACTATTGATCTAAAAGCTAAATAACCGGATATCTCGGCAAAACTAATTACAATACCAGCATGTACGCGACCCCATATTCTTACTATGTGTGCTATGTCAGGCACTCTTATCCTGCAAAAACCCAAACCTATATCAACTATTTCAATTCCTAATTCTGAATTTAATGAAAGCTCTCCAATGCATTCTTCTATTGAAGTTTTTACTACGGTTGAATCAATAACATCCATTTTATCCCTCCATTATCTTTGTTGTTTAAACTAACCTCGTCTTATTATTAGTATCTACTTTTTTATGATTCGGAGGAACTCAATTATATATTTTTCGAGCAATTCACTCTTTATATGCTAATGTTTCGTATAAAAAATAAGTTGTAGTTAAAAGCATATCGATTACTAACTATAATCACAGAAATATAAACTGTTTCCATAAATAACACAGTATTCTCTTTGTCAAAAAGTTGTGCAGTAATCCATAAGGTTGCCACGTTGGTAATTGCTGAAGATAATCTGAAAACACGGATAAAGGCACCATATGTCTTCGCCGGTTAAATGGGAAGATTATAAATACTGTGATAAACAGTTTCCTGATGTTCCCACCAATTCTCCCTATGCAGGCAATATCAGTTTTTTGAGCAATGCTGCATTGATATCGGGTTATCCTGACGGGTCCATCAGACCTATGGATAATATAACCCGCCTGGAAGCAGGATGTCTTTTAGGCAATCTGTTTCAGTTAAAGGAGTATACCATCAACCGGCCGGATGTACCGTATTTGGCCAGAGGGATTCAGACAGTATTATCAAAGGGCATAATGACCGGCTAACCGGATGGAACGTTTAAACCTGACCAATACCTTACCAAATCAGAAGCCCTGGACATACTGCAAAATACCCTGGAAGCTTACTAGTAAAGCTATTTGCTCTGAGTAGCCTATGAAACCTGCGCCCGGTTAGAAAACCGGTATAAACAAGGATATTGAGAATATACTGGGCCAACTTTAGGCGGAAACTCCAGCAACTGAATCTGCTTCAAGAAATTAAAAGCCCCTCATTCTGACAACTTCGGTCAGGGGGCGGCGGCTGGTGCGCAGCCGGTTGTGGATTGACCCCGCATCTCCATATCCCAGAGCAATGCCCACTACAATGGCCAGTTCCTCCGGGATATTCAGGACTTCTCGAATCATATCCGGGTACTGAACCAGCATTATAGCAGGGGCGGTGTCCAGATCGCGATCTGCTGCCGCCAGCATGATGCTCTGGCTGAACGCCCCCAGGTCATACATGGAATACGCGGTCAGGCTGCGATCCATACACAGGTAAATGACCACCGGTGCATCAAAAAAGGCATAATTGCGTCCTACTATCGATTGAACTATAGTCTCTTTATCCAATTCCTGGGCTAGAAGCGCAAACCGTTCTTTGCCAACCGCTTCATAGCGCTTTTTCATCGCTTCAGGCCAATCCTGGGGAATGGGCAGATCGGGCTTTCCCGCCACCCCTTTGGAAAAGCGCTCCAACGAACCCTGCCTCAGGCTTTCCAGAACCTCTCCACCGGCAATATAAATCTGCCAGGGTTGGGTATTGCCCCAGGACGGTGTCCGGCTAGCCCATTCGAGAATCTCCTTAACAAGCTCGGCACTCACTGCATCCGGCTTGAAGGCACGGCAGGTATACCTCTTGATCAGAGCTTCATGAACATTCACGATATCGCCCCCTAAAAATTATATTTGTCTTTGTGTCAGATCAAATGGCTTTTATATGGTTAAGATTATGGACGGGATTACTGCTCATATTCTAAAGCTTAAGGTAAAGTCCTGCCTGGGAGTTAAGAATACATAATGGGTTATAAAGGTTGGCTCTTATAGACTAACCACCAGATTTCATCCTGCCGGTTTGGCGAGCCATAGCTGTAATCATCAATTTAATTGTATTATCCAGGGCATCTATAACTTTAACGATAGCGTTTCAATGTTACTGGCGATATTGCTAATTTTTTTAAAATCTGATGTTATTTTTCGGGTAGCGGCAACTTGCTCGTGCCTGGTTTGCAGAGTTGAATTACTTGAATACATACTTGCCATCATCTGGGATTTGATTCTCTCCAAAAGTTCATTAATCTTTCTGATTATCTCCTTCGACTCATCTGACTGCCTTCGCATTTCTTCTGCTACCATTCCAAAACCTTTTCCTACTTCCCCAACCCTAGCAGCTTCAATCGCCGCATTTAGACCCAGCACTTTAGCTTCATGGGCAATTTGTTTAATAAAGGACAACATCTCAGCAATTTGTTCAACTTCACGATTTACTTTAACTATCTGTTCATTTAGGTATATTTCATTGGTTTTTATTTCCGTAGCCGATGCATCTAATTCTTGAAGCATAGGCGATATTTCTTGTAGAGAGCTGGATAAATTACGTGCCATTTCGTGCAAATTAATAGCATTGGCTTTTTGAGTAGCAATACCAAATACACCTACAACTGAACTATTATCATCCTCATCAAAAATCGGATAGTTCATAACTAAAACTGGAGTACCATAAACACTTGCATCATACTGATGGGTTATGGGAATTCCTCTTCTAATGGCTAACTTGGCAGGAGAACCCTCCATCAGATAGTTTCCCGCTTCTAGATCAGGTATACTAAATTTCTCTGAGGCTTGTGATCTTTTAATCCTTTCTAAATCGCCAACATATAGCTGACTTCCTTCAGGGTATGTATTCACAATAATAGGTGCGAAATGCCGGAATGCCCTGTCAATATGATTAACAGTCGGTACGGCTAATACAAACGCACCAACCGCTTGTTCACAGTCAATAATAGGAATAGCATTTATATGCAAACACATTCCATATTGGCTCCGAGGAATTTTTTCTACAACGAGCTCTCCACTTTGCATACATTGATAAACTGCTTTAATTTCTTTGATAGATGCTCCTTTATCCAATGATCCGGCGCGCAAATCATGAGTATCAAAGGCAGTTGATGCTCGGATCCAGGTTACTTTCTCGTGATCAGTAGTAATTAATGCAGCTCCTCCGGGCATCGCATCAATAATAAATGGCGCTATTGATTTTAAGGTCTCAACAAAATTGCTTTCAATAAACATTCTGCACTCCTTCGAAAATTTTCAATCTTAGCTGGTATGAACCCAACTGTGGCAGTCTAACAGACTATTTTGGGATAGAGAACTCTTCCTGCTAGTCGGACATTTCCGTCCTGGTTTTTTACCCATTTACGATAGCTCTTATCCCCTAAGCAAGTAATAATTATGCCCTCATTAGACACACATAGAAGCACAATAGAAATACCACGATAGTACATTTCTACACATTCTCCCACGTTGCTTGGTCGCTGAGCAGTTCTCTTTCCCTTGGTGACTATTTCTTTCAACGAATTTATTATTTTCTCGTTTGGAGAAGAGTAATCAAACAACCTCTGCCGATACCTTTTAATTGCATGTTTTGTGACACTTATATTCATCTAATTAGCCTCTCAAGAGTTTATTCACTATAGACCGGGATTAGTTACCGTCTAAACGGCAACTAACCCGATCTATAGCTATTAAGAAGAGGAGGAAGTACTTACCACGGAAAATGAGCCTATAGAGAGCTTTTTCTTCTAAAACGGGTCTACTATTTATAATTCCCCTCCATTACAAAGACTTTGATATGGTAGAAAGCTTTTCAGCTATTTGACTTATTTCCATAATTGAGGCGGTAACCTCTTCGGTAGCTGCAGCTTGTTCTTGACTTTGTTTTACCGAACCAGTTGAAGCTTCGCTAATTAAAGTAATTTTGTCTTCAATATCCCGAGTTAATTTAATGATACGGTCTGCAGTTTGTTTTGACTGATCACTAAGTCTGCGAATTTCTTCCGCAACAACTCCAAAACCTCGACCATGATCTCCTGCTCTAGCCGCTTCAATAGCAGCATTTAAACCAAGCATTTTGGTTTGGTCTGCTAAAGTTTTTATAAAAGCCAATACCTCATATATTTCATTGGAGATATTGGCCACTTCCTTAACTCTATCCGCTAATTTGCCTTCACCTATCATAATCTCTTCCGCCGACGCAGCAATTTCTTCCATCGCCGAAGCCATTTCGCCAACACCTGAGCTCAATTCTACGGCCATTTTTTGTAAATTATCTGCAGCCCCACGCGGTATTGTAAGGCAAAAAGAACCTACGACCTTTTTATCTTCGGAGTCAAATAAAGGAACACCAATGACACGTCTGCTCTCCATATGTAAATTAGCTTCGGTATCTTTCGTAAACCCCTGACCAGTCTTCATGCAGGTTTCCGCTACCCCTCCCTTTGCAACTGGTGTCCCCACCTTGAGTGCCACAGGAAATTTAATTGCTCCCTGGCAATAAGTAATTTTTTCTAGATCGGATATTGCAATAGCTGCTCCTTCTGGAAAGGCGTTCGCAAGTGGCTCGGCAAACTCAGTAAATGCCCGAGCAACAATATTTTCCTTACAGAACAAAGCCCCATAGCTTCCAGTCGCTTCTTCATCATTAATTATTGGAGCAACATAATACTTAAGCAATTTAGTATTTACACCAGATTCGCTTGTACCAGATAATACTCTTTTCGCATTCATACATTGTTTAGCCCAATCGTTTGAACGTAAAATACCTCCGGTTTCTATTCCTGGCCAATTTAAATTCTTTTCCAAAACATAAGTATATTTATCTTGATCAGAAATAAAAAAGAGACATTCTTCATCGTAGATTTGAACAAAAAAATCTGCTAAGGCATAAAATGTTTTAGTATACTCATTCATAAAAACACTCTCCCTATTTGAAAATATTGCTTGATCTAAACACTTTTGTTAACTTCCTGTCGGGCTGCCTTTTATCATTATCGTCCGATCCGGTTTATTGTTTTTTGTCATGGGAATAAAATCCACAAACTCGATTCTTTTAGGGATTTTATATTTGGTAAGGTACTGCCTGCAATATTCAAATATGTCTTCTTTCGAAAGGTTTGATCCGGATTTTTTGACTATATAAGATTTACTTACTTGTCCTTTCTCTTCATCAGGAATTCCTACCGTACAAGAATCAATAATTTCTGAATGCGTATTAAGAACTTCATCAATTTCTCTAGGATAAACATTGAATCCACTTATTATAATTACATCTTTTTTCCGATCCATAATCTCAAGGAAACCGTCCTCATCCAGCAAGCCAATATCGCCCGTATAAAGCCAACCATTTTTAATCTGATTTTCAGTAAGCTCTTGGTTTTCCCAATAGCCCTTCATAATACTGGGACTACGTACGATAATTTCGCCCTCGTGTCCTAAAGGCATTACTTTGGTTCCTCGTTCAATATCAACGATTAGAACGTCAACATTTGGATAAGGTATTCCCGTTTTACCTTGTTTATATTTGCAAAAGGGTGTAAGAGTTACACTTCTTAAAGCTTCCGTAAGACCGTATCCTTCATTTATATTAATACCGGTTAATTTTTTAAAAGACAGGATCGTTTCAACGGGCAGTGGAGCAGCACCACAGACTATTATTTTTAGAGAGGAGAGATCATATTGATGTAGACTGGGAGTATTTACATACCTATTAATCTGTACGGGGACCGCTGGCCATATCGTAGGTTTGTATTTTTCTATTTTTTCAACGACTTCCTGTAAACTTGGACGCATGCCGTCCATTAGAACGATAGTTCCGCCGGTAACCATATTGACAGTTATTCCAGTAGTGAATCCCGCTATATGAGACATAGGCAACGCTACTAAAGTTGACCAATCTCCCGATTCAAGTACCTCTGCGTACAACTGTTTTGCACCTAATGCATTTGCAATATATCCTCGGTTGGTATGACAACATCCTTTATTAAAACCAGTTGTACCTCCGGTATACTGCAGGACTTGTATATCATCCGCATTCAAGTTCGTCACAGGTTCCGATTCATTATTTTCTTGTATTATGGTGCTTAAAGTTAGTATTTTTTTAATCTTTTTGTTGGTATTTAAATCTATTGAATCTTCTCCACAATATATAATGAATTGCGGATTATATCTGCTATCTTCCATAGCCTTGAACATAGTTGCAGCTGATATTTCATTTACAATAACAATCCTGGCTGTACAGTCAGCCATTTTCCTACGAACTTCATAATCTGTATCTAAAGGATTGCCAATAACCACTATTAATCCCAGTTTAAAGCAAGCCTGGCAAATAAGAATTAAATCAAGGTTATTGGGCAGATATATTAGAATCCGATCGTCCTTTTTACAACCTAATTTTTTTAAACCGTTAGCTATCTTTCTAGCCTTAACATTACATTCTCCATAAGAATATGTAATATCTCTATAAATAACATAAGGCGTATTCTCTTGGGTATTACCCCAATAATTAAAGCAATCTTTCATAGTCCAATTGGGTATGGGGAAACTATAATTAACTCCGTCAGAATACGACTTTTCCCATATCCTTTTATTTTTTGCCAAAGCAAATTCGAATGCGTCATTGTAGCCCCGCAAATTCATATCCCGTGGCCTCCCAGTTTTTGATGTTCAACATGTTGTGAAAATCCGACTACTAAAGATCCGAAATGCCAACTCCTAACATCCCTCTTTGGGTATTCGTTGTTTTTTTCACAATGTATTTCAGCCCTTCCCTTCCTGAGCCTGTGCAACTTGGTTCTATTAATTAATACATGCAAAAAGCGTGCCAACAATTAAATGGCCTTAAAACGGTATTCAATTATGCTTCAAAATAAAACACTTTAATTAAAATACGTAAACTATGTTTACACTTGACAACACAGTAAACATGATGTCTTAACCAACACAGGTTTATTAACTAAAATGGGGCAACAATCTATTTTAAACATAGTATTGCTACCCCATCCGATAATTTGTTACACAATGATAACGATACGGCGGTTTGATAAACTTATTTCAATTTTTTTAACTTCTCCCAAGGCATATAATCCATACCTGCCCCATATTCGATAACTATTTTTCCTGATACTTCGTCTTCAAATCCCGTAAAACGTTTAAGCTGCATAGTTACGTCTGCGAATTGTCTTACATAACGAGACGTTTCTTCTAAACTGGTAGTAGTAGGTTCAACTAGAATACCATTGGTAATTTGACATGTATATTCTAATGTTCCGTCATAGGCCTTTTGGGACTGTGCTTTTGGATAGAACTTACCAGATCCCTCATCAATATCGAATTGTTCGATATAATTAGTGAAATTATAGGTGGCCAAAATGAGTTCGCTACCTTTCCATAACATAAAAGGCGAATAATGTTTAAACTTATATTCCGCCGAAGGAGCAGAATCGGTAAAAGTAGCAGTATAATCACCTGCCCAGAAATGGCCCCATGCCCACCATTTTTGTGATGATCCACCGAAAGACGTTGGCTGATTGCCTGCCTGACGGTCTAAATAGGCCGGTCCTGAAACTTTTATTACTTTTCCATCAATGGTAAGTGTACCTTCAACTTCAGCGCGAGGAACTACTGGCCACCAACCTAACGCCAATTTCTTTACAGGATGATAATATGAGTATCCGTGCTCTGCCTTAACTACTGAAATCCCTGTTGCAATGGTACGAGCTTTCAGATCGATGCCTATGCCACCTAGGGTCATCTTGATTTCGTAACTTTCCAATTGTCCTTGGTCATTAAACTCGCCGGTAAAAGAATTATCTCCCCATACGCCACCGAAGGGCAATTCCGTATATTCACTGGGATCAAAGATGGGAAATGCATCCAGACATCTGCCGTCGGGGAGCAGTAAATCCATGCCGATTCCGGGCGTTCCTCCTTTAGTTGTTCCATGGGATCCCTTTACACATGAGGAAAATGGTGCCACTCTGAGATAATACGTTTCTTCTCCTGCCTTCAGCGGAGCATCAAACCACAAGTATTCAAAATAATAGTCCGCATAATTTCCTTGAGCCAGGTCTGAGTGCCAACGATATATTTCCTTATCATTTTTTCTAAAAGTGAAGGGGTTTTCTTTGGCCATAATATCAATCCTTTCGTTACATGAATTTAACTATTTTATTATCTTTTAAACTATTAATCTGTTCAGTTGAATAACCTAATCCTGCCAATATTTCCTTAGTGTTTTCGCCAAATAGAGGTGCCGGATTCATCATATTTAGTCCCAATTCGGCAGACTGTATTTGATTGCCGGGTAAATTCATCTTTCTTCCGCTCGGGAACAAAAACTCATTCAAATAACCAGCGGCTAAACCTTGCTCATTATTTGCCTGATCTTTAAATCGACCCATTATAGTAGCTGGAATACCCTGTCTTTTAAATATGTCCATCCAGTAACAAGAATCTTCTTTAATGAAGGTTTCCTCGAGTATACTGATTAGCGCAGGCCTATTCTTATTCATCTGCTCACGGGTGGAAAAACGTTCATCATTGATTAACTCTTCTAAACCAAACTCCTTACACATAACTGGAAATAGCCGAGGATAGTCCAGAACAGCCAGCATTATAGATTCACCATCTTTACACTGATAAATAGCTGCTAAAGGCATTTGGTCCCCTCTGGCTTTAGGGTATTTATAGCCATAATAAGATGCACACAGTATGGGTATCACCATACCATTTAAAGCAGTTCCCAAAAGTGAAGTACTTATATAATCGCCTTTTCCTGTTTTCCCTCGTTTTAAAATTCCCAGCAGCATTCCTGCAAATAACTGGGTTCCAGTAAAATAATCACCTATTGTCCCAGGGCTCCAGGTAGGGTAGCCAGGCGCCCCAATATCGATTTGGAAACCTGTCTCAGCCCAAAATGTTATCCCGTCAAAACCAGGGTCATTCGCCCTTTTTCCCTTATCCCCGTAACCAGATATTCTCCCATAAATTAGTTTGGGATATATATCTTTTAAGTCATCATAAGATAGCTTTATCTTTTCCAGGGCTTGAGATTTTGTGTTGGTTATAAATATGTCCGCTTTTACCAGCAACCTATGAATTATCTCCATTCCTTGAGGAGTTTTAATATCAATTGCCATTCCTTTTTTATTGGCATTGATAAATTGCCACACCGCATTTTCATCGTCCGTGACTGACATTTGATGGACGGACCCATAAAGTCGCTGCGGGTCTCCATTAATAGGATCAATTTTAATTACGTCCGCTCCCCATTCAGCTAGGAGTTTTCCGCAAATAGGCGCAGCCATATATGTTGATAATTCAACTACTTTGATGCCCTCCAATGGTTTAGTATTCATAAAACATCTAACCTCCTCAGTTGGATTTTAGATTATTACTGACAATCGTTATTAATATTTGGCACAAATGTTTAACCAAAATACATCCCCTTAGCAATAACCCCCTGTCAAATATAAGTAATAAAACTTTCTACGTTATAAATAATAGTGGGTTATTGCATGGGGAGTAGCCATTTATATTAGTTAACCGATTTTGCCTCCTTATTTTTTAGGTGGAAAGATCTGCTTCGCGATTATGAATTTCATGATTTCTGAAGTACCTGCTGCAATTGATAGAGCTGGAGAACCAACGAACATACGTCCAATCTCATAATCGTTTAAGACTCCAAAACCTCCATGTACCTGTAAGGACTTGCGGATACACTCCTGAGCTAGTTCCGCAGTGAATAATTTTGCGGCACTTGAGTCAATCATTAAAGCAAACTTATCATCAGAGCTATTCATCTTTATGGCAAGGTTTTCAACCAATGCGCGACCGGCAATTATTTTGGCATACATGCCAGCAAGGGCAAACTCGGTATTTTGGAATTGAGAAACCTTCTCCCCAAAAACCACCCTTTGTTCAGCATATTGTGCCGCCAATTTGAGGGCTCTTTCTGCTAATCCCACATACTCGACGGAAGCCATGAGTCTTTCTTGCTGAAGTTTTGCCATCAGCATACCCATACCTTTTCCTTCTTTACCTAATAGATTTTTTTGCGGAACTCGTACATTGTCAAAAAATAGTTCCGCGTTGTCAAGTACCATGTTTCCTGTTTTTTTCATTCTTGTTCTGGTGAGGCCAGGAGTATTCATGTCAACAAGTATAATACTTAACCCTTTAGCCCCTGGCGCACTGGGGTCGGTCTTGCAAGCAAGAATGCAAACGTCAGCCACCATACCAACCGTAATAAAACATTTGTGGCCATTTATAACGTAATCATCGCCATCTTTAATTGCAGTAGTCCTAATAGCAGTCAGGTCAGAGCCAGAATCAGGTTCTGTCATGGCTACGCACAGGATCTTTTTTCCTGCTACCAGGTCCGGCATATAACGATCTTTTTGTTCTTCATTTGCATAATAGCCTAGGTATGGGCCGGATACGTCACCGTGCAGCCAACAGGTAATACCCGAAAGTGCTCTTTTGGCTATTTCGTCGCAGATTACATAAGACGTTAGAAAGTCCGCTTCACTTCCACCATATTTTTTCTCTGCCCACGGCATAAGCCAACCTTGCTGCCCCATTTTTTCGTATATCGCCCTTAATTCCGCCTCATCAGCAATTCCATCCTTAGACCATCTCTCGTGTTTGGAAACTACTTCCTTATCCAGGTACTTACCAACTGCTGCTCTTAGTTGTTCGTGTTCTTTCGTAAAAGTTTTTAGTTCCATTCTTATATCTCTTCCTTTCTGTTTTTACTTTCCAAAACTGTTAAAATCGAATTTGGTAATGAACTGCTTCGATACTGATGCCAGAGCTTTATCAAGTAAGTCATAAATCCACCCGCACTCTTTTTTCATTTCTATCGCCATTACCTTTTCTATGCATTCGTCTATCAGCGATAACCCAAATCGGTTCTGGGTTAACAGCCTGAACTTTTCTAAAACCTGGTCATCAGACAAGGGATTAGCCGCTGATCCTCTGGGCGCTGTGCAACTGCCTTTTGTGACCTCGCCATTAATGTCCCTAACGGTTATAACTGACTGGTTGTAGACGTCGTTAAATACTTTTACTGGCAATATCTCGGATTCTTCAAGTGGTCTAATACTAATTTTGTCTATCATTTGTTTAATTTCCGGTTGGTTTATAAAGGTTTCAAAATTAACACTGTGGTCGGGAAGAATCGCATCTGCCCCGTTAGCAGCAAGCGCTACGCAATATGATATATGGAAGCGAGCTTCGTTAGATGTAGTAGGCGGCTTCGGTTTATAAACACCGGATATAACAAACTCAGGCAATGCGAGCTCAAGGTGTTCAGCCTTAGTGAAATCTACTCCTTGATTGCGCATCGCCACCACAGCATCAATAGAGGAGTGAGTAAACCCACAACAAGCATGGAGCTTTCGTTGTGGCTTAAGCAAATACCAAGTATCCCTGTCCCTAATTATTCCCGAGTCGAATCCTTTAGTAAAAGTTGTTAGTAAGCCTAGTTTGCTTTCCAACAGTCGTAAGGGACCGGTTATATCGTTTTCAGCATATTCCACTGCACGTAAGGCACTCTCCGCAGGACAACCCCCAAATTGAATCGGTTTTATTGTCCCTCCATCACCAAATATCACTTCTGCAGGTCCCCAGTTTGCAATTGCACCTGATACGGCCAACGCATTGGCTGTCTTCTGTTCCGGTAGTCTATATAGCTGTGATAACGCTCCAGCAGCACCGAATGCTGAAACCATACATATTGATACATTTGCCAATTCTTCAAATGGCTTTTTCTGTGCCGATATACATCTTTGCAATCTACAAGTAATCTCCAAACCTGTGATTACTGCTCGTAACAGATCAGCGCCTGTTGCATTTTTAACTCTCGCCCCCAAAATTGCAGCTGTAACATTTCCTATACTGCCATGTCCCCCAACTAGATCATTTAATTCGAAGACATCGCCCCAGTATCCAAAAATTCTAGCTTTGGCTACCGGTGAACTTGGAATTAATAAATCAAGTGAATTTTGCCCGCTTAACTGGCGTTCTGCCTTTAAAAAACTCTGCGCTTCAGGCATATCTGCTCCCGCTAAAATACAACCAAGAGTATCCAAAATACATAGCTTAGCTTCTTGCCTGACTCGTTCGGGTACTTTGTCGAGTGATAGATCATTAGCAAAACCGGCTAAAGATTGAATCAAAGACTGCTCTTGATTGGCCTCTGCAACTTTGCAACTACTCATACGGAACCTTCTTTCATTTTCTCAATAGTTTGATCCTTGCCGATTTAAGTGAACGCCTTTTATTTACTCGGCATCGGTTTATTCAAGGCATTAACCAGCTGATTGTTCCGATTTTCAAAATTTAATACATCAGACAGACTATTTGCATCCTGGGCATAATTAATTGCCTCTTTGCTAAGCCTTAAAGCATTTCCGCTATACTGGGCAATTTCTTTTGCTTTAGCCGTGCCAGTTTCATCAAGACTTTCGAACGGTACACACTGAGACGCGAATCCAAGCCTAATTGCCTCATCGGCCAGCATAACCCGTCCGGTTAAAAGCAAATCTTTGGTTACCCCAGATCCTAATGCCCTGCAAAGGAAATAACTGCTGCCCAGATCTGCAGAACCCATACCCATCTTTATCAAAGGTACAGAAAATTTAACATTGTCTGCTATTATTCTTATATCCGATGCCATGGCAATAAAGAATCCACCTCCAATGGCATGACCGAATGATTGGCTGATAACAATCTGCGGGCATTCATAAATACCCTGAATAATAGAACACAGTTTTCCTTGCATTGAATAGGAATAGGACCGATCGCTGGCGAGCGCCGGCGGGTATACATCAGCAAAATCCATTCCAGCACATATTGCCTTGGTCCCATCTCCACGCATTATTACTACTGTGGTTTCAGTATCGCTTTTTAACTTGGTAAAGAAATCGAGCATGTCATCAATAACTCCTCTTGTCCAGGAGTTCATTTTTTCGGGCCGGATAAAGCTCATAACTGCAATCTTGGGTTCCGGTTTTTCGACGCGGATATTCTCATAGCTATAATTCATTGTTGGTCTCCTTTCTTAATATTTATCACCTAACGCAAAGCCGTTTTTAATGCCTGAATTGTTTCATCAGCATCGGCAACCAGGAAATAGTCTGACATTCTAACCATATCTGCTTGATCGTCAGTATTTATGGTGATGACCTTCTTGGCATCCCTTATTCCAACTGAGAACTGCACCTGACCCGAGATACCAAATAAAATTGCCAGCGACGGTTTACAGCTAGCGCCAGATAGCCCAATAATTCTGTCCTCTGAAAACCATTTCCGATCTGTCGCCACTGGTTTTGAACAAGCGGCCACTCCTCCAAGAGCAGCAGCAATGGCTTCTACATCTGCTACCCGGTTTTGATCTTCCACCCCCTGACCGATAGCGATGATAACATCGGCCGAGCCAATGTCAACTGTGTCCTTTGGCTTCTCAGTGCAGCTCAACACTTTTACACTGGGGACAGCGCTGAACTGGAGCTCTTTAATAGTCCCCTGGCCGCTTATAAAGTTACCGATGAATGTCTTTGCAGCTATCGCGATTACCTTGTACTGGGTCAGGATTGTTTGTTTCGCGACGGTGGCTCCACCAAAGGCATTCCTTTGACAGATTATCTCGCCGTCCTCTATGCTGATTCCGTTTACATCGGTCAAACAACCCGCTCCTAACATTGCTGATACCCGGCCGGCCAATTCCTTGCCCCTTCTGTCCGAACCCAACAGGATTACCTCAGCCTCGCTCTGTTTGGCAGCTTCAGTGATTACTTTGGCCATAACTAGGGTATCTGCTATCGCTACATCTTCATTACGATAATGAATTACTTCGCTGCCCATCCCCGCAATTTGCTGAGCGTTTGATTCATTGTTAACCACTACCACTACCGCTTCCCCGATTAATGCGGCAGCTTCAAGTAACTCCCTGGTGAAGTCAACACGGTCACTATAAATTAATGTCTTCATAGATTACCTCCTTAGCAAACCATCTTCGCGTAGGATGGCTACGATGTCGTCCACGCTCTTGATGGGCTGTTGTTTTCGGTCAGTATCGGGGGCCAGATTTTCTATGGTTTTGATTTTGGCTGCTTGCGGTCGGTAATCCAGTTCATCCAAGGTCTTTACTTCTTTAGGTTTTTTCCCTGCCTTTAGTACAGCCGTAACCGCTGGTATACGGGGGGTGTTCAGTCCAGCGGCCACGATCAATACTGCTGGCAGGGCTATCTCTACTACTTCATCTGCGCTTTCTAATGCACGAGTTACTTTAGCCTTGTCTCCTTGTACTTCCACCTCCGTTACAAATCCCACCTGGGGGTAACCCAATAAACTAGCTACTATAGAACCAACCTGTCCGGAATAGTTGTCTCCGCTGCCTTCGGCGAAGAATATGAGCTGAGCATCGTCTATGTTCTTGATTAGCTCGGCGATTATGGCCGCATTATCAAAGCTTTGCAGTTCTGCGGTATCATCATCGGCCACCAGAATCGCTCTATCTCCGCCGCCGGCCATGGCTTCTTTGATTGAGTCTTCAAGTTCTTCATTACCTACTGATACCACGATTACTTCTCCGCCGTTGGCTTCCTTAAGCTGCACTGCGGCTTCAAGGGCATTTTTATCGATTGCTCCAAAAGTTACCGGGGTTCCCTCAACCACCGGCTTTTTATTCTTGATTCGTAACTGCTGTAAATCCGGGATCTGTTTCATCGCTACAACGTAGTTCATATTGCTCACTTCCTTTTTGACCTTGCTTTTTTAGCCAAACCTGAACTGTACACCGCTACCACCGCTGGGATAATGCCACTGCAGAAGCTCATCCCCGCAGGCCAACAGACAGGTGCCGCATTCCAAGCATCCATCAACGCTTATGACCACTTCGCCAGCCTCGTTCTCACTGTAAAGACCAGCCGGACAAACCAGGATGGCTTTTTTCAAACGGGAATCTTTTTCCCGACCAGCTATAATCTTTATGTGAAACTCATGGTCCTCTTTAAATACGTCCAATCCCAGCTTGGCTTTTAATCCCTTCACTTCGCTCATATCTTCATCATCCTCCTGCCCAATTTAACCATGCCCCATAACTCACCCATGCTAAGGTATTTCTTGATGGTGGGGTATATTTTTCCCTTTGGTCCCGCCGGCACTTCATAGAGATCCCGCATTATGTTGCCAATTAGGGTTGGATAATGTTCAAACAAAGGAGGATATTCCAATACATCCAGGGATTCTTTAAAGTTTCTGAAATCGGCCATGACAAAACTGTTATTTAAAAGGGTTTCATAGATATTTAGCGTTGCCGCGCTGAAATCGTTTTTTGCCTGGGCTTCTATTGCAGCCTTAGCAGCATAATACCCACTGGCCATGGCATACTCCATTCCTCGTACGGTAACGCCGATGTTCATGGAAAAACCAGCCGCATCTCCCGCTACCAGTATTCCGTTTCCATAAAGTTTGCTCATGGCTTTCAACCCGCCCTCGGGTATCACATGCGCGGAATATTCCACGGTTTGGCCTTCATTAATAAGCCGGGCGATTTCAGGGCGCTGCTTGAATTTGTCTAGCAGCTCCGGAGCATTATGTGGTTTTTCTTCGGTCAACGCATCAATACCCACTACTATCCCCAGGCTTAAGCTCTCTTGGTTGGTATACAGGAATCCCCCACCGAATTTACCGGCAGTCACATCTCCCATAAACAACCGAGCGGCCCCTTCATCGCCTTCCAGGTTAAATCGTTTTTCTATCAGGTCCCGGTCCATCTCTATGACTTCCTTAAAGCCCACCGCAAAGTTCTTGGATTGAGCAGGTGTGCGCAAACCTGCTTTTTGGGCCATGATGGACAACACTCCGTCGCAAGCAATAACCACATTAGCCCGTAGTTCTTCACCTCCGGCAATAACCCCCTTAACTTGACTGTTTTCGATGATGAGATTATCTACCCGGCTCTTGCTTATAATCACGGCGCCTTTTCGTTCAGCCTGCTTAGCAAACCATTTATCGAACTTGCCTCTCAATACGCTGTAACTTTGGTATGGTTCCTGATTCAGTTCGGACCCGGCATATCTTATGGTCAGAGAACGGCTCTGATCCATTAGACATACTTCCTCGTGGGCGATATGTCTTTCCAGGGGAGCTTTTTCCCATAAATCAGGAAAAAGCGCTCGAATCGGATTGATATATATCCGTCCACCGGTTACGTTTTTGGCGCCTGGATAATCTCCCCGTTCAAGCACCAGGACTTCCTGTCCCTCGCCTGCCAGCGTATACGCGGCGGCTAGGCCGGCAAGCCCTCCCCCTACTACTATCACGTCAAATTGTTCCATGCATACTCCACATCCAAATCTACTTAAGCATTATTTTTATAGTCCGATTTTCCATTTACCTATTTTTGAATTCTTCTAATACAGCTTTTGCAACTTCAACTCTCTGAAGATGCGGAGCACCCTCTATTTGAGGTCCCATTATGCATTGACGCCAAAGTCTCTCGATATCGTAATCTTTCACCAATCCATAGGATGCATGAATCTCCATAGATTCACGTACAACATCAACTGTAGTCTGGGATACATAATTTTTAGTCATAGCCAGGGTTTTTGCAAATAGAGCAAAGTCGGTTTTTGAGTACTTATTTCCTATCATAGCCGCTTTATAGACCATCAACCTGCAAGCTTCTACTTTCTCGGCCATTGAAGCAATTAAAAGTTGTACTGCCTGGAACTTGCTAATAGGTTCACCTCGATGCGTCTTCGTCAAAGAATACTCAACCCCCAGCTCAAACGCCTTCTGGGCTATTGCTAGAGACATTGCAGAAATACCTAACTTACCATAGCCAATACCAGATACTAAATGCCAGAATCCATCACCTATTTTTCCAACCAAATTTTCGGCTGGCACTCGGCAATCTTTCAGATACACATCATAGAGGCCTTGGCCCTCCTGCGCAATTTTGTTCCATCTTTCTGAGATTGAATAACCAGTTGAAAATTTATCTACCAAAAAGGTGCATAACTTGCCAGTTTCAATATCTTTGGCTGTTACACCACAGACTCCCGGATAATGAGCATTACTGATAAATCGCTTCGTTCCATTTAAAATCCAATAATCCCCGTCTTTTCGGGCTGTGGTTGTTATTTGTTTAGGATCTGATCCCGTACCGGGCTCAGTAAAGGCAAATGAATGTACATTTTCTCCACTACAGCCTATCGGCAAATATTCTTGTTTTTGTTCCTCTGAACCAAATGTATCAATAATACATAGGGGCAGATTATGGCCAGTTATCGCTCCAGCAACATAGGAGTTATATTTGCTTACCTGTTCCAACATAAGGACATAGGCATCGTAACCAGCTTCCGCACCACCATATTCCTCAGATATCGGTAGTCCCATGAAGCCAAGCTCACCTAATCCCTTAAATATTTCTATTGGAACGACATGTGTTTTTTCTTGCTCTTTGAAATCTGACAACAAATACTTTTCTGAATATTCTTTTGCAGATTTCTGAATGATTTTTTGCTCTTTTGTGAGTTCAAAATTCATTACTATCCTCCAGTAGTTTTTAAAAATGTAAGTTAGTTAACGTTTGGTTGCGTTATTTAATTCCCATATCATCTCCTTATCACTCTTCTAAGGCTTAATCTTGAACATTCATAAAGCAAGAATTATGCCAAATTTAAATACATTGAATAAATCGCCTAATATTCCCCGAACTGAGTAAAGATGCTGTCTGGATCGATTGTAAACTCGATTTGCACTTGACAACATTTTTGTGCCAACTTGGATTCAGCATTATAAACAATGGTCTATTAAAAGCTTGTATCACTTAATCAATCCAAGCATCTGCCAAAGAGGAATGCTAGCCATGCATCCAATCATAGTCATTGCCATATAGGCAAACGTTGCAATTCGAAATTCATTAAAGGTCACATATTTGTTCCCGGCAGTTGAAATAACTGATAAAATTAAAGGATTTTGATAGTCTACGTACCAAACGTTGGCAGCCATATACATGGTAAATAGCAGTACATACATGCTTATACCTGCCGGACCCATTAACGGTCCAAAGATAGCGAGTACTATAGCCACACTTGCCAATGCTGATATTACGACGCTTCGCAAAAGGTAAGTAAAAATACATAACACCGGAATAAATATCCATGGGTTACTTACTATCGGGGCAAGCGTCGGTCCTAATACAGCGGCCAACCACTTATTTATACCCAAAGAGGTTAGAAGCGCAGAAATACTCAAAAGTGCGCCTATAAATACTATCAACGTCCAGGGTACTTTGGTTAGAAAATCTCTTGCTGGTAGCAAGCCAAATGCGGCCAGGACTGCAGTTGCCACTAGAGCAACGATGCCAGCATCAACATTATGAAAGCCTTGTGTAATCCAAGCTGCTAAAGCCAAAACCACTACAACAGCGGCTACTTTTTCGTCCTTAGTTATAGGACCTAGCTCGGCCAGGCGTTCCTTAAAAAAGCCCTTTGGTAGTTCTGCCATTTCTCCCGGTTTAGGCTTACAATAGGTCATGCAGAAAATATAGGTGCCTAAAACTACAACTACAAACCAAATAGAACTAGCGGTAAACCATCCCGTCCAATTCATTTTTACAGAAGGCATAAATCCAAGTAGAATGCCAGGATTACCAGAACCACTAAGAAAAGCGTTGCCGACAATGTAAGTAGTCATAAAGGTCGCAAAAAAAATACCTAAAGCGGCACGACTGCGTTCTTTCAAACCTGCTTGTTCGGATACACTTGATGCAATTGGTGCCATTAAATTAGCCTTACCTAAAACGCTGGAAATCATAGGAGTTAATACTAAGCCAGAGCACATCATTGCTAGAACCATACCACGATAGCTAGATGGGAACCATGTTAATATCTTTAGAGAAATACGTTTCAAAAGGCCGCTATTGCCTATGCCCACTGCCATAGCCATAACACCAATTACTAACCAAATGGTGCTTTGTCCAAATTGTCCAAAAACTGCAGGAATCTTATCAACATTGAATATGACCATTGCTGCTAAAACGAAAATTGATGCTATCCAATCTTCTATTACTTGTGATACCAGCAAAACAAGCATACCTACAAAGATTCCCATAAACCTCATTGAGGCATGTCCTAATCCCTTAGGCGGTGTAAGGGTACCGATAATTACAGCTGCTAATATGGCAAGTACAATAAACATTATTTTTTTGCTGTTCTGCGACATTAAAACACCTCTCCTTTTTTAGATTCAATTTTTCCTTTATATATACAAAAGCGTCAATTAAACCCTCCTTTCAAGTTCTTTATCCTTAGTTACCAGTGATCTAATACCCGCTAAGACTTTACGGGCATTTAACTCCGAATTATTACACTCCATCAACCATTGATCCATCATTCATACGATTGTTCAAACTCTGATTACCTTCTCTAAAATAAAAGCCTCTATTTCTTCATCTGTATAACCGCTGGCCTTTAATATCTGTGAACTATCCTGGCCAAGGAATGCAAATTCCGGTACAACTTCACCGGGTGTCTCGGACAATTTAATTGGCAAACCTGGTAAATAGGCAGTTCGACCGCTACCCTCAAGGTCTTCAATTTTTATAATTACATCCCGCTCAACTATCTGAGGATGCTCAACAGCCTCATCCATTCCCAACACCGCACTGAAACATATATCTACATCTGAGAAAAACTCAATCCATTCTCTTTGTGTTTTTCCCAGAAACATCTCAGTAATGTATTCCTTCATATCCCTTTGAAAGTCCGGATCACGCTTTAGGTTTTTGCCGATCCACTCCTCTTTCCCAATCTTGGTACAAAAGTCATGCCAGAATTTAGCCTCCTGAGCAGCCAAAACTACGAATTTATTGTCTGAAGTCTTGTATATGCTATAGCAGGCATTGCCACCATTAAGTAATTCCGATGCTCTTTGTGGCACTCTGTCAAATCCCCAATAATCCGCAAGTCCATAGGCTAGAGCAGGACTTAAACCATCAAGCATTCCAACATCGCAGAATTGACCCTTGCCGGTTAGTTCTCTTGCCCTCAGTGCAATTAGAATTGCAATAACTGAATTCAGGCCACCGCCAGCTATATCCGCTATAGGGATACCGCCTAGCACAGGAGTCTCCTTTGTACCTTGAATCCCCAATATACCTGCAATGCTTATATAATTACTGTCATGTCCAGCTGCCATTTTAAGAGGACCGGAATAACCATACCCGGTCAAAGCACAATAGATAATTGATTCGTTAACCTTCTTTAATTCCTGATAACCTAATCCGAGTTTATCCATTGTCCCAGGACGATATTGTTCGAAAACAACGTCAGCATTTTTTACCAAGTTCATAAATATTTTCTTGCCGCCATCAGACTTCAAGTCTAGTGCGAGTGACTTTTTATTTCGATTTACGCTATAAAAGTATGGACTGCTGTGCAATCCCGGAAGTCTAGTTGTTAAGCGCCCAAACTCACCTTGAAGGGGTTCAATTTTTATTACTTCTGCACCATAATCAGCTAAAATCTGCGTACACAAAGGGCCGGGGAGTAACTGGCTTAAGTCGATAATCTTTATTCCTTGCAGTGGTTTTGTCATTTCTTCATATCACTCCTTATTGGGGCTATTGGAACTCATAATTAGGTCTCTGACGAAAGGTGCTATTTAATAAGTATTAAGCAGTATCATTGTTTCACTTCCTTTTCAATTAAAGTAAGTTTGTTACCAAAACGGAAATAGTCAAGTAATGGTTTATTGGCCTAAACAAAAACAACGTTAATCAGGCAAAATAAAGCTCGTAAAATATTACACTTTTTATATTGCATAAATTGTGCCAACTAAAAACCCATTATCACCCATCCCATTCCCTCCATGTTTTTTGATAATTGGCACAATATTTTATGATTTTGTGATTACTCAGTTAACATTTTCACTTTACACTTGACAACAATATGTTTATACTCTTGACATGAGATTATTAAATGAAAAGACTGGCGGGTTTAATATGCAGCAAATTGAGCATTTGATGAAAAAGAATATACCTTTATTGCAGCTCGGAGATTCATTAGAGAAAGCTATTAATTTATTGCGGATTCAAAAATTAGATGCCCTGCCTATAGTTGACAAGACCGGCTCTTTAATAGGCGCTTTTACTAAAGCTAATATAATGGATGCTTACCTCGCAGGTGTCTCTATTTCGGAACCGGTCGAAAATTACTGTACTTCTCAGGTAGCCAAATTGCATTTGGACTTCCCTCTATCTTTGGTTAAAGCGAGGCTGATGAAGAATCCAACTGGAAATGGCTTCGTTATTGGAAATAATGGTACCGTATTAGGTATGCTAGATAAGAGCACTATGGTTGAAAACCTACTTGTCGAAAATGAACAGCTGTTAATGAGAATAGACACCTTATGTAATAATTACTTTGCTGGAATAATCTTTCTTGACACCAACAATCAGATTAAAGATGTTAACCGTATGGCAGAAAACATATTAGGCATATCAGACAATGAGCTAATTGGACGATCGTTCTACGATGTAGCCGAGAATTTAGATATGAATGACATTTATCTCAATTCTTTTGATATGTTTGGTCTTAAGTTACGTATAAATGGAGTTGAGACTATTTCAAACATAAGCGTTATAAATTATAAAAGTACGGTAATCGGCGCTATAATCACTTTTCTTAATGCAGAATCTAATTACTTATTCCTTGAAAAGTTTGATCAGCTTAAACGGTGGGATAAATCTTTTCGTACTGTTTTAAACGTCATTTACGAATCCGTTTTGGTTACAGATAACAAAGGGAAAATATTATACGTTAACAAAGCCTTATGTGAATTTCTCGGAAAACCCGGTGATGATTTAGTAGGAAAGTCTATAAATGGATTAGCAATAAGCTCATCCATTTATAGGGTCTTGCATTCCGGAATTGCTCTGAAGGAAGAAGCAGGTATAAACAAACTTAATGGGCGTTTATATGTTATGTCAATCATTCCTATTATCAAGAGAGATAAAATACAAGGTTCTGTATGTATGATTGCCTACCATTCAATCGAGGAATTAACTGAGGTTTCGAAAAGACTGCTTCAATTAGAGTCAAACACTATTGATAATACCGAAAAAACTAGTGGTTCAATTACTTTCAATTATTTCATTACTATGAACAACTATATGCAAAATCTAAAAGAAGAAGCAAAACTTGCTGCTAAAGGAAAATCTACAATATTGATTACTGGCGAAAGTGGAACTGGTAAAGAAGTAATCGCGGAAGCTATTCATAATGCTAGCCCAAGAAGAGGAAAGCCTCTTATTACGGTAAATTGCGCAGCTATCCCAGATAATTTATTAGAGGCGGAATTCTTTGGTTATGCTCCAGGGGCTTTTACCGGTGCTGATAAGAGAGGAAAAAAAGGCAAGTTTATGGCTGCAGATGGAGGCACGCTCTTTTTAGACGAAATTGGTGATATGTCTTTAAATCTTCAAAGTAAACTACTAAGGGTGTTGGAGAACAAACGTGTTGAGCCAGTTGGAAGTAACGAGTCTATTGCAGTTGATGTTCGCATAATGGCTGCTACTAACCAAGATTTAAATGCCAAAGTTATTACTGGTGAGTTTCGACAGGATCTATATTACCGCCTTAATGTGATTAATCTACAGCTCTTACCGTTACGGCAACGCAAAGAAGATATCATCCCTTTAGTAGAATTCTTTATAAATAAATTTAATCGGGGTCAAAACAAACAGATTAAAGCCCTTTCTAATGAAGTTCGTCAGATTTTTTTAAATTACGGTTGGCCGGGTAATGTACGTGAACTAGCGAATATTGTGGAAAGAGCCACTACTTATGCATCTGGAAATCAAATAGAATTGAAGGATTTGCCTTTATATCTTCGTGAACCACATATCAAAACTCTTCCCCACCCGAGTACTCTTAAAAATGAGACTATTAGCAATCAAATCATGGAACTAAACAAAGAAACTATTAAGAAAGCTTTAAATGATGCAAAAGGGAATAAATCGGAAGCTGCAAAAATGTTGGGCATTAGCAGAACCTGGTTGTATGAGAATATTCGAAAATATGATCTTTGATAATATCGTGGAAACATCAATTTGAACTTTTCAGAATGCATCCCGAACTGGCTGTTGACAAAAGCAAAAAGCCCTTCCAATATGGTAAATTTTTGGCATTGAGAGGGCTTTTTTGTGCTTTTGTTAACAGGTCCAATTTGAAACGGTCTCATTGCTAGTATGATGGGAATTTAGCGACTATTCCAGTGCTTTCAATTTAGTTACTTTGCTACACGCGTTTTATTCCCGTTATATTGCAGCATAAGATTCAATATTCGTGTTAAGGTTTAGGCTCCCTTGGGAGCTAAATCTAAGAAGGGGAGTTGTATTAATTCAGCAAAAACAGCAAAACATTGAAGCTGCGCAAGGTAAGGGCATATTCAAAACTGGGGCATCATTTTATCCCAGCTATCGATTCTCTTCCCTGACCAAACTAGATTATTAGATTCATTTAGGAGCTTAATAATCCGAGTTCCTTTGCGCGAATGACAGCTTGGGTGCGATTATCTACGTCCAATTTTCCATAAATATTGTGAATATGATTCTTAACAGTTGAAAGTCCTATATAAAGCTGACCAGCAATATCTTGATTTGATACACCCCCACAAATAAGCTCGAGTATTTCAATTTCTCGTTTGGTAAGAGATTCACTTACATTGTTACCAAGTGGATGTGCTGCATTAAATGCAGCAATAATTTTTGATAAATATTCCGGATATATACCTCTTCCAATCGCTGACTTAAGAAGTATGTACATTGGAAGACCTTCGTCTATAAAAACACGTATATAGCTTTCCTTCTTAGCTAGGGTAAGAACATCTTTTAACAATTTTAAAGAAGCCTTACTATTTCCTTGTGCATTGAATACTAAAGCTTCCAAGATGATTGTTTCAATAAGGATATTCTTCCACTGCCTATTCTCTGCCTCCTGTCGTATACATTCTAGCAATTCAATTAAACCTTCGATTTTACCCTGCGCTATATTTACCCTAATATGGGTTAATAACGGTATTTCCGTCCAAATATTACGTATGTCGTTATTATAAAGGCCTGTATAAATAAGACGTACGAATGCCTCGTCTTTTGGCAGCCCATCAGCTTGTGATAGTAATGGTCGAGTCCAGGAAGCGGAATAATCTGCGGCTGTAGAATCATCCCCTAGCATTAACCATAAGCGGGTCATAAATAAGTCTGCTTGAAGATTGTTGGGAAGTGTTTTTTCAAAAATCATCTTACTTTGGTGGGCATATTCCATGCCGTAATCATTTTCGCCGCGCGATATATAGATTCTAGCTAAAGCCATTTGGCAATTTAGCCATAATACCGGTTCCTGCCCATTCTCACTCAATCTTATAGCTCGTAATACTTGTTCCTCCGCTTCATCCAATAGGTTGCGCTGATAAAATATTTGAGCTAGCAGTAGGTGCGAAAAGCTGGATGACGATATTTCCTTGCCATCTTTTAAAGTCCCTATTTGGATTGCTTCTCGACAAGTTGATATAGCGCTATTCAAATGGCCTAGGGCGAATCGAACATGAGCAGCCATAGACATGCCTAGGGTAGCTGAATAGGGCCATGCTACTAATTTAACTCTTCGCAAGGCCTCCCCACAACTATTGAAAGAATCAATAAGTTGGCCCTGTCTCCAATACGCAAATGTTTTAGCGAAATTTAATCCACAGCGAGATTTTATCTCTGCCTCTGGCATAGAAGCTAGCCCTTCTTCGGCATATTTAACCGTTTGAACAATATCACCTTTATTATAAGAAAGCATCGCCTTAAGAAAAGCTATGGACCCTAATGCATGCGCATCCAGATCTATGGATGGTGTAAGATTTGGCATAGAATCAATTAAAGAAAAAGCAACTTTTGCATATTGCTCTTCTAATTCTTGTTGGCGTGTAGCATCACATGCAACTGCACAAGCGATATTTGCCCATAAGCTATTTGAGGTTAAATTGTGTGGTAACCTGCTTACCCACTTCAGAAGATCCCTATGTACGTCTTGTCCGATCATTAAACTAGCATTTTTACTTAGCAAATCTAAGGCCCTGCCATATTCATTTGCATTTAATGCAAATTCAATAGCCTCTTCAATCAAACCTTGCTGTTCAAACCAATTGCTTCCCCGAGAATATAGCAAAGAAAGGGTATCAAGGGGCTCAGAATCAATTAATTGTTTATAGAGGACGTCCTTAAAAAGGGAATGATAATGGAAATATTTACTTTCGCTTTCATAAGAATGCAAGAATAGATTTTTTGCCGATAAATAATCAAGGATTTTTTGGCTATCATCTCGTTCAAAAATATAGTTGCACATGGCAGCGTTGAACCAGTTAAAAATTCCGGTCTTTAACAGAAATTTACTGATATATTCCTCCTGATGCTCTAAAACTTCTCTAGTCAGGTATTCCATTATATCCTGGTTTGATCCATCGAATGACGCTAATGGTGTTTTGAATTTATTCCTAGTTTCCTTTAAAGAAATAACTAACATTTGTAATCCGGCAATCCATCCTTCGATTTGCTTATACACCTCTTGGATTTGTGCTTTAGTAAACGATAAATTCATTACATTATTTAAGAATTTGGCGGTTTCTTCCACAGTAAATCTTAAATCGGAAGTTTTAATATCGGCCACATTATCTTGCCCACGCAGGCGAGATAATGATAACGGGGGATATGTCCTAGAGGAAATAATGAGATGAGCTTCGGGAGGTAAATAATTAATTAGAAAATTAATCGAATCATGAATATTTTGGGACTCTATGCAGTGATAATCATCAAGAACAATACAAAGATCGGGTATCGTTTCAATTATTTCATTTATCAAATCTGTTACAACCAATTCAATAGATTGATCATTATTTTGCAGTATGGTTAAAGCTCCTTGTCCCAAAAATGGATTTACTTTTTGAAGTGCCATAATTATATTATTCCAAAATTCAAGGATACTATTATCCCTTTTGTCCAAAGAAATCCAGATTATAGGGTGAGCTATGTTTATCAGTGCTTCGGTCATAAAGGTCGTTTTACCGTAACCGGCAGGAGCAGTTATCAATATTATTTTACGCTTAAACGCCTCTTTGTATCTTCCGCTAAGACTAAATCTTCTCAAGTAATTCATAGGAATGTTAGGTATTAACAATTTAGTTATTGGTCTTTTTATTTGGGGCTTTTTATATTCTTCATATTCGAACATACATAATTCCCCCAAGAACAATTAGCTGATACCAGAGAACACTAGCTGCTTGTGTATATTATTTTCATTATAGCCTTTTCATACTTTTCTATAAGTTTAATACTGGAAGCATACATTGAGGCTTCTGAGAAAAAATACACACTCCAGAGCTTGATTTTCGCCTGATGCTCAATTTTCTCCGTCCATACTGCAAGGTTGCCCTATATTTCCCTTCAAAATTTTGCCGGATTAAGATAGCCATACCCTGGTGCCGTGCCGGCTCTTGGTGATTGTATCAATTCTGCATACCAGAATATGTCTTTCGAATTTCTTTACTGGTTGCTACTTATAGGGTCTAGAGGGGAGATCCCGAGTTCTATTGTTACTCTTTGAGAGGTCTTCCTCTCTAGCCAAGCGCACAGCATCTTCCTTAAATTCGGCATCTTGTTGTTTCTATGGTACGCCATTTTGATCACTCTTTTATATCCATTGTACCTAATTGACCGACTCGGATATAGCTCTCATCAACTATAATCCGTAAAACAGTACCCTATATAGTACTTTCGATTCTATTATATATTCCCAATTAAAAATAATATATCATTGGTACTTAATAGCAAAGGAGGCTTAGAATTATAGCGATGTCCCGGACTGAAAAGTAAGACCGAAGGATTGTGCGTACGCTTTATTAGCCAGTAGTGAAAGGAGCTGCATAAAATGAGTCCTGAATTTATTCCACTCTCATTTGATGTCAAAAACCCTGTTCTTCGCGCCCCTATGGAGGAATGGGCACCTCACGCCAAAATGAGTGACAAATCTTTTGAGTGGTGGTACACGACCACCATAGCTTATGACTTATCAGGCAATCCTTATTTTATATTTTTTGTAATGGTTAATTACACTGGAGACGCTCAGGCAAAAATGTTTGGGATAGATATTCCAGAAGGACAGCGCGTAGTGGGTATTATAGGTTTGGTCAGCGATTACAATCGGAACAAGTACTATATTCCTAAAGTAATTGGTGTGATGAATGATAATGATCTTTGGGATGCCAATAGTAATACCGTTCTTATCAAGTCCGGAGACTACGCAGCCTCCTGGTCATATCAAAATGATCAAATGAAAATAACAATGACTTCTCCCAAAATTACTTTTGATTTTAATCTGAGCAACGCCAATGAAGTAGTATTCCACAAAGACAGGCTTGGTATTGAAGGCTTTATACAGGAAGGCCGTGAAGATGATTTCAGCTTTTACTATTCGATGCCTAGAACCCCACTTACCGGTATTGTATCCCTTACAGACGACTCGGGCAAAAAAAATGACATTGTTGTATCAGGCATAAGCTGGGTTGATCGCCAGTGGGGTGACTTCATGACCCGCGAATGGGAATGGTCTTCTTTCCGCTTCAACAATGGAGCTTGTGTTCACCTTTATAGCTTCTTCAATGGCCTTCAGGAAGGATTATATCTGTCTGCTGATGGGAAAGTACAGTATTTCGATAATGTCGTTGTGAAACAAAACGGTTACACGAAGAGCCCTAAAGTTGGCACATGGGTTTCTTACGGATGGACGTATGAGTTCCCGATTGAGATTGAGGGTTCAAAAAATTATACAGTAATACCCTTCTCAAATCTCGATTGGCAGGAATATCCTGAGAAGAATTTTGCGCTGTATGAAGGTGGAGGAAAACTTATTGATGATAACACGGGGGAACAAGTTGGGGTATCAGTTAACGAATCTGCCGATATTCGCTTGATGGGAAATGGCCCTTATGGAAAAAATCAGCGTTAAACCATGTGTGTAAGGAAAACTTTTGTCTTAGCTCTGTTACTTTGTATTGGAGGCATGAAAATGCGAAAGTACGATCCGATCAAACCTGACCAAGATCCTGCGGGCAAACTTGCAGAGATGGTGATCAACACTAAGTTTGAAGACTTTTCTCCCGATATGATTCAACTGGCTAAAAAAGCTATTTTTGACACTATAGCAGTTATGATCGCTGGCTCCAGTTGGGAATGTGTTCCACTAGTTACCGAACTGGTTAAACAGTGGGGAGGAACTCCGCAGAGTTCAGTACTTATCTATGGAGATAAGGTTTCTGCTCCAATGGCCGCCTTTGCCAATGGAGTCATGGCCAGATCGATAGACATGGGGGATGTTCATGAAACCGGAGGCCATGTTACGGAATGGATTATTCCAACTTTGCTTGCGGCGTTAGGAATTGCGAAACATAAAATAACTGGTCGGGACTTTATAACTGCCTATATCGTGGCCGCCGAATTGGGCATCAGACAACAAACATGTATCGGTATGAAACATACAACTAACGGTATACCAGGCGAATATAATGGCCCCATGTATTGCACGGCGGCGGCATCCCGGCTTCTTGGATCCAATGTTGAACAAACTTGGCATGCATTGGGGATGGCCTATTCCGTGCATGGCATGTCGGAGATGCAGAAATATGCCGAAGGATCGCAAATGGCACGGCTTCAGCATGCATTTGCAGGAGATACTGGGATTAAGGCAACACTTCTAGCTCAAGGAGGAGCAACTGGACTGAAAGGAATTTATATGGGGGTACCGGGAGGATCGTTTAGGCACATAGAATGGGATGACGTGGACCCGGATATTTTGACCGAAGGTTTGGGTACAAAATGGCTTTACAGTGAAGGCCTTTCCCAGAAGCCTTATGCATCCTGCAAATATACCCATTCATTCATCTCTGCGATATCTGACTGTGTTAATAAAAACCATGTTAATTACAAAGACATAATTGCTATTCATTGCGTGGGCAGTGAAGGCGCACTGTTGACGATAGAACCGAAGGCAGCAAAATGGAACCCGAGCACCGCGCCGGAAGCTATGTTCAGCACTCCGTATACGGTGGCCCATGCGGCCATAAACGGTCATGTTTTTCTGGATGCATTTAGCGAAAAGGAAATAAACCAGCCAGAGAAGCGCGAACTTATGAAAAAGATAAGAGTTGATGTGGACCCCCAAATCCAATCCCAATTTGAAGGTTTTAGCGTAGAGGTTACTCTGCAAAATGGGCATAAATACAAGGAAATCAATCAATATGTTTTAGGACACACTAATAATCCAATGAGCTGGAACGATTTGGAGAACAAATTCTGGAATTGTGTGCCTTATTCGGCAGTTCCTTTGCCAAAAGAGCAGTTCCAGACAGCCATCGAGCTATGTTATGACCTAGACAAATTAGAGGACATGAACCTATTGGTTAAGGCTCTCACACCGATTGAATAGAGGAGTGTCCTCTTTTCACAGAACAGGGGATGATTGTTAGGTCCCCAAATATTGCCTCAGAAAATAGTACCTTAAGTAGTACTACCGATTTATGAATAGTTTTTTACTAGATGATAGTATTGCGTTGTACGTACGATTCAAATAAAAATAAGGAGGAATTGAAATGGCAGATTGTGATGTATTAGTCCTAGGGGCAGGCAACAATGGATTAGGCGCGGCGGCATTAATGCAAAGAGACGGGCTTAAGACTATGGTGCTCGAAAAGGCTGATAGGCTCGGAGGGCTTTGCAGCGCTTCGCATTTTTGGCCTGGGTTCACACACAATACCGGAGCTTGGGCGATGTTCCATAGTCAACTTCAAACAATGTGGAAGATTCTGGATCTGGATAGTTATGGGGTACAGATGCTTACTCCTCCCGAAGGCGCGGTAAATTTTGGGGCGACTTATGAGGAGCCCGAGTATAGAATGTATGCTCGTTTAGAAGATCATGAAGCCTATATGAAACAAGAGTGGGGACAGGAGTTCCTAGATGCAGAAAACGCTTTGTATCAATGGTTTGCTCCCTTGATGGCTGGTATAGGCCCCGTTCTTAATAACCCTGCCATATCTATTCATGAAATGATCAATATGATGCCCAGCCCGGAAGCCAAAGTTCGGATGGTTGATCTTTTCTATGGGATAGCTCAGGATACGATCGATCGATTCTATCCGGATAAAGAGAAGGCCAAAGCGATACGCGGGTATACTGCTAATCTATGTATAGACGGTCTTTGGGGAGGCCCCAAGACCCCTGGAAGCAACTTGGCCTTGGCTCAGCACATCATAGGACACGCTGCAAGTTATGACGAAGGCGTTGGCTACAAGCTCGTTAAAGGCACCTTTGGCAGTATGATGGACGCTGTTGGCAAGTATGTTACTGATCACGGCGGTGTCATTCAGAAGAACTCTGAAATTGAGAAAATCCTTACTGAAAAGGATAAAGCTATTGGAGTTAAACTGAAAAGCGGCGAGGAAATCACTTGCAAGTATTTATTTAGCAGCCTAGATCCATATAATACGTTTATCAGGCTCATTGGTGAAGATAATCTGCCTGGGTGGGTTACGCTCGGTGCCAAGAGCATCAACTTCCGGTGCCATTTTATTCAGGCCTTCTTGGTTCTCAACGCTCCGCTTAAGTTTAAAGACAGATTGGAATATTTGAACGAAGGAGCGAAGGGTTGGTCGGTTCGCAGGTACCAGAATCCCGAAACAATGGAAGATAATTGGGACCGTGTCAAGATGGGTCGTATGGTGCCCGCACAAGATACTAACTGGGCTATTATGAATCCAAGTTTGTTCGATGATAGTTTGGCTCCCAAAGGCAAGTACAGTTCTACTGTCTACGCTCCGCTTATTTGGCCGCAACATGTTCCGGCCGATAAGGTCGATGAGGTTAAGGAACAAGTATTCCAGAATATCATCACCGGCATTGAGGAATATGCTCCCAATATACGTGAAGTCATGGAAGATCATCGGGTTTTCGCTCCACCGGATTATGAAAAGGCCTACAATACCACCGGAGGATCATTCTGCCACGGAGAAATCCAGCTAAACCAATTCTTCAACATGCGTCCGTTCGTCGGGATGTCCAACTGGCAGGTGCCGTTCCTTCCCAATATGTATCTATGTGGCTCTGGGAATCATCCTTCCCCGGGAGTTAACTTCCTGGCAGGCACCAATGCAGTAAAACGTTTCTATGCAGACCACAAAATAAAATAAGTCCCGCGTAATGATTCAACCTGAGATCCATAAGTTTTACTCGAATGAAACCAGCGGCTGTCGCAGGGAGAACAAAAGCCGCTGGTTTCATTCTCATATGATTCATATTTCTTGAAATAGAAAGGGTAGAGTTGCATGGCAGAAGAAGGAAATAAGTATGTCAATATAATAAATGCCGAGGGAGCCCCAATGATGACTATGCATAAATTGGGAAGAGAGGGGGATCAAATGACCGTCGAAGGGTCTCTGATGGGTGCTTGGGCTACCACAATGTATATAAATCCAGAAGAGATATTTCGTATGGTGGGATTACTTTTTACCTGGAAAGTAATTGGATATATGTGCTCTCTTCCATATATTCTAATTAAACGGCGATTCAACAAAAAGGGCAAAAAATCTAAATAAGCGGATTCTATTAACCCTTGAGGTGGGGCGTAGAATGACTGTACAACATTGCTATGTCTTAAATGAATAATTATAACATTAGCCTTAATTAAAGGAAGAACCAACCTGATTGAAACAGTCTTGATGCCGTAGCAGGGAAAACCGAACGACTTTTGTTAATCTGGGCGCACAGAAATACTAAAAAAGGGCGATGCTATGAGAGTTGTTACTTACCAATCAAATGACTGTCAGAGCAAAAAATGGAAATTTTTGTGGAAATTAAAGTCACCAAACATGCAATAAAAAGATATCGTGAAAGACTTTTTGATTACTCCTCATCCGATGATACAATTATCGATATTATGAAGGGTATTGCCAGGAATGGAACAATTGTTAGAAGTAGACTGCATAACTCCGATTCCTGCTGGGAAATTGTGCATAAGGGAGTTTATATAGTAGCAGTTAAAGGACCCAATAGTCAAATAGTAATAACCTGCTTGGGAGATGCGTCTTATCGAAAGTGGCTAAAAACCATCGGAATGCCAAACACCTTAAGCAAGCGGTTGTTACGTACAAATACAGAGGCTTCATATAGCAGTTTCTAATAGTAATATGAAAATCAAGGATTACATTTTATGTAATTGATGGGAGCAAGGTTTTCCCTGCTGCAAAGACTGTAATATTTTGAGGAGTGTAGGCGATGCAAATAATTAGAGAAGCGGAGAATTATAGTTCTAATGGTAAACCTCTGCTATTAGCATTGGGGAATTTTGATGGTGTACACTTCGGGCATAAGCAACTCATTTCAAATATGATAAAAAAAGCGCGTTTAATTAGCGGAAATGCGGCGGCTTTCATTTTCGATCCCCATCCGGCAACGATTTTAACACCCGATAAAGTTCCACGGATGCTAGTAAATGCAGCCCAGAAGGCAGAGCTTATGGAAAAACTGGGCTTGGATCTACTTGTATATCATTCCTTCTCAAATGAAATTGCAGGGTGGAGTAATGAGCATTTCGTTCAGAGGATTCTACTTGATTGTTTCAATGTCAGTGAAGTCTATGTGGGTTTTAATTATTCATTTGGTCATAGGGGCTTAGGTACACCGGAATTACTAAGGGAAATGGGACTAAAATATGGATTCCAAACACACATTTTACCTGCGGTAACGGTCGGAGGCGATATAGTATCAAGTAGTCAAATCCGCAACTATTTAAAATACGGAGCAATTGAGAAAGCATACCATATGCTAGGATATTATCCCGCTTTATAAACTGCAGTGATAAGCTATGAAAGTATAAATACTATCATTTATATTCATCTCCTTCTCCCTTGCCCACTGGTAGAATTAAGCATCTGCCGGCGGTCAATTCAGAGTACAATAATCATCGACTATTTTTGCCTTCGTTTAGCGTTCGTTCTCGTTCATGTAATCTTCTACCCGACCTGTTCCGGATATAGCATTCTCCCCTTTATAAACAACGGCTCTTTTTGTTTTATCCATTTCCGGTAATTCGCATTTCCCAAACAGGTTAATATTGTCGCATTATTCCTATCATCAATAACCAAAACAATAGAAACTCCTTTATAAGCAACTTCATAACAATTACCTAAAGTAGCAGGTCGTGCATCATCCTGCTTTCCCCTACAAGCTATTTCTATCAATTGGCTTTCTATTATTGCATCTGAAGAACTATAATCAAATAGTCGTTCCCTATATCTCTTAATCGCATGTTTGCTTACATGTATATCCATTTTCTTTGCACCCATTTCCACCTCGGCATAATAAATTCCGGAAATAAACACCGTACTTATCAACTTGAATTACCTTATCGTACTTGGAAGGATCCATTTTTAATAATGGGGCTTGCTCACCTATCCCAGCAATGTTGATTATTCCAGCAAGAGTACCGAATTGTTGCACAGCAAACTCAACCATAACGGCAACTTGTCCTTATTGCTACCTCAACTTTAAAGGATACTGCGGTTCCGCCTTTTTGGTTAATTTGCCCAGCCACTTCTTTAGTCATAGATTCATTTATATCGGCAATAACCAGCTTTGCACCTTCCTCTACCATTAAATAGGCGTTTCTTTGCCTGAAATGTTTGGATAACTATTATTAAAATAAAATTAATACCGGCCAATTGTTCAACACCCATAGGCAAGAACAAAGATTTACTAATCAAATAATTTTTTCATCTTTCAAAAACTGTATCATTTGAGCGGCTACCTGTTCTGGCTCTCCCTCTAATAGATCGCCGCTTTTCTTTTTGGATGCACCGCCGGACCGTATCAGTTTCATCTTCTCAGCAGGTGATAGATTGCTATCTGGTGCGAAGGTTTTCTTGGGCCGAGGTCGAGGTGGCGTGAAATTATAGGTCTTAGTCAGTGACCCATTGGAGCCTGATTCTTCTGAAGTCAATGCTAAATCAGAAGCATTAATTATTTCGATTTTCTTACGCATTGCCAATATAAGATCTGGTAAAGATGCATAGCGGGGCAAATTAATTCCTTCCGTCACTCCGATTACAGCGGGTAAGTTGATTTCAACCACTTCCCGGTCTCCCCGCTCTAGCTTACGGTGTACTATAAGCCCTTGATCGGCAACCCTCTCCACGCTGGTTACCCCGGAGACAAATGGTCGCCCCAGCACCTCGGCGATTGCGGCCGGTACTTGTCCATGACCACCGTCCAGACTCTGGCTGCCAGTTAGAATAAGATCATATTCCATTTTTCCTATAGCCCGAGTTAAAGCCTTAGCCGTTGTAAAGGAATCCCCATTATTAAAGGCATTATCCTGGATCATTACCGCCCTATCGGCGCCCATAGCCAGACAGGAACGTAAGCCCTCTTCCGCCTCAGTTGTTCCCAAAGTTATAATCGTTATCTCACCACCCATCTGCTCCTTTAATCTTACAGCAGCTTCAACAGCACACAGGTCATCCGGGTTAACAATATACACTAATCCGTCGTCGACAACGTTTTTTCCGTCTGGTTCAATATCTATCTGCACTCTTGTATCCGGAACCTGTTTGATACATACGATGATCTTCATAACTACCTCCTACACAAATCTATAACTTACACCATAGCCACCCCGTGGGTAGTTCCATTCAATGGCTCCCTGATCGCAAACAATTCCACAACTGCCACATTCCAGACATCCCTCATATGCAAACAATATTTCGCCATCATCAGCCCTGGTATAGCAAGCAGCTGGGCAGACATAAGCACAGGCCTGATGCGGACATTTTTGGCAACGGCTCTTATCCACTTTTATATGCGCCTCCGGACTAATCCGAAAACGTACTAATTGAAGCTTTTCCCCGACATCTACCATAACATTGTCCTCCCTGCATCTCGACCATCTTTGAACAGTTCCATCCAGGAAACCTTACCTTTTATCGCCTTAAGCGCTCGCGGTATTATTTTTGTTCGTGGGGTGCCATCAACAGTAAATAGCTTTTCAGCCAACTCACAGATCAAATCCGGATAGACACTGTGCAGACGCGAATTCTCAGTAAAGGTAAGCGCATGCTTATATTCCTTCAAATCTTTGAGTACAAAGCCTTCTTCCAATATTTGCTGATATTTTCGCAAAGTAGCAGCACTATAATCGCCTTTAGTTTTAGCAGCGGCAACTGCTTCTGCAGCAGCTACACCTGAGGCAATGGCAAAATTAACCCCTTCCAAATATAGTCCGTTCGCTAGTACAAACCCTGCCGCATCACCAGCAACCAGCATCCCACCGGTATACAGTTTAGGCATCATTTCCACACCGCCCTCGGGAATAATATGGGCAGAGTATTCTTTCACTACTCCATCTTTGAGCAATTCTCTAACCGAGGGGTGACTTTTAAATTGTGCTAACGCATGATAAATCGGTACCTTATTAGGGTGCATTGATGGAAACTGAGCTACTACACCTACGGATAGACTCTCCTTATTGGTATAAATAAAGCCTCCACCCTGCAGGCCTCCGGGAAGTCCTCCCAGAAATTCGTTGGACACGCCTTCGTTGCCAGCCAGATTAAACCGGCTTTCAATGGTATCTTTTGGAAGTTGGATAATCTCCTTAACCCCAACCGAAAAATGTTTTGGATTGAACCTTTTGCGTAGGCTAGCCTTTTCAGCCAAAAGAGACATAGCGCCGTCGGCCGCGATAACCACATCGGCCCAAACCTCGCCCTGCTCCCGGCGGGTATGTACCCCGGTCACTCTTCCATCTTCCCAGAGCAGATCATCCACAACCGTTTCATTTAGGAGCAGCGCTCCTGCTTCCACGGCTTTTTGCGCATACCAGCGATCAAATCGCGATCGGTTAACTGTAAACCCGTTATATGGCGGCTCCGCAAATTTCTCAGTTTTAAAATCAAATGACATCGAAGAATCTTTCGATAGCATAGTAACAATCTTACGATTGATATAGCGTTCCACTGGAGCTTCCTCCCAGTAATTAGGAATCAAGTCATTAATCACTCTCCCGAACAACGCTCCGCCAAACATATTCTTTTCACCAGCATACTTTCCACGTTCCAATAAAAGAACCTCAAACCCGGATCTGGCAAGTATCATAGCAGCCGTGGCTCCTGCGGGTCCAGCTCCAACTACTATTACATCAAATCTTGCTTTCACTTCCCGCTACCTCCTGTTCCACGTCGTTCGGCCATCTCGGGCAACTGCTTGATCAGGCACGGAATAATCTGGTGCATGTCACCTACAACACTTAAATCGGCAAGCTTGAAAATCGGAGCCGCTCGATCTTCATTGATGGCAATTATCAATTTGGAATCCCTGATTCCAGCTGTATGGGCTGATGCACCAGAAATCCCAACCCCAATATAGCAACGCGGCGCAATGGTGCGACCTGACATTCCCACCATCCGTTCCCGCGAAGTCCACCCAGCATCCATGGCCAGCTTGGTACCCCCCATGGACGCGCCTAAAACCTCGGCCAGTTGAGCGATAACCTCCCATTGCTGCCGGGAGCCAACCCCCCTGCCGCCGCAGACGATCAGGTCTGCCTCGGTCAAATCTACGCTGCTAGGATCCGCTTTAATAAACCCTACTACTCTGGTACGAATGCACTCGGGATCTAGATTAGCCTGAACCTGCACGATTTCTGCCTGACGTGAATTTTTAGGCTGATCTACGCCAATAACGCCGGGACGGATAGTCGCTATGCAGAGTTTCCCCATGCTGCTCTCCGTAGTGTAGACTTTTCCTGAATAAGCTGGTCTGGTTCCTTCTATGAAGTCACCATTGTTTAGCGTCAATTTCACACACCCAGACAACAGCGCTGCCTGTAACCGGGTCGCCAGGCAGGGCGCTAAATCTCTCCCGTAAGGAGTCGCACCAATCATCACTAGCTGGGGATCATTACTTTTGATTAGATCAGTCAATACAGCTGCGTATCCATCAGTACTATACTGTTCAAGTTCTTGATGCTCGATTTGATAGACCCGATCAGCTCCGTATTTCCCCAAAGTTTCAGCCATATTTCCTATATTGTCACCCAATAAGACGACACATAACTTTAAACTTGCATTGTCAGCCAGCCTGCGCCCTTCGCGCAGCATTTCAAAAGTTACTTCCCTAATTTCGCCGACTCGGTGTTCTGCCACGATCCAAATTTCTCTTCCTGCCATAACTGCTCCACTCCTATTAGCCAATAAATAGTCACTGGAAGGACTGCCCTAAACTTTATATTGGGCACCAGTTTCAACACTTGAGCTGCTGCCCAATAATGCAGCCTTTATAAACTAAAGTACTCTTCCAATCCATGCTCCGTCGCGAGTAGCGCTAATGCACAGGCTTGGTTCGACACAATCGCCAATGGAGTAAATCTCCGGAACAAAACCAACCAGTTGATCCATCAGGCAGTTATTTGGCTGCCTCCCTACTGCCAGTACGACAGTATCCGCAGGAACCGTTTCCTCATCCACAGGGACTATAACACCTTCACGGATATTTTTAATTGAGCTCGCATTATCCATGACTACTTCCCTGGGACGAATTTCTACGATCGTTTTAAAATGCTTCACCTTTATACCCAGTTCTTTCACATTCATCATAATATTGGCATACCAGTATCCAGGACCATACATATCCTGTACCGGACCGCGAGTATTTTCTACCACTACAACCTGCTTACCCTGTTCCGTGAGTAGAATAGCTATCTCTAGCCCGAGGGTGCCTGCACCGTACACTACCACATTCTGGCCTACGGGCGCGTTATCCAATACGTCAAGGGGCGTTAAAACATTCTCCGCCAACCGACCGTCGGCACGCCTGACCCCTTTTATTTGCGGGATGATAAAGGATGCTCCGGTCGCTACCACTACTGCATCACATTGTTCGGCTTTTACCGTTTCGGCATCAACCTTCTGTCCCAGATTAATTTTCACGTCCAGCTTTTTCACCTGGCTCACCATATAATTGGAAACCTCAGCAAATTCCTCCCGCCCAGGTATTTTCCGGGCATAGAGATTCATCCCGCCAAGTTCTGACCTTTCATCATATAAGGCTACATTATGCCCCCGCAAGGCAGCTACCCTGGCACATTCGAGCCCCGCCGGTCCACCGCCAATAATCATAACCCTCTTCTTTTTGGCTGCCGGTTTGATATCATACTCTCCCTCGCGCCCCGCTTGCGGGTTGACTGTGCACGAAATATCTAAATGGTCGCCTAAACGGTCAACGCATCCCTGATTACAACCCACACAACTGCGAATATCATCCAAACGCCCTTCTTTAGCCTTGTTAGGTAGTTCCGGATCCGCAATCAGTGCCCTTGTCATAGCCACAAAGTCTGCATGACCATCTTCCAGGACTTTTTCTGCCAAAGCCGGATTGTTAATGCGACCGACTGCGATTACAGGGATCTCCACTACTTCTCTGATGCCCGCCGCCAACCAGGTTAGACTTCCCGCAGGAGTATCCATAGTTGGACTTATCAGCGCATTGCCAGGTGATGTATAGTTCCCCGAAGACACGCTGATGTAATTTACCCCTGCCGTCTCAAACATCTTGGCCAATACCGTCGTCTCATCTAAAGTTAAACCGCCCTCGACCCACTCATCACCTGATATACGAATACCAACCGGATAGTCTGGTCCTACTTGCATACGCACTTCTGCGATACACTCCATGGCAAAACGTGCCCGGTTTTCAAGGCTCCCTCCGTATTGGTCGGTTCGCTTGTTTGAATAAGCAGACAGAAACTCACAAATCAAGTAGCCGTGGGCTCCGTGAAGTTCTACTATGTCGAAACCTGCTTCTTTTACCCTTCTAGCTGCTTCACCAAACAGCCTGACTACTTCCTGAACCCGTTCTGCCGTCATTTCCTCAGGAACAACCCTCATTTGCTGGCATGGGATAGGCGAAGGTGCTTCTAATGGTTTTTTGCTTACGCGAGGATCAGTCTGCCGCCCAAAATGGGCGATTTGTATACCTATCTTTGTGCCGTATTTATGAACGGCATCAGTTATTTTGCGCAATCCAGGGATATATTTATCATCATAGATAGATACACCACGCGGAAAATCCGACCGGCCCTCATCGATTATTGCAGCTTCCAAGTTAATCCAACCAGCACCGCCCTTAGCTTTGGCTACCTCGTAGTCAACATATCGTTGAGTTATTTCTCCGTTCAATGTGCAATAATTCGTAGCATGGGGCGTAACCACAATACGGTTTTTCATTTCCAGATTTCCAATTCTCCCAGTAGAGAACAACATTTTAAACTGATCATTAGCCATATTTAATCTCTCCTTTTTACAGCAGGCAGTCATTTAAGAAGCCTAAATAGTCAGTTCGGTTTTATCTAACAGTCAAACCTCCATCGACAGGAATAATTGCACCGTGAATATAATCAGAATCATCACTTGCCAGGAATAGAGCAAGTTGAGCAATATCTTCCGGTCGTCCAACTCTACCTGCTGGACAAGCATTAACCATAGCCATCGTATCTGGGTGTTCAAAGAATTTTCTTGTCATATTTGTCATAATTGCTCCAGGAGCAATTGCATTTACTTTAATTCCTTTTTGTCCATAATCTGAGGATAGTTGTTTGGTATACCCTATAAGGCCGTGTTTAGAACTCGTATACGCCGCGCCGCCACATGCGGCAACCAAGCCCGCATCGGAAGAGATGTTAACAATTGTCCCTTTGCCTCTCGCAATCATTTGCGGGAGCACCAGGTTAGTTAGTCGATAAATACCCTTTAAGTTAACATCCATAATTCGATCCCATAATTCTTCAGGTGTTTTAAGTGATGGGACCCAGGCATCAAACACAGCAGCAGTGTTACTTATAATATCAATTTGCCCATACTTATCCATACCCACTTTAAGAGCTTTCTTTATATCCTCTAAATTTCCCATGTCAATATAAACAGGAAATATATCTCCCCCTTGAGCAGTAACCTCCTCAGCGACTTTTAATACTTCATCAAAGTTAATGTCAGCCGCAATTACTTTTGCACCTTCTTTTGCAAAAAGGATAGACTGTTCCCTACCTATTCCTGATGCCGCTCCGGTGATTAATGCCACTCTATTTTCTAATTTACCCATTCATATCATCCTCTCTTATAATGTCTCCAGTATTTCTAAGATACTAATAATTAAAATAACATTAGAATAATGTCAGTAACGATTCCAGCTGAACCATCTCAGCTATGGTTCATTTTAGTATCCAGGTGTTGATGTTAGTTTGTTAACCCAAATAGTAGTCAGTAATTCTGCATTGATAGCTAATCTTGGCACAATTGATAACCTATTGTTCACTATCAAAAACTGTGCGAGTCTAGCGAAAATTTATGCTCACCTCTTTTCAAGGCAAATTCATGCAACAAAACCCTTAATAATAATAAGACCAACATAAATACAACCCTTAAACAAGGTTTTGTATTAATGTTGGTCTTCTGTAAGCTCTCTCGTTGGAGACCCTAGGGAACACTCAATTCTGATGTTAATATTCAATTTGTCCGTATTCTATCTTAGGTAAATCTTAAGAAACCTAAATTTGTTACACCAATTTTCTGTCAAACATTACTAACCATACGGAGAATTCTTCTTCAGGATATGACTCAAAAAGGGTGCAAACCACTTTAGCATCTACCGCGTTTTCTAAATAATTCATTATTATGCCTTCTCGAAAGGCACTATTTACAACTTCAAGTCTCACTTTTCGTAATGACTTGGTAAACTGCGTTGGTTTATTTTTTATAATATATTTTTCAATCTTGGTAAGATAGCCTTCAGTCCGTACAATAATCATGTCGTCAGCTATTGTCACCAGCAGGGATTCAGGCCCTTTGTCCATAGTCTCTTTCAACCATTGCTTTAAATAATTTGCGATCTGATGTTGTTTTTGTTTGCGTATTGTTTCGTCAAGCAGCAAATGTTCACTACTTGTCGGATTACTATCAATTAATCTTACAAATGGCATAAATTTCATCTCTTTCTCTGATCAAGTCAATGAACCTACTACCTACCCCTAAAATATTGGTCTTTTATAAACTACCCAATAGGTTTCTTATTATAGTGCAATTTTCTATATGTAAACTATCTCCTATGTCTGTAAATGTCAATTTAGATTGATTACATGTGGTGCATTTATTGTCATTATTTGCATCTATCTTAATCATCATGAGCCTCTCTTTTTAAACTATAATTCATAACACCTTGCTGGGTTGTTTTTCTAATTATTCCTTGGGCGAACAACAGTTCCAGGTGTGAAATTGTTTCGGTTACTGCCATGCGTTGCACGTGTTCCGGCAGATCTAACCAATCAGTACCACCAGTGGACCAGGACAACATTGATGATACTTGATATGCATTCTTTTCCCCTTGCAAAAGCGTTTGGAGTATTTTTTGATTTCGTTTTTTGTGATGTTGTATGATCTCAGCCACTCGATCACTAAGATTGTTAATAATATCACCATGTGCCGGCAGAACCATATCCACCGGTAATTTCGATATATTGTTTAGGGCACTCTGATAATCCGCTAAAGGATTGCTTATCGATTGAACATGCATGCTCACATTCGGAGTGATTGTGGCCAAGACATGATCTCCAGATAAGAGTATCCGCCTTTTGGGCTCAAATAAGCAGAGATGACCCGGTGAATGTCCAGGTGTCCAGATAATTTCAAAATCAAAATCACCTAACTGTAGATGTTCACCGCCATGAACAATTATATCGGGTTTAGCAATTGCAACGTATCCGAGTTTAGATAAGGAAGAACGTTGTAGTAATGGCCGGGTAATTTCAGGTACACCATTTATTCTCAGCCAACGCTCCATTCCCTCTAGAATGTCATCAAAATCAATATATCGTCGAAGTATCAGAGCATTTTCCAATTCATGCATAATAATTTTTGCCCTCGTGTGGTGAACTAAACGACCTAGTAACCCAAAATGATCAGGGTGCGCATGGGTAATGACAATATATCTGATATCGTTTAGCGCAATCCCAATATTTTCGAGTTGATTGGTGAGAGCTGCGAAGGCCTCCTCGGTATTCCAACCTGTATCAATAAGCATGCTTCCTTCAGCAGTCTTGATTAAATATACGTTTATAAATCCAAGTAGATTATCTGGAATAGGTATCTTTAAAAGATACACATTGGGTAAGATTTCCATATTTATTTCTCCTTCTGTCTCAGTCGCATTTACTTGTGTCATGCAATATTCAAAGATATCCTCTTCCGATATTTCAGATCCAATTCTTCTCACTGCAAATGTTGTTGGTATGTTTCCATCTATTAAAAGGCATTCCCAAATCCGAAGTACATGCCTCAGATAACCCATATAACTCGGTTATTCTAGCTTTTTAATGGAACAGTCGGCCATAAGATGGGCCTCATTTTAGTGATAACATAATACTAACTTCTTTGACATTGCCTGCTTACTGGCACCATATTAGTGAGGTTTTATTTAAAGCCTAAGCCTCCGTCCTCCACCGGAATGGTTGACCCATTAATGGCATCGGCATCGTCCGAGAATAGAAAACGGACTACTTTAGCAACTGCTTCTGGCTTAATCAATCTTCCACGCATATGATTTTTCCTTGCCACATAGTCCTTACCAGATTTATCTAATGCATCTAATATCGGTGTGTCGACGTAACCAGGGGCGATCCCGACCACACGAATATTATGTTTGGCCAATTCAAGTGCGCCGGAACGAGTCATCGCCACGACAGCAGCTTTAGCAGCATTGTAGTTGAAGTAGGTTACTCCCGATATATAAGCGTAAAGGGAAGCAGTATTAACAATGACGCCTTTCTTTACACCCAGTTCCACCATCTTCTTGGCGGCATAATAAATTCCGAAATAAACACCGTATTGATCAACTTGAATTACCTTATCGTATTTGGAAGGATCCATTTTTAGTAACGGAGCTTGCAGACCTATCCCAGCATTGTTAAATATTCCTGTAAGAGTGCCAAATTGTTCAACAGCAAACTCAACCATAGCGGCAACTTGTTCTTTATTTGCTACATCAACTTTAAAGGGTACTGCGGTTCCGCCTTTTTGGTTAATTTGCTCAGCCACATCTTTAGCCAGGGAATCATTAATATCGGCAATAACCAACTTTGTGCCTTGACCCGCCATTAAAAAGGCGGTTTCTTTACCAATGCCACTTGCGCCTCCAGTGATTATAATTACATTTTCTTCTGCCACTTATATCACTCCTCAAATATTTAAACACGGTAACCTGGTTGTCCGGAACAGTTAATCTTCTTTCCCCACGTACTGGTCCGGGCAGCCTGATTATGTTACCGGTGAGGTATGATTTCTTAAACCCCAAATTACCTAACTGAAGATTGAATTCGAACAAGTGCTTTTTTATCAGGTTTATTGTTTTTAGTCTTAGGAATAGTATCAATAAACTCAATTTTTCTAGGTACCTTATAACGCGATAATTTTTCCCCACAATATTCAAGGATTTCTTCATCTGAGATTTCAGATCCAGATCTTTTTACTACAAATGATATTGGTATTTCTCCTCTTCTCTCATCACGGATGCCAACAGTACATGCGTCAGTAATATCGGGATGCTCAATGAGAACTTCGTCAACCTCCCTCGGATAAACGTTTAGACCACTTACAATAATTACATCCTTGATTCTATCTACAATTCGAAATACTCCGTCTTCATCCATAACCCCAATATCACCGGTATATATCCACCCGTTCCTAATCGTTACTTCAGTATCTGCTGGCTTATTCCAATAACATTCCATCATTTGAGGTCCTCGAAATATAATCTCACCCAATTCTCCAGGAGCTACCACCTTGGTACCAGAAGCAATATCGACTATAAGTACATCCGTATTTGGATACGGAATTCCTACTGTGCCCTGTTTCTTGTTGTTAAACGGCTGTATCAAAACCGAAGTGCAGGCTTCAGACAATCCATATGACTCAATTATTTTCGCCTTGGTAAGACCTTCAAACTTCTTAATAACTTCCAGAGGTAGTGGTGCTCCGCCAGAGTTCACAACTTTAACCGAGGAAATATCATATTCAAGCAGTAAACACTTATCAACCAGACCCTTCATCACGGAGGGAACGATGGGCCATAAAGTAGGTCGTGTCTTAGATATGACCTCTAAAAGGTAATTTAAACTGAACTTGCGAATATCGAGTAGAATAGTTGTACCTCCGGCTAGCATTGGTAACATCATTGCAGTGTTAAAACCCATGCCATGAGACATAGGCACCTGAATAATTATAGATAATTCATTTGCCTTAATAGCTGTTGCCATTTGATTATATGTGGCCATTGCGTTTGCTACCAGAGCTCGGTTAGTGAGGCAACATGCTTTAAGTACACCCGTGGTTCCGCCAGTATATTGCATTACCTGAATATCACTGGGTAGAACCTCAACATCCGGTTCAGTTTCCTCACTTTCCGCAATAAGCAATTGAAAATTAGTAACTGGTTTTCCATCAATAAAATGCTGACCATTACTATTGTCATTTGCAAATAGAATTACATGCTCAATAGGTTCTTCCAGCAGTGCACCTGCTTCCTTTAAAACATTTATAGAATTATCATCAACAACAGCAATTTTTGCCCCGGAATCCCTTAGTTTATTGGCATATTCTCGGGGTGTATCACATGGATTACAGTTCACAATAATAATACCCAGTTTAAAACAGGCTTGACCGATTAACATTAATTCTGGTGTGTTATGCAGAAAATTAATTAGCCGTTCGCCCTTTTCATATCCCATTTTCTTAATACCGTTGGCAATTCTTTGAGCAATACTATTACATTGTTTATATGTGTAAACTTTCTCTTCATAAATAATGCGTGGTTTATCGGGCTGTATTTGTGCCCAATAATTATATAAGGATTTGACAGTTATATCAGGAACAGTAAAATGATAATTTGCTTCGGGATCCTGCTGTTTTTCCCATTTTAGCCGATTGCGTGCTACAGCTAGCTCGAATTCATCTAAATAGTTTTGAGCCATCTTCTTTCTCCTTATCATAATAAGGGACGCTTCCCACGCTTTTGTTTTGTGCATTCCTTGCTAGGATCAACACGCCTCAATTGTATGGGGCAGCGTCCCGTTTACAAGTTATACGTTCCGAATGCTCTTAACCGGGAAAAGACTATCTTGTGTCATTACATTTATATAATTTTTAGGAATACTCTTTTAGTAATTTCTCACTAGATTTCATAGTGAAAGGAATAATGATTGCGGCAATTGCCAATATAATCATTCCGCCATACAATGCAAGACCATAGGAACCGGTTTTATCGAAGGCCAAACCATACAGAGGAGTTCCTACCGCATATCCAATTGTTCCAATGGCTGCCAACAATGCGTAGAGTCCGGCATAGTCCTTCTGACCGAACATCTTCTGAGTCACAATCGGTGCCCATATGGTAGCACAAGTTATGCCAAAAGCAAATATAACCAAAGCTGCCGTACGGATTATTTGCGTATCAGCAAACAAGAATAGGAATATTCCCACTATCGACAACACATAAGTTGTAATAACAGCACCAGTTGTTCCTATCTTATCATTCAGCCATCCCATCGCAACCTTGGCAAATATCAAGGTAATGGAAAACAAAGACATCGCGGCTCCAGCCTGGACTGCCGGCAAGCCTTTACCCATCAGATGCGCAGGTATATGCTGTAAGAATCCCATAGTGGCTACGTTCGATAAGAGTAGCGCCATCATAATTCCAAAGAAGGCAGGTGATTTTATCGCCATCTTGTATGGGACCCCGGCAACTGCTGCACTCCCTACGCCGCCGTTTTTTTCTGGCTCTTCTTTAGCTCCATATGCTTTTAAGCCTACCTCAACCGGAGAGCTCTTAATCACCAACAATCCGACGGGGATGACAAGAATTAGGAATGCTACACCTAATATAGAATAAGCATGTTGCCAGCCGCTGGTTTGTATTACTTTGGCAATATAAGGACTAAATATAGCCGCCCCTACACCTGAAAACGCAAACGTTGCACCCATGGCCAGTCCTTTTTTTTCAACAAACCAATTGTTTAAAACAACTGATACGGCTAACAACGCACATCCCGGTGACATAAAGCCAATAACAGCGCCAGCGAGATAAAACTGAGGTAATGTAGTAAAATACGACATTAAGATAAAGGTAATGCCTATAATAGCTCCACAGATGGTAACCATCCATCTCATCCCTAATTTGGGTAACAGTTTTGCTAATACTGGCAGAGAGACTGCGCTAATTATGCCCATTATACTTATATAAATGGTGAATGCGGATCGTGTGAAGTGCAATGAGTCGGCGACAGGTTTGGTGAACTGGGACAGAACAGTGCTATTCAATGACATACCAATCATTAAAAGCATACAACCAGCCATCATAAGCCACGCTTTGTGAATTTTCATTTCTATTCACTCCTTCTGCTAATTTTAATGAAATTTTGCAACAATTTACGTAGGAGGAATATCAACCGTTAGCTGCCCCTATGCATCGAATCATCATGAAATGACAATCTTCAATTGGGGCAGCTTGACGGACGGTCGATTTTGTGGGCTATAGAGTTCGTTTACATGTTGGCATAAATTGGTTTTTGCAAGATTTCATAATCTTATTTCTTCGCCTTATGTTCTTCTTTATTCCATGGGAAGAACTCGTTATGAGCACCGAATTCTATGATCACTTTGCCGCCTGACAGTTGCTCCTCAACTCTGCCAAAACGAGAGACTTGAAGGTCCACATCCGCCAGTTGCCGCACATAGATCATATGGTCCAGACTGGTTGTTTCGGGTTCACATAATCTGCCATGGTGAAGCTGCGCGGTAACCTCAATAGATCCATCAATAGCTCTTTGTGAAAAACCAGACGGCCAGTAATTACCTGAATTGGGATCTTCATAATACCCCTCCGGGGTGCACCGGAAATTGAAGGTGGCAAGAATAATTTCACTACCCTTCCATAGGACAAAAGGAGTAAAATGATTGTATCTGTATTTTAAATCCGCAGCAGAATCAATGAAGGTCGCAGTATAGGGCCCGCAGAAGAAATGCCCCCACATCCACCATCTCTGAGTCGGTCCCCCATAGATGGCAGGAACATTGGATGCCTGGTGGTCTAAATATGCAGGGCCCTTAACCTCGACTTTTTTCCCATCGACAGTAATAGTCCCCTTTACTTCCGCACGCGGCACTACCGGATACCAAGAGTTACCAGTATTATCTTTTGGATTGTAATAAGTATAGCCGGTGTCAGAAAATTGAATTCCCTTCGCAATGGAAGTTCCTTTTAAGTCAATGGCAATATTTGCATCCTCATACTTAATCACATAATCTGTAATTTCACCCTCAGCGCTCTTGTTACCGGTAAATATATTTTTTCCCCATCTCCCGCCAAATTCATATGGTTCAAAATCATTTTCAAAAGTGACAAACCTGTCTATCAGTCTGCCATCAGGCAGCAATAAATCAAAAACAATAGCGGGGACAAATCCCTTAGTTATACCATTGGAACCCGGCGTGAACGAATTAAACGGACTAAACCTCAGGTAATAACCATTATCCGACACAAAATCCAGCCAGTAATATTCCTGGAATTCGTTTGTAAACGGTGGTTGCCCCATCTCAGGATGCCAGCGCGTTCCGTTCTCACCCATTTTTGCAAACTTATACTTAGCCATTTAAAAAACCTCCCTTAATAAACTTTCTTTTTTATCCAATAGCTCTTAAAATCACAGTATTTCATTTTATTAACGAAGCGGTTCTCTCTTGGTTATCACACTTCTAGTGTAATTCCGGTGCTCCTTATAGATATTGAAAATCTGCTCTTTGTCAGTTTAAACCTTTCAACCCTATCGGCCATTTCACTACTTATATAATTATTTTTATTACATAGCGAAATACTTTTCATAACCTTTCCTTAATTCACCACGAAAATCGGGGTGAGCAATGTTTATTAACTCCAAAGCCCTTTGTCGTCTGTTTTTTAAACGCAGGTGAGCTATTCCATATTCTGTTACTACGTAATCAGCATAAATGGCGGGAACCGTCACAGGAGTCCCTTCTTCAAATGTTATGACAATGTTGGAATAGACTTTGCCGTTTTTATCTTTTCTAGTTGAAGGCATAAGATTAACTGCTTTGCCTCCGTTTGAATAGGAAGCACCGATCATAAATTCCAACTGCCCTCCCGGACCGCTGATCATTGTATGTCCCGCTCCGTGCGCAGCTATCTCAGCATTTAAATTGACAGCTAAGGCTCCATTTATACATAACATTTTGGGATATTGGGCAATTTGGGCAATAGAGTTGGTTGTGTTTGATGAACAAATACTGACACTGGGATTCTCAGAAACATAATCGTACAAATCCGCATCCCCGAAACAAGTCGTGGCTACACTTAAACCCTTAAATACAGGCTTTTTGCTGTTGTTTACAATGCCTTTTTCCACCAGTTTATCAAGGCCGGCAGGAATCATTTCAGAATGAATACCTAAATCATGAAATCCATCCAAACCAGCTACAACCGTTTCGGTAACTCCTCCCCATCCCATTTGTATGGTAGCCCCGTCTTCAATCAAGTCCAATACGTACTTGCCTATGGTCGCTTCAATTTCTCCTGCGGGTTCTCTGGATGTAACCGGAATTGGGGATGAGTTCTCGATAATGTGGTCAACTTGTGAAACATGTATCCACATATCTTCACCGAAACAAACCGGCATTTGATCGTTAACCTCAACGATTACGTTAGTCACGTTACTCTCTTTTCCTCTACCTTTAATCAAGTCTGGTATACAAAAAGCTGATAATCCTAAATTAAAATATCCATGTTTATTGGGTGGCGTTACTATAATTGTTACCACTGTAGTGTTTATCAGATTGCGATAGGTTGCATCATAAGCACCGGTCGGCAGAAAATCAGTCGTACGCAATGCGAATCCTTTTCTCAGAGCTAAGGTAGCAAAAGCAGATTCATGATTGATCCGACCATCCAATTTTTTCATCGTTGCTGGATCCAAAAATGGATAAGGACGAACTTGAATACCTTCTTGGATTGTTACCCCTTCTAATTCATCTGCACGTTTAAAGAGCTCGTTAAAAAATTGGGGAGATATGCATGCAGTTCCTGAGCTAGCACAAATATAATCGTGTGATTTGATGCTCTTAGCAGCACCTTCAAAGGTTGTCAATTTTCTTTGGTAATCTTCTTTCCAATTAGCCAATTCCGACACCTCCAAATAATAAACTATTCTTACTTCCAAAACGCCTTGCTTTTCGCAGAATTTTATTTTGTCTGCGAACGCCCATAGCGTGTATTAGCCCTCTTGGGCGGGTGACAAAGCTTCATCAGTTTTGCCACCTTAATCCCCTGTAACCTGAGGTTTCCTAACAGTACCCCACTCTGGGCCAATCTTTTTCCTGCCACTTCTTTCGTGCATTCCTTGCTGGGATCAGCACATTTCATTTGTATTGACTGTCGTCTCGTCAAAATTAGAAACTCCAGGGCAAACTATAGGTGCTATTTCTTATCAACAAATAAAGCCCTTCCAATAATGAGCTTCATAATCTCCGATGTGCCCGCTGCTACACATGATATTTTGGTATCCATGAACAATTTTCCTATTGGGCTGGGTTTCATGAACCCTGAGCCACCGTGTAACTGCAACGAAACTCCTGCAACTTCATAAGCAAGTTCAGTACAAAATAACTTGGCCATGCTAGATTGAAGCAGGATATCGGCTTTTTTATTTGCATTTGAATGGGTTTGCGCTAAATTATCAACCAGTACACGACCTGCTTGAATTTTTGCTGCCAATCCCGCTAAAGTAAACTGGGTATTCTGATAATCAGCAACGGATCTCCCGAACATCTTTCTTTGTTTTGTTTGCTGCACAGCAAGCTCTAATGCATATTCAGCTGATCCTTGGGATGCAAGAGCGGCCAGAAGTCTTTCCTGCTGCAGCTTTGTCATAAGCATAATCATTCCAGCGCCTTCTTTGCCGATCAGATTCTTCTGGGGAACTCTGACATTATCAAAGATGATTTCGGCTGTATCCTGAGATTGACCACAGTATTTATCCAGCTTAAACCTGGTTATTCCAGGTGAATTTGCCTCTACAAGGATTAGGCTGATACCTTTAGGCCCGGCTTCAGGGTCAGTCTTAGCGGCAACGACTATCAGATCAGCGCTATATCCGCAACTGATATAAATCTTGCCCCCGTTAATGATGTAATCATCCCCGTCTTTAAGGGCCGTAGTTCTAATAGCGGAAAGATCCGAACCAGATTCAGGCTCCGTCATGGCAACGGCTAAAACTTTTTCGCCCTTTACAATTGACGGCATATAACGATCCTGTAACTCCGTGGATGCATACATATCAATATATGGAGCCACCACGTCGCTGTGCAGCCAGGTCATAACGGCTGACATTCCTCGTACCGCAATTTCATTGGCAATAACATAGGAATCCATAAAGCTGGCGTTTGATCCGCCATATTTGGGGTCAGCCCAGGGACATAGCCATCCGAGTTCACCAAATTTTCTCCATATTGCATGGTCTACCTGTCTATTTTCTTCAAACTCCTCTAATCTCGGCGCAACTTCTTTATCCAGGTATTTGCCTACCGCAATACCCAGTTCCTTTTGCTCCGGTGTTAATGCAACAGTAATATTCATAATAAAATGCCTCCAATTATCATTTTGTTTAAGAAATCAATCTAGAAAAATATTGAATTTTAGCCCTTAACAACTTTGCTTGCAATATAACTGTCGATCTGTTCATCGGTATAACCAATATTCCTGAGAATATCGCTAGTGTCCTGTCCAAGATTAGAAAACTTAAGTACCGCTTCACCAGGAGTCTCTGATAGTTTAATGGGCAAACCGGGGAATAATGCCGCCTTGCCTGTCCCACCGAAATTCTCTACCTTGATTACCAATTCGCGTTCCACCATCTGTGGATGTTCAATCGCTTCGTCCACTCCCAGCACGGGTGTAAAACAAATATCATCGTTTGCAAAATATGCTACCCAATCTGCCTGAGTTTTCGTTTGAAACATGTTACTTAGATATTGAATAATCCCATTTTGAAACACCGGCTCCTTAATAAGGTTTTTACCGGTCCATTCCTCCTTCCCTATTTTCTTGCAAAAGTCGTGCCAAAATTTAGGCTCCATGGCACCAAGTGCTACATACTTGTTATCTGCAGTCTTATAAATCTGATAACAGCCTAGACCGCCATTGAGATCTTCCCCGGCTCTTTGCGGGACTTTATCATTAGCCCAGTAATCAGCTAATGTGTAGGCAAGGGTAGTGCTGCAACCATCCAGCATCCCTACATCACAAAACTGCCCTTTGCCGGTTAATTCCCTGGCTCTAAGAGCCATAAGAATAGCAATTACTGCATGTAACGTTCCTCCTGCAACATCTGCAATTTGAATCCCCGCCAACCCCGGTGCTTCTTTGGTACCTGTAATACCTAAAATACCTGCTATACTGAGATAATTATTGTCATGCCCGGCAGTCATTTTAAGCGGTCCAGAGTATCCGTATCCGGTTAGAGCACAATATATAATCCGATCATTTACTTTTTTAAGTTCTTCATAACCTAATCCCAGGTTATTCATCGTCTCAGGGCGGTACTGCTCAAAAATAACGTCGGCGTGTTCAACTAGTTTTTTAAGAATTTCTTTACCTTCATTTGACTTAAGATCAAGCGCCAACGATTTTTTGTTTCGATTCACATTAAAATAATGATGGCTATTCCCTCCCGGCCCTTTCGTATTTGCAATACGTCCGAATTCACCTGTAATCGGTTCTATTTTAATTACATCAGCACCGTAATCAGCCAACATCTGTGTACATAGTGGCCCGGGTAACAATTGACTTAGATCCAAAATCTTAATACCTTGAAGTGGTTTAACCACTATATCCACCTCCTTCTTGTTTTTTAAATTTGCTTTGGGCTTAAAACGCCCTAATCTTTAATCATTTCAATTTTCATGGCTTACTTGTCAAGTTCGTAGATGAAAGAGTTAATTTCAGCAATGGATGTCTTTCGCTGGTCAAAGCGATTTTTAAAGTTCTTATCCCTCCTTTATTAAGGTTTTTTGCTTAAATGGCTAAATTATTTACCCGGCACCGGTTTATTCAAGGCGTTAACCAGCTGATTGTTCCGGTTTTCAAGATTCAATACATCAGACAGACTATTGGCGTCCTGAGCATAGTTAATTGCCGCTTTGCTAAGCCTTAAAGCATTTCCGCTATACTGGGCAATTTCTTTTGCTTTAGCCGTGCCAGTTTCATCAAGACTTTCGAACGGTACACACTGAGACGCGAATCCAAGCCTAATTGCCTCATCGGCCAGCATAACCCGTCCGGTTAAAAGCAAATCTTTGGTTACCCCAGATCCTAATGCCCTGCAAAGGAAATAACTGCTGCCCAGATCTGCAGAACCCATACCCATCTTTATCAAAGGTACAGAAAATTTAACATTGTCTGCTATTATTCTTATATCCGATGCCATGGCAATAAAGAATCCACCTCCAATGGCATGACCGAATGATTGGCTGATAACAATCTGCGGGCATTCATAAATACCCTGAATAATAGAACACAGTTTTCCTTGCATTGAATAGGAATAGGACCGATCGCTGGCGAGCGCCGGCGGGTATACATCAGCAAAATCCATTCCAGCACATATTGCCTTGGTCCCATCTCCACGCATTATTACTACTGTGGTTTCAGTATCGCTTTTTAACTTGGTAAAGAAATCGAGCATGTCATCAATAACTCCTCTTGTCCAGGAGTTCATTTTTTCGGGCCGGATAAAGCTCATAACTGCAATCTTGGGTTCCGGTTTTTCGACGCGGATATTCTCATAGCTATAATTCATTGTTGGTCTCCTTTCTTAATATTTATCACCTAACGCAAAGCCGTTTTTAATGCCTGAATTGTTTCATCAGCATCGGCAACCAGGAAATAGTCTGACATTCTAACCATATCTGCTTGATCGTCAGTATTTATGGTGATGACCTTCTTGGCATCCCTTATTCCAACTGAGAACTGCACCTGACCCGAGATACCAAATAAAATTGCCAGCGACGGTTTACAGCTAGCGCCAGATAGCCCAATAATTCTGTCCTCTGAAAACCATTTCCGATCTGTCGCCACTGGTTTTGAACAAGCGGCCACTCCTCCAAGAGCAGCAGCAATGGCTTCTACATCTGCTACCCGGTTTTGATCTTCCACCCCCTGACCGATAGCGATGATAACATCGGCCGAGCCAATGTCAACTGTGTCCTTTGGCTTCTCAGTGCAGCTCAACACTTTTACACTGGGGACAGCGCTGAACTGGAGCTCTTTAATAGTCCCCTGGCCGCTTATAAAGTTACCGATGAATGTCTTTGCAGCTATCGCGATTACCTTGTACTGGGTCAGGATTGTTTGTTTCGCGACGGTGGCTCCACCAAAGGCATTCCTTTGACAGATTATCTCGCCGTCCTCTATGCTGATTCCGTTTACATCGGTCAAACAACCCGCTCCTAACATTGCTGATACCCGGCCGGCCAATTCCTTGCCCCTTCTGTCCGAACCCAACAGGATTACCTCAGCCTCGCTCTGTTTGGCAGCTTCAGTGATTACTTTGGCCATAACTAGGGTATCTGCTATCGCTACATCTTCATTACGATAATGAATTACTTCGCTGCCCATCCCCGCAATTTGCTGAGCGTTTGATTCATTGTTAACCACTACCACTACCGCTTCCCCGATTAATGCGGCAGCTTCAAGTAACTCCCTGGTGAAGTCAACACGGTCACTATAAATTAATGTCTTCATAGATTACCTCCTTAGCAAACCATCTTCGCGTAGGATGGCTACGATGTCGTCCACGCTCTTGATGGGCTGTTGTTTTCGGTCAGTATCGGGGGCCAGATTTTCTATGGTTTTGATTTTGGCTGCTTGCGGTCGGTAATCCAGTTCATCCAAGGTCTTTACTTCTTTAGGTTTTTTCCCTGCCTTTAGTACAGCCGTAACCGCTGGTATACGGGGGGTGTTCAGTCCAGCGGCCACGATCAATACTGCTGGCAGGGCTATCTCTACTACTTCATCTGCGCTTTCTAATGCACGAGTTACTTTAGCCTTGTCTCCTTGTACTTCCACCTCCGTTACAAATCCCACCTGGGGGTAACCCAATAAACTAGCTACTATAGAACCAACCTGTCCGGAATAGTTGTCTCCGCTGCCTTCGGCGAAGAATATGAGCTGAGCATCGTCTATGTTCTTGATTAGCTCGGCGATTATGGCCGCATTATCAAAGCTTTGCAGTTCTGCGGTATCATCATCGGCCACCAGAATCGCTCTATCTCCGCCGCCGGCCATGGCTTCTTTGATTGAGTCTTCAAGTTCTTCATTACCTACTGATACCACGATTACTTCTCCGCCGTTGGCTTCCTTAAGCTGCACTGCGGCTTCAAGGGCATTTTTATCGATTGCTCCAAAAGTTACCGGGGTTCCCTCAACCACCGGCTTTTTATTCTTGATTCGTAACTGCTGTAAATCCGGGATCTGTTTCATCGCTACAACGTAGTTCATATTGCTCACTTCCTTTTTGACCTTGCTTTTTTAGCCAAACCTGAACTGTACACCGCTACCACCGCTGGGATAATGCCACTGCAGAAGCTCATCCCCGCAGGCCAACAGACAGGTGCCGCATTCCAAGCATCCATCAACGCTTATGACCACTTCGCCAGCCTCGTTCTCACTGTAAAGACCAGCCGGACAAACCAGGATGGCTTTTTTCAAACGGGAATCTTTTTCCCGACCAGCTATAATCTTTATGTGAAACTCATGGTCCTCTTTAAATACGTCCAATCCCAGCTTGGCTTTTAATCCCTTCACTTCGCTCATATCTTCATCATCCTCCTGCCCAATTTAACCATGCCCCATAACTCACCCATGCTAAGGTATTTCTTGATGGTGGGGTATATTTTTCCCTTTGGTCCCGCCGGCACTTCATAGAGATCCCGCATTATGTTGCCAATTAGGGTTGGATAATGTTCAAACAAAGGAGGATATTCCAATACATCCAGGGATTCTTTAAAGTTTCTGAAATCGGCCATGACAAAACTGTTATTTAAAAGGGTTTCATAGATATTTAGCGTTGCCGCGCTGAAATCGTTTTTTGCCTGGGCTTCTATTGCAGCCTTAGCAGCATAATACCCACTGGCCATGGCATACTCCATTCCTCGTACGGTAACGCCGATGTTCATGGAAAAACCAGCCGCATCTCCCGCTACCAGTATTCCGTTTCCATAAAGTTTGCTCATGGCTTTCAACCCGCCCTCGGGTATCACATGCGCGGAATATTCCACGGTTTGGCCTTCATTAATAAGCCGGGCGATTTCAGGGCGCTGCTTGAATTTGTCTAGCAGCTCCGGAGCATTATGTGGTTTTTCTTCGGTCAACGCATCAATACCCACTACTATCCCCAGGCTTAAGCTCTCTTGGTTGGTATACAGGAATCCCCCACCGAATTTACCGGCAGTCACATCTCCCATAAACAACCGAGCGGCCCCTTCATCGCCTTCCAGGTTAAATCGTTTTTCTATCAGGTCCCGGTCCATCTCTATGACTTCCTTAAAGCCCACCGCAAAGTTCTTGGATTGAGCAGGTGTGCGCAAACCTGCTTTTTGGGCCATGATGGACAACACTCCGTCGCAAGCAATAACCACATTAGCCCGTAGTTCTTCACCTCCGGCAATAACCCCCTTAACTTGACTGTTTTCGATGATGAGATTATCTACCCGGCTCTTGCTTATAATCACGGCGCCTTTTCGTTCAGCCTGCTTAGCAAACCATTTATCGAACTTGCCTCTCAATACGCTGTAACTTTGGTATGGTTCCTGATTCAGTTCGGACCCGGCATATCTTATGGTCAGAGAACGGCTCTGATCCATTAGACATACTTCCTCGTGGGCGATATGTCTTTCCAGGGGAGCTTTTTCCCATAAATCAGGAAAAAGCGCTCGAATCGGATTGATATATATCCGTCCACCGGTTACGTTTTTGGCGCCTGGATAATCTCCCCGTTCAAGCACCAGGACTTCCTGTCCCTCGCCTGCCAGCGTATACGCGGCGGCTAGGCCGGCAAGCCCTCCCCCTACTACTATCACGTCAAAGTCGTTCATAACCTAATACCTCATTTTGTTTTGTGGTAAGTAAACGAGATTAATAACCAGCTAAAATTGAATTCGCAAGAATAACATTCTGCATGTGGGGTACACCTTCAATTTGCGGCAACATGATGGCTTCTCTATACAACCTTTCAAGTTTGTAATCTTTCATGAGACCATAAGAAGCCATAACTTCCATGGCAAGCCTGGTAACATCTACCGCATTTTGGCTTACGAAATTCTTGGATAAAGCCGCATATTTAGCAAAAAGGCGCGGGTTTTCCACACTGACATTACCTACCATTGTGGATTTATAGAGTACCAAACGACTTGCTTCGATTTTTTCAGCCATTTGTGCTATTAATACTTGTACCGCCTGGAATTTGGCGATTGGCTGCCCGCGATGTAGTTTCTGTTTTGCATATTCCAGGGCCATATCAAAAGCCTGTTGGGCGATCGTCATGGATTGGGTTGCGATACCCATTTTCCCATAACCAATACCTGCTTCAAGATGGAAGAATGCATCCCCAACTTCTCCTACCAAATTTTCAGCCGGCACCCGGCAATTCTTTAGATAAACATCATACAAACCCTGGCTGTCCATGGCTATCTTGTGCCAACGTTCGGAAAGGGAATACCCTTCTGAAAACTTATCTACCAAAAAAGTACACAGCTTGCCACTGTCGACATCTTTTACAATAACCCCCATTGTTCCCGGGAGCTGAGCGTTACTTATAAAACGTTTCGTTCCATTTAAAATCCAATAATCACCATCTTTTTTCGCGGTACTGGTTATCTGTTTTGGATCTGATCCGGTTCCGGGCTCGGTAAATGCAAAGGATAATATATGCTCACCACGGCATCCTGGAGTCATGCATCTTATTTTTTGTTCTTCGGTCCCGAAAGCGTTTATAATTGCCAATCCTAGGTTATGCGCTACAATAGCGCTAGCTACCCCCACATTAGCCATAGCAATCTGCTCCAGAGCCAGCACATAACCATCAAATCCACCATCGGATCCACCATATTTCTCGGAAAATGGTATTCCCATCAAACCCAGTTCTCCCAGTTCCAAGTAAATTTCCGGCGGAACACAATGTGTCTCTTCGAACTCATTCTGTCTGTGCATCAGATTTTTCTTGCCATATTCCTCAGCTATTTTTTGAATCAGTGCTTGCTCTTTGGTAAGATTAAAATCCATAATTATTTCCTCCTTAATTGATATTTGAGTCAAACCCCTAAAAATCTTGGTTATCGCTTCTCGTGTTGATCGTTTTATCCATTAAGGGCGCTATTAGATAATGGTTGGTAAAACTTGCACCTCCTTGATCACCCTATCTAAATTATCAGCAAAGATCGTGCCAACCTATTTGCAGTGCTCTACGCCCTTTATTTAGGCATTTCCCAATTATTAGCTTTTCGCAAAATAGCATTGTCTGAAATGAGTAGTGCGCCTAAAATACCTACATATTTATTTTTTTAGCTACATCTCGTTTTTATCGGTAGTCGTAAAATTACCACTACGTTGTCCAAAGGGTTTGTATTTCAGTTTTCTCTTTCAGATCGGTCCGGTTTTTTATAACTTAAAATTGCAAACATTGTGCCAAACTCTTAAAAGCACTCTATTCCCCATTATGTAGGCTTTTTTGAAAGCCATCCATATTTTAACTCTTGGTAAAATTACATTGTTGAAATAGATTACACCCCTAACAAGTATCTATAATATTGATTTTTTAATTGAATTCTTTTTTTATCAATAGTGGTAAAAATACCACCGCAAGTCAGAACTATTCCAAATCCAAAAACATGCGTATTAAACAGCCTGTTATCATATTTCTGGATACTATCCAAGCGGGAGAAGCTATAAGAAAACTGATAATTAAAGTCAATAAGGTATCATTACAGTCCCAGTGGAGAATCAATTGGACTGCGGGGAAATGCTCGATAACGTTGATAGTAAATAATCATTGTGAAAACTGGAGATTTTCGGAATCAGACAATCAGACATTTGTGATAAAGGCAATGAAGAGAAAACCATTTCCATTTGAATTGAATCGAGCAAACTCCATAACTAACCGCTATTTAAAAGATTTTCCTCTGTCTATAGGTTTCAAGGAATTGACTTATCAATCAGGCTATCGTGCTCAATTTTAAATTTAGCTTGTACGCTTACGTCAACTGCTGGAAATATTTCTATTCACTGGTCTCCATTTTTTCATTGTTGATTACATCCTGGAGCTTGACTGAGTTTTGGGTTTTCTTCCTCCAGCTGTTAGAATCGTTTGACTACTCCATCGAATGAATTTTTTGCATAAATGTTATAATAAGAATGAAACATATTTCAGTTTTACGGCTTATGCTGGCCCTTTTGAAGCAGGTTCCCCATGCTGAGAAACTGCTGGAGATCAAAGGTGTTGGCCTGATCACGGCAGTCACTTTTGTTGGGGAAGTCGGCGATATCAGCCATTTCCAGGATTCGCGTCATATCCATAAGCTAGCAAGATTGAACCTTGCTGAAAACAGTTCTTGCAAGCATAAAGGCAAAACCCGGATCAGTCGGCGAGGTCGCAGACGTCTGCGACATGGTTTGTTCATGGCCATGATAACGATCCTAGCCACGAATGCAGAATTCAGAATGCTTCACCAGAAGAACTTGACCAGGGAAAAGAATCCCTTAACCAAGATGCAATCGATCATAGCGCTGTGCGGCAAGCTAATCCGCGTATTCTACTGTCTATTAAGAACAGGTAAGAATTACAGCGCGGAAAAAATGCTGGGTGACATTGACCAGGGCATGAAAACGGCAGCATAACTTCGTCACCAGGTTCAGAGTTGCCTACGCCGCAGGAACCACAGGACTTAAATTTTGAAAACACCGAACTATTGATAACGAAGAGCCGGACAATCAGGTTGAATGAGTCTATAAGGGCATAGACCCGGCGAGGGAGCATGACTGACGTTCCACCTCTTGGGCAGGCAGGACGAAGGAATTTAGGGCGAAGACCCAGGAAGACATGGGAGGTTTGCTGCCAGGAGTTGATGTGGAATCCCACTGGCCGATAATAGCGAACATATGCCCACCAACGTCCACCGTTGCCCCCAAAAGGCAACAACCAGGAGGAAAGCACATCGTTAACAAAATGAAGTACCGCGATAACAAAAGCATTAAGAAGAAAACTAGAGTTTATTAAGGGAGGATACAAATGGATGTTGCTGAAATCATCTACAAGACAACAATGGAACGCCCGGAATCCATTTCACTAATTGCTGACCATAATGGGATGATTTTGGCTGTTAGCAACGCCTACCAACGGATAGTAAATAAAACTGAGGCGGAATTGGTGGGCCGCAATATTTCGGAGCTTATTTGGGAAACGAATGCCCAGAGGGTTCTAGATACGGGCAAGCCAATAATTGGCTATAACTGGATAGTGAATGATAAATTTGAGGGCGTAATGAGCAGTTTCCCTCTTAAACGGGATAATAAAATTGTCGGTTGCCTTTCTCTTTGTTTATTAATTAACAATGCCGATTCCAAAATAAACAGCATTGAAAAATTTCTGGATGAGATAAATCTGTATAAAAGTGAGCTTTCTTCTACCTATTCAGCCAAATTTGGCTTTGATGACATCATTGGGCAATCACCGGATATCGTTGAGCTGAAGAGGTTGGCTGTAGAGGTAGCGCATCATTCTGATACAACTGTTTTAATCCAGGGAGAAACTGGAACCGGCAAAGAGCTGTTTGCTAATGCGCTCCATAGGAACAGCGCTCGTTCGAATAATCCCTTTGTACATGTCAATTGTGCTGCCATCCCTCAAAATCTTATAGAAACTGAGTTTTTTGGATATGAAGGCGGTGCGTTTACTGATGCAGCAAAGAGAGGAAAAATCGGTAAATTTGAACTTGCCAACAATGGCACGCTTTTCTTAGATGAAATCGGAGAAATGCCCTTGTTTATGCAAAGCAAATTACTGATTGCTATGCAGAACAAAAGTATTGAGCGGATAGGCGGAATAAAACCAATTAATTTGAACATCAGAATCATAGCTGCATCAAATAAGGACTTGGCCAAAATGGTTCACGATGGTCTTTTTCGAGAAGATTTATATTTTAGAATAAATGTTATTAAGTTGGAAATACCGCCATTGCGAAATAGGAGAACAGATATCCCAGTTTTGGCTAAGCACTTTCTATTTAAACAAACGCTTAAATTGAAAAGCAGGATTAACACATTTTCATCCGAAGCTATTAATTTACTTTGCGAGTATAATTGGCCTGGAAATGCACGCGAATTAGAAAATGTTGTTGAACGAGCAATTCTTTTTGCGGATATGAATAACGCTCCAATAATCGACTGCCAACATTTAAATTCGATTGCACAAGAAATACTTTTTAACAAGATCCCCCTTGAAGGAAGCTTAAAAGAATTAATGACTAACTTTGAAAAGAACTTAATTAAGAATATCTTAATGGAAACAAATAATAATAAAAACCAAGCATCAAAAATACTAAAAATAGATAAATCTCATCTTTATAGAAAACTAAGAGATTATGGTTTGACGGATGAGAAAATGTAAAAAGTTATCTTTAAGCAGAAAGAAGGGAGCCCTTTGCTCAATGTCGTAGAGGCTATTACCCAACTAACAAAGGAGACTCCTTATTCAGCAACTATAATCGTTGACAACCAAGGCATTATTAAATTTGTAAGTGATACTTATCTAAAATTTGCAAACATATCTGAGGAACAATTGCTGGGCAAAAACATTGCAGCGCTTCCGTGGGACACGAAAACGCTTAAAGTTTTATCGACTGGCAAGACTTATTATGGATACCCTTGGAGTATCAATGGACGTATAAGCGGATTAGCAAGTAGTTTTCCGGTATTTGACCAAGATAAACTGATTGGATGTTTTACTCATACAATATTTCTTAATACATGGGGCGCAGAAGGCTTGTTAAAAAACCTTCTTTCCGAATTAGACTTGTATCGAGATGAAGTTATTGGGGCTTATTCGGCCAACTTTTACATTGATGATATCGTTGGTAAAACTCAAGTAATACAAGATATTAAACAACTAATTCGGGTATTGGCCAATCAAGTTGGGATATCAGTATTAATTAATGGCGAAAGTGGCAGCGGTAAAGAATTGGTAGCTAATTCCATTCATAATTGCAGCAAGCGGGCTCGTATGCCCTTTGTTCGAATTAATTGCGCGGCAATTCCGGAGAATCTTTTTGAAACCGAATTGTTTGGCTATGATGAAGGATCATTTACAGGTGCTATAAAAGGAGGAAAGCCCGGTAAATTTGAACTAGCTAATCATGGGACGATATTCATGGATGAAATTGGAGAACTACCTTTAACTATGCAGAGTAAATTATTGATAGCCTTGCAATCACAAAACATAGAGCGGGTTGGCGGACATAAACCTATTCGAGTAAATGCTAGATTTATTGCCGCAACAAATAAAGATCTAGTTAAATTGGTACGAGAAGGCCGTTTTAGAGAAGATTTATTTTATCGTTTAAATGTAATGAATATATCAGTACCTCCATTACGGAATCGTATAGAAGATATCCCAATGCTTTCTAAACACTTAGTGGCAAAATTGAATCAAAAATTAAATTTAAACATTACCAACATTTCTTCGGATGCTATGCTCTTACTATCTGGCTATGATTGGCCTGGTAACGTGCGAGAGCTGGAGAATATATTGGAACGGGCCTTAATACTGGCTGACGTTAATCATGATAAAATTATCAAACCAGAACACATTATATTGCCTATAAACCCATTCAAACCTAAAGCATTTTCCAGCCGTGCTGGTCTAAAAGAACTATCTAAGGAATTTGAAAAGAGGATTATTGAAAAAGCACTTGAACAAAACAATTACAACACGACTAAAACATCATCGATTTTGAAGATTGATAAATCTCAACTATATAGAAAAATTAAAGAGTATCAAATTCCTCTTTCTTAAGCAAAAGATTAGTTTTCATAGATGCTTGGGAGATCGCTCTCTCTCAGAATACTTCATTCCTTTTTTACCGGTCATATGCAAATACCCCTATGATAGGTTTTGAATTCTATCATAGGGATTTTAATCTGTTTTTCATAAAGTGTCTTTTTACCTATAGAATTAGAGACTCTGATAACCGCTATTGACAACAATTGCTATAATGATAACCGCGCCACTTATAATACCAAAAATTCTACTAGCTCATGCGTTATATATTGACTCGCTATTATTATCCTTTTAGAGGATAAAACTGGGACAAAATAGAAGTAATGACCATAAACCCGCAGTTGCAATATTCAGATAATAACGCTATAATATTTACTATAATAAATTACATTTCTGTAAAACGCTCCGATTTACGGAGAATAAAGAAATCCTCATTTTCATGGGGGAATTAAAATTAGCGCAAAACCTGTTTTTCATGGTATTGCGCTTTTTGGTTCTTCTACACGCTAATGCTGCGATACGAAAACCAACCTATATCCCGTTTTCTATGGGGCATTCAAAACAAAACTTGATAGACTCAGGGTTTCAGCAGGTTTTCCTAAGAAAGCCGCCAGTCCGCCACCTTTCTGGTGAGCTGCATTGCAGTTGGACTGGACGCACGTTCCCTTTGGAACGGGCCTTACAAGGTTATTGCGTCATCTGTGCTAAACATAGTTAAGCTAACATGAGACAGTCCATTTTTATGCTTACAAAAGGCCTATATACTGGGATTAAATGCCACCTTAAGCCATTGAAATCTCTATGAAATCGGTGCTTATCGGGAAGGAGATACTTATGCCTATTTTTACGGATACAACCACTGAAAACATATACCGCCAACTTGTTAATCAGATCGACAAGGTATACCGTCACCTGCATCAGGGGAGTTACAAAACTCGCCCCCGATATAGAGCTGCGGTGCTTGATTACTGCGCGTTCGTAGCAACTGAGTTTCATCTGCAGAAGTTCCAGAACACAAAATCTAAACACGTTAACGCCTGGGTCCAATACATGAAATCGCGCCATTTAAGCCCAGCCACTATTAAAACAAATCTTTCGGGATTACGCTTTTTCTTAGATCAGGTTTCAGGCTCGGAGTATATACCTTCAAACAGTGATTTGGAACTCACTGAGCGCGTGTTACAGGATATAGATCGGTTCTGGACAGAAGAGGAATTAGAAGGGATGGTATCAATTGCTCAAAAGCTTCAACGCTATGATTTAGTTTTAATTCTCAAGATAGCGCGTCATTTGGGCCTCCGAATCCATGAAGTGATTAAACTGGATCGAGCTCAAATTGAATATGCACTACGTCATCATGTACTTATTGTTAAAGGAAAGGGGGGTAGAATCAGAAGCATCCCGATATCAGCAAAGGCAGCTGAAGTCTTAAAGGAATGCCTGGATATTTCTCATAGAGGACAAAAGCTCTTTGTACCAACAGATATGAAAGCCCATCAGGTTCAAGACCAGGTACGCAATTTTATTTACCATCATCGCGGTAAGGTGCAGGAAGAAAACCGAATGGACCAGCGCGAACAGCAATATATGCGAGAGCTTGGCCTTAATGGTTATAGCACTAATATTACTTACCACGGCATAAGACATTCCTATGGGCGAGAGCAGTACTTATTGAGGAGGAGCCAGGGTTTGAGTCCTAAAGAGGCACGAGAACAGGTAGCGCTACTTCTAGGCCACGGCAGGGACCAGGTAACTAGGGTTTATACAGGCTCAAAACTCTAAAAAGGATATGAAGGAGGTCATAAAATGGAAAAAATCGCTTTAAATGAAGAGACAGATAGGATATTAACGGCTTTAGCCAAGCATCGTGCCTTGACCACTATAGCTATTTCAGAATTGTGCCATATCGATCGGCAGAAAGTATATTCAAGGGTAACTACTATGGTGCGCAATGGATCCCTAGCAGGAGCTACCTATTTCGAAAAAAAGGGGAAACATTGGGTTAAAAGAAGCACTCTTTATTATCTGATTAACACGGGTGACGATGTCGAACTCTCATCCTTACCCCCTAGTTACAAAGAATTACCTAGTCTATATATTTCTTCTTTAGTCATTCAAAACATCGCTCTTCCTTTTGAAGATGGCCGGACCTTTAAGAAAGAAAACCATCTTCCAAATAATTGTATTGTAGATCTCGTTTATGATAACGTCGTTATATTAATTGAGCGAGATCCATCTCCTAAAGGTAGACAGAAATTGTTAAAGCAATGCTCGCGTTTAGTGCTAGTTCCGTCAACCAGGGCAATTATCATTCTTTCCAAAACATTAGCAAAGATATCAGCCTTAGGAACCTGTTGGAAAAAGTATGATGGGCCCCAGGTACAGTTGTTGCTTCAAGATGACTATGCTGGTATTTCACGGTATTTAGAGACTATCAAGACCACCACTTAGCCAGCAACTCATATGACAGCAAGATAAAAGGCTGCTCCAGAAGGTTTGAATTCAGGAATAGCCTTTTATTATGAACAAGTTAAAGATTAACCCTCATAACTCACTGACCTCGTTTTTCCTTGAATAACAATAACTTTATTCCTATCGATATCATAGGCTACCTTTGTTTTCAGTGCTGAGCCGATAATTATATCATTGTTAAGGTGTTCTGGAACTAATCCTTTGAGCTTCAAGTGGTATTTTAATTCACTTGGAACTCTTGAATATTTCGCTGTAACTGGCAGCATATATCTCCATAAAAATCTTTCACGAGAACTGCCTTGACCTACTGCAGTTATTATTTTGTTTAACTCTGCGTGATAATAAAACAATCCGTTTTTATACACGAACATATAAATATTATTCTCACAGCTATGGACTGGTAAAGAACGATCCAAAAGCTGGTTGCGTAAAATAACTTTGCCAAGTTCAAAATTATTGCGGTTAATGTCCATATTCACAATTCGGATTAAGAACATATTCATTGCATGATCGGTAATATCAAATCCTTCGGGAAGGATTAATTTATCCATATTTGCACCTCCAATTTCAAATTAAGTATTTTAAAAAATCTCTATAAAAAAATGAAATCCCTTTAAAGAAAGGGATACGGTTTTTACCACATTTTAAATATACGTTTTGATATTTTAGTCTTCTGACTTATTGTCTTCTATAAGTTTCTTGAGACATTCATGACTCTCAACCGCGACCTTATCAAGCTTTTTTTTGGTTATCCGATAGTCATAAGGCTGTCTCATCTCGGATATGGCTTGATCCATTTGTTTTTCCCTTTCCGTTGCTTTGAGAAACATCATAATCACTCCTTGTCCATTGTTTGGTTTTTTATATTAACAAAAAATTAAGCCAAGTAATTATTCACGCTCTTGCCCTAAAATACTCGATAATCATTTCCAATGCCCAATCGCCTTTAATTCTACGCTCATCTGGTCCAGTATAAACAGTTTCAAGTCCGTACTTTTCACATAGTCGGTTTACGATATCAATTTGAGACATCAGGCTGTTATGCGCCCTAGTACGGCTCTGATCAATGCTAATCAACTCTTCCTGACTTTCGTCGGCCTGGGCCGCTAAACCCTGTTTCACGACAATCTCAATATATTTAGATGCCTGGGCAACCAGATTTCCAATAACCTCTTTTTCCCTTGCTGGTCCGCCCTGAGCATCAATAGTCTGAAGAAGCGCGCTAATTTGGTCTTTTATAGTCATTTAGCCTCCTTGATCATTCTTGTTATTTGATTTATATCTCTGGAGAGTAGGACTTTTAAGATATAAGAAAATGAGCTTTCCGGTTAGTTGAATTGAAATATAATTGAAAATTGCACATGTAATCATTGGCGTACTCCATAAGTTCCTCGGCCAACTTCGCTACTGCTGATTCCTCTTTATCAACCTCAATAATCATGTCAAACCCCTCTAAAGTACCCATCACAGTACCTGCACCTGAATCACCTAAAACAGCCCTAAATTCGTACCTTTTAAGCAATTCATTAAGTTGTTCTAGAAACGAACTTTTTGTTATTTCTTGAGGTTCCGGAACTTCGACGCCAACCTCCAAAGCAGTTTTAATCCAGTACAGTTTAGCATCTTGAATCATGTTATAGGCTTCCTCAACAGTTTCACCCTGGCTTATGCACCCGGGGAGATCCGGGATTTCAACAGCAAAACCACCTTCAGGATCGGGATATAAACATACTTTATATAGTAGATTCACATAATAGTTGAGGTCTTTTTTCATATCCCCTACCCCTCCAATCAGTAATCAAATAGTAGAAGCTTTAGGAAAAAGAATTTTTACTACTCACAACAGGGACTATCTGGGGATGCGGGTTAACCATTTGCCAAGTTGGCAATATTACACTCACTCCAGAATACTAAGCTCTAATTCCGCGCGTTTCCGGGTAACCTTTCCTTCTTTATTAGTTCTAATATTATTCTTAAATTCTCGTAAAACACCAAGCTCAACTATGATATGCCAGCAACCATATGTCTTATTATTTTTCGTATATGTTGCTACACCTATCACGTGAAAAGGACCGTTGTGAGCTTCTTTAACCTCTCTCCAGGAGTTAAAAAACCCTTCGGTACCGTCCTTAAAAACACAATAAAAATAGCGGTGCTCACGGATTGGCTCCAATTCATTATTGCAAATTACTTCTACAATATGGTTGTAGATCTCTATAGCCTTATCCGGGCCAATTTCTTCAAAGGGTAAATATGTATTCATAAAACGCACCCTCCTTGTCAAACCTTTTCTAAGGCCTTGATTCTCTCCGCCTGGCTATTTTCAACATAAATCCTGGTTATATCGATGCTTTCATGCCTGGCCAGGTCAGCAATTGTCTGTATGCTGACTCCGGCATTTGCAAGGTTTTTGCAGAATGAATGCCGGAAGCGATGGCAGCTTATCTGCTCCATACATGCCAGTTTGGCATATTTATCAATCATACTCTGAATCCCCCGATCTGTTATCTGGCCGGATCTCTCAGATACAAATAAGAACGGGGAATCCGCGTATTTATCTAAGCCTTGTCGGTACTTGGCCCACTTACGCAGGTTTTTGCCGTGCTTGTCAATAAGTACCACAGTGTCGTACTTTCCCTGTTTCCCTTCCCGAATCGTAATTTCGATGTTGTCTTTAATATTGATATCTGTATTCTTTAGGGCCGATACCTCATGAACCCCGAGCCCTGCATATAGCATAAGATCGATAATAGCGAGATTCCGGAGCCGTTTAAATTCGTTCTTTTCAAGCTCCGCATAACTAATAAATCGTTCCTGCTCCTGACGAGTTAGCCATTTCATCACGCCTTTATTTTCCATGGACCGCTGGGTCTTCTGGATCTTAATCCGGGTCATGGGGTTATCTTGTATATGCTTATTCTGATGTAGATACTTGAAATAGGCTTTCAGGGCTGCTGTTGCCTTATTGATGGTTGCCTGGGCCCGGTTCTCACGGTGCCTGAGAAAGCTCAAATACTCCTTAACTTCGATAGGCTTGACCTGGGCGGGTTCCACTACTCCAATAGTCTCTTTATACCAGATAATGAACTGAATGATATTAGTCTGGTAGGCTTTGATAGTCTTAATATCTTTCCCTTCATCACGGAGCCATTCCAAAAAGCTTGTAAGATGAGTCATTACGTTGCCTCACTTATCGTAGCATTCTGCAATCAATATAGCATTTTAGGATGAGTATTAATGATAGAAATCTAGTTCTAAGACTATATTCTTGGGTAACCCACACTGCTAGTTACCCATAATAGCAACAGCTGGGCAATTTTGCCCAGCTTTAAGATGGCTCTCTATGCATCAATATTTTCAAAGTATTTATTCTGATTAAAGCATCCCGAATGATCTTCTCTAATATCCTCCAAAATCCATTCAAAACACTCTTCCGGACTATGGCAATCCTCTGGATAAACAAAAGTAGCTTCTTGAATCATATCCGATATCATCGTATTGCATGAGATGCAAGGACAGCGGGAAGATGTCCCTTTCGGAGCTACTACTACGCTGCAAGGATTCCCGTGAACCCCGCAATATAGGCACGAAAAAATTTCATACTTTTTTCTTGCTTCGGGAAACACGTAGAATACATATGCGTAATCGTGGCATTCTTCAGCCTCATCCAGTATACAGAGCACTTCCGGCTCAGAGTTACTATCACAGAGCGTTAATACTGCGGGTTTAGCTACCCCAGTCAAATCAACTCCTAAATACTCATCTATCGGACTTAGATGCTGAATATGTATACGACCGTTATTATCATCTAATGAGTTGTAACTTTCCACTCCCTTCATATTTAGTTCCGTTCCTTTTAATTTTTGATGACACATATTATCTCCTTTCCAGTGGATTTAAATCCACCTCCTCAAATGTAAGAAAACCTTTTGCCTCTCTCTGCCTCTTTGTATGGTCATCACCATGTGTTATGATGATTGCGTAATTATCGTATCACATTGTTTTGTTATGGTCAATGTTAAAGATAATCATAACATTATCATTTAGGAGTGTTGTATTGATGCAGAATAGTGTTAAGGGGATAGTAAGTTCATATTCATGGGGAACTGATGGAATTGCGTATCGTTGGCTGGAACCGGGTAACTTCGAGGTTTATTATGAAGATGAAGAAGCTGAGGAATATGCCCACCATACATACTTGGTGCCTGATGATGAAGACGATTTACCTCTCCATAATTACGTACTTGAAGAAATGCCCACTTTATTCTTGGAATTTGCTTATTTAATAAACGAGGATGATTTCGTGACCTTTGCTAATAATTATGGTGGATTATTGGACTATCCTGATCGGGTTAATGGCAGTGGTAATCTTAATACAAAACGTTATATAGAAACTGAAGGCACACAAACGTATGGAGAACCTTGGGGTTTATGGAAGGATGAGAGCTGCTATTTGCGGCAGACTTTTGAACTTTGGACATGGCTTAGAGAGAAAGATCTTGCTAAACTTAACCTCGTTGTAAAGTGGATTCATCAAGATAATAGATACGTTGCAAACTGTGCTATAGGAGATGAAGAACATCTTAAGGCATACCGTAATGAACAAATTCAAACAAATTATGATGATATAACTAACCCTCATATTGAAATTGTGAATCTTGAATTGGGGTTCGCATCAAGAATTGATAAAGACGATATTTTTAGCCCTGTTCAATACTTGATTCAAGAAAGGGTAAACCTAGCATTGGAAGACCTCAGTATTCATGCTGCTCTAAAAACAGATTACTCAAATACTTCGGGATTAATTGGTATCCTAAAGCCAAATAATTTATTAGCAGCTATTTGGTGTCAGTTCTTTGAAGCAATCGCGCAGGAGAAAAAATTTAAGAGATGTTCTGTTTGCGGGCAGTGGGAAGATGTAACCTATAAGCGTATAACTTGGAGCAAGCATCCTAATTGTGCAGCAAAAGAGCGAACAGCCCGATATAGAGCGAAAAGCAAATCCTAATGCAATCCTTTGGAGTAAGGTTTTTCACGGTCAGATGGCTGAAACAGCCAGGCTGCCCCTTTTCATTTAAACAACATAATAATCGCTATCACCAAAATAGGCTTTATTTTTTCTAGGCAAGTAATTAAGCCCGCTAACCCAATGCTGGTGTTCTGAGATCAATATTTTAAGGAAAATGCCGTATTCTACGAATAATATAGCCTATTATTTACGAGTATTGATCATAGAATTCTTATTCTATGTAGTTATATCCTAACTTAATAAGAATATGTGGCTATCTTATTTAGTTTTATGAATTAACGGGACCTGCATAATTGCGGTACTTTCTTCTGCAACCCAAAAGTACGCTCACAACGAGGTTGCACGATGACCTGACTTTTCTATACCTTTATCCACCCTAGGGCTCTGTATGCTTGGGTGAAATTGTAAAGTTGGCTGACCATTTTATACTTTAGTTCATGTTCAACGGGCTCTCCGTAAACCTGAGATAAGTATTCCACCAGAGAACTGGCTTCCCGTCCAATTAAACCATTAAACACCAAATGAAAAAGGACAAAGAAATAGAACACTATATCAGCAACGATTAGGTGGGTAATCCAGTCTTTATACAACAAATCATCGGGCTTTATTTTATTACCGTGCACTATATCGTTTCTCAAGGAATAAAAGTCCCAAGCCCACCAATAGGCAAGTGAACGTTCTACGGGTTCTTTAAATCTCCGTGATTCCAAAACGAATCTATCTGATGCAATAATATTTTCAACCTGAGATGCAAATTCTTTAGTCTTTTGATTAGTTTCAAATCCAAGCAGTACTTCAAAGGCTGTAGCCATCATCACCACTCTAGTCAGAATACTAACCTGATCACTCTCGCTATGAGCAAGTCTAAACCACTCCAGGCTTCTAAAGACCCTTTCTCTGAAATTTTTAGGGATACATGGTTTAAAAAGCTTTTGAACTCCACTTACTAATTTTAAATCTACTTTTGAAAATGGGCCCCCAATTGACCATGGTTTTGAAAAACGAACATTCTCAATCTGGAGGCCACCACATAAACGGTTTCCTGCAGCCACGGATATAAAATCAGATTCAGTTTCGAACCTTTGGGTAACTAACTCGAATAGATCTGATGAAGGTGGTGCTAATGTATTATTATTTTCTGCCGCTCCCGCGACTACCTGGGGAGCAATTGCTGCAAATATCAAACAATCTATAGTTTTCCTAAGAATATCAAGATCATTGCTAAGCGAAAAGAAGTCGTTGTTTATTGAACAAATAGTAATAGACTTCACTGGCTTATCGTTGTTATCAACATATCTTTGAAAGTACCGATCTAGCCAATTTCCTAATATTTTATCTTTAATGAAATGATTTGAATTACCATAATAAGGCCACAGGGTAACCGATCCAATACTAAAGTTCTTTTTTATTTCATACCACGGAAGAAACGTAACCTGATAACGAGGCATTTTTATCCCCTATCTACCGTATTAACGCTCGGCAATGCTACTACCTTTGGTGCTAATAAAACCAATCCAGCTATTATTTGTTGTGCCAATTCTGGAGCTTTATCTACCGGTTCAAGTGATTGTAGTAGTTGAATCTCCTCTAACAAATTTTTACCGAATTCCATTATAATCATCAATTGCGCTTCAATTTCTAGATCTTCATCACAAATGGTTTTATCATAATCTATTATTAAATCTTCGCTCATCTGCTCCATGCATTCTGTTAAATCGTCATTCAACAGTTTTAAGTAATTAGCAATTCCATCAGCGGCCACATCTAAGTGAGCTTCACGCGCTGCGAGTACTTGATTATACTGTATTAACAGAAATCTTAACTGTCCTATATTGGCAATTTTTTTCATCCAACTTATAAAGCTTTTACTCTCGATTCCCAAAAAAGCGTATATTTCCTCAGGTGTTTTTGACGGATACATTATAGAATCAATGTTGTCTTCGTTAACACTCAGTACCCTATACAATGGTAGATTATAAGCCCCCAGAACAGGTAAGCCTTGATATAACGGTACAAAAACCATCTGAGGCCATTGAGTCTCAAGGTACCAACGACAACTATTGTACATTTGGGCAAAACTCCATGCCTTGCGAAGTACTAGGCATAACCCAAAATAATCAGATGTAATCTCGTTCTCAGCCAACGATTGATAATTAAAGACAAGGTACTTGGTTCCTTTATCTTCTTGTGTTTGTAAATCAAAAACCTTAACATCTTGTTCCATGGATCCAATCACTCGTAAAAAAGCGTCAGAAACCTTCTTTTTTGTTTTTCTATAAGCTTGTTTGGCATCGTAGCTTAAAATATAACCTTGGGGTTTTTGGTTCAAGACCTCGCCCCACACATTTAGTAAGGTTAAAATGGTTTCTTCTTCATAAATCTCAAAATCCATATAGGTCTTATCAATATAGCCACTAAAAAGACGATTATGTTCTTTTTGCATGTTCCATAATGATTTCGCTGCTTCGTAAACATTCGATACAGACAAATGGGTATTATCGGTTGATTTGATTTCCCCTTTTACTCTTTCTATGAGAATATCAATGTATTGACGGCAGAAATTTTGAATAGATGAGCTTGTTTGCTGTAGGGACCTTCTAAAGTAATCATAGGGTTGTGTAGCTAAGCTTATTGATTTAGGTAAAAATTCAGTTTGATCTGTCGAACCTTCGCTATTCAGTCCATAAGGATCAACTACTGTTTCGGGCAACAGATGCTTATAGACTAGATGCGTATTTAATTTATTCATATGCATAACTATCGATTTAGCATTATCGGATTCTAGCTGTTTCCTTTTATATAGTCTATCAATAATAGTAATTAACTCATTCAATGTCTCAACAGTTTTATACCGAGTAGACATAATTCCTTCTAAATAAGGTTTCCAACCAGCAGGACGATGCATTAAATCAACCCGTTTATTAAACCATGAATTTATTTTCGTAATCCATTGATCTGGACGATTTTCTTTAGGAATTCGCTTCTCACAATCAAATGTTTCTACTCCAATCTCCTTAAACAAATCAACCCCTATCAGTTTTACTGAGATCTCATCTTTTTGAGGGTATAAGCGGCCAAGAAGATTCACCATATACATGGTCCAATAATGGTTAATATTTTTATGTTTCTCCGGGTCACTTTCCTGACGAAAGTATGGCGGAACAAATTCACATTCTACAATTGATTCGCTAATATTTATCCAGATTACTTGGTTATCTTTAATAATTCTCTCGCGCAAAATAAGCTCGCATTGTTGATATAAAGGAATATAATTTTGAGAGAAAATGCCACATACCGCATCAACTTTACACTCTATTGACCCTTTATGCATAGCGATAATTATTTCTTCGTCTGCGATGGGCATTGTTATTTGTTGATCTTGTTGAGCTAGCCAAAATAGTGAATACCCCATACTAGACCATTCTGAATCTGACTCTGGAATTTCTTTAGGAGGCTTTGCGGTGGCAATCCAAATATTTAAAGAGTTATATCCAATCATGTCACTAGAAAATTGTTGCTTTATTTTCTCAAAATCAACTGTAATTTGAGGATGGATTTTTACCAGACTTTCTGCCATATATACGCCAGGGCGTATTTTGCCAGATACATCTAATGGTGAGAAAATACTCCAACCTATACCTTTTTCAGCAAATAACCGATTCAGTATCACTGCATTTCGCTCAACATATAGTTTGACATCGAGCCAAAGCATTGCGTTCAACGCATTCGAATAAGCATCCCAATCTCTGTAATTCAGACCAGCAATTTTATGGATTAGTATTTCTTGATATTCGTTATATGTGAAATAGTACATCAACAACATTTGTAGATATCGACTTTCGACACATTCTATGCTTAGTAACAATATATCTTCTTCATCTGCCATTATTTTTTCATGCAAAATATCATTAATGATCGAACCGCGTAGTGGATGTAAAATTTCTATAAATCGCCCATCATCAGAACTTCGTACTAGATACTCTTTTGTCATTCTATCTAATGCAGCAACAAAATTTGTGATCTGAACTACTCTCTTGGCTTCTTCAAATAACACAGGGCAACCAATTTTCCCTGCATAACTAATAATATTAAGCAAATTAATCCAACTGTCAGAACATTGTGGATCATGAATCAATCGTTCAATTTGTACTTCTAAACGTTGTTTAAGCGTTTCATTATTATTTAATAAATATACAAATTCAAGAAAAGGTCCTGATCTCCCAAATCTTTGCCATGCTTCATCAAAACTACGAAACAAATCATGCGGATTACGCTCTGTCAGGGACTCATAAATGATCTTTGCTTCACTTTCATATAATTCCAATTCAACTATTTGGAAAGCAACTTCACTCATATCCACATTTGAGAGTTTAAAATCCTCTTCCCTTATTGATATTAGCACCGGAACAGATGTACCTCGTGCTTGCAGCTCTCTCAGCAACCATGCCCATTGATATTCCCCTGGGTTAACATCAATATACAAAACGACACCATTACAGTGCTTTGATAAGCCAATAATCGCTTTTGCCAGATTCTCAGCTTGTAAAGAGGATTGAATATGTCTAACACAAAACACAAGTTCTTCTGGGTAATGTTTAATTAAATATCGATAGCACAGTGCAGTCTTCCCCTGACCAGATGCGCCTTTTACTATTACGGCAAGTTCTTTTTTGAAACTTGCCTCTATTTGATTTAACCAAGTAGAACGTTCAAAATCTAAATCAAGCCGTAAATGTCCAGGATGTGTAGCAATACCCTGTAAAAATTCATTTGTTAACTCCTCGGCACTTTTACTACTTATAATTTCTGCTAAACGAATTAATGCAGCGCCGTATTCTCGAAAATATCCATCCATTGCCGCCATATCCGTGCCTATACGCATGATTCTCTCTTGCCAGCCAGCTTTTGATATACTCCCCTGTCTTTTAGACAAATCGAAAACGTAATACACAAGCAAATCTTGTGCTATATTAGGAGCCACCATAGTGGGCACATATTGCTTTATTTGTTCAAATAACGCCGTATGTAATGTCAGGCTATCAACTTTTTCAAACACCCACCGTTCAATAAACCAATTCGCTTCTTGCTCCGTAAGTTTATGACTATTTACCAATTTATTTTTAATACTGGTGATGCAAGCTGGCTGCTTCGTTGAAAAACCCGCTAATTCCTCTCCCAATGGGCCAAAATGTGTTACCTTAATGATTAGGTCCTGATCAGAGGATTTACGTTGACTTAATACTCTTCTAAAAAAGCCCTCATTCTTTTCAGAAGAATCTGACACAGATGCAAGATCAGAAAGAGTTAACGGTGATTTATGATCCTTAATTTGAACAATCTCAATCACTTCACCGTTTAACTTAATCAGTAAATCTTCAAGTTGTTCGGGGAAATATTCATGTTTATCCTCTGCGGCTGCTATTCGAGAAGCAATGTAGAGAGTCTGAGAAGTAAATCCTTTCCATGCAGATTGTGCCCCTGTTTCTGATCGAACGAACTCCATGTTATCACCACTTTATCTAATATCTACTATTCAATTATGATCTTGCCGAACCTGGGCCGTCCTTTGTTTGTCCTTTGAGCCAACCCCTATGGTAGATCTAGATACACTTTGCGTTTTTGAAGGTACTCGGTGTGCTTCCAAAAGGAACAATGCCGGGGAGTTAACCTGGTAGCCCAAGACACCGTATTTACTTCAGCAATAATATCCCATCTTCCATTGTCCGAACTACTACGTGCAGCCCTGTATATGGTCCGTCGTTCCCCATATGGTGATCCGCCCTTGAATATTTATCAAAACACTATTTCTTTTGCCGCCCCAAGTAGCTCAGCGCATTTTTCTGCAAGGTATTTATTATGATATTTATCGCAGTATTTGGACAAAGCCAGGAAATTATGTAGTGATACTTTCCTATCAGGACATGAAGTTGAATATTCGTGAAGTATATCTATTAAGCTTTTATTCTCAACCGACTTTTCTATATCTTCAAGATCATCGATATTCAAAATTATGAGAGGGACAATCAATAGATCATTCTTCCTCAAAATACCTGACGATAATACTTCACACGGTTGAATTAAGGTTTTGAATTCATCTGCTAAAAATTCCCCATATGCAGGAGAAGTTAGTAAAGCATCATAAACAAGGAGTACAGGGTAGATGGTTCTTACCATAGAAAAATCCTGATCACTTGACAATGATTCACCATCTAACAGAACATTGATGATACGCGCAAGTTGTCCAACACCTTTTATTTTTCGATCTTTGGCAGTACCTTGACTAACACCATACTTTTTTCTAATCTCATCTATAAAATTTTCGTGTTGCTCGGATAAAATCATCTCTTCGCGAATCCACGCAGCTTTAATTTCGAACAAAACTAGCTCAGTCGCATAATTTAAACATACATCTATTTCTAACACATTCCCAATGTTATCCTTCAGGGGCATGTTGCATTTTAACCGGTCAAATAATCCTTGAATCGAGGGGAACATTCTACGAAAAATATCACACGAATAATTCTCAAATGCCATCCCAAAAGCACCAAAAACGCTGTTAGCATTAACCGTTGCTGCTGAAGCTAAATGAAATAACGGCCCGACCGATGCCTTTTCACTATAGAAAATAGGATCACTGATGATTGCCCGGCCATCTTGCGCATGTATTATTGGCTTTACTCTTAAGGGTTTGGGATCATAAATAACTTTAAAATCATGCTCGGACTTACCCCCTGATTGCTCGAAAAGTAAATCCTTTAACTGATCTAGGCTCTGTGATTCAAGCGAAATATATTTTTCTACAATATCCCGAAACTCAGGTGAGGTACCATGGGGTGACATGCTGAATATGCCATTTGTAGTCAATTCTGGTTTCATAAAATTAGTTATAATGGCCGCTAAGCAACAGAAATATTGCTGTATCGAAAAACCGGTTACGTCATGAAAGTCTTCATTCAAAGTAGCATAATGGGATGGAAAATAATCTGTAAATATTGTCCAACCACGACCCAAAGATTTTTCAATACTTGGAGTTTTTAATGAAGCTTCCATGCTTTTGCGAATGCTGCTTAAAGCCCTGTCCTTTTCCGATACGATATCATGGGTATACCATTGTTTAAATGTACCTTCAAACCATATGTCCCCAGCTATTAACAATGCCTGTGTAAATTTTCTCTTAACAGTTTCATCTGAAAAGGTAGTACCATCTCCTTCTTTGTCGCAACAGTGCATCGTAGCCCATCTCATTAATGCCAAGATGTGACCCCGGGAAAAAAGAATTACTCTATTGGCACCTCCATTTTTTTGAACGTAATTATTTAGCAGAGCTATTTCTTCTCTACGTAATAAAAAAGAAATCACTTCTTGCTGACAAGTAAGATTATCAAGATCTCCATTTGAAATCACTTTGTTTATTCGGGCACACCAAAAAATGACGTCTGTTCGGCTAAGATCGTTGAGCAATGATATCAATATATTAATATCACTTTTTACATCCGGATATATTTCTGAGACAGGCACATATATAGCTATGGGATTATTTATCACCTTTTACACCTTCATTCAGAAATTGATCACCTTATCCATAATTATACATATTGCGCGGTTTAGATTGGGTAACTAATTTGAGACGGTTCATCATTATAAAGGGTGAGTTGTTCTGACAATTAAAACCAAGCACTCAAATATGTGTCCTGTAAATCAATCTCCATTTCTGTGTTAAATACAACCACATCAAACAATACATCAATCATCGGTTTTATATCCACCCAGTCTCTTTAAACAGGGGGAGGGCTTTATAGAAAAGCCGTCATATTACTGTTTACTTGTTACTCATTCAATTCACTCTAAATTGCCACTTTGAGGCGCTTTTTCTTAGATAAAGAGTTACACCTTTTTATGTAAACAATAATAATCACAAAAAGTGTTACACACGACCTTAAAAAAAGTACTCCTAATACCGAACAATCCAGAGCTAGAGGATGTAACACTTGATCAAATCTCCCGCAACCCAACATAATACTCTAAGATTGCTTAACTGGAATGAACATAGGTTATAACCCAGATTTCACTTTAGCTTTTTCTATGCGTTAGCTTAAATACCATAGCTTGTATTGTTCCTAAAGCCCATTGTAGATTAATCACCAGAAATACACTCCTGTTTATCTTTTCTTTATTGAGCAAGAGTTCATAGGCGTCCTTAATGTTCATATAGTATTCCACATCCCCACCTACGTCCGGGTGATGCTTTCTTGCTTTTTCACGAAACGCCCTTTTTATTTGATCTTTGCTGCTAAACGGTGTTACGTCTAAGGTTTTATAAGGATTTCCGATTATATAATATCTCTCCCCTCTGATTCTTAAAAAAGACCAGATCTTAACCAGTCATCATCATTATGTAGACAAGGTCCTTGTTACACCTCAATTGATTGGTATATATCCCTCTGGTTAGGACACCGTTCTCGCCAAGTCCTAATCGGCGAATTGGGTTCTTCCATTCCCTGGTTTTCTGCAAATCTTTCTTCCCTGAGTACATGCCATTTTAAGCTGATTGATATTTCCCTATCTAAAAGCATTGGCTTTTGCAGTCTCTGCCAGTATTGATTTATTGCATGGTAGGTTATTATGATTTGCATTTTCTAATCACCTTTCCATATAATTACCTCTATCACAATAATATGTTATATTAATAACAATAGCTTTGTCAACGCTATAGCAATAGAATTCGTGTATAATCAACATAGACTTATTCTTCAAGAAATAACCTGGGAGAAATGTGGATGGATATTGCACAACGAATCATTCAGCTGCGTACTGAGCGTGGCATTAGTACAAATCGGCTAGCGATAGTGGCCGGTGTTTCTCAGTCCCATTTGAGAGAAATTGAGCTCGGGAATAAACAGCCTGGTATTGATGTACTTGAACGGATCTGTTCTGGGCTAGGGTTTTCTTTAGGTGGCTTTTTTTCTGATCCCCTTCAAGAATTTAGCCCAGAAATTATCCGCTTTGTAAGAGCTTCGGCAAAACTAAGCCCAAAGCAGCTAGAGCAGCTTACTTTTTTTATCGAATCGCTAGGCTGATTCTCATCAACAGAGTAACAAGTATTGTCTATAATTCCTATTTTTTGGCAGGTAATGACCAGATTAATCTCGCAATATGTTATAATATGTCTTTAGATATTATTTACTTTTTAGGTTAGTTGAAACAATAACATATAAATTTGGATTGAATTCTAAATTGTAGTGTGCTATAGTAAATGAGATATATATGTACAAAAATGAAAGGCAAGTGGGTGACAAAAATCCGAACATTTGCCCGAGTGGGTATTCGTGTATGCCAAGATAGGTGTTAAATAGGCACTTACTACAAAAGAATATGGATAAAAAACTAAGGCCTCTGAGAATTTTCGGAGGCCTTTTTTATTGGGAACATTGCATTCCCAAATACTGGGTTGGCAGCCCCAAAATTACTGCCACTCTCCTAAAGGAGATGGGGTGCAAAAAGCGCCCGGAAAGGAGATACTATGTATCATCAAAAGTCAAAAGGAACCGATCTAAACAGGAAGGGAGTGGAAAGTTTCAATTCTCTGGACACCAACAATGGGCGAATGAAAATTCAATACCTCGATCAAAGGGGTGAGTATGCAGGAGCAGATCTGACCGGGATAGGTAGACCCGCAGTGCTGCAATTCTCCGGTCAATCAGAGACCGAATTGCTTTGTGTTTTAGATCTGGCAGAAGAGAACAATCCTGAAGAGTATGTATTCTATATCTTCCCTGAAGCTGAAAATAGGTACGAAATATATGCGTGCCAGTATTGCGGATCTTTCGGGAACCCCTGCAGCGTAGTAATAGCCCCAAAAGGAACCTCTTCCCACTGTCCTTGCCTCTCATGCAATAAAATGATTTGGGATATGATTCAAGAATCTACTTTTGTTAATCCCGATGACTGTCATAGCTCGGAGGCGTGCTTTGAACAGATTTTAGACGATATTCGAAACAACGACGGGTACTGGACTTGGGATAAATACTTCACTAAATTGTAAGATACTGTAAATCGAGTCAGACTTAAGGCCAGGCCCTTATTATCATTCTTAACAAGTCTTTTTGAACATTGAATAAGAACCTAAATGCCCATTTTTGCCCGCTTTTGCGGGCTTTTTCTTTCTGCATATAAATAACTCCAAAATTTCTTCGTTTCGGGGCTGCTTCAGTTTTTGAGGCAGCCCCCTTTTTTAGAAATTTAAAGAGATTTTGGAGGCAATAAAATGAAAGTAACAGCAAAAAAAATAATTCAGGGCCAATTGGATTTTTCAGTTCATGATAACACCCGCATTGAGCAAGCACTTAATCAAATTCAATTGATTCATCGAAATGAAGGGGGATTAGTCTTCGTTGCGATCAAGCCTGGTGGATTCTCGGAGAACTGGAGCCAGTACCATCTACATCCATCCGAACTAACTGATAAAGTTCCAAGATTTCTAGAGGTAGAAAACGTATATATTTCTCAATCAAGTTTCAAATTTCCAAAACGAACTGTATTGAGCTTACATCGACTGAACACGCTTTTCGTCGATCTTGACTATCATCATGTTAGAGATCTTGCTGGTCTTTCAAAAGAGCAAATTGTATGGATGCTTGAGGAAGAATTCTTTAAATATATAATCCCCACACCAAACCTAATACTATCTACGGGAGAAGGTCTAGCGCTAATTTGGGTACTTGAGCCCGAATCAATTCAGTCACTCCCTCTATGGCAAACTGTTGAAAATTATTTGATCAACAAGCTTATTATTTGTGGGGCAGACCCTGTAGCATGTGATGCGGCTAGGGTGATACGTGTTGCTGGGACAAAAAATAGTGACAATGGTGCATTTGCATCAATAATACGAACTTATGATCTTTCCCACAGGTATGTGCTTAAAGAAATTCAACAGGAATACTTGCCAAGTCTTACCACACGAAAAGAACGGGAACTTAAAATGCCTCGGAAGTCTCTTAATATGGTCTTTCAACTCTTCACTATTCGAAATTTGCATTATAAACGTATCGGCGATTTAATTACCCTGCAGGCTGCTCGAACTATATCGGGGGACTCGTGCGTTCATTATCGGGAAAAAATGTGTTTTCTCTTTCGATATTGGATGTGTTGTTATTATGGTGATCCTGAAGATAGCCTGAAAGATACTAGACAGTTTAACAAGAGGTTCATAGAACCACTAACCGAAAATGAAGTTATTAAAGCTACCGCAAGTGCCGAAAAAGGCTGGCAAGAGTGGCTACAAAATTTTGATTCTGATGGTAATCTTGTCGTAAAAGCCGATGGAAACTATAAGTTTACAGGGTACAATTATACAAATTGGAAACTTATAAAAATGCTAAACATCACATCCGAAGAACAAAGGAAAATGGATACTATAATTTCAAAGAAGGAAAAATATCGGAGAAATAATGAACGTAGGACGCCTAGATTTAATGGGATGACTCCCAAACAAAAACAAATTAAGGAACGTTTGGCCATCATCGAACAGATGATTAATAATGGTAAAAGGCCAACCGAAATTGTTAAAGCACTTTCTACTAAATGGGCTGTAAGTGAAAGTACTGTTTGGAAGCATATTGCTAAGCTTGATACTGTAAAAAAATGCTCTTTAAATTAGAAGAGGGCTCGTAAGAATAAATAATGCCATCTCTAAATCCCAATCCCTACTTCCAGTTTCGAATCGGCTGCTATACTCTTGCGCCTATCGATATACTCTAACGAAGTTTGGGCTAGGATCACAGTTGGAATCATTGTATATTTGTGAAAGATGGCTTATTCTGATGTTTCGAAAATAAATGTTGTGTTCACCTTATGAACCGGCTGGATTTTGCATCCAGCCGGTTTGCCATTTCTGAGGTGATAGATAATGAGTAAAACAAATTTTGTAAAGTGGGAAGATGCTCCTGACCTTTTGCGGCCCCAGGAAGCCGCAGTATTATTAAGAATTGGGAAAAACAAAATTTATGAAGTCGCCAATAGTAAGGGTTTCCCAAAGGTATACCTAGGCGGGAAATGTTTTCTGATCCCCAAAGACCTGCTATTTCAATGGATTGAAAAAAAGGCAAAAAGTTAAATGCCACTAGGCCGGGAAACCCGGCCTTTTTTTATGGAATCCTTTATCCTGAAATATGGGGTTTATAACAGAATCCCCTCTGCTTAAAATAAAGTAAGGCAGATTAAGGTAAAACGGGATGAAGGAGGGATGATTTTAAGGAGGGTACATTTTTGACTAAAAGAGTACGTGGAAATGGTGACGGTACAGTATACCGGCAAAAAGTTGATGGTCGGTGGGTGGCATCGATACATGTTATTGACCCAAAATCAGGAAAGAAAAAGCGTATTAAAGAATACTTTCACAGCAAGGGTGAAGCAAAAACCAGGTTAATACAGCTTGCAATTGAGATCAATACTTATAAGCCTAACGTTATAGAAGAATACACTCTCGTCCAATGGCTTATGAAGTGGTTACCTGCCAATCAAAAGCCAAAGTGCACAACAAATGTATATCATAGAAAACTCCAATTACTTCGTTACCATGTTGAGCAGTCAAAGATTGGTCATACACCAATCGGCGAATTGAAGAAAATCGATATTCAGGAATTTTATTTGGATCTTCAAAAATACGGTCTGAAGCAAACCAAGAAAGATGTTGATGGCAATATTGTCTGGATCATTAGGGGTGGGTTGTCTTCACAAACGGTTCTTCATATTCATAACATGATCAATCCGGCACTACGGGACGCTTTTGAAGAAGGCCTTATTAGAAGAAATCCGGCAGAAAAACTGGCAAAAGGTAAGGATAAACTGCTCAAGAATGTGAAAACTCGGAAGGTTCGTGTATTGTACGTCGATGAAGTTACAAGCTATTTAAACCAGTTAGTAAATCATCGGCTTTATGTCCTTTTCGTTCTTGAATTGTGTACAGGACTCCGCAGAGGTGAATTAATCGGACTTCAATGGCCAGATTTCAATATCGATACTCATGAACTTTCTATCAATCGGGCTGTCCAGCGGGTTCAAAACGAAGATGCTCCTGGGAGTCATCTTGAGTACACCGATTTGAAGTCTGAAGCAGCTCATAGGGTTATTAAGCTTCCTCTAGCAGCCTACAATGCGTTATTAGAGCATATGGAGCAGCAAGAAGCTGAAAAGATGGCTGCAGGTAAAGGATACTGCGATGAGGGTTTGATCTTTTGTACGCCAATAGGTACAATGCTTGAACCTCGTAGGGTATACGCGCTCCACTGTTATGCCCTGAATGATGCCGAGATTCCCCACACTGCTTTCCATAATTTGCGCCATACGGTAGCAACGCTTCTGCTGGAACGCGGGGAGAGCGCGAAAAGTATTCAAGAACTTTTAGGTCATGCTGATATTCGCACCACATTGAATACCTATGCTCATGTTCTCGAAAAGATGAAGACAGCTACTTCTGAAATGATGAACGACATTATGAAAGATGTGATTCCTGAATTTGGTCCTGGAGAATCCCCTGTTACTATGATTGATCCCGACTAGAAACAATGCTGTTGCTCTCATTACTGCTCTCAGGAAATAAAAAAGCACTTCCAAAAACCTTGAAAGTGCCTATTTTCCTGGAGCGGGAAAAGGGGTTCGAACCCTCGACACCCGGCTTGGGAAGCCGGTGCTCTACCACTGAGCTACTCCCGCATCAACTGGTGTATGGGATATTTTATAACATCCTCACCCGGTAGTCAACTGGCCGAGCAGGGAATCCCTGCTCGGCTCAATATTTTATTGGTTTTGTTCGCTCAGCACCTTTTGCAGATCCTGGTAGGTCCAGTGCGGAGAAGCGTTGGGGATAGTTCCCACAAATCGCAGCTTGCCATTTTCCGCCTTCATGCTCTTGACATTGAATTTCTTCTGCTTGGCTATACCGCCCTGTACCAGATAGGACTGAACGAAGCCGGTGATTTCACCCTGGTACTGGTTCAAAACGGAAGCCGGAATCGATAATCGGCCGACCTCGACCTTTTCCAGAACCATCTGCACCTTATTGTTGTCAATCTGTCCCCTGGACTTAATATAGAAGGGGAAGTCATGCTTAAACTTAACGTAGTCAAAGAAGTCGTCGATCATGGAGGTAGGAATACCGGTCATACCGGCGAAAATATAGAGCCGGTTGACGGAAATGAGTCCTACCATTTCAGCGCTGCCGTCCGTATTGATCAGTATCTGGGCATTGCTTATGGGCCAGCTCTTCCAGCTGCCGGTTTGCAATAGGCCGGTTATTTCGGCGGAAGTCAGGACTACGTCCACGTTTTGCGGCTGCCAGGTGGTTACCAGAACCTGAATGAAAGTACCGCTGGTTACCGGTCCGCTGGGTTTGGTCGGCCCGGGGGTCGGTTGGGGTTGTTCCGTTTTGCTGGGCACCTTTAATTTCGGACGCTTCTTGGCTGCGTCAGCAATCAACTGCTGGCGGGCATTGTCATCCACCACCGGGGGCATTGCCTGAATCGCCAGTTTGGTCATGGCGCTGTCCAGGTCCTGCGGCATAGGCCTTACACCCAGATCACGCGGGCGATCCGATCCAAAAACACTTGACAACCAGGGGAGGAAGCCCAGGTAACCCAGAGCCAGAACCAGGATCAGAATGAGAACTCCCAGTATGATAAGTATCTTTTTTGCCATTCTTAAAGTCACCTCCCTTCCAATGGAAGAATATAATCCGGAGTTAGATATGTCTAATTTGACAGGTGGGCTAGTAGTCTGTAACACCTAAAACTTTAATTCCCCGCCGGCCAAATTTCCGCAGGACTTTGTTGTCGTCAATCGCAATACGTCCAGTATTACTCATTCCTCCGCCTCCCCCTGCGAAAATTTTTCTCGGCGGATAAACTAAACTTTTAGATGTTACAGACTACTAGTTACTTTCCAACGTAAGTATCATTTTGCCAGGTGCCTTCCATTACTTTGCCATTGGCATAGGTATATACTCCCCGGCCGTTTAATTGGCCGTCTTTGAAGTCACCTTCATAGCGATCGCCGCTGGGCCAGGTGTATAGGCCTTTTCCGTTGCGCTGATCGTTTTTCCAGGCCCCCACGTATTTACGCCCGTCAGCCCAGGTAAAGGTTCCGCTGCCCTCACGGTTCCCGTTGACCCATTGGCCTTCGTATATATCACCGTTGGCATAGGTGAAGGTTCCCTTGCCATTTTGGAGATCGTTTTTCCACTCGCCTTCATATTTGTCGCCATTGGGCATAATAAGGACTCCGTAACCATCCTTCTTTCCATCAACTATGCCTCCGGAATACTGGGGCGTATATTTGCTCTTTATCATCCAGAAGCCGATTACGGCTATCAATATGACCGCGCCGATTACAATTAGATTGCGTTTCATATGGCTGGCTTGGGGCACTGCCGCCGGCGCCTGCTGCGGCCTGGCCGGCGCCCCAGCCGGGGCGGCGCTCGCGTAGCCGGTTTTACCCGCGGCCTGCCCCCTCGCCAGTACTTCAGGGCTGGCAGCCGCCAGGGCATTTTGGAATTCCTTCAGGTCCGGAAAGCGGTCTTCGGCTCTTACCGACAAGGCTTTCAGCAAGGCCGCTTCAGCAGCGGGCGGTATTTTACAACCCAGTTGAGAGGGACTCTGCATGGTATCCTGGGCCATGCGGTCCAAAGCATCGGGCGGAACGGCTCCGGTCAAGGCCCGATAGAAGGTAGCGGCTGCGGCATATTCGTCGGTCCAGGAGCCCTGGCTGCCCTTGCTTCTATACTGCTCTTCCGGGGCGTAGCCCGGTTTGAGTATAACTGACAGGCTTTTACTGTGTTCACCCATGGCATGACGAGCCGCTCCGAAGTCCAGTATCTTGACCAGGCCTTTGCCGGTGATGAAAATATTATCCGGGCTGATATCCCGGTGCAGGATACCGGTTTGATGTATGACCCGCAGGGCATCGAAAACCGGCATCATTATCTGCAGGGCGTCTTCATATTCCAGACGGCCGCCTTTGGATTGGATATATTCCTTAAAAGTCTGGCCTTCTATATAGTTCATTACAAAATAGGCGGTGCTGTTTTCCCGGAAGAAGTCCCTGATCGATACGATGTTGGGGTGATCTTCAAAACTGGCCAGGGTTCTGGCTTCCTCTAAAAATTTCTCCCGGCCTTCATCGAAAAAGGCCTGGGAATCCGCACTGGTATAAGCGGTAACCTCGGTGTTGCCCGGAGCCCGGGTAGCAAAATCGCGGGGCAGGTACTCCTTTATAGCCAGTTTGAGGTTTAAATCCAGATCCCAGGCCAAATAGCTTATGCCGAAGCCGCCCTGTCCCAGCACCCGGCCCAGTAAATACTTGCCGCGCAGAATGGTTCCAGGCGGCAGGTGCTGGCCCGCTCCCAGCGCGTTCCCTTCCCTCCAGCCGCAGTATGGGCACTCAGCAGCTTCTCCTTTGTCTGCCATACATCCCAGGCACAGTCTGTTTACATCCATTTTCCTCACCAATTCCTGTATTTAAAAATATGCTTGGTAGTATTATTTTAAGATATTACGGTGATACGAAGACATCGTTTTTCCACATTCCTTCCTGTACCTGTCCGTTGGCCCGGGTCAGTTTGCCCCGGCCTTCTTTCTTATTGTTGACAAAGCCGCCTTCATATTTATCTTTGTTGGGCCAAACATAAACTCCCTGGCCTTCAAGTAGGCCATCCTTAACTTCCCCGGTATATACGGCTCCGGTATTGTAGTTGATGGTTCCCTGGCCGGTCATGGCTCCCTGCTTGAAATCACCGGCGTATATATTCCCGTCGGGGAAGACGTATCGGCCCTGGCCGTCCTGGATGCCCATCTTCCAATCACCCTCGTATGAGCTGCCATTGGCCGATTTCAGCAGGCCCTTGCCATCCGGCTTACCTTCTTTCCAAGTGCCGGTGTAGGTGGTTCCGTTGGCCTGGGTCATGGCGCCCTGGCCGCTGGGCTGGCCTTCCGCCATTTCGCCCACGTAGGTATTGCCGTTGGTATAGGTAAAGGTATGCTGGCCGGTTTCTTTACCGCCCCGCCACTCACCTTCGTATCTTCCCTGGGCCGGCACGGTTACGGTGCCCTGCCCGTGCGGTACATTGTTTTGTAGATCCCCCTGGTACTGGCGTCCGTCGGCAAAAACATAGCTTCCTGTAGTCTTTTCAGGACTGAGCATCCACCAGACGGCGCCGATCACCAGAGATACAAGGATCGCAGCCACCGCAGCCAGCAACAGACGGGGGCGGGGTTTTACCGCGGGGCTCTTTTCCTGATGAACCTGGAATTGAACGGGAGCCTGGTAGTCCGGAGACTGGGGCACGCTCTGCTGAGCGCCCGGAGACTGACCGGCGCTCAAGGCCTGCTGAAACTCTCTGATGTTGTGAAAGCGATCATTGGCCAGAACCGCCAGGGCTTTGAGCAAAGCCGCTTCGCCGGCCGGAGGCAGCACCACTCCCAATTGGGAAGGCGGGATCAGCTCTTCCCGGGCCAGGCGGTCCAGGGATTCAGGCGGAACCCGGCCGGTTATCATCCGGTAAATGGTGGCCCCCACCGCGTAGATGTCGGTCCAGGGCCCCTGGTTGCCTTTGCTCCGGTACTGCTCTTCCGGAGCGTAGCCGGGTTTTAAAACCACCGAAAGGCTTTTGCTGTGCTCTCCCAACGCCTGCCGGGCCGCCCCAAAGTCGAGGAGCTTTACTACTCCCTTATCGGTGATAAAGATATTATCCGGACTGATGTCCCGGTGGAGAATGCCCACCGAATGAACCTCCGCCAGAGCGTCCATCACCGGCATCATTATAGCCAGGGCGGTTGAGAAATCGAGTTGGTTATCCGGCGCTTTTTTTAAATACTCTTTGATGGTAACGCCTTCGATGTAACTCATTACAAAATAGGCGGTTTTATTCTCTCTGAAAAAATCACGGACTGAAACGATGTTGGGATGCTCTTCAAAACGGGCCAGGGTTCTGGCTTCTTCCAGGAATTTTTCCCGGCCTTCCTCAAAAAACCGGCTGGAATCCCCCGTATAGAGCGAGACTTCCGTCTCTCCCAGGCTGCGGGTGGCAAAGTCCCGGGGCAGGTATTCCTTTATGGCCAGTTTTATGTTCAAATCCATGTCCCAGGCCAGGTAGGTTATGCCAAAGCCCCCTTGACCCAGCACCCGGCCAATCAAGTATTTATTTTGCAGAATAGTACCCGGCGGCAGGTTTTGACCGGGCGGGAATTCCCGGTTTTCATCCCAGCCGCAGACCGGGCAGATCTGATTTTCGCCTCTGTCATACATACAGGCCAGACATAAATTTTTCGGGTCCAAAGAACAACCCCCTACTCATAAAACGGTTAACTATCTATTAATTCCACTGAATTGAATTCACTTCTATCATCACCCTTCTAAAGGATGGGCAGGTGAACTTTGTGCGGTTTTAATTCTTACGATCATTAATATTAAACAGATGACTATGAGGGTTCCGTATAGCCAGGGATATATCTGATGATCCAGGGACCCCCGGATTACTGATGCCCGGAATCCGTAAAGCCCCCATCGCCAGGCAGTAAACCACAGGCCCAAAGTTAAAATGGCCAGGCCCGAGATTTTTCGGCCGTATCTTTTCAAGACCCAGATGCAGACAAGCGCACCGGCCAGAGCAGCCAGTGCTTCATACAGCTGAACCGGATGCAGTCGAGCCGTCCGGGAAAATAAGGTCATGCCGCTGGCCATGATCTGGTAGCTGAATGCCTGGGCCTCGGGCGGAAAAGAAACGCTCCAGGGAAGGCCGCTAACTTTGCCAAAACAGCAGCCGTTTAAAAAGCAACCGGTTTTGGCCAGAGCCAGCCCTATACCCAAACCGGGAGCGAAAGCGTCACCCACCACCCAGGGATTCAAACGCAGGAACAGACAGGCCGCCAATCCCAGGATGCCAGCCAGCACCAACCCGCCATACACTGAAAAGAACCGGAAGTGCAGATCAAAAACGCGGGCCATGGTAAGCGAAGTAAGCCCTCCCTGGCTGAACAGATAAAGCAACCGGCTGCCCAGCAGGGCAGCCAGGTTGACTAGCAAAATAATAAATAACAGGCTTCTTCTATTCAACTGTTTCCGGCTTCCGACTATATAGGCGCCAACTGATACACTCAAGGCGAACAGCCCCATAAAAAGCCGGTAGGATGAAAGGGTCAGCGCCAGGCCTCCCCATGATAATACTATCTGTGGATACAAATTGCCTCCCTAGTTCTTGGGCACCGTTACGGTAGCATTAACCGCGGTCATTATGCCCTTCATGGAGAACGAACCATCCTTGGCTTTGGAACTGAAGATTCCGTTCAGGACCAGCTTGGCATCAGTCTTGGCCAGCTGTTCCATATAGGCAGAAGACGTAGTTCTCATCTTGACGAGGTTTTCTTTCTGCTCTATTTCCTGCTGCAGTTTGGCTTTATCAGCATCGGCGGCACTGGCCAGTTTGGTTTTGAGAGCGGCTATCTCATCCTGCAGAGCCTTGGTCTTACCCTGTTCTTCAGTGGCCTTCGCGCCCAGTCCCTGCTGGTATTCTTTGGTCAAAAAAGAAATACTGATATCCTGAGTGTCAATAGTATCACTGCCGCTGGACGGATTGCTGATAGTCAACTTGCCGTTGGCGTAGCTTACCGGAACTGCTTCCGGCTTGCTGCTGCTGTCCTGGTCCGTAAGCCCCTCTATATTCATGGTCATGGTGCCTTTGCCATCGGCTCCAACCTGTAAATCAACTACTACCGGCAGGGGAGCATCTTTGAGAGCTGCCAGGATGGCAAAAGCGCATGCCTCTCCGGCCTGTTCCTCACTGGTGGCGCCTGTGGTCTGCTGGGGAATATTAACCTCGGTGAAAACCATTACTCCGGTATAACGCCCGGATATTTCTGTTGCTGGGGGATAATTGGCGTCTTTGGTGGTGGCCAGTTCATCCCAGGTGGGTACCTTGGGCGGGGCCACGTTTTCACTGCCGGTGCTTGTGCTGGTGGTTCCGGTATCTCCGGTTTGCTTCTTACAGCCGGCCACACTCATAGTGCCGAGCAGTAAAAGCACCGCGCAGAACAACACCATCCATTTCCTGAAATTACCCTTTCTCATCTCACCACTCCTTAATCTCTTTAAGATCCTGCCAACCCCCTAGTACACTGTCAGCCCCAATCTACATTGGTTAAAAAATTCCCGTATAAAACGGCCGCTCTAACAACCATACTTCGGCACCTTCTCTTCTTCTATAGAAAATCGCAGGCACCAGCCATCCTGGCAAATATGTATTATGGGTTTTATAAGCGGTGACAATCAATACGGAAATCGAAACCAGGTTTGATATTAAATTAGGCTTGACAGTGTACTAGCATACTCTGGTCACAACGGTAACTATAGGTGTGCTTTCGCCACTTCTTACATTTTTCCCTGCTTTTTCACACAACTTTGGGCAGGCTGATAGTACTATAGAAATACCGGACTATTATAACAAAGAACCGGGAAGTATCTCCCGGTTGCGCAAAATTATTTGAAGAATTTTACCCCTTTAAAATTTGTTTAGTCCATCCAGAATAGCCTCCAGCAGATCCCCGGTGGTCTGGTTCCCCACTTCCAGTTTAACCAGGGCCGCATGGTCCATTTCGGTAGGCCCCTTGTTGATTATAACCAGGTCCTGGGCAAAGGTGCTGAAGTCTTTGACGAAACCGGCCAGAGGGTATACGGTCAGGGAGGAGCCGATCACGATCAGCAGCCGGGCGCTCAGGATCATGTCTCTGGCGCCGACATAGTTTTTGATGTTTTCCCCGAAAAGAACCACATCCGGTTTTATAACGCTTCCGCACAGCGGGCAGCGGGGAACCGTATCGGGGAGGCGGTCCAGGCAGCTGCTGTCAAAGGTTCCCTGGCAGCGTATATCAGTGCATATGAACTGCTCGGCATTACCATGAATGGGGATGACGTTTTTACTCCCTGCTTTCTGATGCAGATTATCAATATTTTGGGTTACAACTCCCTTAATGAGGCGCTTTTTCTCCATTTCAGCCAGCAAAAGATGGGCCTTGCTGGGCTCCACCGGCGGAAAGGTAAAGTACTGGCGGTAAAAATGATAAAATTCATCGGGATGACGGCGGAAGAAATCTATATTGATGATATTCATTACCCGGTTTTCACCCAGTTGCCGGTATATGCCGTTTTGCCCTCGAAAATCGGGGATCCCTGCTTCCGTACTGATCCCCGCCCCGGTTACCACTACCGTATTGGGGGACAGCTTCATCGCCTTTACAATTTGCCTTATCGAGTCATTCACGAGATTTATCCCTCCTCATACCGTCCGGGGAGTAGGCCGGGCGATCTTGCGTCTGGCCCCTTCCGGAACTGACAGCTTTCCTCCAGATTCTGGACGATGTTTTTAACCTCCAACCAGTCTTTTACCCGCTTGACGTTGCTGACCTGGAGATGCTGATTATAGGGATAGGAAAAGAGCAGGACCGGCAGCCAGCGGCTCAGCTCCAAAGCCTGATCGTGGTGATCCTCCAGCATAATCTCCACCCCGTTGTCCAGGCAGGCATCTACTTTGCTGGAATAGTGAAAATTGCTGGTAGTGTTCATGATCAATTTGTGGTACACAACCCGATGCCTGCCCAGCCATTCCCGGGTGGCCTGTTCGATCCCCGGGGAATACTTTTGGCGCGAAGTGATCAAAACCAGATTATGCCGGCTGCTCCATTCACGCATTATTTCCACCGCCATGGGCTGGGGCTTAACATGGGTATAAATATCCAGCAAAGATCTGGCAAAAAATCTTTCTACCTCCGGTCCCGGCCAGCCCAAAACATCTTCTAATAAATAAGCCTGCCGGTTGGGAACCAAATTCAAGTGGTTTTCCCGGCCAAAGCATTGAGCGTACTTTAGAATGATCTCCGAGGTTCGGGTTATGGTGTTGTCAATATCGATACCAATGCGCATTCTCTTCTCCCGCCTATAATTAAAAACAGGGCTGACGCCCTGCTTCTTTTAATTCAAACCGGATTTAACCGATTTGGCGCTCTGTAGTTATTCTCTTAAAACCGGTGTTTCTCCTGCCACGGGAACTTCGACATTTTCGCGAAAACATCCTAATTTGTTACTACTGCTCTCTAACCGGATGGGCTACCCTTTCATGCACCTTGGCCATTTCCCAAACCGCTCCCAGGAATATTCCGCTGCACAGGAACAAGAACTTTATGGTGCCCGGTTTGACCATGTCTATCGCCCCCTTTGTTTTTACTTATTGTTTGGCTAAAACCGTTCGCTTCATGCTCAATAATTTATGTTAATACACCCTTCTGGATCCTCTTTTACCCGATTATTCATTTCCTAATTAGTTCCCCATGAAAAACTCATGGATTGATTGACCGAATAAATCGGTAAAAGTTCTTTAAAAAGCCCAATATTTAGGCAGAATCAAGAAGGAGTTGCCCCCTAATACTCGAATTCTTGTAGTAGCT